>Ga0210385_10000201_pt1 | contig 55025 bp, 55 predicted proteins | sample IncBWH26OmetaG_FD_160107 | JGI IMG/M metagenome (GOLD analysis project Ga0210385, IMG submission 160107) | Forest soil microbial communities from Barre Woods Harvard Forest LTER site, Petersham, Massachusetts, United States - Inc-BW-H-26-O ... | reverse complement strand
GGCACTTAAGTTGATGCTTCCCCAGGCCCGGGCGGCGGGACTGGAGTTTGTGGAACTTACGACTGACCCGGACAACCTGGCATCGCAGCGGGTCATTGTCGCCTGCGGCGGGGCGCTCCTGGAAACCTTCATCAAGCCTGCGCAATTCAGCGGCCAGCCCGGCCTGCGATATCGTGTCGCCACCGGGTGAACCCGCACAAGTGCATGCGACGCTGCGTCAGGCGACGGCGGCGGATGCGCCGCGAGTGGCGGATCTGCTGATAGTAGTGCGCGCCGCCACCGCGCCTTTTGCTCCATCGGCGCATGCGGACGATGCAGTGCAGGACTGGGTCGCCAGCCGGCTGGTGCCCTCAGGAGGCGCCGTCGTGGCTGAGATTCGCGGTTCGGTGGTGGCGGTCATGCACACCGAGCACAGGCAGGCGATTTCCTGGATCACTCAGCTTGCCGTCGATCCGAAGTATTCCAATTGCGGCGTCGGCTCGCTGCTGCTTGCCCATGCGCTTCGGACGCTCGCGCCACCCCTGCGGCTGTACACTTTTCAGGCAAACCTCGGTGCCCGCCGTTTCTACGAGCGTCATGGTTTTAGGGCCGTTGCGTTCAGCGCCGGACAGACCAACGAAGAGCATTGCCCCGATGTTTTGTACGAGTTCACAGCGCGCGACAGCGAGGTGCAGGGTATGCAATCCTAGCGGCGTAGGGTAAGCAGCAGGTACAGACGTGTCCAACGATCCCGCAGGCGCCGCCGGTATGAGCTCAGAGGGCATGATTGCTCCGCTCAGCCAGGACAGCGTGGGGCGAAACAAACTCGTCATCAATCTGCTGCTGGTCGCGACCTTCGTGGTGATACTCAACGAGACGCTCATGGCCGTGGCCATTCCGCGGCTCATGCACGATCTCAACGTCAGCGCCGACGCCGTGCAGTGGCTGACCACGGCGTTTCTGCTGACCATGTCGGTGGTCATCCCGGTTACCGGCTTTCTGCTGCAGCGGCTGAATACCAGGCCGGTCTTTGTATGGGCGATGTCGTTGTTTTCACTGGGCACGCTGGTTGCCACGCTGGCCCCCAATCTGCAGATTCTGGTCCTCGCGCGCATCATCCAGGCATCCGGCACCGCGATCATGTTGCCGCTGCTGATGACGACGGCCATGACCCTGGCGCCGCCGCAGACTCGCGGCAAGACCATGGGATTCATCACCACCGTCATATCGGTGGCACCGGCGATCGGCCCCACCATCTCCGGGGTCATCCTCAACTATCTGAGTTGGCGCTGGATGTTCCTGCTGGTACTGCCGATTTCGCTGGGCGCCCTGCTGCTCGGGTGGCTGCGCATGGTGAACGTAACGATCCCGCACAGTGCGCGGTTGGATGCCGTCTCAGTGGTGCTTTCCGGGTTCGCCTTCGGCGGTATCGTCTATGGACTCAGTAATGTCGGCGTCGCATCCGCCGCGGCGCGCACGGCTGCTGTGTGGAGCACCGTCGGCGCGGTGTTCCTCGTGCTTTTCATTTTCCGGCAAATAAGGCAACAGGCAACCGGCTATCCGCTGCTCGATCTGCGCACCTTTCAGTCCCGCAATTTCACTATCTCGGTGCTGCTCATGGCGAGCATGATGATGGCGCTGTTCGGCACCATTATCCTGCTGCCCATCTACCTGCAGAACGTCCTGGGCCTCAGTACCCTGCAGACCGGCCTGTTGCTGCTGCCCGGCGGTCTGCTGATGGGATTGCTGGGGCCCCATGTCGGTCGTCTATACGACAAGGTCGGTCCGATCAGGCTGCTGGTTCCCGGCGTGATGGTGGTCAGCGTGGTGCTGTGGGCAATGACATTGCTTGGGCCTCATTCCCGGGTCGCCTATATCCTGGCCGGACATGTGGTGATGTCCATCGGCTTTGCCTTTCTGTTTACACCGCTTTTCACCGTCAGCCTGTCATCGGTCAAGGCCAGTCTCTATTCTCACGGCAGCGCCATCATCGGGACCCTCCAGCAAGCTGCCGGCGCGGCGGGCGTTGCACTGTTCGTGGCATTGATGTCGGCACGGGCTGCGAAGCTCGCCGCCGGCGGACTTGCCCCCATCGATGCTCTGTCGGGAGGTGTCCGGATTGGCTTTCTGTGCGGTGCCATCATTTCGCTGTTTGCGGTAGCCTGCGTGTTCTTCGTGCGTCGACCTTGCGCGCAGCCTGAGGGTGGCGCGCCCGCGGGCGCGTGAGCGTCGCGCACCAGCGCGCAGACCTTGCGGTTCTCACGACGCAGGCACCCTCATGCAGCCTGACGATATTCTGGTGATCGGCGCCGGTCCGGCGGGTCTGGCGACCTCGGCCTGCTTGCGCCATGCCGGACTGCTGCATGTGGTCCTGGAACGCGAGGCGCAAATCGCCAGTGCCTGGCACCGACATTACGACCGGCTGCATCTGCACACGACCAAGACCCATTCCGCGCTGCCCTATGTGCCGTGGCCGCAGGCTGCGCCACGCTACCCGTCTCGGGAGCAGGTACTGCAGTACCTGCAAGAGTACGCGGCACGGCACCAGGTTGCACCTCGACTGGGCGTTACGGTGCGCGCCTTGCGGCGCCGGGCCGAGCGCTTCGAGGTGGATACAAGTGCCGGGGTCATGACACCGCGCATGGTCGTCATGGCCACAGGCGCCAACAGCGTGCCCAACCTGCCTTCGATTCGCGGGCTGGACTGCTTTGGTGGTTCGGTCGTTCACGCCGGTGTTTACAGGAACCCCACCCCCTATCAGGGTAAACGCACGCTGGTGATAGGCTGCGGCAACTCCGGAGCGGAGATCGCACTGGATCTGGCCGAGCAGGGAGTGGATGTGGCCATGGTGGTGCGCGGTCCGGTTCACGTGGTCCCGCGCGACATGCTCGGACGCCCCATTCAGCACACCAATATCCTGCTTTCGCATCTGCCGCTGGGGCTTCGCGATGCCATCGCCCTGTGCACCTTGCGAGTGATGGTTGGGGATCTGTCGCGCTGGGGAATCAAGCGGCCCGCGGTGGGGCCCAATCGCCTGATCCAGGAATCCGGACGTATTCCCTTACTGGATGTCGGCACCATCGCCATGGTCAAGCAGGGCCGCATACGCGTGCTGCCTGCGGTTCAGGAGGTCCTTCCGGACAGGGTGCGATTCGCCAACGGTGCCGACCATCCGTTTGAGGCCATCATTCTTGCAACCGGCTATACATCGAGTCTGAACGAGCTGGTTGAGGGCTTCGCCACGCTGGTGGACGCCCATGGCAGGCCGAGTCCGATTGGCAGCGAGGGCGGCCTTCCCGGCTTGTATTTCGTCGGTTTCAGCAATCCTGCGACAGGGGTACTGCGCGAGATCGCGCGGGAGGCGCCGCGGGTAGTGCGCGCCATGCGCGCGGCCGGCCGCGCCGGTCCGGGTTCGACTTGACCGGTCAGCTCTATGTGCTACGCTCTGTAGCATTAAAGGTCGGCTCGGCACGAGGACTGGAACATGACGACCGTGAAAATAACATTCCTCAGAGCGCTCAAGTTCTGGTGGAGCTTCACGTGGCGGACGCTGGTCATCTCGTTTCCGATCTATGTCCTTGGCATGTACCGGCTGTTCGTTTGGCTGGCTCCATTTCCGACGCGGGTGAATCCGCAAGCGCACGCGGCGCTGGCCAGTCCCCACAGTGCGCAGATTCTCGCCGTTGTGTGGCCCGTAGTGACCGTGGTTTCAATCATCATCCAGATTGTCGCGGTCCGCTGGGCGCTGACAACGCGATGGTCTGATTTTCGTCTTCAGGCCGTGACCGACGATCAGGCTACTACCGTATAGCGTTGGCTGCGGTCAGCTGCCATGAACCTGCCTTTTGAGCCGCGGGAAGTTGAGAAGCCCTTCGGCCTGAGATGGCTGAAGATGGCCCTGCAGCTTATCCTGGGCTCCCCGTTGCGATTCGGGGTCACCGTGGCCTCGTTGGCATGGCTTGATTCGCTGGTTCAAACACTGGCCGATAACGTGGCCCTGCGCAAGCTGTGGGTGAACTGGGCTGCGCTGCTGACCCTGCCCCTGCTCTACACGGCTGTGTGTGCCATTGCACGGGGCGCCGATGACCCGCGGCAAACCTGGCAGGCGTTCAGGGGATTTTTGAGCCGGCGTCTTTGGGCGGGGGCGCTTGGTTCCGGTGCGATGATGGTGTCGATACAAGCCGCGGTGCTGTGGCTGATGCAGGCGCAGGCCTATCCGGCGGAGAATTACACGAACCGATCAGGCCGGTTCCTCGCCTCCTTTGAGGCCCAGACCTGCGCGGTGTGCACGGATCTGGGTCTGTGCTTCTTTCCGCTGTTGGTGTTTGCTTCGGCGCTGTCGGCCTCCGAGGTGCGCCGACTGTCGAGGAGCGCACAGGCGCTCAACGGCCGAAATGAGATCCTGAAGCTACTGTTCATAATGCTGCTGCCTTCCGCGGCACTGGACCTGATCCCGTCGTACGGTATCGGGGAGGCCGTTTGGCTGGTCTTCATGGGCACCGTCAGTTACGTTGCCTATCGAGATATTTTTGAGCGGCGCAGTGAAAATCTTCCGGTGGCGGAAAGCCGCGTCTTCAGCAGCCTTGTTGCTTCGCAATAGTCGCAAACCCGGTCATGACAGCAGCGCGCAAAATCAACATCGGCAACCTGGGTCTGATGCTTGCCGTGGCCCTGGTGGTGTCGGTTCTGGCGCCACGCGCCGGCGCGGACACCCCCGCGCCCATCATCGAATCGCACGGCTTCCACATCGACGTGCATCGGATCAGTCCGCAGCAGCTCGACGCGGTGCTGCCGTCACTCGCAAAGCAGCTCGCCATCGTCGAATCCGTGGGCCTGCCATCGCGCGTGCTGATCTTCATGCGCTCCGTGCCAATGGTCATTGATCCAACTCTTAACGGTAATCCGGGGCTCTATACGCAGGATGGAGGCCGCGGCGTCGTACTCGTCCAAGCGATCGTTTTCCCCGACAACAAACCCATCCTCCTGCACGAGCTGCTGCATGCCTATCACCTGCAGACGCTGCCGCTGCCGACACCCCAGATCCGCGACGCCTATGAGGAGGCACTTCGCAACAATATCTATCCCCCCAAGTTCCGTTCGGCGCACTTCCTGGAGAATCCGCGCGAATACTTCGCGGTGATCGGAACGATTTTCCTGTTCGGGCGGATCCAGCAGCCCCCGTATGACTGCGCGATTCCGGCGGCGCAGCAGCCGCAGTTCCTGGCATTTCTGGCCACCCAGTTCGGGCCGCATGAATGCAGATAGGGAGACTGTCACAATTGCCGCGTTACGATGGCGCAATTCTGTGCCGGGGCTGCCTTGTCGATCTCCATTCTCATCCTGACGCTCAACGAGGAGATCAATATCGGAGCATGCCTGGACTCGGTGTCCTGGTCCGATGACCTGGTAGTGCTGGACTCCGGCAGCACCGACCGGACGGTGACCGTGGCGACCGGGCGCGGCGCGCGCGTGGTCTCACGACCCTTCGACGACTACGCCAGCCAGCGCAATTTCGGGCTGCGCGCAATCGACTACCGGCACGACTGGGTGCTGATGCTGGATGCCGATGAGCGGGTGCCCGCGGACCTGGCCCTAGAAATGCGCCGGGCCGTGGCGGCCGCCACGGATGATATTGCGTTGTTTCAGCTGCGCAGGCGCGACTGGCTGCTGGGGCGCTGGATCCGTCACAGCAGCGGCTATCCCACCTGGTTTGGGCGCCTCGGCCGGCGTGGTCGCATCAGCGTGCAGCGTCCCATCAACGAGGAATATCACGCGGCGGGCCGCGTGGTCAGTCTGTCCGGACATCTGGACCACTACCCCTTCAACAAGGGCTTCGAGGAGTGGATCGCCAAACACAATCGTTATTCCACCATGGAAGCTCGGCTCTTCGAACAGCGACGGGCGCAGCCGCTGACCGGTTCGGTGTTTACGCGCGATCCGGTGCTGCGTCGCAAGGCCATCAAGGACCGCGTCTATCGGCTGCCTGGCCGGCCGGTATTGATCTTCATGGCCCTGTACCTGCTGCGCGGCGGGATCCTCGAAGGCCGTGCCGGCCTTACCTTCTGTCTGCTGCGGGCCTGGTACGAGTTCATGATTGACTGCAAGCGGCGCGAACTGCGGCGGCGGGCAGGGGGCCTTGGGCTCTAGCCCATCAGGACCTCTCCGCGTGCGCTTTCGGCCCTCATCCTGGATCATCGCGACGTTGCTCGCCGGCGCCGCAACGGCCATCTGGATCTCGCGCCGTATGTGCCTCGACGACGCATTGATCCATCTGCGCATCGCGCATCAGCTGCTGGCCCACGGATATTATTCATTCAACGGCGATGGGCCCACCTATTCCACCTCCAGTCCCGGGTACACGGCGCTACTGGCCGCACTTTCCCTCTTCTTTGCTGGGCCGATGCTGCCAAAGATCCTCGGCGAGCTGATCTATGCCGGCCTGATCATGGCTCTCGCCCTACGCGCGCTGCATCAGCGCAACGCAGCGGCCCGGTGGCTCACCGTGGCATTCCTGGCCGCGGTCGCAAGTCCCATCGGCGTACGGTGGCTGGCCGATGGCATGGAAACCGGGCTCATCGCTGCCGTGGCCCTCCTCTACAGTCGAATTGCCTACGACATCGGCCGCGCCGAGACACCAGGAAGCTGGGCCGGTGCGCTGCTGACTGCCGCGCTGGCCATGCTGGCGACATTGCTGCGGGTCGAGTTCTGCTTCCTGGCAGCGATCATTCTTGCGGCCGACTGGGCCCAGCGCCGCAGTGTCGTGCCGCATGGCAGGGCCATCGCCTTATGTGCCGGGGCAGCGCTGGGCCTTGGCCTCATCTACATCATATTCGGCAGTGTGCTGCCGGATACCGCTATCGCCAAAGCGGCGTTGGCACCGAATACGAGCCCCGCTTCGCAGGCACTTGCCACGTTGTTCAACGTGATGAAAACCCAGGCCGCCGCATCGCTTTTTGGTGCATTGCTGCTGCTGTGTCTGCTTCTGTCGTTCCTGGGCGCAGTCCGGCGGCGCGCTGCCACGCCGTTCATCGGCGTATTGAATGCCTCATTTCTGGTGTTTGTCGCCCTTGTCGTGGTGCGGCATCAGGCCGTGCAGGGCATTCGGTATTTCGTATTTCTCGAGTTCTTCCTGATCTCCTTCAATCTGCACGCCCTGGATGGCGCATCCCCCGCAGCGCTCCGGCCGGTTTCGCTCTCACCGACACTGAAGCCGTGGGCGATCGGGTGCGCCGCAGTGGTGGCAATCACCTGGTACGCATTGGATTTTTCGCGTCTGCGGGCGATCAGTGCCGGTCGAACGGCCACTTTCGCAAGGTTCCGGGAACTTGACCTTGCCGATCTGCGCGGTCGCACCGGCATCGCCTGGGACGTTGGCATGATCGGGTACTTCTCCGATGGACTGATTCTCGATGGCAATGGCCTGGTCAACGGCCGGCGCATCGCCCGGACTTTGGTGCGCGACAGGCTCGAGGAGTTTGTGCGCGATCACCGGGTCGACTTCGTGTTTGCCAACGAGGAGCAGGCACAGGAGCTTGCGGGACTGCTGTCCACGAAGGGCTGGATCGCGCGCGGCAGCTTCGACTTTCCGAATTTCGACGGCGCGCCGGATCGTCACGTCCTGCTGGTACGGCCAAGCGCCCGGCGCTGATGTCAGCGGACCGCGCGGGTCCCCACGATACGCGCGGGGTTGCCGACCACGATGTCACGCGGCGCGACGCTGCGAACCACCACGGCGCGCGCGCCGACAATGGCGCCGGCGCCCACTGTCACGCCTGGGCCCACAAAGGCCTCGGTCCCCACCCAGACGTCATCCTCGAGCGTCACGGGAGGTTTCAGCAGCGGCAGAGACGGATCGGAGAAATCGTGCGTCCCCGCGCACAGATGGGCGCGATAGGAGAGCGTGACACGCCGGCCTATGACCACCTTGCCCAGGCTGTAGACCAGGACATCCTCGCCCAGGGCCGACCACTCCCCGACGCACAGATTCCACGGCATGTAGATACGGCAGCTTGGGTAGACGTTGACGTGGGCGCCGATTCGGGCTCCGAACAGGCGCAGCACGGCGCGCCGCCACGCAAAGCAGGGGCGCGGACTTAAGATCAGCAGCCAGCGCCCGAAGGCCCAGGCAATGCGCTGCAGCTGTTCCGGGCGGGAATACTTCACCGCAGCGCGATTGGACCGCAGGTCGGTCAGCGGCGAATCAGTCATCGCGGCGCCACAATGTCAAGCTGTCCAATGTAACGATACCGTCGCATTCGCTCGCTAGGTTGGTCGGTTTCCGAAGACGGGTTCTCAAGAGGCAGGCCGCGTGCGGGTCAGATTGACATCGCCACTGTATGTGGTGTCGGCGTTCGCAATTGTAGCGACCCTGATTTCGTTCGCGCCATTCTTCTATGAGGTGTTCGACCTTCGTACCCTCGCCCCGGACACCGGCTTTGGCATCGTGCTGCCGTTCGTCAGCCTGTTTCTCATCTGGCGGCAACGGGATCAGCTGCGCGGCATTCCCATAACCGGGTCCTGGTACGGCCTGTTGCTGGTTGCCGCCGGCCTGGCGCTGCGTGCCATCGGCGCTTTCAGCACCATGAGCACCGTGGTCCGTTACGGCTTTCTGCTGGTCCTGTATGGCCTGGTGCTGTCGTTCACCGGACCGAAGCTTTTCCGCCGGCTGGGCGCGCCGCTGGCGATCCTCATCTTCATGGTGCCGCTGCCCATGTACCTGACGGGCGTGCTGACGCTCGACCTGCAGCTCATCTCCTCGATCATCGGCGTATGGATCATCCGGGCCTTCGGCATCAGCGTGTTCCTCGAAGGCAATGTGGTTGACCTTGGCACCATGCAGCTGGAGGTCGCCGAAGCCTGCAGTGGCCTGCGATACCTGCTGCCGCTGATGGTGCTGGCCCTCATGGTGGCGTACCTGTATCGCGGCGAAGCCTGGAAACGCATCCTCATATTCTTCGTTAGCATCCCGATCACGGTGCTGATGAACAGCATCCGCATCGGCTTCATCGGCATAACCGTGGAGTACTGGGGCAAACGCATGGCCGAGGGCGTGCTCCACGATTTCGAGGGCTGGCTGGTATTCATGCTCAGCCTCGCCGCGCTGCTGCTCGTGGCCTTGCTGCTGACGAAGGTCGGACGGCGCTCGCGCTGGTCGCAGGCCTTTGATCTGGCGCCAGCTCCGTTCGCGGCCACCGTACCCAAGGCCGCTGCGACCCAATGGCGGATGCCCCGTGCCTTTGTGGTGGCAACGGCCATTGTCACGGCCGGCGCCATCGGCGGGCTGACGATGCCGGAGCGCCAGTCCAACATTCCCGAGCGCAGGGATTTTTCCGAGTTCCCGATGCAGGTCGCGGGTTGGGATGGCCATCGCGGCGTCCTGGACGGGATCTATCTGGATGCACTGGACCTTACCGACTATCTGCTCGTGGACTATGTGCGCGCCGGCGGGAATTCCCCCATCAACTTCTACTCGGCGTATTACTCCGAGCAGAAGGGCTTCAACCGCATTCACTCGCCCCGCAACTGCATCCCCGGCGGCGGTTGGCAAATCACCGAACTGACCCAGCGTGCTGTTCCCTTGGGCACCTCGGGGCGAACCCTGCCCGTCAATCGTGCGGTCATCGCACTGGGGGAGCAGAAGGAACTTGTCTACTACTGGTATCAGGAACGCGGTCGGGCCATGACCAATGAGAATGTCGTGAAGTGGTATCTGTTCTGGGACTCCCTCAAGCGCAACCGCACCGACGGAGCTCTGGTGCGCATCGTTGCGCCCATGCCCCGCAATGCCGTGGAGGCGGACGTCGATGCTGACATGCAACGCTTCGCCGCGAACGTCGAACCGCAGCTGAGCCACTATATTCCCGACTGAGAGAGGGTTCGGCCGGGAGTCCCCCCCGCATACGCCAACCCATACACGCAGGGCAGTACCGCCGGCAGCAACAGCCGAAACTCCGCCATATTGCCATCCATCATCCGATAGAAGATCCACCATCCCGGAAGCACCCAGCAGTTGGCGATGAAGAAGCCCCGGCGCCAGTCCGTTGTGCTCATTGTCGACAACCGGTTGAGGCACAGGATGGCGAATACGGCTTCGAGCCCCAGGGAGCAGATGGCGGTCAGTGACAGCATGCCCGGGGCGAGAAAGATGGCCTTGGGATCGATGAGGATGTGGCCGCCTCCGGTCACCGGGCCGGGATAGAAATGGCGCAGCAGCCGGTACTCCAGCGCGAATGCCGCGGCGAATGCTGCGAACCACAGCACCCGTTCGCGCAAGGGTCGGGTCCGGGCGATGATCATCCACAGGCCCACCCAGGTCACGACATGGAATGAGGTCTCACGGAACAGCCCCGTCAGCAGCATGAATACCAGGGTGAGTCCCATATCGCCCTTGAGCAGCCAGTACAGCGCCACACTGATCAGGGCGAGCGCCGGCATGTCATACGGGTAGAAGACGTAGAGACTCATCAGCACCATGGCGGCATACGCCGCCATGAAGTAGCGCCAGTTCAGCCCCATCGGGCTGCGCAGCACCGGATAGGCCCCGACGCAGGCATACAGCGGCGTCAGCACTCCTGCCGCGATGCGCAGCGGATGCAGCCGCAGGTCCTGGCTGTGGAGGAGTCCGGAGATCAACTGGGCTGCATGCCACAGGATCTGATTGCCCAGGAAGCGGGTATACGCCAGGGTCCCCGGCTGCAGGTAATCGCGCCTGAAGAGCGAAAAGTCCGTGAGACTGGAGGGCAAGCCCTGGATTACACCCGTGGCGATGTCCGGCAGGAATTTGAAGAACACCAGTTCGATCGCCAAGGCCAGTGCGATCAGGCTGAGCAGTTTTTCGGCAATGGCGGAAGCGGCTGCGCGGTTCATGGCAATTGCTCGACGGGTCGCGCGCATGACAGCTCGTCCAGCAGGCCTGACCAGTCGGCGGCGGCGCACTGACTGGTATGACGGGTCAGTGCCAGGCGCCTGGCGTTGTCGCCCAGGGCCCTGGCGCGCGTCGGATCGGCCTGCAGCGCCCGCAACGCCTGCGCCAGTTGCCGTCCCGCCCCCACCTCCACGCTGATGCCGCAGTCATGTTCACGCAGCAGATCCGCCACCTCGCCGCGGGTATCCCCGATGAACACGACCGGGCGTCCGGCGGCGAGAATGCCGTAGACCTTGCTTGGCACGATCAGCCCTTCCAATGCGGGCAGCAGGCTGACCAGGTGCACATCTGCCGCCGCCAGGCTATCCGCCAGCAGCGCCACGGGCTGGTATCCCTGAAAGTGGAAGTTCCTCAGCGCTGCCCGCGCCACGGCCGCGCGCAGTTCGTTGCTGCGGGCGCCACCCCCCGTCATCAGGAACGCGAAGGGCGCCTCCTGCAGGTGTCCGGCCGCGTCCAGCAGGGTATGGAATTCATGGGCACGACCAAAGTTGCCCGAATAGCCGATCACGAACCGGTCCTGCAGATTCAGGCGGCTGCGCATCTGGCAGTCGCGCGTCGGGATCGGGACGATGGCCTGCGGATCGGCCCAGTTCGGGATGACCCGCAGCTGTTCCGCGGCGATTCCCCGGGCGAGCAACCGCGCGCGCATGCCAGTGCCGATCACGACATTCATGGCGGCCATCCGCAGCGAGCGGTCCCGCAGCCGCGCCAGAGCATCGTGCAGCCAGCGCGGCATGACGGCGGGGGTCAGCGCGAAGGCCACTTCCGGAAACACATCCTGCAGCCAGTTCACCAGTCGGGCATGCCGGCAGCGGGCCGCAAGTCCGCTGATTACGCAGATCAAGGGCGGGTCGGTCTTCGCGACCACCACATCGCCCGAGCGCAGCAGCGCCAGCAGCTTCAGGCCCGCGGCGATGTGAAAGCTCAGATAGTCCAGCGCACGGCCCGGCAGACTTGCGCGTCCGAAGCTGAACGTGGCGACCCGGTGAATGATCACCCCGCGAACCGTCTCCCGCGCCGGCAGCCGGCCGTGCCGGTCCTCGTACAGCTGCCGGGAGGTCACCACCGCCACCTCGATGCCTTGCTCCACCAGCCGGAAGGCCAGGTCCGACAGCATGCGGCTGGTGGCCGATTCGTCCGGATGGCAATAGCGGTTCACGAACACGACGCGTGCCGATCGTGGAGTGTGTGCGCGCTGCACTTGAACCTACGCCGCGCGGCGCGCGGTAGTTGGCCAGATGTCGCGGCCCAATTCGTGATGGGCGACGTAGCACAGCAGCATCAGCACGCTCCACAGCAGCGGATAGGTTTCGCGTTGTCCGCTTTGATGCAGGTGCGCCAGCTTGCGTATATTGGTCTGACTCAATGGCAGGCGCGACATCAGGCTGTGATCATTGATCAGCTCCAGCGACCATGCCTTCAGCGGCCCTCGCAGCCATTGCGCCAGCGGCACGGCGAAGCCTTTCTTGGGCTGGTACACCATCTGCGCCGGCAGGTGTCGCGCCAGAACCTTCTTCAGCAGATACTTGGTGGTGCCGCCGCGCAGCTTGTATTCCAGCGGCAGGCGCATGGCCCACTCGACCAGGCGGTAGTCGGTCATCGGGCAGCGCGCCTCCAATGAGAACGCCATGGTGGCGACGTCGACCTTCTGCAGGTACGCCCCGGGCAGGATATAGGCGGCATCCAGCCGCATGCCGATCTCAGCACCCGTCAGGTCCTTGGCAAAACCGGCCGCGGTCCACGCGAATGCGTCGATGGTGGCGGGCGTGGCGGCCATCACTTCGGGCAACAGCGGCGAGGGATAGTCCTTGGAGATATTTCGCAAGTAGCCGAACAGGCCGGCGCAGGTCGTCGCATCCAGTGCGCCCGCCAGCAGCTTCAGGCGATGCGCCGGCAGCATGCGCAAGGCCTGCTGCAACGCCATGCGCCCCGGGCGCGGCATGCGCGTGAGCGGCGCCAGTCGCTGCATCAGCTGGTAGTGGTGATAGCCCCCGAATATCTCATCGGCGCCGTCCCCCGTCAGCACCACCTTCACCTGCCGGCGCGCACAGCGCGACACCGCCAGGGTCGCAAACGCGGAACTGTCGGCGAAGGGCTCGTCGTATTCCTCCACATAGGTGGGCAGAAGCTCCGGCAAGCGGTCCACGCTGAGCTTTTCCTGGAAGTGTTCCACGCCCAGATGCCGGGCGATGCGCGCCGCCGCCGGACCTTCGTTGAAATCCTCTTCGTCGAAGGCAATCGTGAACGTCTTCGGCGCCGCCACCCCGGCCAGTTTCATGGCGGCAACCACCATGGCGCTGTCGATGCCACCGGAGAGGAACGCGCCCAGCGGTACGTCGCTCAACAGCCGCTCGCGCACGGTGGTGACCAGCAGCGACTGCAACTCCTCGGCCAGCTCCTGCTCGCTGCGCCGACCCTGGGATGGATCGGGCCCGATGCGCTGAAAATCCCAGTAGCACTGCTCGCGCACGCCCCTGGCGTCCACGCTCAGGAAGTGACCGGGCCTCAATTTTCGCGTGCCGCCGTACAGGGACAGCGGCGCGGGGATGTACCCCAGGTCGAAATAGGTGCGCAGCGCGGCGGGGTCGATCGCCGCTGTCTCGCCCTTTGACAGTTCCAGGACGGCACCGGGCCGGGAAGCGAAATGAAATCGGCTACCCGACCAGCGGTAGTAGAACGGCTTGACTCCCAGCCGGTCGCGCGCCGCGAACAAACGCTGCGCGCTGCGATCCCAGATCACGAACGCAAACATGCCCTGCAGGCGGCGCAGGCAGTCCTCGCCCCACTGACGATAGGCCTCTATCAGGGTTTCTGTGTCGCAGCTGCTGCGCCAGCCACCCACTGGCTGCAGCTGCCGGCGTACCCACTGGTGATTATAGATTTCACCGTTGAAGGTAATGACATAGCGCTGATCCGAGGACAGCATGGGCTGGTGACCGGCCGGCGACAGGTCGAGGATGGCCAGGCGTCGCTGGCCCAGGCATACCTGCGCGTCACGCCAGGTACCCTGGTCGTCGGGACCGCGGCGCACCAGCCGCCGCAACGCTGCTTCCAGGCGCTCCTGCGGCAGCGGTTCGCCTCCGGGACTGTAGCTACCCGCGATTCCGCACATGTCTCGCCTGTGTATACTGTTGTTTTATATGCAATCGCGATCGGATGCCGATTGTAATCAGCTTGTGTGACTCTTTTGTTGACCGGCAGGAGTCGGTGGAGAATTTCGATCCATGATGCTCGTGACCGGCGGCGCCGGCTTCATTGGTTCCAACCTCGCGGCGGCGCTGGCCGCCCAGGGCCAGGACGTGGCCGTCTGCGACCGCCTGCGCAGCGGCGACAAGTGGCGCAACATCGCCAAGATCGACCTGCGCGACCTGGTCGCGCCGGAGCATCTGGACGAGTGGCTGGCAACCCGTGGCAAGTCCGTCTCGGCCATCTTTCACATGGGCGCGATCTCCTCCACCACCGAGACTGACGCCGACCTCATCGTGGACACCAACTTCCGGCTCTCCTGCCGTCTATGGGAGTGGTGCGTGCACAATGGCCGGCGCTTCATCTATGCCTCCTCCGCGGCCACCTACGGTGGCGCCGAGGCGGGTTTCGCAGATGACGATTCGCCGCAGGCTCTGGCCCGGCTGCGTCCGCTCAATGCCTATGGCTGGAGCAAGCAGCTCTTCGATCGCTGGGCCGTACATCAGCAGTCCCTTACCAATGCGCGCCCGCCGCAATGGGTGGGTCTGAAGTTCTTCAATGTCTACGGCCCGAACGAGTATCACAAAGGTGGCATGCAGAGCGTCGTCGCACAGAAATACGGCCTCGCGGCGGCCGGTGAACCCGTAACCCTGTTCCGCTCGCACCGGCAGGGCGTGGCCGACGGCGGTCAGCTGCGCGACTTCGTGTACGTGGCCGACTGCGTCAACGTGATGCTGTGGCTGCTCGAGAACCCCAAGGTCAGCGGCATCTTCAATCTCGGCACCGGCAAGGCCCGCAGCTTCGCCGACCTGGCCACGGCCTTGTTCGCCGCCGTTGGCAAGCCCGCGCGGCTGGCCTACATCGACATGCCCGCCGCCATCCGACCCAACTACCAGTATTTCACGGAGGCCAGGATGCAGCGCCTGCGCGACCTTGGCTATGCCAGGCCCTTCACCTCCCTTGAAGAGGGAGTGCGTGAGTATGTGCAGCGACATCTGTCGCAGCCCGACCGCTACCGCTGACGTCCCCGACACCGGTGAACACCCGGCACCTGATCCTCGACCGCGACGGTGTCCTCAATCGCGAGGCACCGGAGCATGGCTACATCCTGTCGTGGGCTGAGTTTCATTGGCTGCCGGGTGCGCTGGAGGCGCTCGCCCTGATGCATGGCGCCGGCATTCGCCTGAGCGTCGCCAGCAACCAGTCCGCCGTGGGCCGCGGCCTGATGGACCTCGCGCAGCTCGAGCACATCATGGCGCAGATGCGCGCGCAGGCTGCCGCCGCCGCGGGGCCGATTGATGCGGTGTTCTATTGTCCGCACGCGCCTGAGGATGATTGCGACTGCCGCAAGCCGCGGCCCGGATTGCTCACGGCGGCGGTGATGGCCTCGGGCATTGCACCCGGCCTGACCCTGTTTGCGGGCGATGATGTGCGCGACGTGGAAGCCGCCCAGGCCGCCGGCGTGGCGCCGGTGCTGCTGCGCACCGGCAAGGGCGCCCACGCCGCGGCCGAGCTGCGCAACCGCGGGTTCACCGTGCCGATATACGATAATCTGCTGCACCTGGCGCGCGAGCTGACACACCCATGACCGACACGGATCAAGCCCATGACCTGAACCCGCTGCTGTCCACGCTGGAGCGCTTCGTGGGCCTGCACCTCTGGGTCGTCGGCGACATCATGCTGGATGAGTACGTGATGGGCGCGGTGGAGCGAATTTCCCCGGAAGCCCCGGTGCCGGTGGTGCGGGTGCGCGACACCGAGCTGCGCCTTGGGGGCGCGGCCAACGTGGCGCGCCAGGTGGCGGCTCTGGGCGCCAAAGTGAGCCTGGCGGGCATCATCGGCAGCGATCGGGCGGGTGATGAACTGCTGCGATTGTGTACCGAATCCGGCATCGACACCGGTGCGGTACTACGACTGGCCGCACGACGTACCACCCGCAAGCTGCGGGTCCTGGGCCACAGCCAGCAGCTGCTGCGGCTGGATTGGGAGGACGCCCAGGCCTGCTCCGCGCAGGACGCGGATGCCCTGGTGAACCGGCTCGCCGCAAACGGCACACCCGATGCCATCATCCTCAGCGACTACGCCAAGGGCGTGCTGACCCCTGCAATCATCGCGGCCGTCACCCAAAGGCGCGGCACGGTGCCGGTCGTGGTGGATCCGAAGAGCCGTGATTTCACCCGCTACCGGGGCGCGACCACGGTGACCCCGAACCGCAGGGAGCTGGAGGAAGCCTCAGGCCGCAGCCTCGATCCCGCCGACCGGGCCGCCGTGGCCGCCGCGGCGCGCCCGCTGATCGCCGCCGCCGGTTTGAGCTCCATGGTGGTCACGCTTAGCGAGCACGGCATGCTGATCGTCCCCGCCGATGGACCGGAAGCGGTGGTCCCCGCCACGCGGCGCGCGGTGTTCGACGTCACCGGCGCCGGTGATACGGCCATTGCGGTGCTGACACTGGCCCTCGCCGCGCATGCGCCGCTGATGGTGGCCGCGCGAATCGCCAACGCCGCGGCCGGCGTCTCGGTCGGCCAGGTCGGTGCGGTGGCGGTGGATGCCGACAGCATCCGCAGTGAACTGACCGCCGGCCCCGAGGCCAAGGTTCTGTCGCGCCAGGACATCGCCGCGCGCGCCGCCTCCTGGCGCATGGCCGGCAAACGCATCGTGTTCACCAATGGCTGCTACGACCTGCTGCACGCGGGACATCTGTCCTTGCTGCATGGCGCTGCCCGGCTGGGCGATGTGCTGGTGCTGGCCATCAACAGCGATGCCTCCGTGAAGCGCCTGAAGGGACCGGAACGGCCGCTGGTGAATGAGGGTGAACGGGCGGCGCTGCTGGCGGCACTGGCATGCGTGGATGCGGTGACCATATTCGATGAGGACACCCCGCTTGAGGCGCTGCAGGCGATCAAGCCTCATGTGCTGGTCAAGGGTGCTGACTACCGGCCCGAGCAGGTGGTGGGCAGGGATTTCGTGGAGTCCTATGGCGGCACGGTGGCGCTGGTGCCGCTGCTGCCGGCCAAATCCACCACGGCACTGGTGGAGCGCATCAAGGGCCAGGGGAAAGGGTCCCCTTAGCTTCGGACCAGGTACAGATGGCGCGCGCGCGAGGGCGCCACCTGCGCCAGTTCATCCACTCTTTCGCTCACGGCATCGGCAACCTCCGCAACGCTGATGAAGGTGACACCCCGAGCTTCGTGGATCACGTGGTGCTGATCGCCCCAGGGGAACCATTGACGCGGTAGGTTCAGATTGCCGAACAGCGCCACGCAGGGTGTGCCCTGCGTGGCTGCCAGGTGCATGGGGCCGCTGTCGTGGCAGACCAGCACGCCGCAGCGACCCAGCACCGCCGCGGACTCACGTGCGCTCAGTGCGCCACACAGATTCAGCGCCGGCCCGTTCCATTGCGACAGGATGCGCCGCGCCAGGGCGTGCTCATCGGCAGCGCCCAGCAGCACCGGGCAGATATGCGGCGTGCGTGCCCGAAGCTGTTGCAGCAGCTGCGTCCAACGCGCTTCACCCCAGTCCTTTGAGGCCCACTTGGCGCCTGGCGCCAAGGCCACCCTGGGCACTCCCGGGGGCAGTGCGGCCAGGTGCTCCTCGGCGACCGTCCTCTCCACGGCCGACAGCTTCAGGTCCCAGTTGGCCGTGGCCAGATCCACGAGGATGTCCCGCGACAGTTTGCGGGCCAGGTAGCGCGCCTCCGGCTCGACGTTGCCCTCCGGATCGACACGGCGCTGCAGCGCGCGCTGGTTTTCCGGCAGACCCAGGAACCTGCGGATGCCGGCCAGCCGGAAGAACGGCAGATCACGGCGCACCTGCCAGATCGTCGTCCGGGGCGCGAGATAGACCAGGGTGCGCGCGCCGGTCGAGCGCAGCCGGCGAACCAGGGACAGGGCCGCCGCGGGCGATCCCAGTCCGGCGGGGTAGTACTGCGCACCATGGATCAGACCGGAATCGCCCAGCACGGATTCGGCCGATGAGGCGCGCGCGGAATCCGGCTTGTTGGTCAGCAGGATGCGTCGCTGGTCGGGGAAGTGCCGGGCGATGGCATGCAGGCAGGGCAGCATGACGACGGTGTCGCCAATGCTGCCGATGTGAAAAATGATCACGGTGCCGGGGACAGCGGGTTGCATGCGGTCATCATCGCTGGCGGCGATGACGCGACAGTGACGCCGGGCTGACTTTATCTATGGCTTGGGCATAAAATACATCAGCCTGTAACGCAACTTCGTTTCCCTTGGGTAACCGTGAGTTACCGCCCCCTGCTGGATCGAGTGCGCTGGACGTCCGCTGCGCTGGTGGCGGCTGGCCATGCCATTGCGATCCTGAACGACTCGGTGCGCGGCAGCCCGATCCTCAATGCCATCGCGCAGATGCGCAGCCCCGCGGTGATCGTGTTCTTCGTGCTCAGCGGCTACCTGGTCGGCGGCGTGGTGATCAGGGATTTCGCAAGCTTCCAGCCGCGCCGCTACGCCATCGCCCGCCTCGCGCGCATCTACATCGTGCTGATCCCCGCGCTGCTGCTCACCATGCTCATCGATGGCGCGGTGTTCCACTTCGATCATCTCAATCCCCTGTTCAGCCAGGTGTGGCAGGGTGGGGCGCTCGGTGACACGCCGATCTTCTCCCGCTACACCCTGGCGCGCGCCATCGCGGCGGTGTTCTGCCTCGAACCGCTGATCTCGCCGCCCATCGGATCGGCCGGCAGCCTCTGGAGCCTCGGCAACGAGTGGATCTACTACTTCGCCTTCCCCGCCCTGTTCGCCGCGGGGTTCCGCCTGGGAGGATTCAGGACGGCAACCGTCCTGGCCTTCGGGTCGGCGGTGCTGGTGGCCCTGGTCAGTCGCATGGAAGCGGCCTTCTGGCTGGTATGGCTGGCAGGCGCCTACGCCAATGCGGTGGACCTGCGGCGCCTGCTGCGCTTGGCGCTGCTGAGGCGCCTCGTGCATCACGCGGGCATGGCGGCAGGCATCGTCGGGGTCGCCCTGGGCGCGTGGCTGGGGATGCGAACTGCCATCCTGCTCATCGGCGTCGCGGGCTTCGTGGTGCTGGCGGCAGGCGCCACCGATGAACATCTGTCGGCACGGAAGCTCGACAAATCACTGGCACGCTTTTCCTACTCGCTGTACGTGACCCACCTGCAGGTCATGACCCTGCTGGCCGCGATCCTGTTTCGCTGCGGACTGCTGGCGCCAACCGGAATCGTCTCGCCGCTGGCCGTCATCGGGCTGGCCCTGGCGCTGCTGGGGATTGCCATGGCGGTCGCCTTGGGTTTCGCCACCCTGTTCGAAGACCGGACCGCCGATCTTGCGCGCTGGCTGACTCGCCGCTGCAGCGCAACTGTTCCCACCACGGCCGCGGGCATCGCCCAGCAATGAGCCTGCGCTCGGCGGCGGCAATCCTGGGACTGCTCGCCAGCGGCGGCGCGGTTCACGGCGCCGCGCCAATGATCATGCACACGCCCGGCTATGAATCCCCGGTCCGTGCCGACCCGGATGATCTGATCATGATCGGCGGCACGGGTTTTGACGCTTCGGATCAGGTGGTCTATGTGGCGGCGAATGGGCCCGCCGCCGATTCGCATCCCGAGGCGCTGCCGCGGCACTCCGATGCCACGCGCGGCCGCGCACCGGTCGTTCAGGTCGGGGATCCGCCCTATGCCATCACCGTACGGATGCCTCCTCAGATCCTCAAGGGCCGCGCCTATCGACTCTGGGTGGTCAATGCGCGCAACGAATGGAGCGACGCCCTTGCCATCAACGACCCCAGACCCCAATGGTTCAGCCCCGCCTACGTCTATGCAACGGCCGACGTGGCGAAGCTCGGGCGACGGCTGCGGGTGATCGGCCGCAACCTCACGACGGAGGCGGCAGCGCTGACGCGCATCCGCCTGCTCGGTCCCCACGATTACGAACTCGCCACTGTGCCGGCTCCCGCCCGATCTTCGGTCATGGCGCAGTATGTCGCCGAGGCCGTGCTGCCCGCGGCACTGCTGCCGGGCCGCTACCGCGTCAGTGCGCGACGCTCCGACGGCGACTGGGTTGAGATCCCCGAGCAGCGACTCGAAGTTCGTGCGGATCCCCGGCCGCAGCGTGAGTTCACGCTTGGCGATCCGCGCTTCGGCGCCTGCCATCCCGACGATACCCTGGACGACAGCGAATGCTTTGCGCGACTGCTGGAAGCCGTGTCTCGGGCCGGTGCAGCAACCATTGTCATTCCGCGAGGAACATGGCTGCTATCCACTCAGGCCGCGCGCGCCAGCGCTGATGACGGATTCGTGCTGCAACACGATGTGCAGCTGCGCGCAGCCGTGCCCGGAGCCAGTGTCATCCGCAGGCACGAAGCGGTTGATCCGCGGCATTCCGGTCCCCTCCTGACCCTGACCGGTCGCAACCTGGTGTCCGGCGTCACCTTTATGGATGATGCGCGGTTCAAGTCGCTGGCCGAGTCGCGCCCCATGCTGCGGCTGGGCCCGCTGAATGACCGCCTGAGCGTCTCTGATTCACATGAGGTCGCCGATGTCGTCATTACCGGAAATGTCTTTCTGCCGGTGGGTATCGCGATCACCGATGATGCCGCCCGGCCGCTGTCACGCATCTTCATCACCGGTAATCGCTTCGGTGCCTACTCGGAAGCCCTGAACCTTCCCGGCGGCGCTTTTCACGCCGGTGTTCCGTTTCGCCTGGACGACTCCATCGTGCGCGCGAACCGCTTCATCCCCGGCAGCTACCTCGACCTGGCGGCGCGCCAGGGCACGATCGCCAGCGAAATCGGCGCCGCCCGGCGCCTGGACTTCAGTGCGAACATTGCCGATGGCAGCAGCAGCGCCGCGCTGCAGGATCCATCCGATCCGAAGGGATTTCGCGCCGCCTTCTTCTGGAACATGAACAACAACCTCGAGAATCTGCTGATTGCGCAGAACCAGGTGAGCTGCTCCGGCGACAAGGATGGGGACGGGGAGGCCATTGCCTTCGACGGCAGCGGCAACACCTTCGGCTTCAAGGATGCGCCCGTGATCAGCGCGGCCGGGGATGAGCGGATCACCGTGAGTGCTTCGAGGCTGTCCGACCTGCAGGGTCGGGCGCTGCCGCGCGCTGCCTATTATCGCGGCCACTGGCTGCAGATCGTCGACGGCCCCGGAGTCGGTCAGGTGCGCCGGATCATCGGTTATGAGGAAGACATCGCGGCAGGCACGCTGACCGTGCACATCGCGCCGCGTTGGGATGTGCCGCCACGCGGCGGCGTGAGTCGCGTCGCCATCGGCCGCGAGTTCTGGCAGGCATTCGTGGTGGCGAATGAGATCGATCAACGCCATCCGCCGTGTCAGAAGTCCAATCTCACCGGGCCCAATGGCGGAACCATTGCCATCGCAGGCGCCACGGCCGACTCGGTGGTCGAGGGCAACACGCAGTGGGACACCAACGGCATCTACTTCAATCAGACATACACCACCCGCACGCCGTCCTGTCCGGACTGCACCGATGCAACGACCTTCCAGAGCGCGCTTGAGATCCGCGACAATCGTATCGATGGCGAATATGACTGGTCATCCGACTGCAGCTACGGCGGCATCCTGGGCTCCTACAGCAGCTCGCCGACCCCGGAATCGCCGCCGCCGACCGTGGGTTTCGGCGTTGCCATCTCGCACAACACCATCAACCACGCCGACAGTTTCCGCGGCGGCGCCATAGACTTTGCGCTGACCTGGTATTCCGGTCCGCCACCGGGCAACTGGCCCTACATCCGCAATGCCCTGGTGTTCCACAATCGCCGACGCGACATTACCGCCCCGGCACCGCGGTCGATCTGCCGCTATGGCCAGACCGACCGGGTCGGCATCCGGATTGCCGGGAAACAAAACGTGCGCGACACGGTGCTGTATGCCAACCGCTGTCAGCAAGTGGACAAACCCCTGTTCGATTCCGGAGGCCGCACCACCCGAGTGTGCTCCACCACGGATTCTTGCGAGTGTCCCAAACACTAGGCTAGCGCATGACGTTCGGGAATCTGTGCAGCAGCTGCGGCCGGCCCGGTTCCAGCACCGTTGGCGCCGGCGCGGCCTGATCGCGGCGGCGCGCGAACAGCAGATGCAGCAGTCCTATCGCGGCGATGGATCGCATCCATACGACGTAGGAGTTTGGAATCTCGCCCTCAAAGCCAATGCACATGGTCTGAACGGTCGCCACCAGCACCATGAGCCGCGTCATCGAAACGCCCTGCTCGACGCTGGCGCGTGCACCGACGGCTCCCAGGAAAATGCCGCTCAGTGACATGCCGAAGAAAATGCCCAGCCAGCCGAAATTCCAGTACAGCTCGCCCAGGTGTGAAATCGAGATATAGGTGTCCTCGTCACTTCTTGCGATCTGCTTGGTGAACAGCTGTCCCACGCTCAAGGAGTCCTTGTCCGGTGCCAGGATGCGTGGCACGAACGCCATGGGTATGGCCACGAGGCTGCTGCCGTGCAGATAGGGAGTGTCAACACCCACGTGCTGGATGACGGCCGCCAGGTTGTCCTTGATATAGGCGCGCTCGACAAAGGTCTGGGCACGATCCTCGGCAGCACCCGATTGCACCTTGTCGCGCGATGACAGGGCGATCTGCAGCACCTTGCCCAGTTCCATGAAGGCCTGCGCGCGATTCAGGCCGCGCACCCCGGTGATCTCCGTGCGATAGGCCTGAAACACGGGAAAGGCCAGAACGATGAAGGCGATGCCCGCCACCACCCAGCCGCCGGGCAGTTTCCGGTCCACCAGCGTCCGCGTCACGATGACGATGAGTCCGGCGATCAGTGCGGTGGACTTGACGTCGGTCACGAAGGCCACGACGACCTGCAGGCCGACCACGGTGATGACGATGCTCGCCCACAGGATGCCGCGGCGCCGGGCGTAGCCGTACGCGAGCATCAGCAGCCCCAATGGCTGCAGCAGTTGCAGCAGCAGGAACACGAATGTCAGGTATGCGCCGAGCTCGGCAAAACCGCGCTGGGCCGCCGCGTTGGTTTTCTCCGGAATGATGAAGACCTGGTAGTACAGAACATCGCCGGTGCCGATTACCCACAGGATCAGGCCCACCGTCAGCAGCGTCGGGACCGGCCACTCGGATCGCGGCGCCTGGGCCGGTGTCGGATGCATCAGCCGATCCCCCGCCAGATAGCCCAGCAGGGCCAGAAATCCGCCAAGCAGGGCCGCGACTTCGGCTGGCGCCAGGGCGTTGGCCGACCCTGCGTCTTTGCCGAGGAAGGCGTATTGCACGTCCAGGGCGCCGAAGTGCATGAAATAGGCCCCCATGAACAGGGCCAGCAAAATGTAGCGGCTGGTCAGGGTCCGCAGCAGCAGCAGCGGCGCCGAACAGAGGGCGAACAGCGCCGCGCCGTACAGCGCGCGCATGATGGCACCACCCTGCAGCAGCGCCGCCAGCGCAGCGCCCAGACCGATCGCGAGGTTCAGCACCCAATAGCAGGCCAGGCGGTGTCGCAGCATCCAGGCGGTCATGACACCGCCGGCCCCGCCGCCCGGATGGTCGGTGCCCGGTGCGCTCCCGCGGCCTCGCGGATGGTGCGCCTGGCCAAAAGCGCCGCCGCCAGGCACTGCATGCCAAAGCACACCGGTACCGCGCAGGCTGCACCCTGCAACCCGAAGTTGAGGACGGCCAGGGGCGTGACGATGAGAGTGGTGGAGGCCGCGCACACCTGGATCAGCAGTACCCGCCAGGTCCTGCCATAGGCGTAGCACACCCTCTCAAACACATAGGAGACGCACCGGATGCCATAACCCAATGCCACCCAGGGCATGAGCCAGGAGGCATGGCGGTAGCCGGGACTGATCAGCACCCGGGCGATGAGATCATGCGTCGCCGCGAACAGCAGTACGCCGGCTGCGCACAGCAGGCACACCCCCGCCAGCCACAGCCACAGCAGTCGCCGCGCGCGCTCCTGGTCGCCATGGCTGACCGCCGTCTGATATACCGGGCGTATGGCCTGTTCCGCCGCGCTGCTGAGGATCATGAACGGGCTGTACGCCAGACCGTAGACCGCGGCGTACAGGCCTGCATCGCTGACACTGAGCGCCGCGCCGATGATGTAGCGATCACCCAGCGTCGTCACCCAGGTCAGAAGTCCCAGCGGAATGAGCGGCAGCGCGTAACTCCACATGGCCATATCCAGCGCGCGCGCCTGCGACGGCGGCACCGCCGCCGGGGCGCGGGCCGGCCACAGATTCCTGGACCACAGCAGCGACAGCGTGGCGGAGGTCAGCACGTAGCCGGCGAGCGCCGCCATCGCCCCATGGCCGGCCAAGAGGACCGCGGCGGCCGCGGCCAGCGGCCGGAACCATGCATCGCAGGCCGACCACAGTCCATAGCGGCGCTGCTCACGCGCGGCGTTCAGCAGACTCAGGCAGGAGGTGCGCCAGCATTCCAGTGCGAACAGCAGCAGCACCAGTACCACCAGCCCGGGTGAACCGCGGCGGCTCAGGCTGTAATAGGCGCCGCCGATCAGCGCCACCAGCGTGATCCAGGGAAGCAAGCGGCGCAAGCCGCGCCACAGCGAGTCGCGCAGTTCGCACAGGCGCTCGGCGCTGTACCTTGGATAGAAGTGGATGGCTGCCTGGGTCAGCGGGGCGGTCACCAGGTTGCCCGACAGCACTGACATTCCCAGGGCCAGCGACAGTACGCCGTACTGGGCAGGGGCCAGCATCTGCGTGAGCAGCCGCACGCCCACCAGGGTGCCGAGCGCGCTGAGCGCCTGCCCGGCCACGACCCAGAACACCTCAGACCTGAAGCGCGTCACGGTACATCTCACAGGTCCTGCGGGCGATGCCCTCCCATGACAGCTGAGCGCGGGCGAACGCCCGTCCCGCCTGACCCTGGCGGTGGCGCGCCGCAGGGTCCGCCATGAGCTGCCGCACCGCGGCCGCAAATTGCTGCGGCTCGCCGCCGCTGATGAGCCCGGCGCCGGCCTGCGCCACCAGCTCCCCGGCCCCCACATCGGGTGTGACGATGACCGGACAGCCCATGGCCATCGCCTCGGCCACGACCATGCCGAAATTCTCCGAATAGGACGGCAGCACGAACAGCTCGGCGTGCGCGTACAGCGCCCACTTGTCCGCATCGCTGGCCGGCCCCACGAACAGCACGCGCTCGGCGATGCCCAGTTCGCGCGCCAGGGCCTCGAGCTTGCCCTGATAGCCCTCATCATCGTTGCCCGCGATCACCAGCGGCAGATCCGGCACCGCCTGCCAGGCCCGCAGCAGGCGGTCCAGGCCCTTCTTCCAACTGATGCGGCTGAGAAACAATGCATAGCTTGGAGGCAGCTCACTGAATGGCCCGTGACTCAATAGCGGTGGTTGTTCCGGAAACGACACCCCGTTGGGGATGGTGACGATCGGGGCATCGAGGAACTTCTGGGCCCGCAGTTCCTCCGCCTCGCTGCGCGCCGTGACATGCAGCCGCGCCGCCTGCGAGAGCGTGCGCCGCTCGATCAGTGCAACCCAGGCGTGCTTGAGCCAGCGGCTCCTGCGGCGAATGATGTCGCGCACCAGCATGCCGCGGGGCGCCACGATGTAGGGAATGCCGGCCTTGCGCGCCGCTCGGGCCGCTGTCCAGGTCGGCCACAGGAACACGGAGTGCAGATGGACGACATCGAAGCCGGCGACATCGCGACGCAGCTGGCGCGCCAGCCCGGGCGCCACATGCAGACGGCGCAGGCGCGGAACCTGGAAATACCAGACCTGCACGCCATCCACGTCCACCGGTGTGTTCAGCGGCACCGACAGGTCGAGCGGGCCGTCCATGCTGGTGGTGTAGACATGGACTTCATGGCCCAGGCGCGTCAGTGCCACGGCCAGTCCATGCACGGAGCGAATCGGTCCGCCATAGCGCACCGCGGGCCAGTAGCTGGGCACGACGTGCAGTATGCGCATCAGCCGGCGCAGGCACGCAGCGGCAGCACACTGCCGGCGCGATCCTGCACCACCTGCGCGATGACTTGCGCGTCGATGTCGGCACGCTGCTCCGCGAAGCCGTACAGCAGCGCGTTGTCGCACAGGATGTTGATCACGCGCGGCGTACCGCCACCGGCCTCGTGTACGCGGCACACGGCCTCGGGTGTGAACAGGCTGGGCGAGCCGCCCGCGACCTTGAGACGGTGGCGGACATAGTCCTGGGTTTCCCCGGCGTGCAGGGTGCCGACGTGATAGTCCATGAGGATGCGCTGCGCGAACTGGCGCAGCTGCGCGCTGCCCAGGGTCGCGCGCAGCTCCGGCTGGCCCACCAGAATCACCTGCAGCAGCATTTCCCGGCCGGCATTGAGATTGGACAGCACGCGCAGCTCTTCGAGCTGCGGGGTGCTCAGATTCTGGGCCTCATCGATCACCAGCAGCAGGCGCCGGCCGGCCTGGGATTCGCTGCGGGCCAGCGTCACGAACTGGCGGTAGCACTGCGTCGGCAGGGTGGCGGCCTCCGCGCCCAGGGCTTCGATGATCCAGGGCAGCAGCGCACCCATGCCGGGATGGATGTTGGACAGGTAGCCCACGCGCAGGCCTGAACCGGGTCGATCCAGGAAATGCTGCACCAGGGTGGTCTTGCCACAGCCCACCTCTCCGGTGACCAGGGCAAAACCGGCGCTTTCGTGGATGGCGTACTGCAGCAGCGTCAGGGCATGGCGGTGGTGCCGCCCCAGGTACAGGAAGGCGGGATCCGGAGAGAGCGCAAAGGGTTTGACGGACAGGCCGTAGAACTGCTCGTACATGGGGTACGGCGCCTTAGTAGGCGCGCTTCTCCGATTCGGTGGAGCGGTTCAGAACCGTACCGATCACTCGGGTATTGCCCAGCAGTTCCAGCACCCGGCTGACATCTTCGCGCCGCGTGCGTCCCTCGGTGACCACCAGCACCACGGCATCCAGGCTGGGTGCGAGGGTGATGGCGTCGTCGCTGAGCAGCACCGGTGGCAGGTCAACGATCATCAGGCGCCCCGGATCGCGCTCCTTGAGATCCTGGAACATCCGGGTCGTCGTGACGCGTGCCAGGGCCTCGGAGCTGTCGGGAACCGGGTGCAGCGTGGGTAGCACGAACAGGCGCTCGGCACCCTCCAGCCCACACCACAGGTCTTCGAGCTTGGCGATGCCGGCGAACCAGCTCTCCAGACCCTGATCCAGCGCCAGACCCAGTGTCCTGGCGATGCTCGGTCGCTTCAGATCAAGGTCCATCAGCATCACCGACTGGTTCGGTTCGGCGGCGAGCCCCAGCGCCAGATTGATGGCCGTCAGAGTCTTGCCCTCACCATTGGCAGCACTGATGACGCCAATGGTGGACAGGTGATGGCTGCGGGCGCGCTGCAGTACCTGGGTGCGCAGCATCCGGTAGGCCTGGGCGGCCGGGCGCCGATCCGCCCAGTCGACGACGCGGTTCTCACGCAGCGCCGTCCAGTCCACGGCCAGGCGGCGCGCGGGCTCCATGGGCGGCGGCGTGAACTCGCGGCGTACCGCCGTGCGCTCGGCCACCGCGACCTCATCGGCGTTGGCCGTGGGACGGTGAATGGCGGCCAGATCCAGCGCGCGTTGCAGCTTGTCCATGTTGGCGTTCATCTACATCCCCAGCCGTTGCACCAGCGAAAAGAACAGCACGTCCAGCGGTCGATAGAACAGGTGCACCAGCACCAGGGCGAGGCAGGCGCTGCCGGCCGCCGAGCCCAGCGCCAGGTGGAAGCGGCGCTTGGCCGTGCGTCGGTCGGCCTGGGTTTCGATGCGCGGGATCAGGGCCAGCGGCGCCACCCCCACCAGCTGCAGCAGCTCATCGCGGCTGCGGATGGTGGTATCCAGGACCTCGCGCAGCATGGCAACGGCCGCCGCCAGTGCCAGGCTGAGAATCAGACCGGCGATCGCTATCAGCGGCCGGTTGGGGCTGACCGGCTCCTCCGGCGGCAAGGGCGGATCGATCAGCGTGAAGCGTTCCCCCTGGCGGTCGGATTCCAGGCTCTGTGCCACCCGCGCCTCACCCTGCTTGGTGCGGATTTCCTGATAGCGCAGCCGGGCGTTGTCCAGATCCCGGGTCAGGTCGTGGTATTCGCGCTCGACCTGCGGGGAGCCGGCCACGTCGGTCTCATAGTCGTGCACCGATGCCTGCAGCTTGCCGATCTGGTCGGTCAGGGACTTGATGTCGTTTTCAGTGCCTGACAGCGTCGCCTGGATCTGCACGTAGGCGGGATTGTCGGCGTCCGTGGGCTTGGTGGTGTCGGGAGTGGCGAGGCTCGGTGCACTGCTGGCGGCAAGCGCCGCATCAAGATCGGTCTGCAGGGACTTGACCATGGCTTCGAGGCGCACCCGGTCGGGGTGTTCGGCCGTGTAGCGCTTGCGCGCGTCATCCAGCTGCGACTGGGTCTCCTGCAGTTCGCGCCGCAGATCGTTGATGGTGTCGGGCTTCTCGCCCAGTTCCGCCTCCATGCCGCTGACTTCGCGGGTCAGCGTGACCACATCCGGGTGGTCCGGAGCGTATTTCGCCTTGGCGGCAGCCAGCTGCGAGCGCAGCATCTTGAGCCGGTCGTTGCTGGAGACGATGCGGTCGCCGGTCTCCGAGAACACCGTTGAATTGGGTTTCAGCTGCACCAGCTGCGCCTGCAGGTAGACGCGCTGCTGTTCCAGGGAGCTCAAGCGCGCTTCCTGGGTGCGCAGCTCCTCCTCGTTGCGATCCAGCAGCTGCATGTTCAGCTGCACCAGATCCGGCAGCTTGGCGTAGTTCTTGTCCTTGAACTTCGCGAGGCGCGCTTCCAGATCGACGATCTGGGCATTGATGCGATCGCCCTCGCCTTCGAGAAAGTCGGTTGCGTCATGGGCCAGCTTGGTGCGGTTGGTCAGGTTCTCGTTCAGGTACAGCGTGGTGAGCTCGTTGGCCACGCGCGCCGCCTGGTCCGCCGAACGGCTGGTATAGGACACCTCGAAGGCGATGGTGGCCGAGGTCGGTCGCCCGCTGCGCGGATCGATCACATCCGCGCTGATCATCTTCAGTCCTATGTCCTCGCGCATGCGCTTGAGCAGTGCCTCGCGCGTGTCACGCGACTGCTCGCGCGGATACAGGTTGTAGCGCTTGATGATGTCCAGCAGCGTCGCCGTGGTCATGACGCGCTTGCTGATCACCTGCACGCGCTGGTCGGCATAGGAGGTGACGGTCGATTTCACCAGGTCGGTGGGCATCTCCTGCTGTTCGATCAGCACGGTGCCCGCGGACCGGTAACTCGCCGGCAGCAGCGCGGCCAGCAGCAGCGTCGCCGCCATGCCGCCTGCGAAGGCGATGAGGATGGAGCGGCGCCGGCGCCGGGCGATCTGTACGTAGCCCTGCAGTCCCTGCGGTTTGTCGGATTTGTTGTTCATGGCGCTCTTCTAGAACGTTCGGATCGTGGGCAGCGGCGTCCAGGTCAAGGACAGCGCCACTCGCCACTCCGTCAGGGGTTGTGTGGGCTGATCGGGCGCGACCACCAGGGTCTCGCTGTGGGTGATGCCGGCCTCTGAGTGCACGCGCCAGGTCTCGGCGAAATGCCAGTTGATGCCGATCGTGGCGATGTCGTAGTAACCGCGGTCGATGCCCAGCATCACGGCGCCGTGGTTGTTCTGCACCCGGGCCGCGGACAGCAGCAGATCGATTTTTTCGGTCAGACTCTGCGTATCTGAGAGGGTCAGTGTCTGGCGCTGCGCCAGGACACCCCCGGTATACGGTTCCAGCGAATTGGCGTAGTCCAGGTCGAGGTGACCGCGTTCGGTGGCGTAGGTAAAGGTGAATCCGCCCAGCGCGCCGATACTGCTGGTGGCCTGCAGCGCCACCGGCGAGTCCAGCGACTCGGTCGTGCGCAGCTCCTCCAGCGAGCGCTGGCTCGCCCCCACGTAGGCCTTGAGCGTCATGCGCTCGGTGAAGTTGTGCTGCAGGTCCAGGCGCAGGCCGCTCTCGCGGCTGTTGCCGAAGGACAGCGGCGTGATCAGCTGATTGTCGAAGCCGCTCACCGTCAGCGCGGTGTTCTGCGCCAGGGAGAACTTCTCGCCCAGGGAGAGGCTTGCATACTTGTAACCCGACAGCAGGTTGTACAACTCGCTGTTGGGCCCGTAGTAGCCGATATCCAGCCAGGACAGCTGCAGCACCAGGCTGCGGCGCTCGGTCTGCTGATGGGAAAAGGCCAGCGAACCCTGACGGGTTCTGCGGTTCACACCCGGTGCGACCAGGCCGGTGTCGGGAATGTCGGTGGCCAGTGTGCTGTAGTCGGATACGCCGCCCTGCAGCGTCAGCTGTCCGACCTCGCCCGTCCAGTCGTACTCACCGGTCAGGCTTTCGCTGTGTACGTTGGCGTATGCCGAGTTGCTGATCTGCTGCCACATCAGCCACGGCGTCAGCGACAGCTGATTGGTCTCGCTGGACCACTGGAACACGGCGCTTGGATTGACATAGGCGCTCTGCGTGGTCGTGGCGGGCAGACTCAGGTAGCGGTTGCTGTCATTGTCCAGCCAGATGCTGGCCTGGGGCGCGATCGACCATTCGGCGGCATGCGCCGGCGGCGGCCCGCCGGCCAGGCATCCGACCCCGAGTGCTGCCTGCGTCATTCGGGTCATGCACTTGATCCTGGATCCGGATCTCACGGGACAACGACGGTGTCGCCGGGCTGCAGCAGGATGTTCTGCCGCAGATCCTGACCGCGCGCCACGTCGTTGTATTGAAAGTGCAGCACGATCTGGCCGGCAGACAGGCGCCGCAGAATGATGATGTCGTTGACCGCGGCGAAGGGCGTGGCGCCACCGGCCAGGCTCAGCGCCTGCATCACATCCACGTCACGCGCCATCGGATACTCGCCCGGCTTCTGCACCCTGCCCACCACATATATGTGGTTGCCGGCGACCGTCTTGGCCGCCACGGTCACCACCGGACTTGGGATGTAGCGCGTGAGCCGGGCCGTGATTTCCTCGCGCAGCTCATCGACCGTCTTGCCATGGGCATCCAGATCGCCCACCAGTGGAAATGACAGGCCGAAATCCGGGCGCACCAGTACATCGCCGGTCAGGTCCGTTTCCTTCCACACCGTGACCGTGAGGACATCGCCGGGTTGAACCAGGTAGGCACCCGCCGCATCCTGCGCGGCGGCGGCGGCCGGAGCGGCCTTGGCCGCATCGCTCGCGGCGGCCATGGTGGCCGGTTGTTGTGCGGCGGCGGCGTCGACTGCGAGCGCCGACAGCAGCGCCAGCGGCAGGATCAGGGCAGGTTGCATGGTTGGGACTTCGCTTGTATTTGAAAGTGAGCCGGCTGTCGCTTGCCCAGACGCGCGGCTTTCGTGTCTACGTTTGTCATACTAAGGGTGCTCCGTGACGCTTTAATTGCGGCGGCAGCCCGACCTGGCCGATCCAGGCAATGAGCGGCCCGCGCTATGGGGAGAGCGCGGGCCGCTCGATCAGGCGCTCTGGGGAGGAGCGCTTAGGAAACGATAGTCCTGGCGAAATCGCAGCTGCAGCAACGCCAGTCCAAGCAGTGCCGCGAGCAGCAGAGCCACGCTGGCGGGCAGCGGCACGGGCGCGGGAGTGAATCCGACGGCCAGGGTGTACAGGCCGACGCCATAGTTCGGCCCGGTGGCAGCATTGGTGGCCTCGCCCGTGACATACGCATAGATGGTGCCGCCGGAGGTGAGATCGAAGCTCTCCTGGCCGGCGCCGTTGAGCTGCCCGATCACCGTGGATGAGGTGGTGGCCGTGAAGCTCAGATCGGTCAGCTTGGTCGGCCAGGTCAAATCGTCCAGGTCAACGGTCAGTACGCCGGGTCCTGAGACATTGAAGGCGTAGCTGACGCTGCTGATCACCGACGTTCCCTGGATCAGATGGCTGTCCGAGAAAATCTGGCCGGCGTGCGCGGCCGTGTTGCCCAGCAGGGCGGCGGCGAGTGCCAGTGCCGCGGCCATTCGCCGCAGCAGGCTTGCGGGGTCATTCATGGAGGCCTCCGACTGCCGCGAGCCTCACCGGCTCGACGACTTCAAGGGGCTTGTGGCCGTGTTCGTTGCCAGGCCGGTACACGTACTTGTCGTACAGGTATTGGCGCAATGAGTTGGCGAGCTCGCTGGCCGAGGCGCCATTGCGTTCCTCCTTGTTGAGCTCGCTCAGCAGCAGCGCGGCGTAGGGTTACTGGCCGCCGGTCAGGGCCAGCAGGGCGATGTCATCGCGCTCGACCCGCCGGGCGAGTTCCACACCGTCATTGATGATTCCGTCCAGGCGCGCCGCATCCAGGTCGAAGAACCGCAGCAGCTCCGCGCCGGACTCCACAAAGACCGGCACCAGGTTGCGACCCTTGACTTCGCTGTCATAGAGCGGCCCCAGCCGGGTGAGCATGCATTTCACCGCGAATCGAATCACGTCCGAGTCCCGGACGGACAGCCGCTGCGCCAGCTTTTTCACCTTGCGGACATCAGCGCCGTTCATGCGAATTGAAATTGCCTGCTTGCGACTGTCGACCACAATGACTCCCGTCCGTAGTGTTGTTGTGCTTGTTATATGTCAACAATGTAGGTGGACAGTGTTGCAAAGCCTTTGCGTTTATGTGACGTGTGCAGTGGAAAGCGGCATGACAGTGTCGTGCGGTCGCAGCACAAACCATGGAAATGACACAGGCGATGAAGGAGCCACGCAGCGGCCGCCAAGCGGCCTTACGCGCGGCGGGTCGCCAGCGCGTTCGAGCAGGGAAGGGATTTGGTCGTTGTGGCTAGGTCCGGGAAGGGCGGTGGGCGCGACAGAACTGCGCGAGCCGATTGACGGCGGCGCGATACTCCTGGTCGGCCCAGGAGAACTCCAGCCAGAATTCGCGTTGTGCGTCCTGGGTCGCCGCGTCGCGGCTGGCCGCGAACATGCGCAGGGCGGCATTGCGGTCCGCCGCGAGCTTGCGCAGCGCGGACTGCAGCTCGCTCAATTCGTCCAATACCTTGCGCGACAGTGTCTTCAAGGCCGCATCGCCGGATGGCTTTATTCGGGACGGTTGCGCAACGCTTCCAGCTCGGCGGTCGTCATATCCAGCTCGCGGATCACTTCGCAGTAACGCTGCCAGACATCCTGGAAGCCGCTGTTGCGCGCGCTGGGAATGGCGGTGAGCTCCCGGCGCACCGCTTCATGCTGGTTCTGCAACTGCAGATGCAGACTTTCCACGTGATTGAGTCGACTCCAGAATGGATCTCGCAGCCAGAATGGTTCCGTGGTACTCATCGGTACCTCCCATCATCCCCGTACCGGCTGCCGACACTACCGGCGCAGTGCTACAGCGACATTGCATGCACGGGTTAAGTTCCGCGCTTCACGGGCCTCTTCCAGCCGGCAATGGAGACCTGGCGAGTGCGTGCCAGCGTCAATTGCTCCGCGGGCGCGTTGCTGACGATGGTCGAGCCGGCGCCGATCGTTGCGCCGGCCCCGATCTCCACCGGCGCCACCAGCATGCTGCCGGAGCCGATGAAGGCGCGGTCGCCGATCGTGGTCGGCCATTTGTTGGCGCCATCGTAGTTGCAGGTGATGGTGCCCGCGCCCACGTTGACACCCGCGCCCACGGTGGTGTCACCCAGGTAGGTCAGGTGATTGGATTTGGATCCGGCACCGATGCTGGTGTTCTTCACCTCAACGAAGTTTCCGATGTGCACCTGTTCGGCGAGCACGCTCTTGGGCCGGAAACGCGCGAACGGACCGATGTTGCAGTTCGGCCCGATGATGGCCTGGTCGATGAAACAGTGGCCGAACACCTGGGTGCCGGCGGCGATCTGGCTATTGCGTATCAGGCAATTAGGACCGATTCTTACACCGTCACCAAGCTTGACGTCGCCCTCCAGCACCACATTCACGTCGATCACGACATCCTCACCGACCGACACCGCGCCGCGCACATCCACGCGCGTCGGATCGATCAGCGTAACCCCGTCAAGCAGGAGCTTGCGGGCCTGGCGCGCGCGCCAGGTGCTCTCCGCGGCGGCCAACTGCAGGCGGTCGTTGACGCCCTGGACTTCCGCTTCATCCGGCGCGAGCAGCGCGCGCACGGCCACGCGGTCGCGAACCGCCAGCGCGATCAGATCGGTCAGGTAGTACTCGCCCTGTGAATTTCGATTGTCCAGCAGCCGCAGCCATTTCGTCAGCCGCTTCACCGGCAATGTGATGACACCGGTACTGCATTCGCGCAGGCGCCGCTGTTTGGCGCTGGCGTCCTTTTCTTCCACGATGGCCTGCACCCGGCCGGCCGCATTGCGCACCACCCTGCCATAGCCGCTCGGATCGCGGGCATCGACGGTCAGTATCCCCACCTCGTCGCGGCCGGCGGCCGCCAACAGTGCCTGCAGCGTGGCAGTCGTGATCAGGGGCACGTCACCGTACAGGATCAGTGCCCGCTGGTCGGCGGACAGTTGCGGTGCGGCCTGCATGACGGCGTGCCCCGTGCCCAGCTGCTGCGCCTGCAGCACCCAGGACACCTTCTCATGCGCCAAGGCCTGCGGCACCGCTTCGCCGCCATAGCCGTAGACCACGTGGATTGCGGTGGGATTGAGGTCGCGGGCGCAGTTGAGCACATGCTGCAGCAATGGCCTGCCGGCCAGCGGTTGCAGCACCTTGGGCAGCGCGGACTTCATGCGCGTGCCGGACCCGGCGGCGAGGATGATGACCACCAGCGGCTGCGGCGCCGGAGCAACGTTGTTGGGTCTTGCCTTGCGGACTGATCGGGTCGGAGCTGCTTTCTTGGTCGCCACGTTGCGCCTCAATGACGGGTCGGAGTGGGTGCGGGCCTGCAGCTGCGGGCCGCCGCGGCATCCAGCTGCGGCAGCCTCGCGGCCATGCGCGGTCCGACGAACAGTTGTGGATTGGAATGGATTTCGTCTTCTTCGGCCTCGCGTCGGTGAATGATGGCGGCCATGTCCGCGTAGGCCTGATCGAGCGCGCAGGCATGAGGCAGCGCGTCGCGCAGCAGGGCTTCACCGAAATAGGTCAGATCGCGGGTGTCGTCGCAGCCGAAGGAACTGTGCCTGGCATCCGCCGCCGTCATGATCAGGCTTGAATCGTTCTTCAGCACCGGGATGAAGATTCCCGAGTAGCACGCCGATACGATGATGATGCGCCAGCGTATGTGGGACTCGTTGAGGATCTTGCGCACATCCTGTGGCGACAGGGCATCTTCGGGCATTTTGCCGTTGGTGATGGCGATACCGTCCTCATCGTTGCCATGCGACGTCAGCATCAGCACCAGGGTATCCCGATCCGGGTGCATCCGGCGGCCGATGGCATTCACGGCCAGGCGCAGGTTATCGAAGCTCGCCAGCGGATAGGTGCGCCGGTCGTGGATGTCGTTGACCAGCAGCAGCGAGCGCCTGTCGGTGGCGTAGCGCGCCGCGAACACCTGCTGCGCCAGCTCGGCCTCCTTGCGGAATACCTTCTGTTCACCAAAGCCTGCGAAACCCACAAAGTAAACATCGCCAGCGGCGGCGTTGCCGCGGTCCATCCGATCCACGGCGCTGATCAGGCTCTGGCGCTGCACCTCGGCCGCGGGTGGCTTCAGCAAGGAGGGAGCGGCAGGTCCCGCCAGGCTCACAGCGCTCAGGCACAGCAGCAGGCAGCCAATGGTGACGCGTCCCATGGCGGTGAGCTTACCGCGCGCCGGGCCTAACCGCGGATTTTGCGCAGGCGCTCGAGGATTTTCAGCTGCGCGGCGACACGGGCCAGTTCGGCAAGCGCCTCGGCGTGATCGATGGCCCCGGCGCGATCCTTCAGGGCCTCCTCGGCACGCTGCTTCGCGGCCAACGCCGCGGCCTCGTCGATATCCTTGGCACGCAGGGCGGTGTCGGCCAGCACCGTCACCACGGTGGGCTGGACTTCCAGCGCACCGCCGCCGACGTAGAACACCTGCTCGGCGCCGTCGGGGGTCTGGACCCGCACTTCCCCGGCCTTCAGCAGCGTCAGCAGCGGCGCATGCCGCGGGGTGATGCCCAGATCACCCTGGCTGCCCGGCGCAAACACCATGGTCGCCTCGCCGGAGAAGATCTCGCCTTCGGCGCTGACGATCTCGACCTTGATTGTGTGGGGCGTGGCCATTACTGCAGTTTCTTGGCCTTTTCCACGGCCTCGTCGATGGAGCCGACCATGTAGAAGGCCTGCTCGGGCAAGTTGTCGTACTCGCCATTGAGAATGCCCTGGAAGCCACGGATGGTGTCCTTCAGCGGCACGATCTTGCCGTCCTGGCCGGTGAAGACCTTGGCGACGTTGAACGGCTGCGAGAGGAAATTTCGCACCTTGCGCGCACGGTAAACGACCTGCTTGTCCTCGGGCGACAGCTCGTCCATGCCCAGGATGGCAATGATGTCCTGCAGCTCCTTGTAGCGCTGCAGCACGGCCTGCACGCCGCGCGCGGTAGTGTAATGCTCCTCGCCGACGACCAGCGGATCGAGCTGGCGGCTGGTGGAATCCAGCGGATCCACCGCCGGATAGATGCCCAGCGAGGCGATCTGCCGTGACAGCACCACGGTGGCGTCCAGATGCGCGAAGGTGGTGGCCGGCGAGGGATCGGTGAGATCGTCGGCCGGCACGTACACCGCCTGGATGGAGGTGATGGAACCGGTCTTGGTGGAGGTGATGCGTTCCTGCAGCACGCCCATCTCCTCGGCCAGGGTGGGCTGGTAGCCCACCGCCGAGGGCATGCGGCCCAGCAGCGCCGACACTTCGGTGCCGGCCAGGGTATAGCGGTAGATATTGTCGACGAAGAACAGCACATCGCGGCCCTTGCCGCCGTCCTCGCGCACCTCGTCCCGGAAATATTCGGCCATGGTCAGGCCGGTGAGCGCGACCCGCAGGCGGTTGCCCGGCGGCTCGTTCATCTGCCCGTACACCATCGCGACCTTGGAGTTGGACAGCGTGTCCTTGTCGATGACGCCCGACTCGATCATCTCGTGATAGAAGTCGTTGCCCTCACGGGTGCGCTCACCGACACCGGCGAATACCGACAGACCGCTGTACTGCTTGGCGATATTGTTGATCAGCTCGAGCATGTTCACGGTCTTGCCGACGCCGGCGCCGCCGAACAGGCCGACCTTGCCGCCCTTGGCGAAGGGCACCAGCAGGTCGATGACCTTGATGCCGGTGACCAGAAGGTCCTGACCGCCCGCCTGCTCATCAAACGCCGGGGGCGCACGATGGATGGGCAGGTGCTGCGGTGAGTCCACCGGACCGCGGTTGTCCTGGGGGCGACCCAGAACATCCATGATGCGGCCCAGGGTGGCCTTGCCCACGGGCACCGAGATCGGCTTGCCGGTGGAGCGCACGGGCAGACCGCGCTTCAAGCCCTCGGAGGCGCCCATGGCGATGGTGCGCACGACGCCGTCGCCCAGCTGCTGCTGCACCTCCAGGGTCAGGTCCGATTCGGTCAGCTGCAGCGCTTCGTAGACCTGCGGAATGTGCTCGCGCGGGAATTCGACGTCGATGACGGCGCCGATGATCTGGGTGATCTTGCCTTCAGCAGTAGTGGTCATGCATTAATCCTTAAACGGCCGCGGCGCCGCCGACGATCTCCGACAGTTCCTTGGTGATCGCAGCCTGGCGGGCCTTGTTGTAAACGAGTTGCAGGTCCTGGATGAGCTTGCCGGCATTATCGGTGGCGGCCTTCATGGCGACCATGCGCGCGGCCATCTCCGAAGCGACATTCTCGACCACGCCCTGGTACACCTGTGATTCGATGTAGCGCATCAGCAATCCTTCCAGGATCGCGGCCGCGTCGGGTTCGTAGATGTAGTCCCAGTGCTCCGGCAGCCCCTGGTTGTCCACCGCGATGATCGGCAGCAGCTGCGTGATGCTGGGCTGCTGCGTCATCGTGTTCACGAATCTGGCATTGGCCAGGAACAGCCGATCGATCCTGCCCTCGCGATACGCATCGAGCATCACCTTGATGGTGCCGATCAGGTCCTTGATATGCGGGCGATCGCCAAGGCCCGTGACGCTGCCCAGTATTGGCGTGCCCAGGCGGCGGAAGAACGCAATGCCCTTGCTGCCGACGATCGACAGGCTCACCTGCGCGCCCCTGTTCTGCCATTCGCGCATCTGCAGCAGCACCTGCTTGAACAGGTTGGCATTGAGACCGCCGGCCAGGCCGCGATCGGTGGAGATGACGATGAAGCCGACTGCCTTGGGCTCGCGCTCGAGCAGAAACGGGTGACGGAAATCCGGATTGGCCTCGTTCAGGTGCCCGATCACGGTGCGCATCTTCTCGGCGTACGGGCGCGCCAGCTTCATGCGGTCCTGGGCGCGACGCATCTTGCTGGTGGCCACCATCTGCATGGCCTTGGTGATCTTCTGAGTGCTCTTGACACTCGCGATCTTGGTGCGGATTTCCTTGGTGCCGGGCATGCTGGCGTCTTCAGTAGGTGCCGTTGGCCAGGAAGTCTTCGACGATCTTCTTCAGCGTCGCCTCATGTTCCTTGAGGACCGGCTTGGCGTTGATGGCATCCAGCGATGCCCTGTGGCTGGTATTCGCGAAGCCCTGCAGCGCCGCCTCGAAGGCGACGATCTTGCGGATCTCGACCTTGTCCATGTAGCCGTTGTTGACGGCATAGATCGACAGCGCCATTTCGGCCACCGACTGCGGCTCGTACTGCTTCTGCTTCATCACCTCGGTGGTACGCTGGCCGCGCTCGAGCTGCTTGCGCGTCGACTCATCCAGATCGGAGGCGAACTGCGAGAAGGCCGCCAGTTCCCGGTACTGCGCCAGAGCCAGGCGGATGCCGCCGCCCAGGCGCTTGATGATGTCGGTCTGCGCCGCGCCGCCGACGCGCGACACCGAGATGCCGGCGTTCATGGCCGGGCGGATGCCGGCGTTGAACAGGTCGGTTTCCAGGAAGATCTGGCCGTCGGTGATCGAGATCACGTTGGTCGGCACGAAGGCGGTGACGTCCCCGGCCTGGGTCTCGATGATCGGCAGGCCGGTCAGTGAGCCGGTCTTGCCCTTCACGGCGCCCTTGCTGACCATTTCCACGTACTCTTCGTTGACCCGCGCGCTGCGCTCGAGCAGACGTGAATGCAGATAGAACACATCGCCCGGGAAGGCTTCGCGGCCCGGCGGCCGGCGCAGCAGCAGCGAGATCTGCCGATAGGCCACGGCCTGCTTGGACAGATCGTCGTAAATGATCAGCGCGTCCTGGCCATTGTCCATGAAGTACTCGCCCATGGTGACGCCGGAGTACGCGGAGATGTACTGCATGGCGGCCGGGGTTGAGGCCGACGCCGCCACCACGATGGTGTGCTTCAGGGCGCCGTGTTCCTCGAGCTTGCGCACCACGTTGGCAATCGTCGACTGTTTCTGGCCGATGGCGACATAGACGCACCTAATGCCGGAGGATTTCTGGTTGATGATGGTGTCGATGGCCATCGCGGTCTTGCCGGTCTGACGGTCACCGATGATGAGCTCGCGCTGGCCGCGCCCGATCGGCACCATCGAGTCAACCGACTTGTAGCCGGTCTGCACCGGCTGCGACACCGACTTGCGGTAGATCACGCCCGGCGCGACGCGCTCGATGGGCGCGGTCTTGGCGGCATTGATCGGACCCTTGCCATCGAGCGGATTACCCAGCGCATCGACCACACGGCCCAGCAGTTCCGGCCCAACCGGCACTTCGAGGATGCGGCCCGTGGTCTTGACGGTATCGCCCTCACCCAGGTGCTTGTAGTCACCCAGCACCACCGAGCCCACCGAGTCCTGCTCCAGGTTCAGCGCGAGGCCAAAGGTGTTGCCCGGGAACTCGAGCATCTCGCCGTAGCGCGCATCGGCCAGACCGTGCACGCGCACGATGCCGTCGGTGACCGACACGATGGTGCCGACATTGCGCGCCTCGGTGACGCCCTTGAAATTCTCGATGCGCTGCTTGATGAGATCGCTGATCTCGGTTGCCTTGATGGCCATGCTTAGGATTCCTTGCGAATTTCGTATGAGTGGGCGCTCATCACGCGACCAGTTCGTTGGCGATGCGCTCCAGGCGCCCGCGCACCGAGCCATCGATGACCAGGTCACCGGAGCGCACCACGGCGCCGCCGAGCAGGTGCGGATCCGTGCTGTAGTGCAGACGCACCTCGCGCTTCAGGCGCCGTGTCAGGGCGGCCGCCAGCGACTGTTGCTGGCGCTCATCGAGCGGTGCCGCCGAGGTGACGGTGACGTCGGCGATGCCTTCGGCCTCGTCCTTGTAGCTGTCGAAGAGCGTGGCGATCTGCGGCAGGCAATCCAGGCGACGCGCCTCGGCCAGGGCCTGCACGAAGTTCCTGCCGTGTGCGCCCAGCCCGGCGCCGGCGATGTCCAGGACCAGCTGCGACAGTTGCGCGGTAGTGACGTGCGGGTCGCCCAGCAATGACTGGACGCGCGGATCTTCGACCACCGCGGCGGCCGTATGCAGCGCGCCGGACCAGGCGTCCAGCATGCTGTCGGCGCGCGCCTCGGCGAAGGCCGCCTTGGCGTAGGGTCGGGCGATGGTGGTCTTGTCCGCCATGGTTCAGATCTGCGTGGCGAGCTTGTTGAGCAGCTCGGCATGCGTGCGGGGGTCGATCTCGCGCTCCAGCACCTTGGAGGCGGCGCTGACGGCGAGTGCGGCCACATCCTTGCGCAGCGATTCACGCGCGCGGGTGGCTTCCAGTTGGATCTGCGACTGCGCGGATGCCACCAGACGTGCGCCCTCGGCACTCGCCTGGCTCTTGGCCTGCTCGACGAGTTCATTGGCACGCTTCTGCGCCTGGTCGATGATGTGCGTCGCGTGCTCACGCGCCTCGCGGATCACCTCATCGGCCTTGACTTGCGCCTGCGCCAGTGACTGCTGCCCCTGATCGGCGGCGGCCAGGCCCTGGGCGATCCTGCGCGACCGCTCTTCCATGGCACCGAGAATCTTCGGCCACGCGAACGTCATCACAGCCCAGATGAGGATCGCGAACACGAGCATCTGGATGATGAGCGTCAGATTGAAGTTCACCCTCGTCTCCTGTTTACGGGCGGACCTGAGCTCGCGCCGTGATCCGCGTTCAACACGTGCGTCAGTGCGCCGCCGCGGCGGCCGCCTGCAGGGCGGTCACGAACGGATTGGCGAAAGTGAAGAACAGTCCGAAGGCGATGCCGATGAAGGCCACCGCGTCCAGCAATGCCGCCACGATGAACATTCTGGCCAGCAGCGCCGGCGCCAGTTCCGGCTGGCGGGCCATGCCCTCCAGGAAGCGGCCGCCGAGGATGCCGAAGCCGATGGCGGTGCCCAGCGCGCCCAGGCCGAAGATGATGCCGACGGCAAGTACGGTCATCCCTTCAATGTGTGCAATGTTTTCCATTCAACTCTCCAGATACCAAACCGATTTAAATCAAATGACAAAGCTTCAATGATGCTCAGACGCCTGCGACAGGTAGACGATCGTGAGCATCATGAAAATAAAAGCCTGCAGCAGCCCTATGAACAGGTCGAACAGTGTCCAGGCCATACCAACCAGCACGGATAGAACGGTGTACGCCCAACCGCTGACGGAGGTGAGGGCGGTAAACCCGGACGTCAGGGTCAGCAGCGCGATGAGCACGAACACCATCTCGCCCGCGTACATGTTGCCGTAGAGCCGCAGCGCCAGCGACACCGGCCGCGCCAGGAAGGTCGGCAATTCCATGACCAGATTCACGGGTATGCAAATGATGCGCAGCACGATGTTGGCCTGCTTGCCGCTGGGCGGAAACGGATGCATTGCCAGCTCCCCGAGGAAGCCGCCCAGGCCCTTCATCTTGATGCTGTAGAAAATGATGAGCAGGAACACCGTCAGCGACAGCGAGAACACGACGTTCAGGTCGATGCTCGGCACGATGCGCAGGTGGCCGAGCCCGGCGGCGCCGGCGGCGCCGGGCAGCAGGTCGATCGGCAGAATGTCCATCACATTGAACAGGAAAACCCAGCAGAAGATGGTCAGCGCCAGCGGGGCGATCAGCCTGCTCTGGCCCTGGAAGATGCTCCTGACCTGTTCATCCACGTACCCAACCAGCACCTCAACGAAGGTCTGCAGCTTTCCCGGCGTGCCGCTGGTTGCCCGACGAGCGGCAAAAATGAAGGTGCCACCGAAGACCACGGCCAGCAGCACCGAAAAGAACACGCTGTCGTAGTTGACGACCGACAGATCCAGCAGGCCGTTGGGCTTGTGATTGGTGAGGAACGTCAGGTGATGGGCGATGTACTCCGTCGCATTCGGAGTCTCCGCCGCCAGTTGTGGAACCAAGTTGCTCATCAGATCATCTCACGCGGCACCGTGCCGTCCGATCCCCTGGTATCCGGCGCGGGCGCAGTCCGTTGGGACCACAGCACCCGCGCCAGCACCACCCAATACACCAAAAACGTGGCCACGTAGGCCGCAATCATCGCCACCGGGTTCACTTTCATGAACACCAGCGCCACAACCAACACCACGATGACCACCGCGATCTTGGCGAACTCGCCGAGGTAAAACGCCAGCAGCATCCGCTCGGCGCTCGACCCTGCCAGCCGGCCGAAGGCCAGCGCCGCCATCGCGACGCTCGCCAGCGTGCTAGCGCCACCGCCAACCAGTGCCGACCCCCCCGCACGCTGCCCCGCAATCGCCAGACTGGCTGCCGCCACCAGCGCGGTGACGATCAACTGCGCGCGCGCGCATATGAACGCCAGCCGGCGCGCGCTCGGCAGGTCAAGGGTGATCACCGGAATTCCAAGTGCATTTCAGGCGACACGCATTAACCCCCTGACTGCACTGCTAAGGCGAGTCACACTGAACAGCCCGCGCACGTCAGCTAAAGCTGAGCGCTGCGACAGGATTTGTTTGCCAGACAGTCACTTACGTGACCGGACCATGGCGGCGGCGAATTATAGATATGCCGGCAACAAAACGCTACAACTTGGGGCAAGGCAGTGACGCATTTAACGGATGTGTTCGAGGATGCCGTCCAGCTCGTCCAGTGAGTTGTAGCTGACCACCAGTTTGCCCTTGCCCGAGCGGCTATGTTGAATGGCCACCCGGGCGCCGAGCTTCTCGGCAAGATCCTGTTCCAGGCGCTGCACGTCAGGATCCCCGCTTGCGCCTGCGGCATCACCCGCGGCCTTGCCGCTGCCGGCCTGATCGGTAGCGGACTGGCTCATGCGCCGTACGATGGCCTCGGTCTCGCGCACCGAGAGCCCCTTCTTCACGACCAGGGATGCCACCTCGACCTGCTGGCGGCGGGTACTCAGGCCCAGCAGGGCGCGCGCATGGCCCATCTCCAGGGCCCTTGCCTCCAGCTGCTCGCCGACCTCGGGGGCCAGGTCCAGCAGCCGCAGCAGGTTGCTGACCGCGGCGCGGGAGCGTCCGACCGCCTCGGCGGCCTGCTGGTGGGTCATGTTGAATTCGCTGATCAGGCGCTCCAGGGCACGCGCCTCCTCCAGCGGATTGAGATCTTCGCGTTGTATGTTCTCGATGAGCGCCACGGAAATGGCGGTTTCATCGGGTACGTCGCGCACGATGGCCGCAATGTCCGCCAGTCCGGCGAGCTGCGCGGCACGCCAGCGCCGTTCACCGGCGACGATCTCGTAGCGCTGGCCGCCCGTTGCAGTGGTGGCCGCGATGGGACGCACGACGATGGGCTGCACCACGCCCTGACTGCGTATCGAAGCGGCCAGCTCCTCGAGGGCCTCGGGGTCCATGTGCGAGCGCGGCTGGTAACGGCCACGCTGCAGGATATCCAGCGGCAGGCGCGCCAAGCGCTCCCCGGCGGGTCCCGGGGTCAGAGTCAGGGCCGCCGGTGTCAGCACCGCCGCGGCGGGTGGCGGCGTTTCGGCACTGCCCATCAGGGCATTGAGGCCACGGCCCAGGCTGGGCTTCTTGGAGGTCGCCATGGGCCTACTGCAGACCTTGCGGGCCCGGGGCGGCCGGCGGGGTCGGCGGCTCGTCTTCGCGCCGTATCATCTCCCCGGCCAGCGCCAGGTAGGCCAGCGCGCCGCGCGACTCCTTGTCGTGCAGCAGCACCGGCTTGCCGAATGACGGCGCCTCGGCGAGGCGCACATTGCGGGGAATCACCGTGCGGAACACCTTGTCGGGAAAGTGCATGATGAGCTGCGCCCCGACCTCGTTGGAGAGGTTGTTGCGCGGGTCGAACATGGTGCGCAGCAGGCCCTCGATCTCCAGCTGCGGATTCACGGCGGCGCGTATCTGTTCCACCGTCGCCAGCAGGCCGGTCAGTCCCTCCAGGGCGTAGTACTCGCATTGCATGGGAATCAGCACGCTGTCGGCCGCGACCAGCGCGTTGACGGTGAGCAGATTCAGCGCCGGCGGACAGTCGATGAGGATCACGTCGAACTCTTCGCGGATCGCCTTCATGGCCGCGCGCAGCTTCATCTCCCGACCCGCGATCAGGGACAGCAGGCGCACTTCCGCCACGGTCAGATCCTGGTTGGTGGGTAGCAGCGTGAACCCGGCCGGCTCGATCGGGACCAGGGCGGAGCGAATGTCCGCCTCCCCCAGCAGCACTTCACAGGTGCCCTGCGTCAGCTGCGATTTGTCGACCCCGCAACCCATGGTGGCGTTGCCCTGCGGATCGATGTCGATGAGCAGCACCCGGCGCCGCGTGGCCGCCAGTGAGGCTGCGAGATTGACCGCGGTCGTGGTCTTGCCGACCCCACCTTTCTGATTGGCAATGGCGATGACCCGCTTCATGGCACAAGTCTACAGGGTGGCAATGATGAGATGGCGCTCCTCGTTCAATCCGGGCACCTGCAGCGGCACGGCCGGTTCGATCCGCCACGGGGCCGCCGCGGCCGCGATTTCCGCCGCCGGCAGCCTGCCCTTCATGGCCAGCACCCGGGTTCCCGGGCCGCACAGCGGCAGCACCCACTCCAGCAACTGCGGCAGCGTCGAGCAGGCCCGCGCGACCACCGTATCGAAGGGCTGCGCCGGGCGCACCTCTTCCACGCGCGCATGCAGGGCCTCGACGTTGGCCAGCCCCAGGGTCCGGGCCGCATGCGCCACGAAGCGCTGCTTCTTGCCGTTGGCATCGATCAGCACGCAATGTCGGTGTGGGGCGATCAGTGCCAGTGGCAGCCCTGGAAAACCGGCGCCGGTGCCCACGTCCGCCAGGGTGTTGCCCTGCACAAAGGGCGCCACCGAGAGACTGTCCAGCAGATGATGCGTGAGCATCTGCGCGCGCTCGGTGATGGCGGTCAGGTTGTAGGCACGGTTCCAGTGCGCCAGTTCGTCCAGCAGGCGCAGCAGCTTGGCGGCGGCCCCATCGTCGAGGTCGACCTGCAGCTGGCGGGCGCCCTCGACCAGCGCCGCGCGCTCATCGCCCATTGCTGACCAGTTCGGCCATGAAGTCATTGACGCTCAGGGCCGTGAGGCGCGCCGGGTCGGCAAACAGCGCCACCACGCGCGCGGCCTGGCCGGGCGCATAGTGCGCCCGCACGGCGGCTTCAAATTTCCCGACCATGAGCGGCTGGCCCTCGGCGCGGCGGCGCCGGTGCCCGACCGGGAAGTCGATCTGCACGCGCGGCGTGGCACTGCCATCCTTGAAGAACACCTGCAGCGCATTGCCGATGAAGCGGCGCTCCGGATCGTAGTAATCCTTGGTGAAACCTGAGTTCTCCCGAACCTGCATCAGGCCGCGCAGGCGGTCGATGCGCGGATCGGCCGCCACCGCATCCTCGTAGTCCGCGGCGGTGAGACGGCCGAAGATCAGCGGCACCGCCACCATGTACTGAATGCAATGGTCGCGATCTGCCGGATTGGCCAGCGGCCCGGTCTTGTCGATGATCCGCACCCCGGGTTCCTGGGTCTCGATGAGGATGCTATCGATGTCCTCGAGTCGCTCGTGGACGGCACCGTGCAGCGCCATGGCGCACTCCACCGCGGTCTGCGCATGGAACTCGGCGGGCCAGGAAATCTTGAACAGGATGTTTTCCATCACATAGCTGCCGAAGGCCTGCGACACCGACAGCGGCTGGCCGGCGAACAGCACCTCCTGGAACCCCCAGCGCGGTGCGCTGAGCACCGTCGGATAGCCCATCTCGCCGGTCATCGCCAGCAAGGCGTGGCGTACCCCGCGGCTGGTGGCATCCCCGGCCGCCCAGCTCTTGCGCGAGCCGGTATTGGGTGCGTGACGGTAGGTGCGCAGGGCGCCCCCGTCCGCCCAGGCGTTTGAGACGGCATTGCAGATCTGGGCAGGGGAGCCGCCCAGCATGGCGCACACCACGGCGGTCGTGGCCACCCGCACCAGCAGCACATGGTCCAGGCCCACGCGGTTGAAGCTGTTGGTCAGCGCCAGCACGCCCTGGATTTCATGGGCGCGGATCATCGCGCTGAGCACGTCGGCCACGGTGAGCGGCGCGCGCGCCTGCATCAGGGCCTGGCGTGACAGGTAATCCGCGACCGCCAGTACCCCGCCAAGATTGTCGGACGGGTGGCCCCATTCGGCGGCCAGCCAGGTGTCGTTGAAATCCAGCCAGCGCACCATGGTGCCGATGGCGAACGCCCCTTGCACCGGATCCAGCTCCAGCGAAGTGCCCGGCACGCGCGCGCCGCCGGGCATCACCGCCCCGGGTACCACCGGGGCGATCAGGCGCGCACAGGCCGGAACCTTCAGCGCCATCAGCCCGCAGGCCAGGGTATCCATCAGACAGTGCCGCGCGGTCTCAAACGCCAGTGAGGACACCGGCGGCGGGGCGCTCACGAAGTCCGCGATCTGCTTGAGCAGCGCGTCGGGCTCGGAGCGCTGCGCGCGCTTTGGATCGAAGGCAGACATCACTTCACCGGCGTTTGTTCAGCGGCAGGTAGGCGCGCGGCGCCGGCCCGGTGTATTCGGCGGCCGGGCGCACGATCTTGCCGTTGTCACGCTGTTCCATGACATGCGCGGACCAGCCTGTGGTGCGCGACATCACGAACAGCGGCGTGAACATCGACACCGGGATTTCCAGCATGTGATAGAGAACGGCGGAGAACCAGTCGACATTCGGGAACAGTTTTTTCTGCTGCCACAGCACCGATTCGATGCGATCGGCGACGTCAAAGAGCGTGGTGTCGCCGTATTCCTGGGACAGCTGCCGTGCCACTTCCTTGGCCACCGGATGTCGCGGATCGCCGATGGTGTAGACCGGATGGCCGAAACCTATGATCACCTCGCGCGCCGCCAGCCGCGCCAGGATGTCCGCTTCGGCGGCATCCGGGTTCGCGTAGCGCTGCTGGATCTGCAGCGCCACCTCGTTGGCGCCGCCGTGCTTGGGTCCGCGCAGCGCGCCGATACCGCCGACGATGCAGGAGTACAGGTCCGAGCCGGTGCTGGCGATCACCCGGGCGGTGAAGGTCGAGGCGTTGAACTCATGCTCGGCGTACAGGATCAGCGAAGTATTCAGGGCCTTGACCCAGGATGCCGGCGGCGTGCGCTCATGCAGCAGGTGCAGGAAGTGTCCGCCCACCGATTCATCCTCGGTCTCGACGGTGATGCGACGCCCGGTGCGGCTGAAGTGGTACCAGTAGGTGAGCATCGAGCCCAGCGAGGCGACCAGCTGATCGGCGATGTCGCGCGCGCCGCTGATGGGATGGTTGGGCGCTTCGGGCAGCGCACAGCCCATGGCCGAGACGCCGGTGCGCAGTACATCCATGGGATGCGCGGCCGGGGGCAGCACCTCCAGTGCGCCGCGCACCGTGCGCGACAGTCCGCGCAGTGATTTGAGCTTGGCGCGGTAACTGGTCAGTGTCGCGGCGTTGGGCAGTTCCCCGTAGATCAGCAGATAGGCGACCTCCTCGAACGAGGCCTCGCGCGCCAGATCCAGGATGTCATAGCCTCGATAGTGCAGGTCGTTGCCGGTCTGGCCCACGGTGCACAGCGCCGTGGAGCCGGCGGTCACGCCGGAGAGGGCGACGGATTTTTTCGGGCGCACTGCGCTGGATGCTTCGCTCATCTGCTACTCCTGTGGCGGGTTGCTGCCGAACAGCCGGTCCAGCCGTTCCTCGTAGGCGTGGTAGTCCAAAACGCCGTAGAGTTCCTCGCGCGTCTGCATGCGCCCCAGCGCCGCGCGCTGCGTGCCATCGCGGCGGATGCTCTGATAGACCTCCTGCGCCGCCTTGCTCATGGCCCTGAACGCCGACAGGGGATACAACGCCAGGCGCACACCGGCCTGAGCGAGCTCCTCGGTGCTGAACAGCGGCGTGCGGCCGAACTCGGTGAGGTTGGCGAGCACCGGCACCGGCACCGAGGTGGTGAACTGCCGGTACTCCGCGAGGGTGGTGATGGCCTCCGCGAATATCATGTCGGCGCCGGCCGCCACATAGGCCTGCGCGCGCGCCACCGCCGCGGCGAGGCCTTCGACGGCGTGCGCATCGGTGCGCGCCATGATCACGAACGAGCCCTCGGCGCGCGCATCAAGCGCGGCCTTCAGCCGATCGCACATCTCCCCGGCCGCCACCAGCTGCTTGCCGGGCCGATGGCCGCAACGCTTGCTCTGCACCTGATCCTCCAGATGCAGTCCGGCGGCGCCGGCCCTGGCCAGCTCGCGGCAGGTGCGCGCGATGCTGAAGGCCCCCCCGAATCCCGTGTCGGCATCGACCAGCAGCGGCAGATCGCAGGCCGCCGTGATGCGCCTGACCTCTTCGGCCACATCATTCAGGGTGGTCACGCCCAGATCGGGCAGGCCGAAGGCGCTGTTCGCCACCCCGGCGCCAGACAGATAGATGGCGCGAAAGCCCGCGCCCGCGGCGAGCATTGCGGCATAGGCGCTGATGGTGCCGGCGACCTGCAGCGGACGCTCCTGTTCGAGCGCATCGCGCAGACGCTGCCCTGGGGGAGGGGTGGACATTTCGCCTACCTTCGCTGCCGTTGCAACCAGGAAATGAGACCCTGGGTATTCAGATCCAGGTCCTTGGACAGGTATTCATCCACGCTGGCCGCGGGTTCGGCAAGCCCATGGCCGGTGGCGAGCCTGATCCACAGCGCCCGCATGTCTGCATAGATCGCCGCATAGGGGTCGGCGGCGGCGGCGTGCCGCAGGGCCATGGCGGCAATTTCCGGGATCTGCGCCTTGAGCGATGCGGCAATGGCGGGCAGCCCGGTCACCCGACTGTAGTGCATCAGGTAGGCCGCGCGCGGCTGGGTCGCCATCAGCCGATCGATGGAGGCGATCAACTGCGCCGGATCAAACTGCGAGGGGGTGGTCGTGGGAACGGCGAAGGCGCCCTGCGCGGTGTCCAGCTCGCGATAGGACAGACCGAAGGTGTCGCCGGTGAAGAGGTTGTGGTGCGCAAGGTCCACCAGGCAGTAGTGATGAAGGGCATGTCCGGGTGTATGCAGCAGCTGCAAGGCCCTGCCGTGCAGACTGAACTCCTGGGCGTCCTGGCTGCTGATCAGCCGGCTGGCCGCGACCGGCACCAGCTCCCCGTACAGTTCCCGGTACAGATCCTCCCCGTAGACGCTCTTGGAGGCGGCGATGAGCTTCGCCGGATCCGTGAGGTGCGGCGCGCCGCGCGGATGGACCACCAGCGTCGCCGCCGGCAGTGACTGCAGCAGCAGTCCGGCCCCGCCCGCATGGTCCAGGTGGACATGGGTGATGAAAACATATTCCACCTCCTGCGGCCTGATCGACAGTTCCTGCAGCGCCGCCAGCAGGTGCGGCACGGAGTAGTTGGTGCCCACATCCACGAAGGCGGCGGCCCCGCCTTGCTGGATGATGTGGGAGGCGGCAAGCCCGGGCCTGATGTATTCGGTGTCCACCGCCGTAATGCCATCCGGGTGGCGGGTCAGGCGCGCGCTGGTCAAAGGGGCTGTCATGAGGGCGATCGTATCAGGCAGGATAGCGGCTGCTCGACACCTTCTGTAACACGCAAAATTTCATGAGAAATATCCTGGTCGCGAGGCGGCCACTCGCCTGGCTGGTGGCACTGGGCCTCGGCGCCGGATTGATCGCGCGGCCGGCGGCGGCCGCGGAGGCGCCGCTGATGCCGCTGCCGGTACAGGGCCTGCCGGCGCAGGCCCGCGGCGCGCTGATATTCGACGGCGTGCCCGCCCTCGACCCGAACCTGGGCGCGCGCATCACCGACTATCTGGAGGGACGTGATGCGTCGTTTCTCGCCTGGCTGCCGGACAACAGCCTGCTGGTCGGCACGCGCTTCGGGGATACCTCTCAGGTCCATCGGGTGATGGCGCCGTTGGGCATGCGCGAACAGCTGACCTGGTATCCGGACCCGATCACCAAGGTCCTGACCGCGCCGGCCGGCGCCGCGGACGGTTTTGCCTTTCTCAAGGAGCATGAGGCCGACGGCCTGCCGCAGCTGTTCTATTACAGCTTTGCCGGCCACAGCGCCCGCATGTTGAGCAATGGCAGCGGCCGCCACGGCAGTCCGCTGTGGTCCCCCGACGGGGGGCATATCGTCATCACCGGCAATGAGCGCGACGGCATCACGTCGGATATCTACATGTCCGATCTGGGCGCCGGCACCGCGCCGCACCTGGTGGTGGCCGGGCGTGAGCATCCCTGGTTCCCGCTGGACTGGTCCACTGACGGCCAGAAGCTGCTGCTGTGGCAACCGGGCAGCAACGATGAAAGCAATCTGTTCATCGGCGATGTGAACACCGGCTCGGTGCTGCCCGCCGAGGCCGGTGGCAAGCATCTTGGCATCCGTCATGCGCGTTTCGCCGCAGACGGCCACGGGATCTACATCAGTTCGGTGGATGAGGGGGAGTTCTCGCAGCTGCGCTACCTGGACCTGCTCACGCACCAGGCGCGCGAGATCACCGCGGCCATTCCCTGGGACATCGTCGATTTCCAGGTGGGCGCGGACGGCCGCTACCTGGCATATGTGGCCAACGATGACGGTCGCGACCGTCTGACGGTTCTGGACAACCAGGCGAAACTGGAACTGACGCCGGCGGGACTGCCCGAAGGGCGCATCAGCGGTCTGCATTTCGACCATACCGGCCACCTGCTGGCCTTCAGCGCCGAGGGCCCGCAGGCCCCCGCCGACGTCTATGTCTACGAACCTGAGCACAATCAGCTCACGCGCTGGACCCGCAGCGAGCCAGGCGCGGTGGATCCTCAGACTTTCGTTCCGGCCCAGTCGCTGCAGTACCCGACCTGGGATCGCGGCAAGTCGGGTCAACGCATGATCCCGGCGTTCCTCTACCGCCCGCGCACCCCCGGGACGCATCCGGTGCTCATCGATATCCACGACGGTCCGGCCGGGCAGTTCCGCCCGGGTTACGACGCCTTCATACAGTTCGTGGTCAACCAGCTCGGCTATGTGGTGATCGCGCCCAACATCCGCGGCTCCACCGGCTACGGCAAGGCCTTCGCCGACCTGGACAATGGACCGGCACGTGAGGACGCGGTGCGCGATCTTGGCGCCCTGCTGGTCTGGGTGGGCATGCAGAAGGACCTCGACCGGGCCCATGTGGCGGTCATGGGCCAGTCCTATGGGGGATTCATGGCACTGGCCATGCTGACCACCTACGGGGATCGCCTCAGTGGCGGCATCATCATCAACGGCTATGCCAGCCTGCCCTCCTACCTGGCCGACGGCGCGCCGGGGGAAGTGGCGGACCGCCGCGCTGAATTCGGCGATGAACGCGATCCGCAGTCGCGCGCGGAATTGAACCGCCTGTCACCACTCAACAGCCTGGCGCAGATCCGCAAACCGGTGCTGGTCTTCCAGGGACTGCAGGACACCCCCTCACAGGTTCAGCAGGCCGGCCAGATCGTCGCCGGCATCAGGGCCCGGGGCGGGGAGGCGTGGTATGTGACGGCGCGCGATGAGGGTCACGACATCCGCCATCTCGCCAACCGCAATGCCTGGCTCGCCACGGTGGCGCAGTTCCTGAAAAAACTCGCGCCCTGAGGCGCGCCGGTTCAACGGCCGGCGGTGAAGATCGAGGTGGGCCGCTTCAGCGTGCCCAGTGAGGGCTGCATCTTGCTGAAATATTCGGCGAGCGCATCGACATCGGAGTCTTTGATGGTGGCCGACATGGCGGACATGATGGGATTCTTGCGCCCGCCATCCTTGTATTCGGCGATTTCACGCTTCAGATAGTCCCGATACTGGCCGGCCAGGTTCGGGTAGTTCGGCACCACGCTGATGCCGGTGGCGCCATGGCAGGCCGCGCACACGGCCACGGCCGCCGGGGCCGGCGGGGCGTCGGCGGGCACGGGGCCGGGTTGCAGAACGGTGCCGGAGAAGTACGCGGCAATGTCCGCCATGTCCTGATCGGACAGTCTCTCTGACTGCGCATGCATGGTGACATGCGAGCGCTGATCGGCCTTGTATTCCTGCAGGGCGGCGATGAGGTACTCGGGATGCTGGCCGACCAGCTTCGGCACGCTGTAGTTCGGATAGGCATTGCGATAGCCGGCCACGCCGTGACATCCCAGGCAGGTGTAGGAAATGGCCTTGCCATGCACCGGATCGCCCTTCGGCGTCGAGGCGTCACTCGCCTGGGCGAAAGCGGAGCTTCCGGCCAGCACGCAGGCCGCGGCGCAGACCGAAACAATACCCGTGCGGAACCCAAAACCCATACCCGTCACCACCTTGCGCAAAACGGCTCCGAATCTTAAGGATTCGCCCGTGCAATTACCACTCACTGTGGCAGGACATCGCGGTTTCGCGGATGCTTCCGCCCCATGATCGCACTGATTCAACGTGTCACGCAGGCCGAAGTGCGCGTGCGCAGCCAGGTCACAGGTGCTATTCGCCACGGCGTCCTGGCCTTCATCGGCGTGCAGAAGGAGGATACCGAGTCCGATGCCGACCGTCTGCTCGAACGGCTGCTCGGCTATCGCATTTTCGCCGACGATCAGGGACGCATGAACCAGGATCTGCGGGCCATCAAGGGCGGCCTGCTGCTGGTCTCACAGTTCACGCTGGCCGCGGATACGCGCTCCGGTACCCGCCCTGGCTTCAGCACTGCGGCTGCGCCCGAGCGCGCCCGGGAGCTGTTCGACCACCTTCTGAGCCGGGCACGCGCCACGCACCCTGAAGTTGCCGCCGGGGAGTTCGGCGCCGACATGCAGGTGAGCCTGGTGAACGATGGGCCTGTGACCTTCTGGCTCGAAACCCGTGCCGCCGCGGCACCCGGAAGTCGTTGAATTTGACAGAGAAGTTTGCTGTGCTGCGACCCGCATTTGCCCTATCATTCCAGGCTATGCTCGATATTCTGCTCATCATTGTGGTGCTGCTGCTGATATTTGGCGCCAGCAAGGTCCGCAGCGCCGGCTCCGACCTCGGGGCCGCGGTCAAGGGCTTTCGCAAGGGTTTGCGCTCGCCCGAACCGCAGCCGCCCGCCGCGCCCGATGCGGAGTTCCCGGAAGTGGTGGCCGAGCGGGAGCGCAGGAGCGGCAAGCCCGGTGCGTAAGTCGCTGCGCGCGCCCGCCGCGCTGCTTCGGCAACGCGGTTTTCTGGATTTCAGCTTCTCCGAGCTGGCCATCATCTTTGGATTGGCCCTGGTGGTCCTGGGTCCGAAGAAACTCCCCGGCCTGGTGCAGCAGGTGGGCCGCTGGGTGGGACGCGCGCGCCACATGGCCCGGCAGTTCCGCGAGCAGCTCGAGCAGGAAGTCAATGCCATCAACGAGGTGAAGCCGGTGCCGCGCCACGTGGCCCCGGAGGTTGGCCCGGCCGCGCCAGGCACCACGCCCGCCCCGGATATCCATACGGCCAGCACCCACACCGAAGCCACCGGCGTCGCCGAGCCTGAGCCGGTGCCGGCGAGCCCAGCGGCGGACGACAGCGTCGCCGCGCCCATCGCCCCGGCCAATGAGCTGCACCCGGAAGCGCAGATCTATTTCGCCATGAACGGCAGCGAGCCGGCCCTGGTGACCCAGAATCCGTACGAGCCGCTGCCCGCGGCTGATGAGGCGCCGGCCGCGATCGATCCGGCCGCGCCGGCCGCCCCTGGAGCCGCCCCGGCCCCCGCCGCCGCGAAGAGCGCCGAATCGACGCAGCCGGCGAGCGTCGAGGTGGTGTTCCCGCACGACCATGGCTGAGGAACCCCAGAAGGAAAACCTGGCCGAAGGGACGTTGATTTCGCATCTGCTGGAACTGCGCAACCGGCTGATGCGCGCCATGATCGCCTTCGTCATCGCGCTGGTGCCCTGCGTCTACTACCAGAACAAACTGTTCACCTTCGTGTCCCGTCCGCTGCGCGAAAAGCTTCCCGCGAACGTGCACCTGATCGCCACCAAGGTGATGTCGCCGTTCACCACGCCCCTGATGCTGGCGATGTTCACGGCGGCCTTCATCGCCATGCCCTACATCCTCTACCAGGTGTGGGCGTTCGTGGCGCCCGGCCTGTACAAGCATGAGAAGCGCTTCGCGGTTCCGCTGCTGGTGTCCTCGGTGCTGCTGTTCTATGCCGGCGTGGGTTTCGCCTACAAGGTCGTGTTTCCGGTGGTCTTCGGCTACTTCGTCGGCACGACCCCGGAGGGCGTGACCATGATGACGGACATCGCCGACTATCTGCAGTTCGCCATCCAGATGTTCTTCGCCTTCGGCCTGGCATTCGAAACGCCCGTGGCGGTGGTGCTGCTGGTCCTGACCGGGCTGGTCAAGATCGAGAAGCTCCGGTCCAACCGCGGCTACGTGCTGGTGGGTGTTTTCATCGTCTCCGCCGCAGTCACGCCGCCGGATGCCATGTCCCAGTGCATCATGGCCGTACCCATGTACATGCTGTACGAGGGCGGACTGCTCATGGCCGCGCTGATGTCGAACATGCGCAAGAAGGACGCCGAGTCCGAGGACCCGAAGCCTTCCTGAAGCGCCCTGACGGCTACGCCGCAGAGCTCGTGAAGCGTGCCCGCAGTGCCCGGTACGCAACGGCGGCGATGACGAACAGGATCACGGCGCGTAGCGCCACCATCGCCAAAGTGGCGGCGGCGCTTACATGCCCGTCGACGTAGACGACCGGCAGGGCGGAGAAGGAAGTCCCGCCCGGGTGGCCTGCGATCGGTGCCTGCACGTTCATGTGAATC
>Ga0210385_10000200_pt1 | contig 55608 bp, 86 predicted proteins | sample IncBWH26OmetaG_FD_160107 | JGI IMG/M metagenome (GOLD analysis project Ga0210385, IMG submission 160107) | Forest soil microbial communities from Barre Woods Harvard Forest LTER site, Petersham, Massachusetts, United States - Inc-BW-H-26-O ... | reverse complement strand
GCAAACACGATTACGTGGGCAGCGGGGGTAACGCATAGTTTGCCGCCAAGTTTCTATTTGTCGTCCAAACCTGCGTGGATGGGAAGCGTGCCGTGGCCGGGAATCGGGCCGGACATTACAGGCGGAATCGCACCGAATGGTTACGCTTATGCTAATAGTGCTGAATACTGCTATGAGCACTACATGGGCGGAAGCGCGACAACGCCGGGAGTGGGAAGCCCTCTCGCATTCAATGCCAGCACTTGCTACCCGACTTCCGTGACGCCACCCCCTGTCCCCAACCCGGTCAGTATTATCGGGCTTACAAGTGCTCAACTTCCTACTGGTGGGACGCAGCAATTCACGGCGACTTGCCAAACGATGCCATGCCCCACGCTTTCATGGAAAACTACGATTGGAATCATCACGGGAAACGGACTATTGACCGCTCCAGCGAGCGCGGGCAGCGGAACGGTTTCGGTGGCGGACAGCACGAACACTGCTACATTCCCTGTGACAGTTTTCGCGACGACAACGACCGCAAGTGGTGGACAGTGCCCATACACCGAAACATTCTCAGTACCACAGACGCGCACGATTACTGTAAGTGGTTGCAACGGCACGACTTGTAGCTGCAAATGAGCGAGAGTACCGTTACCCTCAACGTCCCTGCGGAGTACATGAAGGTGCTGCGCGAGCGGGCGGCATGGTATGAGGGGCACGATGTTAAGATAGGGGTCAATGATTTGATTCGACTGGCAATCGAGGAGCTTGTAAATAAACCGTTTCCACCAGCAGTGAGGGAGAAAAAACAGTGAAGAACTTCTGCATGATTGTACTTAAGACGGCGGTGAACGCGATTCTGACCAACGCTGGATTGATGGCCATGTTCAGCGGGACGTTCAACTTCACCGAGGCTGGAATCATTGCGATGCTCAAGGCGACACTCGCCGTCGCCGCCGCTCGTGAGGTTGTCGTGTGGCTTCCTATTGTACTCAAGTGGAGCACGACTGACGCCGACCCCAGCATTATCAAGCCGCCAGCAGCGTAGGAGTTTCCGTGTGCGTCCAGAGTCCAACGGTCTCACTAGCGACGAAATCGTTACCCTGCGGAATCTCGCGCACAGGCTTGAAACGGAGGTCGAAGTTCTCAAATCTCAGCGCATCTCAGACAAGGAAGCTCTCTCGGTAGCAAATCAGGTTCTTACGAAGTGGCAGGCGACGACAAACGAATGGCGGGCAACGGTAGAAGATTTGATGAATCGCTTCATGCAGAAGAAAGAAGCGGAAGCGTTGCTCGATAAGGAATCTGTGCAAAGGGCTGCGTTGGGCGACCGCGTAAACGTGTTGGAGAAAAACAAAAGCCAGGACACTGGCAAGCACATGGCCGTGAGTACCGTTGCGGCGATAGCGGCGACGATTGCGAGTTTGTTGATAGCAGGAGCGGCATTACTGTTGCGCGTTTTCGGGAAATGAATTGTTGACGTAGCCCGCAATCGGGTGTATGAACTTCCCGGTGAGTGGGCAAAGGAATTCACGCAAATCGCCGAGGATATGGGAATTACGATTGACGAAGATTGGATGGTCACTTGGTTCGCCAACGCAATCATGGCTGGATATGACGAAGGAAGGCGGCAGTTTCCTCCGGCGCAGGCGGTAATAAATCAACCTCCGATTCAACCGACGATGCGATGATTAAACTTTGAGGACTTCCATGCAAACAAGACTAGAACGGCGCGGGTTGGCATGAATCAACAGGAAGCACTGGCGTACGGGCGAGAGCTAAAGCGGATTCCGCTTATTGACCGTATTTCTCTCGATGAAAAGACTGGGTGCTGGAACTGGAGAGGACCGCGAAACGCAAAGGGATATGGGAGAGTTTATTATACAGGAAAGAACCGACAAGCTCATCGATTAGCAGCGCATCTGTGGCTCGGTTTTGACCTGGATTCCCCGCTCCAAGTTCTCCACAAATGCGATAACCCGGCGTGCTTTAAGCCCAAACACCTGTTTGTTGGCACAGCCCTTGATAATACTCAAGATATGATAGCGAAGGGCCGCATGAAGTGGCCTGCCAAGAAAGATGTTTGTGCCCACGGCCACCCCTACGATGAGTCAAATACTTATTTTTGGAACGGTCGCAAGCTAGGTTGTAAGGAATGCCGCAGAACCAACGTGAGAAATTACCGAGGGAGATTGCAATGCCGGATAGCAACCTGAATCCTACGCGGCGCTCGTTTATCCAAATGGCTGGGAGTGGACTTATCATCGTGTCTGCGAGCGGATTTGCTCTGACTGCCTCTGGTTGCCCCACGATTGAGCAAGACGTGGAAAACTGGATTCCGATTGGCCTTGACGCGCTCAATAGCATTCAGACCTTGCTCGGTCCTCTCGTTTCTCCCGCAATCGCGCTTATCATCGCGCCGATTAAGACTGCCTTTGCCGACTTGCTCGCCGCGACAGAGCAATATGCAAACGACACGAATCCGGCAGACAAAGCAACCACGCTGGCGAAGATTCAGACTTACCTGAACGACATCACCACAAACTTTCAGAACCTTTTCAATGCGCTTCCGGGTGGTGGAATTGTCGCACTGGCGCTGTCTCTTGCGAGTATCGTGCTCTCGACGATTGCCGGATTCTTGGGCGAACTTGCGCCTTCCGTCTCGATGCAGAAGCAGTTTATGATTAAGGGCAACGTCATGCACATCACGCCAGTCAAGCGAACGAAGCGTAAATTCAAATCTGATTGGAATTCTCTGGCAAAAGCGAACAATCACCCTGAGATTGAAATGCACATCGGATTCTGGGAGTGGTGATGGCGCTCAAATACGGCAAGCTCGCCCCAAAATTCAATCCCAAGACGTTGCTGTTGAGCAAGTACCTTTTGCCGTCTGCGCTTCCGCCGCCGCCTGAGAAGCGAGCGTGGGAGTACGCCGTCCCCGATACGACTTGGGCGCAGTCGATGCTTGGCAACGACCAGGTAGGGGATTGCGTCATAGCCGCGATGCTGCACTACATCATGGCCGCGACTGCGAACACGGGGAAGCCCGTCACGTTCACCACCGACCAAGCGATTCAGATTTACAGCGCCATCACCGGATACGTTCCCGGCGACCCGTCAACTGACAACGGAACGGCGTGGACTGACGCTCTGGAATTCTGGCAGACCAACGGAATCTTCGGGCACTATATTCTTGGCTGGGCGTCGATTCAATTTCAGAACCTCACTTCTCTGCGGCAAGGCGTAGACATCTTCGGGGCCACGCTCATCGGGACGGCGGTAACAGAGAGCATGGAGAACCAATTTGGAGCGGGACAGCCGTGGAATCCGCCATTCTCTGGCGGCACGGTCGGCCTGCACGGTATCCCGATGCTCGGCTACGGCTCGCAAGGGCAGACGGTGATTACCTGGGCGGCACGCGAGCAAGAGGATTTGACCGCGCCAAGCCTGCACGATGAGGCGTACGTGCCAGTGACCCAAGATTGGCTGGACTCAGCGACCGGACTTGCGCCGAACACGCTTGACCTCGACACGCTGAACGCAGACCTGAAGCTGATTGCCGCATGAAATACATCCTTGTCATCCTCGCGGGAATCATCATCATCGCTGCGTATGCGGCGGTTCGGAAGTATTTTTTCGACAGGGATTTCTAGTTCAAAAGTGAACATCCCCTCATCTAACGAGAGGCGTAGAATTCGAGTGGAGGCAAAATGCCAGGAGTCGTAGGATTTCTGATTAGCTTCCTGATTTTCGTTGTCGTGCTGGTGATTCTGTTCTTAATAATAAAATGGGGCGCGGCGCAGATTGGCATTCCGGTTGACGGCGCGTTGCTCCGAATCGTCTACCTCATCCTGTTCCTCATTCTCCTGCTAGTGTTCCTGAGCTACATGGGAATCTGGGGCAGTGCGGGTACGGGGATGTGGTGGCATCGGTGAGCCGCGACAAAGAAGAACTCCATTTACTCCACGAAATCCGTGAGGAGCAGAAGCGCGACCATCGGCTCCTCGAAGAAATTCTTCACTTTGTAAAACCCAAGCCCGCAACTGGCTTTCAAATCACACAACAAGGAGATTCAAATATGTCAGCAGCTTCAGGCGTACCGAGTGGTGGTTCATCGAATTTTACACAAGTCCCGACCCCGGCTGGTGGAGCACTACAGACGGGAAGCATTCCGGTTTGGTCTGCGGACGACCCGCAAGTTCAAGCGGCTCTGGCACCTTCAGCGGATGGCACATCTTGCGTAGTCTCTGTGCCCGCTGGCGACACTCAGGGCAGCGCGGCAGCAGGCGCACCGGGCAGCTTCAATCTGACGGTCAGCGGCACAGCATCGGACGGCACAGCAATCAGTTCTAGCGTCAACGTGCCGATTCTTGCCCCGACTCCTGTACCCGCAACTGGATTTGACATCGAACAGCAAGCGGCTTCGGTCAAGTTCGGCAGCGCGCCAGCAGGATTCAAAGCGCGTCGGTAACAGATTCCCTTCACGGGATGAACTCAGGCGGGAAGTCGGCGCTGGGGACGGCGAAGGCTTCTCGCTGAAGTTTTGTCATGCAACAATCCGACTGGGACATTTCGCTTCTGGCTTTGTGTGTCTGGCGCGAAGCGTCTGACCAGCCCGTAGCCATCAAGCAAATCATCGCCTGCACGATTCGCAACCGCGTCAACAAACCTGGCTGGTGGGGCAGGGACTGGACTTCAGTAATCTGTAAGCGGCTTCAATACTCCTCAATGACGGCGGCGGGCGACCCGAATCTTATCCGTTGGCCCCTACCTACCGACTCAAGCTGGCAAGCATCCATGCAGGTCGCACAAGATTGCCACGATGGAACTATCATTGACCAATCAGGCGGGGCGACAAACTACTACGACATTTCGATGCCAGAGCCTCCCGCGTGGGCCGAGGGTATGACCTACATCACAACCGTTGGCGCGTTCCGGCTCTACAAGTAACGGTTTGCCGATTTATTTTTCCTTCTCTTCTAGGTCTTAATTCCTCAATTCAACTGCAAATCTTTAAGTCTTTTCTGGAACTTCCCATTCAATTCATCCACAGATTATGCACGCACGTTGCCAAACTTTGAGGCCGAAATATCCGTAAGTTACACGCCTGACGGCAGTTAAAAACCCTTGACCCACCTATTGTGGCGTTCCTGTAATCGGCCACAAGAGCGTCTATTAGTGGTGTATGCCGTGAAGCGATACACAAGATGTTGTGGTTTTAGAGCCGGGAGCTGGAAATCTTCACTTTGGATGCAGATTTTTGTTGACAAGGTATACTTTGTTTGCGAGGATATGCACATGAAACGGAAGCCAACTGACTTTGCTTCTACCAGAATCCCTGTCGAGATTAAGGACAAGCTGGAGCGCATCGCGGAGCGCGAACGGCGTTCAGTGTCTCAACTTATCCGCATCGCAATCGAGCAGTACGTCCAGAAGGAGTCACGCTGATGGCTCATAAAAAGACAGTGCCGGGTTCCATCGAACACACGATTGCACTGAAAGAAAAACTGATTAAACGACTCACCAAAGAAATCGCGGAAGTCGAGGCCGCGACAGAGAAGGACGTGAACCGGATTCGCTTTCGCATCACAATGGCACAAACTCTCTTGCATGCTCTCAAACGCGGAAAGGCGTCACGTCCATGACTCAGGAGCGGAAGCACACGCCGAAGTATGGGCCGTGGCAAGTGGACGCGAAAGGTTCTGAACACTATTGCTGCGCGACACAGAAGCAGGCTTTGGCCGTTGCCGCTCGCTTGCTCCGCAGGTATCGCAGGGTTCTGATTTACTGGCGGGAGGAAAATTGACATGGACGAAGACGCCTATCGTGAACACCTAGAGCGCGAGTTCCGATCAACGGACAATCCGATTACATCGCCCGTGCTGCACCGGACGCTCGATGAAGAAGTGAACGCAGTCCGCCGGGAGTTTGCCGACGCGCTTCCATGTCCGAAATGCAAGGGTTCTGGCTGGCAGACATTCGATGGACTCATAGCGAAGTACGCGCACATTGCGGGATTCACGGCACCAAAGCGAATCATTTGCTCTTGCGCGGCGGGGATGGAGTTGAGGCCGTGAACATGAGGATGCGCCTGTTTAGGCTCTCAATGCCGCTCATCCGTGGAATATTCCTGGGAACGGTACTGCGGTGGATTTTTCGGCATGGGGAACTTCGGGAAGTGTGCTTGCAAGCGATTTTGGTTGTAGGCGCATCCTGCAACTGGCTGGCGATAAAGGCGAACGGTTTCAAGATGCCAGTTGCAGGAATTAATACGGACACGGTGACCCATTCTCTCATGACGCCGGAAACGAAACATAAGTGGGCCTGTGATGTTTTGAATGTGGGAATTGGCAAAGCGTCTGTCGGCGACCTTTTAATATTTGCGAGTATGTTGCTGCGTTTTAACGATTTAGCGAGACATTTTGCGACCTTTCTATTTACACACGGATATTTGTAGCGACCCGGTCGTAGCTGAAAGCGAGGAGCGAGCATGGCGAGAGGGCACGTCAACATCTACTGCATGGGGATTCCAGTCTGTTCCGTTTGCGTGCCTGCCGCATGGACACGCGAAGAAGTGGAGCAGGAAGTCAATCGTGCTTCACCCACCGGGATAGACAGTCCGTGGAAGATTTCGCCTGACGCTCTGTTCCGAACCGGAGAAACAAATCCGTGCCCGTGCGAAACCGATGCCGAGCGCAAGCACTATTTGATGAACTGCTGATGGCCCTGCCCGCTCCAGAAGCGAAATGAGGCTGTAATGCTATCAAAACGCGCCAGATACCACTACTCAGATGTTGCTCCGAGCGAATTGAAGCTAATTCGGGTAGGCCACTATCTATGGAAGCTCTACAAAGTCGCGCGAAATGGCATAGATGTCGGTGAAAGCGAGGCACTCTCGCAAGCATTGGAGACGGTCTGGGCAGTGAAGCGGAAGCTGCGAATCGAGTTGGCGGCTAAGCGGGCAGAGCGGTCTGCGGCGGTACGTGAGCATTTCAAGGTTTTGTGGCACGCCGGATTTGAGTAGCGCGGCAATCCATCTACCGTAGCGACATGGCGCTCGAAAGTTTACAGCAGTTAATTCAAAGGAGCAAAACGATGAGCATAATCGCCAAGAAAAACAAGCGTGAGTTTTCACCGGCTCCAGAAGGATTGCATTCGGCAGTTTGCTGCGATGTCGTTGACTTGGGGATGCAGCAGTCTCCGTGGGGCGAAGCACACAAAGTTGAAATTCGCTGGCAACTTGAAGAGAAGGACCCCAAGAGCGACAGACCATATATGGTCGTGAGCCGTTACACGTTGAGCTTGCATGAGAAATCCCGATTGCGTCCGATGCTTGAGGCATGGCGAGGCCGCAAATTCAACAACGACGAATTGGATGGATTTGACCTTGAAGCTCTTGTCGGAGTGAATTGCCAGATTCAGGTTTGCCACAACATCAAGGACGATGGAGAAGTTTTCGCCAACGTGCAGGCAGTTGTGGGACCGGAGCGAAATAGCGTCAAGCTGCGCGTGAACCCCGATTACATCCGCGTGCAAGACCGCGACCAGCAACGCAACGCTGGACATCCTGAGACGGGTTACCAAGCTCAAGACGAAGATACGCCTTTTTAGCGTCACCGGAGACGGGAGATGAAAAATGGACGTAACAATCGACGCAAGAAAACAAACAAAGGCGGGGCGCTTCTACGAGATAGACAAGCAGAGCGTCTACCCGAGCGTTACGAACATTCTGGGAGTCCTCAACAAGCCGCTATTGGTGCCGTGGGCGGCAAAAGTGGAACGGGAAGCGTCACTGGAAGCGGCAGCAGACCTCTACCACGATTGTTACGGAACCCCGAAGCTCTCACGGGTTGCCTGGATTTCGACGATGCAAATGCGGATGGGCAAGGTGAAGGCTCACAAGAAGATTTTGGAGAAAGCTGGTGACATCGGGAGTCAGGCTCACAATTTGATTGAGTGGACGATTAAGGCCATGCTCTGCCATGAGGCGGGACCGTCGCCAAGAATCAGCCCTAAAGCGGAATGGGCATTTGCTGCTTGGGAGCGATGGGCAAATTCAGTTTCTTTCAAGCCGATTCTAGTAGAGCAAGTTGTATACAGTCGCACCTACGGATTCGCCGGGACGCTTGACCTGTTTGCTGAGATAAACGGCAAACCCACGGTCGTTGATTGGAAAACAGGAAAGGCAGTTTATGCGGAGTCGCATTTGCAGAACGCCGCCTATCGTCACGCGCTCCGCGAGATGGGCCACGGCGACCCGGAGCAAGGAATCATCGTTCGCTTGCCCAAACTAGAAAATGACCCAGAGTTTGAGGCGGTGGTTGCCGACGATGAAACGACTTCCTTCCCGATATTCTTGCACGCTTTTGAGTTATGGCGCTGGGCAGAAGTCAAGGAAGCGGAGTACCAGAGCCGTAAAGAGCTTGCCAGTGCGAACAACAGTGGCGCAGATGGCAAGGGAACGGGGGATACGCCGGGAAACGTGTCCCCCGCAGTATAGCCGAAGTGCGCTCGTATTGACCCCTAGGTGGCAAGGAATTGATTTGGGGGCCTTTGAACTTTCGTCCTAGCAAGCTCAGGGGCCTCGCACTATGCCGCTAGCGGTAGCAGGGTAGTACCAGGTTAAGGATTAGTTACAAACGGAACTTCTAGCCGGATGCGAGGGGGATGAGATGAAGTTTCCAGAACAATATCGGGCGCAGTATCCAAAGCTGGAATCTTCCTTTGGAGACGATTACGGTCTATTTCTCGCGCCCGGCGCTGGCAGGGGAGCTTGAAGTTCGCTCCGTGGCTGAGGAGACGAACAAGTGACCAATCGTGAGCCAAGATATGTTGCATGGCGCGTGGTGCCGTGCGAGAAGCGCCAGAAGCCGATTATCTACCGACTTAAGAAAGATGCGGTTACGAGAGCGATTGAGATAGACGGGACAGCTAATTGGCTTGTCGAGGGCCTGACGAAAGAACGGCTCGCTGCGTTGCGGGCTGAGGAGATGAAAAAGTGAGCGACTGGGTTAAGGCGATTGGATTTCTTCTATTCGCTGGCTTTCTCGCCTTTGCGATTGAACGCGCCGTTGCTGCACTCATGGAGGATTCAGGACGCATGAACAAGGAAAAAGAACTCACAGCCGCCCTCACCCGCGCACAGGAACGGCTGGAAGCGGTGAAGAAGCTGGCGGAAAAGTGGATGCACCGCGGCTGGCCGGATTCCGACCTCAGCGAGATTGGCATAGCCTGTAGGGAACAGGCCAAAGAGCTGCTCGCCGCTCTCGCCGACAGCCCGCAGGCACGGGAAAAGAAAGCGCCATGAGGTGTCATTCTCGCCGGATAGTTCGTGAATGGCTTGAATGCGGATTCGAGATTCGCTGCCGTTTGCCGATGTTTCATCCAGGCAACCACGATTTTCAATATTGGTCGTGGAGTAGGGGCAAGTTTTGGGAATGGGTTTTTGCTAGTCTAGCCGACAAGCGAGGGAGAATTAGATGAAATTTAAGAATGAAACCTCTGGGGATGTTATCGAAGTTCCGCCTCCCCGTTTCGGCAAGTCGAGCATTATTCTCAACGGAGAAGTTTTGTTCTTGGTCGAGTATTCGGACAATCCTACGTACGTTCGCGTGCTCAACGGGCCATCGTTCTCTGAACCAGAGAGATTCGCTGAATGGGTGGTTTCACTGATTGCGCCCGATGAGCCGCATTGGGTTAGTGCTAACTGAGGCTCCAAATTCTCGTAATCAACAATTTCAGGTTGCTGTTCGAGAATCGGAAGCTGCGGCAGCGATTGGCCGACAGCCGCGAAGGGGAGAAAGGGCGGTGAGCGTTTGGGGCACCCCGGTAATCAGTAGAGCAACATTGCATCTATCGCCATCGACAATCCATGAGGCTGGAGCGAAGGAAAAAGATGAAAGAGCCGACCTACATCGCACGTTGCAAGCACGGCAAGATTCTTTTGGCGATCGTCCACGACCAACACTTCAACCGACAAGATTCGCGTGACTTAGCAAAGGCGATGGAGCGCGGGCTAATCGTCGAACACGTCGAAGCACAAGTCGTCCGAAGGGAAGGCGTCTGGGGCTGCGACAAGTGCCGCAAGAGACCCAGAACAAAGCCGAAAAAACCTCTTGACACGGACGCGCAGGGGATTTTACTATGAGCGCAGGAAAAGTTTCGGGGGCATCGCTGCGTTTAGAACGTCTTCGCCGATGCCTTTCGCACGGTGCTCCCAGAACATTTCCACAAAGGTCTCGGCGAATCTCATGCAACTTTGCGAGTCTAGTTCGTTCACTCTTGGCGCTTCACGCGCGAATGAACGGCTGCAATTTTTCTCCATCGCCCCAACTAAATCCAAGCTCTGCTGACGAGCAACTTGGTCCGCCGAGCGATGGCGAATATGTTTACTCCCCACTGTCTGGGAGTGAAAGAGTGCAACAGGCAATAAGCACGGGGACTTGCTTGTGAGACTCAGAGACAGCGATTCAGGAAACTCACCCACCCCTCTCGGCGGGGAAAACGGAGATTGTTCGGAGGTTTGAAAATGGCAAGAAAGAAAGCCGTGGAAGTTACGCCGGACAGGATTATGCAAGTTTTGACGGGGGAATTTGCTGAGCCGGAGCAATGGCACTATCTCTCTTTTGCAGGAGATGTATTTCTTGGAGCTGCCATTGTGAAGGCTCACGGAATCGTGCACGCATCGCTTGTTTGCCACGGATTGGGAATCAATCCCGGTGGGCAAGTTCTTGGTGCTCCAATTCCAGATGACAAACTGCCAGCGAAACAATATCTCAACCGATTGCTCACGCGGGAAGATATTCAAGAGTTTTGGCCGGACGCGAAAACGATTCGAGAGTGGGATGAAGAGGAGCGCGTTTCGTGAGCTTCACAGGCACAAGATTCTCGGTGAGCGACGGCCAGATTCAAAAGTGGCGATACACATATCCTGCCGTCGATGTGCAACAGGAATTAAAACTGATGGCAGAATGGCTCAATGCGCGACCGAAAAAACGTTACAGAAATTGGCAGGCATTTATTACGAACTGGCTCAAGAAAGAACAAAGAATAGCTGTGGACCGCAAGCGTGATGCACTGGTAGGCCGTGGCCCGGAAGCGGACGGGAAGATGCGACCTGAAGTTTTAGCAAGAATCCAAAAACGGAGAGGAGTTACGGGGTAATGGAAAACATCACGGTACAGAAGGCTGAGTTGCTGGCTGCACTGCAAAAGAATCGAGAGGGCCATCGCAAGATTTTCGAGGAAGCGTTGGACGGCTACCACAAAGAGGCAGTCAGGGTACTGGAAGGGCAACTGGCGCTCGCAAAGGCAAATAAGAAGGTCAACGCGCACATTATGATTTCGCGGCCCAGCGACCAGACGAAAGACTACGACCGCGCGATTCTCATGGTGGAGATGTCAGTCGGCGACACCATCACTCTAAGCGAAATGGATTTCGCCAACTACGTGATGGACGATTGGAGCTGGAAAGACCAATTCCTAACAAGCAACCGTGCGTATTCTCAGACGGCGGCATTTATGGCAGACGGCGGAGACCTGGGCCGAGGCCGCTAGTGCTAACTGAGTATTAAAGTACTTGGGTGGTAGTTACTGAGAGCGGGTGATGGCAACGAGGAGGAAGTGATGAGACTTAGCGATGCGATTGCGGTGGGAAGGACGCTAGTGAGTAGGTGTGTCGCTGGGGGTTCAACGTCGTACAGGGCAAAGCCGGGCGACGGATGCGTATTAGATATGGCGGCGTTGGCGGTCGGGCTGAGGTATTGGAAAGACGTAGGCGAAGTATGGCCGTGGGTTCTCGATCCCGACCCCGCAAATCCAACCGGCGATTATCGGGAAGCTATCTACTCCAGATTTGATTGCGAAGTAATGGGCGAAAAGTCTTTGACGCTCGACCAACTCATCGACTGGATACGCAGCGTTGAGCCGAACGAAGCGGAAGAGCCGCCGCAAGCACAGAGCGTGCCGCTAGCGGTAGCTGAGGGTGCACATGTCGAACGGTAGTTTGAAAAAGAAAACCTGCGATAGTCGCCAACTCGAATTGCAAGTCGAGGAAGTCAAGCATCCGACTCCGAAGGAACTGCAACGGGAAGCGCGGGTAGGCGTGACCGAATCTCTGCGAGAACGTAATCGGAAGTGGGCGGCGTGGAAGGGAGACGGGAAATGAACGATGGGCCGTGGATTCCGGTGAGGATTGCGAGCGTAGCGAATGCCCGATCTCACCCTACCGGGGACCCTGACATTTTGGGATGGATGAAGATAGTCGGCGCGGTCATTCGCGTGCAATTGCTGGAACGTTCCTTTGCTGAAGAGTGCCGCAAGCAGGTTCGTCCGCTTACTGGGTGCGAGTCTGAACACTTTTGGCGAGTGCATCCAGACGATTGTGGAGTTTTTGGACAAGATACCAAGAGGGTAATCGTTTGCGAGCACATGATTGAGGCTGACTGAATGCCCAAGCTAGCCGTCGAAGCAACACGCCTCGCCTACGAGACCGGGCGATTCAAGGACGCGAAGAAACGAAGCTGGCTTGGATTCCTACCTGATTCACCGGAGGTGCTGCATGATTTTTTATTCGGACTGGATAAATCCGAGCGAAGGGCAGAAATCATGCTTCGCGATGAAAATCGTTGTGTTCTCTGCGGAAGGCCAGATGCAGGTCAGCTGGAATTGCGACATGATAACCATGCCCACGGCTGCAAGTGCGATTGCGCTGTGGTTTTATCCATGCGATGCGGATGGGACTGTCACAGAAAAATAGACCATGTGCATCCGAGGCTTGGCACGATACCGGGAGTCAAAGGAATTGAACGATGACGAAAGAGCAAAAGGCACTTCGCATCTATGACTTGCTGCGCGAAGCGCACAAGAGCGTGAAGCGAATCTGGAAGGAATTTCCAGAGATAGCAAGTGATGGGCACGGTCATGATGCGCAATGGGAAATGGCGGTGGATGCTGCGGACAACACGCTCTATCTCGCGGAAGCATTCTTTGTGAATCAGGTGAAGCCGTGAAGCTGGTGATTCCAAGAGTGACGCCAAGTGGGAACGAGATGCGAAGAAAGTACCGGAACCCGCACGTCTACCAGCAACTTCGCGGCGAGTGGGAAACGGAACTCTTCGTGGCGTTCGACTCGATGGAGTCATACCAAAATCAAAAGACAAAGGCCAAATGCAGAGAGCGACTTCGAGTTGCCGTCACGCGATTCGGAAAGAAGTTGTTGGACAGAGACAATCTGTACTCGGGCGTTAAAGCTCCTCTCGATGCGATGGCGAGACTTGGAATCATCCGCGGCGATTCTGAGGACGACATCGAGCTAATCGTGAAGCAAGAGTTGAGCAAGGAACCGCACACAGAAATAGAAATTGAGGCGCGATCGTGATACGCAAGTACACGTTTGAACAATGGTACGACTCATGTACTCCTCTCGTCGAAAGGACTCTAGCCATGCAGCAAGACAGCCGTGTGCGTGTGAGGCGGGCAGACTTGCGATTTCTGTGGAAACTGGCGAAATGGTTTGTGCTCGTGGTGCTGCTGGGGATTGCACTGGCGTATCTGTTTGGGTGCGGAGCATGAGCACGGCAACGGTGGACAGTGTGCCATTATCAAAGGCGGTGCTCTGCGAGTCTTGCAAGCAAATCACTCCTGCCACAAACGGCCACTGCCCGATGTGCGGCTCGACGGCGCTGGTGAATCTGGCGAGGATCTTGGAGCGCGATTCCCAAAAATAACAGTTGACAAACCTTCTGGGCTGTGGGACATTGGGCATGTCAGCGAGAGGCCACTCTCAAACCTAAGCTGATTCGGAGGCAATCGTGAAAGTTGAAACGTATCAAATGCAAGCGGCGAACGGCAAGTCAATCCGCAAGGCTACGCGCGTCGTGTTCGATGACGGCGAAGCAGTAAACTTCACTGAGCTTATTCGCTCGAAAAAGGATGCCGTCAATCAAGCTATCGTTGTGCGCAGATTCATCGATTGCACGCCATTTCCTTTGTCCCACGTCATCGTCGAAAAGGAGACGGGATATGCAAAGCGAAATGGCTAAGATGATTGGCGTAAACAAGGCCGCGCATGGTCGAAAATGGAAAATGGCCGAATGGATGGAACCTTTCCGTCCGTATTTTTGCAATACGGGCGGGAATTCCATTGAGGAAATGGCGAATGCCAATACTAGTCCAGAAGTCAATCTTCCGCTCTCCACGCTCGAAGCATGCGTGAAGTCGCAGATAATTTTACTGAGCCGCCTACATAACAAAGGAAAAATATAATGACTCCCTCTTGTCCCGAGGACGCTACCTATGAGGGTGGCATCGAGAGAGGACGCGAATTGTCGCAGCCTGAAATTAAGGAATTGCAAAAGCATTTGAAGTGGGCACTGAAAGCACTTGCTCCTCACGTGCTCAATGACGAAACGGATTTCACTACGGTGGTGTGCAGGCTTTGCGGTGGTAAGGGTATGTATTCGGACATCGTGGCGCATACGCCAGAGTGTCGCTACGGACAGGCGTTTAGCTTTTTGTGAATGGCGGTGTCCTCTTTGTGGTGCTAGCGCAGAGTGGGAAGACGATAACTACGAAAAACACGAACAGGAGGATTGATGAAATTCCCGACAACGATTTACGTTTCTCGCGACACCAACTCGAACGATGATGAGGAAAACTTGCTTGCTTGGACAGACGTAAAATCTGCCGACGTGGGGCGCATCGCAATCTACAGTCTTGAAAGCGTTGTAGAGAAGCGCGAGGTGGTGGAACTCAGACGAGAGCGCACAAAAAATTGGTTCAAGGCTGACTGACCTCTGCGTGATGCACTTCGGCGTCATGCCGAGCGTGAGGGGGAGGCCCCTTTCATGGCAGATACGAAAAGTCTGCCGCTAATTTTCGAGGGAGGGTGACATGGACAAGTGGTATGTAGGGAAAGACACGACGGAGGGAAGGCTAGTGCAGCTTTTTCAAAGCTCTTGGAGCGAGGAACGCACTCGATCTGAAAGTGGGTACGAGCAAGTGTTCGGACCGTTCGATACGAAAGCGGAAGCGCAGGAAATTCTGGAAGCGGAAAGTTAGTGGGACTTTGGAGGTGCGAGGCGGGCCACCGCAAAACTTACTCGCAAACTGGAGATAAGCGATGCCAAAGATTAAGTACCGGGATTTTAACTTCCGCGTAGGTACGCTTTCGATGATTGCGAAGGCGAACGAAATTATCGCTGAATATGCCGCGCAGGGGTTTGACCTCACGCTTCGTCAGCTCTACTACCAATTTGTTTCGCGCGACCTTATTCCCAACACACAGAAGGATTACAAGAATTTGGGCAGCATCGTGAATGATGCGCGGTTAGCAGGGCTGATCGATTGGGACACCATCGTTGACCGCACGCGCGAAGTTCGCACGCTTTCGCATTTCGATTCACCATCAGACATCGTTGAGGCTTGCTCAAAACAGTTCAACATCGACCGATGGGAGGGCCAACCCTATCGTCCCGAAGTCTGGATTGAGAAAGACGCCCTTGTGGGAGTTTTCGAGCGCGTTTGCCACGAGTTGGATGTTCCGCTTTTGTCATGCCGTGGCTATACGTCCCAATCCGAAATGTGGGGCGCTGCACAACGGATGATTGGCTACTCGCGCAAAAAGCAAAAGCCGATTGTGTTTCACTTCGGAGACCATGACCCAAGCGGCAAGGATATGAGCCGCGATATCGTTGACCGTCTTGAATTGTTCACGCGCGGTAACCTTGAATTTGAACGTCTTGCCCTTAACATGAATCAAGTGGAAGAATATGGCCCGCCTCCGAACCCAGCGAAGATTACGGATTCTCGTGCAAGCGCATACATCGCGGAATTCGGAGGCGAAAGTTGGGAGCTTGACGCACTGGAGCCTTCCGTACTAGAAGCGTTGGTGCGCGACTCGATTGAGCGCATTGTGGACAGCAAGAAAATGTTAGCAGCTTCCAGCAAGCAAGCGAAACACCGTGAGACGCTCGCGCTTATCTCTGAGCGTTTCGAGGAAGTGGAAGAATTCTTGGCCTCCGCGTAGATGCCTCCAGCATCTTGCGTTGCGTTGTGGGGAAGCCCACTTGGGCGGGGGACGTTACATCCCGCCAGACTTTGAGGAGCGATGCGAATCAGTTACGCTGAAGATGAGGATTTCGCTGGGCAGTTCTTCCTATGGCAAGCTAACTGTGAACGCTCTCTGCGCGGTAGGCAGGGGCAGGCGGAGCTTCGAGAGCTACGTGAAGCGTTGCTCGCGCTTCCTGAGAAGCGGTTGATTTTCGGTAAGCTGGAAGATGAACAAGGCGGGGTCTGTGCCGTGGGCGCATACGCCAAGCGTAAGGGCATTGATTTGTCGAAGTGTGATGTTGATGATGAAACCGACCATGTTGGTATCAAAGCTGGAATGCCGCGCCTTGTCGCATGGAAAGTGGTTGAGATGAATGACGTGGAGTTTGAGAATTTAACGCCAGAAGAACGCTACGCTAAGATGTTAGCTTGGGTGGAATCTAAACTCACGCAAATCACCACTAGCGATAGCTGAGTGGTAACGGTAACGGAATTAGTTACAAATCTGAGGAGAAAACTTATGAGCGAATCCTGGTGGAAGCGTCAGAGCAAGCAGAACGTGAAAAGATTGGCAGAGCTGCGCGTGGAGGACAGGAAGCGGGACGAAGTGAACGAAGTGGCTGACGAGATTAAGCGCAATCGAGCTTGGTGGGCGGCGCGGGCGGCTGCGGTGGACGTGCGGCGATGAGCAAGCGAGTGGACAGGAGTGAGGCCGTCGAAGCATTGCAGCATAGTCCCACGTCCGATTTCTCATTAGGGGATGTAGTGAGGTTGAAAAGCGGCGGTCCCGCAATGACAGTTCAGGGATTTGACCAATTTACGTGTAGCTGCGTGTGGTTCAACGGGAGTATTTTGAAAGAGGATTCGTTTCTTGCTGAGATGCTAGAGCGGGCAACTTCTCGCTAGGCGCTAGCTGAGGGGACGCAAGTTGAAAGCTGTGTCAAAGAAGGAGCTTTTCCGTTCTCAACTCCTCGCTCATCTTGCATCTATCGAGAAGCTGTTGCGACGCATGGCGAACTCGCTCGATCTGGCAAACCGCACGAGGCCAGAGAGCGAATGGACACGCAAGCGGAAAACGCAATAGAATCGAATATGAGCAACGAACTGCTCCGCAGATACCTACACCACTACCCCACCCCCAAACCACGCTAGAAAGTTAACAAGTATTAGGAATTTGGCCTATCTGCGGGGGATCCCAAACGCAAAACGCGCCTACCCTGTGGGAGTAAGCGCGTCCGCGTGCCATGAAACCCGGTTCCATGGCAACCCCGCCCGAATCGGGAGAAACTGGCGGGGAACTCGGTTACAGACTCAACTCGCGTTCTAGTTCGCGGAAGTGTCTGGTAAAGTTTTGGTCCGCGTTCGGAAACCATCCGTCTTTCAATTCAGGTAGAGGGTATCCGTAATGTCTGCTGATACGCTCTGCGATGGCTTGCATAGCGGCTGTGGATAAAGTGCGATTCAGGTGGACGTAATCGGCTCCGAAGTGAACTTTGATTGCCCCAGAGCACGGCGCGGGATTGTCAAACTCAGGTTGTACGCCGCGACTGCCGACAGTTCCAGAGGACTGCCCATAGGCAGCGGACCCATCGGGGAGCAACCAAGAGGAGACGTGAAATTTCAGGTCAATCATGCCGTCGAAGCCAGCGCCACCGAACGGTTCGGTCAATTCACGCACTTGCTTTTCGGTTGGGCCGTCTGTCCAAGACACGTCAACAGATGCTCCCATGCTGTACGAGCTGGAGCGTACGGAAAACTTAGCGGCAGGAAACTTCTTTGCGAGCAAGTCTCGAATGAGTTTCGCGGTACGCGCAACGTCCACGTAATCACCTTGTTGCAAGGTCTTTACGGCGTCTTGCTTGCGCGATTCGCGGGCTTTTTGGCGGTAGTCGTGGTGAGCATCGAGCGAGGCGAAAAATTCGGCAATCTTAGCCTCTGCCTCTTCGCGCGTGCGGTACACGTAGTTGAACGCATGATGCGCTGCGGTGCCACGGTAGGCGACCACTTGCCAGGCGTAATTCTGACGTGGCGAGCGAACGCGCGGCTCGAAAATGTAGGTGACTCCTAACCCGGTAGGATGCTCGCGTTTCTCTGCATTTTCAGGAATCCAGCGAGCGGTGAGGCGATTCTGTTTCGTGATTAGACGCATAAGTTCTCCCGATTCTGCGCGTTAGGTGCGCGTCCCTAGTTTACGGCAACCCCTACAAACTCTTTGATAGCGGTCAAGCGTGCGATGACCGGGTATCAGATGCGACCAGTCGGCCTTGCAGCGCGGGCACTGGTGCCAGCAGGCTTCGCCCTCGCACGGTTTATCGCTGGGCCTGAAAGCGGCCTTGCGGGTGACGACGTGTGAGAATTTAGCTGGCATGTGGAATAATTGCCTCTAGCTCTCCCAGGGTACTGGATAGCCACCGTTGACCGGAAAATGTTCATCAATCCAATCTTGGGCCATATCGAGCACGGCAAACTCCCCGCCGATTCTATGGTTTCCGTGCATTACACCGTAGCGGGAGACGCCTAGACGAACTAGCCTCGGCCGTGAGAACAGAATCACTATGTTTCGGCCGTCGCGCTGGCGAACATCATAGCCCTCAGCTAGCAACACGCTCGCCACGTCAGTGTCCACAGTTCCAGTTTTTTGCGCGACCCACTCTGCGAGGGCTGAGCCATCCGCTCGGTAGGTTTCCGCGATTGCGAGGATTTCATTGGTGTTCATGTGTGTTGCCTCCATAGTCTCCCGATTTATGTTGAAGTTAGACTAAGATGCTGCTAGAATCTCTGTTTCGAGCAGGTTCAAGGCTTCGCGTAAGTTGTTGCGAGCATTACGCATAATCTGTGCGAAATTCGGAGCTTGCGCGTTTGTTTCGGACGACCAGACGCGACACAAAAACTCGCTGGCCGCGCCATTCATGCCGTACGATGAAAACTCGCACGTCATACAGCGAGACAGAAAGCGCGGCTCTAATCGTTCGGTTGCGTTGCAAGTGAATACGAACACAGTATTTGGCGGAAACGCAGTTGCGTCGAGACGTGAAAGCAGCGAGAGCTGCGCGGCAGATGACATACAATCCGCTTCATCCACCAGCACGACATGAAACCGTTTACCGGCCATTGGAACGTAGTGGCAGAAATCGACTGTGCGTTTGACCGTTTCTACGTTGCAGTCTTGCGAAGGAATATGATGCAGTTCCCCAGCGATTGCTTCGCACAGCGCAAGAGCCATTGTCGTTTTACCTGTTCCTGGAGGCCCGATAAACAGGAACGCAGACGGTCTAGGATTACGTGCAAATGCGGTTAAGATGCGCTTCACTTTCTCAAGGCCAACGAAATCAGCAATTTGGCGTGGCTGATACTTGGAAGCAAGCGATTGCGGAAACGGCATCGAACTTTGCTGCGAAGCGAATAGCGTGCTCATGATTGTACCTCACCACCCGCAAACGGCACGTTTTCATCGGTAGCGTCTAGTTCAGGCGCAAGGGCTTCGGTCTGCGAGACATGGAACACGGTAGTAGACCACGGGCGACGATAGGCGGACTCTTCGCCTGTCTTTTTGTCTTGCTTTTTGCAAGTGACGAAAGTTACGACCTTTATGCCGTGCTCGCCTTTGCGTACTTGGCGTCCCAGCGCAAGCCAAGCATTGTAGGTGAACACATTCTCACGCGGTCGTATGTCCAGTGCGGCGATTCCTTTTTCGATGAATCCATTGATGATTGGCCCGTAATTCATTACGCTCTGAAACGTGGTAGCGCGTGTCAGCGCCTCTTGCTGCAACTCTTTTGCTTTCATTGGATTCTCCCGATTCCAAGATTTGACTACGATAGTTCGATGCTGCTAACACTGAGAGTCGAAGTACCCTAAAAAGAAACACCAAACTTCTCACAGACAAACTCAAATGCCACTACTCCGCAGACAGCCAATACCACAGCTACCAGCGTCGTGCATGTTGCGAATACCACTGTCATTAGCATTGGCATGTCTCCTTACTTGGGCATCCTATCAAGTTGGGCATAAGACTGTCAAGAACTATCGTATGCCTGTTTTCAATAACTTAGGAATGGTACTGTACTGTAAGGAAAACCTTACGTGTCTGTTCTGACACAGTTTTCGATGGAGAGGTATACGCACTGGAGTGTTTTCCTTGCACTAAGTTGGTTAGGGGTACGCTCTCTTTTACGCTCGCGCAGGCTTAATTCTGACGAAATCCCGTCATTCTCTCACCTAAGTCTAGTTACATGTTGCACTTACGTCAAACTTGACTCATAATGGATATTATCAGACATCGGCTCTCATGTAATTGACACGTAAAGACTTACAATCTTCTGCCAATCTTGACCGCATCTTAGCGCGAGTTTACCGATCTTTGCGGAGGGCTCGAGCACGTTCGCTCTGTTTCGTGTCTCCGATTGACACACTCTGAAGCTAACTTATTCATTCTGTTGGATATAATTCTTGGGCACCCCATCAGTGAAAGTGCGAGCACCCCCTCGAAAGGACGGGTGCGGGCGGAAACTCTCTGACGAGGCCTTCTCAGAATCCTGTGGCAGATTATGCCCAACTAACAGTCCAGCAGATATTCTCCTTCCGGTGCACACTCCAGCGAGAATCCTCTTGACAATCTTACTTTCCGGTGAGACACTTTGGCAGTCACACTCGAAAGAGGGGTACACTCATGGTAAAAGGAACGAGGGAAGTGAAGTATGTATGCAGCCAGTGCAGGGCGGAGGACAATCCGGTATTTTTCGAGAACGAGCCGACGTTGCCGGCGATTTCCTGTCACAAGTGCCATGCAGGTATGAAGCTTGCTATGGAGGAGATTCTGCGGACGCGAACGGGGATGTTTCCCTACCAGACGGGCAAGAAGTAGGCTGTGCGGCGGGTTGTACAGGTTGGGGGGTGTACCTGCGAGAGGTGTGGGTACAGTTGGGTGTCGAAGTCGGGGACTCCGGTGCGGTGTGCGAAGTGCAAGAGTCCGTACTGGGACAGACCGAGGAAGGAGGGTAGGGATGTCAAGAGGCAAACCGAGGTATCAAAGACGCCTGCTCGGAATTATCGGAAACGGGTTCGACCGTCAAAAGGTTCTGAACAATCGCATAGTATCCAACCTGCTGGAGATGCTGGAAGAACTGATGCGGAAGCACCACAAGAACCTGCTCCGGGCGATTCGGGAGGAAGTGAGGAAGCCAGTCACTCGCCGAAGAATACAAAAAGCGTTCGGACGTGTGCTCACGGGACTCCCAAAGGGCACGCCTGCTGGCGCTGTCAAGGGATAGCGAAGGTGGAACCGTGAAACCTGACCTCATCACCGTCTATAAGGAGAAGAATGCAAACACTCATAAGTGATTATCGCCGTCTCTGTCCAGTTGTTTTGCCATACGCAGCGCGTCAGAAGTACATGCACAGTTTCAATTTGGCGAATCCGAAGATGGCCGATGGCTTCGAGGATTACCTTGAGCCTGTCATTGCCCTCTGCGCTTCCGCTGGTGCGGTCAAGGGTATGGCGCACATGACCGTGGATGAGAAAATCGTCGAAGCTGGAATGTCGCAGCGCCGTCCTAAACCGCACGTAGATGGCTGCTATGTCCCCGCAATTGGCAATTGGAATCACAGTGGCTGGACGCATTACTGTAATAACATCTCGGCGAAAGCGGTTGGCAGAATGCCTGTCATAGTCGCGTCCAGCTTTTCTGGTTGTCGAGCGTGGCGCGGTCATTTTGAAGCCAGCCCTGCCAGTGATGGCGACCTCAGTGACTTGCTGCCGCAACTCGGAGATGGGGAAGTCTTGCCAGCGAACGTCGGCTATTTATTGTCGGCGGATTGTGTCCACGAGTCAATGATTTTGGAGAGGTCAACCGCACGCACATTTCTGAGGATTGCGCTGCCCGTTGAATTTGATTTCTAAATGCGAAACGAACTGATTACCGTCTACGAAGTTTGGCGAGGAACCTTCTACGAGCGGTTCTGCTACGACGGGTGTGGGCGGAAGGTGGTGCTCGAAGCGCGGGAGATGGAGAGCAATCCTTACGTGCTGGTTGAGGAGTTGGTGCTCGATGGATGAGGAAGCTGTTCGCAAAATCAGCGAAGTCTCGACTGCGGCCTTCAAAGAACTCTTCGCCAAATTGCCAAAGCGCGTGGATGTGTTTCTCCGTGATTACGCTCCGACGCCGTTGCGGGCGAAAATAGCAGAGGTTACTCGATACGCTTGGAACACGCACCCATTCGCCAATCTTATCGTCATCGGTCCACGCAATCCTGAGAAGTACCACATCGAAGCAAAGCAAATCGCCGAGGAATTGGCACACACGCCTATCTACGTTGTTAGCGACAACGATGTTCTGCCCATCGGAAAAGATTTCCTTTCAAGGGGGGTAGCGATTCTCGAAGCGCATCCCGATTACGGAATCTTGAGCGCGACTTCCATCAGTGACGGCCACTACCCGGCGAGAGTGCTTGATTCAGCGGCAGAAGTCGAGCAGATGCACTCAGTCGGTGGAATCGTTTTTGTTCGCAAGGGGATACTGACTGAATTTAACGATTGCCGACCCGATGAAGTGGACGATGTGATTTGTTCGGAGATGAATCGCAAGGGCTACAGGACGGGGGTTATGCCATCGGTCAGGTTTAATCACCTCGGTTGCGGCTATTCTATCTACCAGCGGTTTGCAGAGAAAGGAACGCCATGAAAACACGCGAGGCAAGGCGCGGCGAAAACTGTAAAGTGTGCAAGGGAAGATTTCACCGCAGGGAAAGAATAGCCGTTCTCGGTACTAAGACGATTCACTTGCTGTGCGTAGATGTTCAATCAACGCCAAACGCCTAGCATCCTTCCAGTCGAGCGCGTCGTTCTTCTGGTGCCTTTCGATGTAATGGTAGAGAACTTCATCTAGGTGGTGCTCCGTCTTTACAATCCCCAGGTTCCGTATCTCCATCGCCCAGCGCCAGTCCTCGCCGATTCCTCCGCTCATCGGAGCCTGTAGCGCCAAGTCTCTCCGCATCACGCTTGCGATGTGGGAGATGTCCCTGTAGAATCCGTTTGCATCTTGATACCAGTGCCCGTATTTGAGTGAATGGTGAGCAACCGGAAGTTTCGTCCAGTTGCGGTAAATTTGGCAGTCGAATGAAACTTGGTCCACTCCATCCAGTAGCGGCAGAACCTTAGCAACGAAGTCAATGGTAATTAAATCGTCATCATCTAACATGGAGATGTAATCGGATTTCGCTTCTCTCCGCATCACTTCCCGATTCTCTCCGAGCGACATGGCAGGGTTAAACTGCCGAATCTTTACCTCGACAGGTGTGTTATGAATCTGCGGCTTGAGGATTTCGAGGAGTTGCCAGAGAAAGCGAATCCGCGACGGCTGACTCAGGATAAGCAGGTCCCACGTCATTTCAGTGCGAGCACAGTGTCCCAGTGCCCTAAACTTTTCGCTGGGCCAATCGGAATCAGTGGGTGTTGGATGATGCGATATGCCCCTAGCGGGCCGTCGAATAACCGGGCGAAATAGTTATCATCCCATTTTCTGCGATTGATGAAGTCGTGGAATTCTACTGAGATTTGTTTGGCGACTGGCCCCGGCCAGTTCTCAAGAATTCCGAATTCGCTTCCCTCGCAGTCCAATTTTACAAGGTCAAAACAGTCCCACTGCAAGTAGGCAATCAAATCATCGAATTTGGTGTTCGGAACCTGTGCGGCCTTCGTTGGGTCGTTCACTCCCCAACCGTAGCTATACTCTGCTCCAGCGATGTAGCTGCCGTCTCCTTCTCCCTGCCAGGTGACGGTAGACTCTCCTCGATGCGTCAAGGCTCGCTTGAAAAATTGTATTCGTTCGTCGTCGGGAGGAACCGTTGCCGGGTCAGGCTCAAATGCCACGATTCTGCCTTTTGGCCGCAATTCCAGAATCTCTTTGCAGAATAAAAAGTCCCTGCACCCCACATCTAGCACCAGTGGCGCTTCCGGTAACAAATCCACGTCAATCGTGTGCTCGCCAGCAATCTTACGCAGTTGCATGAACGTCCTTTCCTTCGATGATGATTAGGCGGTCGTCCGGCAGCACATTCGTTCTCAACTCAACCGTGCGATGCTTGTACGCCAAAGCGTTATGGATTTCTTCTCCCGGCAGCACGTCCTCGATGACGTACACGCCAGTCGGAGACAAAAACGGTGCCAGAATCTTCACGCTCAATGCTTGGTCCTCCGAGCGATGAGAAGCATCGTCCACGATGAAGTCGATTCCGGGTCCTATCCATTCCGCCGCTCGCCGCAGCGATTGCTCGTTCGACTGGTCGCACAGCATCGAGCGGATGTTGCCCGTATTCACTAGCGTCCTGGCGTCGTAGTCGAGGCCGAATATCTGCGCCTCTGGAAACGTCTCTTGCCACATGAACAGTCCGCATCCGGCAACCTGCTCAGGGTGAAATAACCCCTTCGGTCCAAGTCCGATTTCGACAATCTTGTTGATAGGCCGGTCTTTCAAGACTTCCATGTAGGTACCCAGATAGTCGTGCGTGTAGGGATTCCACGGGCACAGGAAGCGCGAAGTTTTCCAGCGCAGACAGATTTCTGGGAATTCAGCGAGGCGGTTCATGTCATGCGCCTACGTTCACGAGGATTGTGTTTTCCGCTGGCGGCGGATAGGAAAAGAATTCAGGGCACGGTGTCAATGTGATTCCGAGCCTGTGAGCTATTACTGATAAGGAACTTTGGTCATGTCTGTGGCCCCTGACACTCGGCGGGCCACAGTGCCCCATTCTTGACGGGTCTTGCTGCCAGTGCTCAGGACAATCGAGATTTGACCACGGCCCGCAGAAAGCTCTGGTGTTGGCAAGCCTAAAATACTCCGAGAGCAATTCATTGCCGACAGACGAGTGCAGATTCATTCCAAATGTCGTGGCGACTGCATGGGGAATTTTATTTCTCTCGCGAGCTTCTTCCAATGGCACGCCGGGGAACAAATCTTCATAGGCCGCATCGCAAGTCCATTCGGAATTGAACCACCCATTCAATGGCACGAACGCACCTTCACGCTCAATCTTTTCCCAAAGGGGTTCCATTGAACGAATCGCTACCACCGAAGAATCAGCCCAGAGGAGCAAATCGTGGTCCTTTGACGCCTCACGAAGACTGAATGCTTTGAAGCCGTAGGCCACGTCGGAGTGCTTGGGCCAATCTTTCGGCAACGGGTCTTGCCATGAAACGAAATCGCAGTTGCCGTATTTGGCGACCGAGTTTCGCAGTGTGTTCGTGCCGCGCTGGTAGATGGAGCCAGTACCGACATTTACGACCGCGCGGCGCATCGGGCAATCTCCTGTCGCAGCTTCTCAGCGTCCGCGAGTCTTTCAGGAAGCCGCTCGCGGTATCGCTGCGTGTTGTTATCCTTGCGATTTCTCATTTCGTTTTCGCGGTACGTTTCGTCCTTCTCGGCTTTAGACCACAACCAGTGACAGTGTTCCGTCAAAATGGGCAGTAGTTTCTTTCTCCCAATCATATCCGCGATGTCTTGGACATGGGCATCGCAAAAATCGCTTGTGTAGCCGTCAGGAGTGAACTGTCCGAGAACCTCTGTCCATCGACGTGAAATGAATGGAAGGGTCGCAAAGTTCTTTCCGTTCGGACTTCCATCATCCCCGTAGCAGCACAGGATTTTATCAGGGCACTTGGCGTAGGCTTGCTCAACAATTTCGTCCCACCTGTAAGTTCTAAAAATTACGTCGTCCGCGCAGAGCATGAAAATATCTCCCGTTGCGCGTGGGAGCATCTGATTCCACAGATTCGAGAATGTAACGCGCGGCCCACGTACCACTTTCAGTTTCACTTCGCTCATCTCGACCTTAGTAGGCAACAGAATGGCCTGTTGGTCATAAGAATCATCGTCGTCTGAAACATAGAAAAGAATTTCAACCCTATTGGTCGCGGTTTCGAGCGCGGACCAAACCATTTTCGAGAATCTTTCGGGTCGCTTGCGGGTGGGACACAGGAGCGAAATCAATTGGTTTCTTCCTCATCCGCTTCCGGCTCAATGAAGGTCATGTCATCCCCGTCTTTCGTGTGGAAGTGGCAAGTTTTTTCCGGGTCAATCGGCCGCTCATCGTCATCATCTTTCACGTCGCGGAAGATTTCGCAGACTTTGTAGCCATCCGTTTTTCGTTCGTAAAAATGGTAGCAATTCTTGCAGCGGGCATCGCCTTCCGCTTCGCGGTAATCCACTTCATCGTTGTCGAACTTGTAGGGTCTGGCGTCCAGCAAGCGCAGGTAGGAGTAGAAGCTAACGAGGCTCATCGTTTTCCTCTGTGCGGTAGCACTGGCCCTCTTTTCCGCAGCGTTCGCACTTCGCATTCGCTACCACGGCAACCAATTTCTCGGACTTATTCGCGTAAAAACAGGCGGTACAGAGCGTGATGAGTTTCTTCATGTCGTGATGTCGTCCGGTATATCAAATATCGGTGTACGATAGATTGGCAGCGGAAGCTGAAGAGTCCAATTCTCGCGCATCTGCCCCTCAATAGCCTTGATATGTAAAGCGCACGCTTCCTCGAAAGTGGAGGGTCGCCAAAGATTACTGCCCATGTCGAAGATGACGCGATGGGGGTCAAACAGTTTTGCTTCATTGATGGCAAGCTGGACAGCGACCGGAGATACGGCAAGAAACGAAAGAAACTTTCTTCTGTCTAGGTTCACGACACTTCCACCTTCCCGCCAGCAGCCAACATCTCAGCGATGCGGTCTACCAAAGGCTCAGACGGTTCAACTTCTGCCGCAGCTTCCACAGGGATGCGTCGCGTCTTGCCGTGCTCGATGCCGCAGCAAAAACAGTACACATCGGTCGGGTCGCCATAGGATTCACAATCCAAGCATTTCTTCGCCTGAATCAGTTTCGTTCCGTCGCGCCTGCAAAAAGTATCCGTTGGACGTTGCGGCTGATTGCACTTCGGGCAGATGGAAGAACCTGTCTGGATTTCTACCTGCACACTGCCGGGTTGCGTCTGTGCTGCCGCTTGTGCGATGAGCTTCTGAGTTTTGACGTGGCAGCGGCAACGGCATTCGGGGTCAGCGCACGCCGCATGTTGATTGGTTACACAAGATTCCGAAAAACCGGGCATCAGGCGTCCTCAAATGACAGTGGCAAGAATTTCCATTCTTTCCTCAGACTCCAAATATAAATCAATCCTCCTTCTTCCATCGGAATTCGAGTTATAAAGCCCAACCACAGGGAAGTTTCTCTGCCGCACCTATTGACGGATAAATAATTCCTACTAAATTGTACCCCCAACAGAGGCGTCTGCATCAATAACGTCCATCCCAGAGCGTCCCAATAAATCCGCATGGAGAACGCGATGAAAATTATTTTCCTATGCGGGTACTTAGGAATCCACGGCATGGGATTCCCTTTCGGCAACTTTCCGGCCATGCCATCTCACACGCGCGGCGAAGCGGGCCTTCAGTCTATTTGCGGCGCTTTTCTTCGGAGAGGAAACTCTGCCGCCCTTCGCGGCTCGGCAAGAGAGGCACGGAGTTTTCCGTTTGTGTAGAGGGCAAAAGTCTTTTTGTTCGTCGCTCACGGTTCGAGAACATACCATGCCCAACTCTTTGTTGCAAGCCCAACTATTTTCATGTATCTTCGCGCCGTGAGGAAGATTAAGCCGAATCCCGCAGACCCAGATTGGAAATTTCCTTTCGCCTCTCGTGAGCGCATCGCGGAACTCGAACACTACTTCTCCACTTTCCACGAACGCAAAAAGCAATGGGGATTCCAGAAGCCGAAAGAAGTTCTCGACCCGAATCGTAAGAACAAACTTCCGTGGGAATCCGTTCCGCCTCACCGCAGAGAATACGCGCAGCAACTTTTCGACGGCTACATGGAGAAACTTCGCAAGCAGGGCAGACCGATTACGCAAGGATTGATAAATTCCCGCCGTGCTTTGGCAACGCTGTTTGCTCGCACGACTCCCAGAAAAATTTTCTACGGCTATTTGAACTACAAGAACCGAAAAACGTTGTGGCTCGCCTATCAGGACTTTGTGAATCAGCAACAGAGAGCCGAATTTGTGAAGATGCAAGGGCCGAACGAGCATAAGGTGATTCCGCTGTGAATATTCCTGAGTGCTACAACGCAAAAGAGAAGTCCTGTCCTCGCTCGGACACTTTTGTAGAGCGCGAGAAAGAAATCGATGGCAAGATTTATTTTGTTGTGCGGTGTCGAACCTGCCAAGCTGTCAACATCTGGCCTGCGGACACGACTGATGCCGCTGGCCGCTACGAAGCCTTCCTACGCAAGAAAGCGCAAGCATCCGAGGCAGAACGGGAACGCGAGCGCCGCAAGGTTTATTCCTTCACTTAGGAGAATCGAATGCCAATGTCCGCAGAGGCTCGCGCAGCCGCAAGCCAGCGCATGAAAGACCGCCACGCCGCAAAACGAAATGGCAGCGAACCTTCCCCGCAAGACATACTCATCCCGCCACTTGAGCCGCCCGTAGCTGTCAGGCCCAACGGAGTCTTTGGCATCCACATTGACGTGAACTGGGAACGCCTTCCCATGCAGGAAGCTCGCCTTGCCTACGCGGAACTCAAAGCGCAATTCGAGAAAGCTGGATATATTCTAAATTCACGCTCTGGAACGGAACAGCCTTCCTACGTGTGCTTCATTTGCAAGAAAGCTCATGCGGGACTTCCTGCCTTCCGCGACTTCGCGGGATGGAAAGACCCTGTAACGAACCTCATCGTTCCCGTGGGTATCTGCGGAACGATTTGCTACGAGAAGTACAATCGAAAGCTATTCGAGAAGCGCCGCGATGAGAATCAGCGGACGCAAGAACGGTGAACTGGCTCGACAAAGCCGAAATCCTTCTGTCGCATCTTCCGGTGAAGATGTTGAACTCGAACCGGATGGTGCCCTTCGTATGGAATCCAAATCAGAAAGTTCGCTGGAAGAAAATCAGAGCACAGTGGGAAGCTGACAAGAAAATTCGCATTCTCGACCTCAAAAGTAGGCGTGTCGGAGTTTCTGCACAGACCGACGCTCTTGCGTGGGCGATGGGACTTGCCTTCCCTTTGATGAACATGAAGATTGTGGCGCACTTGACGCCAAGCGCGGAAGAATTGTTTCGCGTGCCGCGCGACCTTTCGATGGCCTTTCCCTCTTTCCCGAAAGACGACATTCAGAGCAAGAGAATTTTCTTTAGGCACCAGACGGGTGATAGTCACATCACCCTTGCGACTGCCGGAACGCCAGCGGCGGGACGCGGCGGCACTCTTTCGCTACTTCATCTCAGCGAGGCGGCGTATTTCCCGTCTGACGATTCTTTCACGGCGATGATTAGTTCCGTGAGCAAGGGCGAAGGCAGCGCCATCATCATCGAATCGACAGCAAACGGCGTGGAAGGGCCAGGAGAAGCATTTTACGATTACTGGCAAGACGCTGTAGCTGGCAAGAATGGATACATTCCCTGTTTTCTAGGATGGCTCTCAGACCCTACTTGCGTCAGACCTCCCCTAGAAGCCGATGACGCTCCGCAAGGCGACCTTGAAAAAGAACTGATGGCAAAGCCGTTCAATGCGAACAAAGCACAAATCGCATGGATGCGAAGGACTCTCGCAGACGATTGCCGAAACCTTGAATTCAAGTTCCTCCAAGATTTTGCTCACTGTGCAGAAGTTGCGTTCCAGGTGTCCGGTTCTCCAGCTTTTGCGAGAGATGAACTTTCCTACGCCGCACGATGTGTTCGCAAGCCCGACTCTCACGGCAAGTTTATTCGAGACGATGCGGGACGCGGGAAGTTTGTGCAGGATGAAAAAGGGCCGTGGCACATCTGGAAAAGGCCGTTTGTAGAAAGCGGCAAGACGGACGGACTCACTTACTACATCGGTGCGGACGCTGCGCTTGGCGACCAAGAAGGTGACTTTGCGGCTGCCGTGATTCTCTGCGGGGAAACGGGCGAAATCGCAGCTAGATTCACAGAGCGTGTTGCTCCCGAAACTCTGGCAGACCAGCTTGATATGGCGGGCCGCTGGTACAACACGGCGATGGTGAATATCGAACTCACAGGAAACTTGGGGCGCTGGGCACAAATTAAGTTGAGGGACGTTTTCCGCTACCCGCAATACAAGATTTACCATGACAAGCGGAAGGACGACAAACCGCGCGGCAAGAGTAGGGGAATTTCGTTGGGATTTGAAATGTCGCAAGCTACGCGCCGTCTCATCATCGACGCGACTCGCTCCATGCTGAGAATGGGAATCCGCAACGAACCCGGCGCACTCATTGTGAACGATACGATGTTCTCTCAGCAGATGTCGGTCTGCACGATCAAAGAATGGCGCTGGGACGTGGAACGCGGGCACGACGATTGCCTCGTTGCGGGAATGATTGCATGTTTGACCCGCGAGCAGTATCCTCCCACCCGATTACGGTTTGCGCCGAAGCTGACGGGCCAGCCGACACTACAGGAACGTCTCGCTGAAATGGGAATGAATGTGCGGCCTCCCGGCGATGAGACACTGAAAAAAGAAATGAACCAGATGATGCGTAGTTCGGCGCATCGCAGGCAGTTGGTAGAAATGGGACTTGCGAAACCGGGACTCAATACGAGCAAGAAGCTGATTCAGGTATAGGAGCGCAGATGCCACAGAGCGTGGATGACCGAATCGTAAAGCTCAACGAGAACTTGCGCTACCTCACGCGTGTCGTGTCGGCGCTGTGCAAGAACAATCAGGGCGAACTCCGCGTTCCCTACGAGATGATTGACTGTCCCGGCGATGCAACGCAGATTCAATTTCTGCGCGACCGCAAGAGCCAAGAACTCATCATCCGCACGGCAAAAGAAAACGAACTGCCGCTCAAAACATTCGCGGTGACGCCGGAAAACACCACGCCTCAATCCGTAACTGCCGCCGCTCCGCAACCTGACGCGCAAGGGGAATTGCCTCTCACGCCAAAGACGCATGGGAATGTGCTGGACAGTCCCAACTTAGAAGCCTTACACTCCAAACTCAAACAGCGGGAAGTGGTGCGATTGCTGAACGATGAATTGAAAGCGAATCGGAGAACGCAAACGCAGTGACCGACGATACGATCTACGCGAAGATGTGGGCGCAATTCGCTCACGAAGTCAAAGAGAGCGAGTCGAGAGCCTTTGCTAACTTGCGAGAGAACTTCGCGCTCCACGCCGCAGAACTCGTCCCCGACATTATGACCAACAAGGATTTAACCGATTCCGTGGAATGGTGTCAGTCGCACGTCAAGGTAGACCAAGCCGAGGGAAAGTCAGACCCGCTACAGATAATTTCGGATTGGATGAACGGCATAACGGAACTTTCGCGCATTCCGATGGAGAAAATTAGCTGATGTCTGCTGCGCCATTTCTTGTCACGGATTCCAAGACGCAGCAACAGCCATCGGTCGCCGCAGCCGACAAAAAAATCTCCCGCCAGATTGACCTCCTCGAAAGAATCTCCCGCGAAGAACGCGACCGTTGCAACGGCTCCAATGCTACGCAAGACATGCGTGAGTTTTTCACCCTCGAATACGCTCCTACCTCAACCGCGCTTTCCTTTCGTCCCCGCGTAATTCTCCCTGAGCTTCAGTATCTCGCGATGAGTGAGGCAACCGACCTCACAAACGACTCGCCTAAGTTTTACGTGAGCGTAAACGGCAAGCGAGATGAGCCGCGAGAAAAAGCGATGGAGTCTGCGTGGCGTGCTGGATGTTTCAACAACCGAATCTTCGATGCTGTGCTATGGTCGCAATTCTCGAATCCTTCTTGGCTGCAAGTCGGTTTCAACTCCGATGCGCGTGAAGGCAAAGGTTCGGTATGGCTCTCCTCGCGCGAGCCTGACACGGTAGACCCCGACCCGCGAGCCTCGGACGATAGAACGTGGTCATTCGTCAAGACGGACGACTGGTACTACCTCGACGAAATCCGGCGCATGTACCCGGAAAAAGGGCAACTCGTTCGCGCTGGCGGCGGTTACGACCAACCCTACGAAGAAACGGAAGGCAGCCGAGCGGGACTTGGATGGGAATTGCCGGAAGGCTCGCTTCGCATTGACCCGCCAGATGGATTTGAGAACTCGCATCAAGGCGCAAGGCTTCGCGTTCGTAGGCTATGGATTAAAGATTACGCGAAAGAAGCGGTCAGGGAACTTGCTGGCAACGTCACCGCGCAAGGCATGGATTTGGTCGTTGAGCCAATTCTGAAGTACAAGTATCCGGGCGGCAGATTCATCACCGAATGCAACGGCATCATTCTTGCCGATGGCCCGAACTTCGTTCCTCGACTGCCGGAAGAAAACTTTGGCAGCTTTCCGGTCTGTCGATTGCAGTCCTTTCCCACGCTCAATCGCATGTACGGGCCGCCTCCGGTTCGCTACGGACGTTCGAGCCAAGAGAATGCGGAAATGATGTACCGCCAGTTGATTGAGAACATGATTCGCACCAACAATGCTCAATACTGGATTCCGAAAGAATCGGAAATCGACATTGACGCCTTCGGTGGCCTACCTGGGGAAGTTCAAGTCTATTCCGGCGATAAACCCCCCACCCTGACTTGGCCTTCCCCGATTCCTCAGCACATGACGCAGATTCCAGACCTGCTGCTGGCAAAGGTGCAACGCTATCAGGGCTTCACCCAAGAGAGGCAAGGGCAGGCAGGACAGGGAAACATTTCACCCGATCTGTTCGATGCCGCCGTGTTCCAGTCGCAGACATTGAATCGCATGAAGGCTCGCTTTCTCTCAGAGACGATTGGCCGTGTCGCGCAACTGACTTTCTACATGATGGCGCGATTCAAGAATATCGAAGACCAGTACAAACCGTCTTTCAGCAAGAGTCGGCCAGCCTGTGTATGGACTCCGCTGCCGCATGATGCTGTATGCGAATTGCAGTTGGACGATGCGAGCGTGCAAGCACTTTCCACCAATGCGCTGCAAAAGATTGCGATGGCGCTGGCGAAGACTCCGGCTGCGCTTGGGTTGAAAGATTTGTACGATATTTTGCGGATGCCGAATGCAGACGAGTTGGCCGACGCCGCGACCAAACAGCAAGAGCTTGCAGCTGTGGCTCGCACGAAGAGGCCCCGCTAGTGGCAACTTCCCGCATTCCGATAATTCTTCCCGCTCTCAGGAGTGCATCCACCGTTCGTTGCTCGCGTTGTCACCGCAGGACGCGCGGCAAATTATTCCAATGTGTCTCCGTTCGTATCTGCGAGACGTGCAAGAATGATTTAGGAGAGGCATACCCGTGTCGGCGAGTGCGATGAATCCGATTGGCACGCGACTCGCGGCGCAATATTTTGGCCGCACGACTCGATTGATTCGGATGTGGTGCAGGGACGGAACTTTGCTTTCAATCGGATGTCGAATCGTAAGACGACCTAAAGGCCAGTGGGAAATTTATCTGCCGTTGAATTAGGATTTCCCTTACTCAATTCATCCCAGAAAAATAGCACAGCAGTTGCCAAACTCTCTGTGGAAAAATAGTCCGTTCCTACGCCAATCGAGCCATCTTTTCTCTTGACACGTTTTTGGGTAAAGCGGAAAAAACGGAAAGTACCCCCTTGATTTCCTTCCTGTAACAACCCACTCTCCCAACCGTGGTGCAGAAATTTGAATTGCTCCTTCTCCGCGAAGTTGAGAATCCTGATTACAACGGAAAAGTTTGGGCAGTACAGATTGCTGTGAATCAGAAACCGTCACCTGTTTTCTTTGACCTCGAAAAGAATCGCCGCGAAATGGGCGAAGACGCTTGGATGCGGCACTTGCAAGCGAATGCAGAAGCCCTGCTGAGTGAACGCGGCTCGATGCAAGTCTGAGGAGGATTTATGCGACGTGGACGCCGCCGTATGCGCCGCAAGTAACGCCAAGTTCGCAGATGTTCACTCCTAGCGGCCTCTCCCTTTTGTTTTGGGGGATGCTAGGGGAGAAAGGAGGCCGAAATTATGGCACGACGTGGACGGAAACACGGCCGACGCGGCCGCAAGTAACTCAGACCTGTCAGGGCGTGAAGGCTGAGTAACAAGAATCGGCTGGGGGCAGGGGAACCTGCCCTTAGCACTTTGAGGTAGAAATGGCAGAGCGATTGAATATCCGGCAAATTGACGAAAACAGGGAAATCGTCCGAGACAACGCTTTGGATGATTCCACGCAACCCGCCGTCGCTGATTGTGACGCGGATTGGCCGGATGCGGTGTATCGCACGATGCCGAAGGATTACGTTGGGTTTTTGCCTCCCAACGCGAGAGGAAAACGCTGATGGCGAAGGACCGAGCATTCGACACGATGGACACGAGCTGGACAACCCAGCCGGAAAAAGGTTCTGCGGAAGGGCCGATTGACTACGGCAAGGCAGCAAACTCGCCTGAGCCTCCCGACCCGATGGGCGTGATGCCCGATATGCCTCCGGCTCCGCGCGTAGGTCCGGTAGGAAAGGACTAAGTTGGGCGCACCTTCTGGCGGACTAGGTTCCATCATAGCGAGCGCCTTATCCGGCAAGACCGGGGCGAACGCTGGGACAGGTTTGGCTCAACAGTCCGCTGAATTGCAAGGCGCAGACCCGACGATGATTGCCCGCCAGTTGGACAGGGTGGGAGACGTACTGGCAAGACTGTTCACGATGACGTGGCAAACGATGCCCAATGTCGCCAATCAAATCTCGGCCACGATGAAAGCCCTCACAAAGGCTCAGAAAGAAATTGGGCAGGCCGCGCAAGTTTCGGAAGTGGTAGGACAGCAGCCGAACATGCAACCTGCTCCACCCATTTCAAATTCAGCAGCGCAACCCGCAGTGCCACAACCTCAGCCTGATATGTCTGGGGCATAGGAGAACCGCAGATGGCAGGAATAGATTTCAGCAAGATTTTGGCGGACAAGGAAACCTACAAAGACGATTTGACCTTGCGCTTCAAGGATGCTGACGGCTCCGAGCGCGAAGTGCCGCTTGGGGATTTTCGCTCTCTGACCTCGCGTGAACAAAAGGAACTGTCCGACCGCATCGCTGACGCGCAAGCAAGAGAAACGGAAGCCTCGAAGCGTTTCGAGTCTGCCGACAATCTCGGCAAGCAAGCCGCAAAAGTTTTGGCTGACATCGAAGAACTAAAAAAGAACACGCGCACTGCCGCTCCGGGCGAAGACCCATTCAATGACCCGTGGCTCGCTCCCGTGAAAGAAGCCCTCAGCAAGCGCGATGCGGAAATCGCGGACCTCAAAAAACTTGTCGCCAGCGGGCAAGCCACCTTACAGCAAGCGGCGCAAATCTTCCTCAAGAATAACTGGAAGTCCGAATACAACTCGCTCAACTTCGGCAACACCTCGAAGAAACCAACCCGCGATGAACTGGTGAAGTATGCCGCCACAAACAAACTCACGGATGAAGATGGCATTCCCTCGATCTCTCGCGCGTGGGAAGAAATGAGCCGCGCCGACCGGGAAGAGGCAACCAAGAAAGAAGCCTACGAACGTGGTCTGGAAGCGGGACGCATCGCTGCCGCAGCCAATCGCGTGACTCAACCGGGCGTACCGGGAAGCGGCGGGCCAGCAGCGCCAGTCAAGACCAATCCGGGCGAATTGCCCGACCTTTTCACAGAAGGAATGAAAGACCCGGAGATTCGCGGACTGCTACAGCAGCTTGCCGAAGCCGGGATTCCGATGTCGTAGTAAAATTGGCGTCGGAGGTTTCGATGCCACACAAAGACCCAGCGGTACGGAAGGCGTTTAATAGGATTTGGTACGAAAAGAACAAAGTGAGAATTCTAGCGCGCATGAAGGAACGCAAAGACGAAATCAATGTGGTGAAACGTGCTCGCTACCAAACAAATAAGGTAGTGATTCTTGCCAAGATGAGAGCGTATCAGGAAAAGAACAAGAACCGAGTCGCTGCATGGCAGAAAAAAGGCTCCGCTAAGTATCGAATTAAGATGCGCGATGCAATTTTGCAGGCTTATGGAAATAAATGTCAGTGCTGCGGCGAGACGGAGAAGGACTTTTTGACTCTGGACCATGTCGGCGGGTGGGGAGCGCGTCATCGCAGAGAAGAAGGATGGAAGGCTCGCGGCCATAGTCTCTACAAACGAATCATCGAAGCAGATTTTCCGAAAGACAAGTTTCGTTTGCTTTGTATGAACTGTAATTTTGCCATTCGTCTTGGCGGAACATGCCCGCACGAATCGGAAAGATTACAGGCTAGGATGTACGAGGAAAATTTCGAATGTGCCCGCGAAGCTGCGGGGTAGCTTGAGGAGACGATAGATGGCCTTCACAACTGGGCTCGGAATCAACCAGCCAAGTGCGACGTTAGTAAATACTTTAAACGCTATTGCCCCTAAATTAATTTTCCCTCGCCTCGGCGACCTCGTGTTCAATCCGTCGCCGACGTTTTCCTTCCTGAACCAATACGCGAAGAAGTACAATGCGGGGCAGGAAATCGTCTATCCGCTCATCACCTCGAAGATTACGACTCGCGGTTCCTACTGGGGCGACCAGCTTCTCTCGACCAGCACGATTGACGCGGTGCAGCCCGCAGACCAAATCTGGCGCGGCTACTACACCGCTATTTCGCTGCCTGTCTTCGACATTGTGACTGGGCGTGGCGGACCTGCTGGCCTCGACCTCGTGCGTGTGCAGACTCAGCTTGGAGCGGCTTCCATGCTGGACATGCTCGCTGAGGCAGTGGCCGGAAATGCGCCGTTCAACTCCTCAACCGATCTCGACAGCATCAATGCGTGGGTCTTGCAGACCACCAACACCATCGCGGGCATCAACCGCACCACCACAACCGCATGGCAGCCCGCAGCGAATGCCGTCATCGCGGGGCATTTGTCCTCGACCAAGCTCCTGCCAGCATATTTCTCGGTCGTGCAGGGTTACGATGAGCCGAACCTGCTGATTCTGAATAACACCGACTTCGCAAACTTCGAGTTGCAGTTCACGCAGACCAACACAGTCGGTGCGACCAACATCATCCGCGCGGATAACAATTACTCCGACACCGCGCCGATTCAGACTGCGCTCCGTTACCACATGCGGTTTAAGAACGCAGTGGTGCTTGCGGACCAGCACTTCCCGGCAGGAACGGGCTATCTGCTCAACACGAAGTACATCTGGATGATTTACAACATGGGCAGTTACTTCCGGCAGACTCCGTGGATTATGCCGTCGAACCAAGATGTCATCACGAGCAGAATGCATCTGATTTGCCAGCTTGGATGCGACAGGCCCCTTATGCAAGTTAGCCTCACATCCATCACGTAAAGAACTCAGGAGAGAACTAGACATGTCATTCAACGTAGGACTTGGAAGGGTTTTTCCGGGGTTCGGAGTCAGCGTATCGCAAGCTGCCTACACGCAGAATGGTATCGCTCTGTCTGCTGGGGCGAACACCGTCACCATCCCGGCGACGGGAACGATTCTCGGCACTACCGTAGGGAGAATCCTCGTCAAGATTTACGGCGCGGCTGGCACGTCTCCCGTGTTCGACTCCATTGTCATCACCGCATCGGACGGGACAAATACCGTGCTTGTCGGTTCCGACAACCCGCCCGCCACGTTCGCACTCAGCTCGACGCGATGGTACGAGAAGTTTTTCGACTACATCGTGGACATGGTTTCCGGCTCAACAGGTTCAGGCGGCGCGGTCGGCCAGCTTATCAATGGTGGTGCGACTTCATTCACCTTGACCATCACACTCGGCGGAACATCGGAAACTGGGCTGTGCGACATCGAAATTAAGCCGCTAGTCTAAGGGCAAACGAAGCTGTCAGAAGCAAGGCTGGGCATGGGCTCCTCTGCGGTTGCCCGGTCCAGCCTTCTTTTTTAGGAGCGCACCAAATGCCTCAAGAAAAAGATAATTCAGAGCGTTATCGGAACTTTTCTAACGCACAAGTTCTGTCCGACACGGACCGAATCATGTTGAGGGCTGATAATGACAATCCAAGAAACTATTATGTACAATTTCCAAGAGCGGCCAACGAAAGAAACCAAGACCGCATTAAAAAATATGCTCGTTCCGTAGCTGATCGAGAAATGATGCGAGTGTCCAAAAGAAAATCAAGGTCTAGTGGCAGGAGAAGATAAGTGGCCGTAATCGGTGGGCAATATGTCGCGGTCGCCGGAGACGTGATTATCGGCGCTCGTGAATTGATTCCCGACATGCCGAACACGTTAGGAGCGGCACCTGCGTCTGTTGGTGTTGTTACTTCCGTTGGTTCTACGTTACCAAATGGTACGTATGCCGCCATCGTGACCCAGCTCAATTTTTGGGGGGAAACGCTCTATCAGGGCGAGACTTTGAATCTGTCGGTAGGACCGAATCAAGGCATCGAAGTTTTCTCCACCCTTCTGCCCGGAGCGGATAAGATTCGCTGCTACTTGACGTTAGTAGGCGGTGCGGCTGGCTCCGAGTGTCAGTTTGTCGAATCTACGACCTCGCCGTTTATCATCTCCGCGCCGCCGATTCTTGCCGGAAATCCTCCAACGCGCAACACCGCATGGAATCCCGATACCGATGGCGGATTCGCTTCCTGCTCGGCGCTCTATCGCTGGCTGAATGCGGGTCTCAAACTCATCTCTCGCGGGACAGGTGGATTGCTGGATTACGCGGGAGTCGGCTCGACTATCGGTCAGCCTCTCTATCAGGTACCAGGACAGTGGGTAGAACTCACATCCGTTTGGTATGACGGATACTGGATACTTGGCGGCGACAGGGCGCAATTTTTCCGTCGCAACGCCATCACTTCTTCTGTGCTTTCGTCTTGCTCGATGTCGGTTGTGGACAGCAGAAACATTCTGGAAGTTTTTCCGCAGCCCGCGCGTACCGGCTCGTTCACCGTTCTCGCATCTCCGATGTTGTCCACCGACACCATTGCAAATCTTGTGGATGCCAGTGGATTTCTGCTTCCGTTCGGATTCATGCAAGTAGACCAAGAAATCATGGCCTATGTGGGGCCGAACGGAAACCAAATGACGGGCTTGATTCGCGGACTCGGCGGGTCAACTGCCGTGGCTCACGCGACTGCTGCTCCTGTCTATGAACTGAATATCTTCTGGAGCGGCAAAAGACAGTTTGCGCCGACGTTTCAATCAGGAAATGCCGCGAGTGCCCTGCCGATTCCGAATGGCTGGGATGAACTTCTGATTCAATACGTCGCTGGCCGTGCAAAGCTCGTGGAGCACGATACGCAGAGTTTCGATTCGTTCAACAAGGAAATGGAAAAAGCAGTGAAGGGCTGGGCGCTGACGAATGCAGGCGTTGCGAAACGCAGGCAAGTCGGCGGCGGAACGGGAATCAGAACCTACTGGCCTGACGCAGCGGGTGGATGGATTTTGGACTGATGGCATACAAGCCTGAATCAACGTCTCCGTTCGTGCGCGGAATTGTCGCTTCCTCGCAGCCTTTGGCGCAGCCCAAAGGTTCGGTGCCGCGTGCCTCGAACATGCTGCTGACTTCACGCGGTGCGATGAACGTGTGCGACGGTTCGGCCATCGTTGAGTTTTACAAAGGCGCGATTCAAACCAATCGTGGCCGCTTCATGGCTGTGACTTTGTTCACGCCGACCGGAGTTTCGCCGTACTACATGGCTTTGCAACGAACGGCTCCGACTGAGTTTCCGCTCGGCCCACCGCTACATCTCACTGGCTCCGCAGAGGGAACTTACGGAACTCTACCAAGCGGAACTTACTACTACAAAGTCACGGCGCTTGACGGTGTGGGTGGGGAAACGACTGCCTCAAATGAAGTGGCTGTGCCTATCACGCTCGGCCAGAACGCCATGCTGACATGGAATGTGGTGCCGAATGCGTGGGGATACAACGTCTACAGAGGCACGGCTCCGGGTGGGGAGTCTCTAATCACTGGCACTGGCCTTCCCGTGCCTCAGCCTGCTCCGCTTACGCCTACCGTCACGTTTATCGACACAGGAGAAGCGACTGCGCCCGCTGGCGTGTCCATCGTGAGGATTGCCGTGGATGGACCTTTGCCGTTTCCTCAAAACATATTTCGCTTCGCGGTTGTGACGTTGACGGCCCCAACGAACATCGGCGGGGCCACCACGGTTGTCATTGCCGGAAATAGCAACTCGCTGCTGAACGGGACTTTTGGTATTTATCATCCCCCGGCAGGGATGTCTTCCACTTTTACGATGTTGGTTGCCTTCAGTACGCCTTCAGGGACGACAGGCACAGGCGGAACGGCAACTATTGCTCTTGGCCCTCCCACGGCGGATACGACGATTCAGACGGCCTTGTTTCAGTTTCCACAGGGCACTGACCCTGTGACGTACACAAACGCCAATATCGTCGCTCTGTTCCCTGCTTCACCCGCTGTGTTTGGCACGATTCCTTCTGGCGGGGAGGGTGGCTAATGTCGAGCGGCCTTCTTGCCATCTCACCCAGTACGGGACCTTTCGGGACTGTAACCATCGGCAGCCCGCAGTCCCTTACTTTCACTTTGTCCGCGACCGTGGTTGGCGTGGCGGTTCAATCCATTGTTCTGAGTGACACCGTAAATTTCTCGATGGTTCCCCCTGTGAATCTTCCGTGGTTTGTTTCGACGGAAGGAAACGTATACGACAAAAACAACAATCAGATTCCTGGCACCATCAAAGTCACGTTCCAGCCGCAGACGGTAGCAAGCTACGCGGCGACGGTCACGTTCATTCATTCGGGAGCAAACAGCCCCGTTGAACTTGACCTCACCGGGATGGGAGTAGAACCTACCCCGGTCGTACCGACGCCTTCGGGGTATCAAGGCCAGCAAAACTCTACACCGAACGGTGGAATCTCAGGGCTTGTCTCCTATCTGCCACAGTTTTTGCAATTTACGAACAGGCTCGTGATTGCGCTGGGAAATGGCTTTCCTCCGCAGCTATTTTCGGACTCGACGGGCACTCCCACAAATCCGGCACAGATTCTTACAATCACTGGCGTGTCGGTGGATGCCTATGGAGTCGTCACCGTTACATTTTCAGGTCTAAATCCCGCTCAAATCGGCTCAAACTTCGTTCTAGCAGGAATTACCAATCCACTTTACGACGGAGTTTTTGTCGCCATCACTGCAAGCTCTGGAAGCATCACAGTCTACAACCCCGCTGCGATTGGGCAGGCTCCATCTTCAGGTGGAACGGCAACCGTCACCACGATTCCAATTTTCAGCACGTTCGTTCCTGCTTATCCTGAGTGGATAGCGGATGAAGCCTACGCAGCCAACACAGTCATTCAGCCCGCGACACAGCCAAGTCCAAGCATTTATCTCACGGCAGTTCAAGGCGGAACTTCTGGCGCAGCGGAACCTCACTGGTCTGGCCTCAAAATGGGGCAGGAAATTTCCGATGGTTCGATTATCTGGCAAGTCTCAGGACTGTTGAACTCAGCCGCTCCCCCGCCACCCGGCGCCGCTCATATTGCTGTCTACGGCGCTGCGCTGTGGGTGTTCAACACCTCACCGTCGAACACGTCTTCAGGACTTGACGGCCCTTGCTCTCTGCGACAGTCAAGCATCAACAACCCAAATTCTTGGAATCCCATCAACCAAGCGTTCATCGACAAAGACGATGGTGCGGAAGGCATGGGACTCGGTTCATTTACCATCACGGCGCAGGGCATTCCACCGGAAGGCTCCCTTGTCGCTTTCAAGAACTTCGTTCCGTACCAGATAGTCGGCGTTTTCGGTGCGTCAAACTTCGGCATTCAGAGAGTCGTCTCTAATATGGGCTGTCTCGCTCCGCGCTCGATTCTGTTCGTGCCGGGATTCGGCCTTTGCCGCTACACGCATCTTGGCTACGCGGTGTTTGACGGTGTGGCAGACCACGTAATCAGCGAGCAAATCAGACCGTACATTTTCCGGCAGGACGACGCCATTTTCGAGGATATTACCGTCATTGACCCAACCTACGCAGCGGCGTCTTGGGCTGCGCTGACAGCAAATCCCCCGATGTACTGCGCCTTTGTTCCCATCGGAACAAACACAAATGGTCAACTCACAAGAGCTTTTTGTTATGACATGGTGATGAAGGCGTGGGCCGTTGTGGACTTGCCTTTCTCCATCGGTTGCGCCGCACAAACTGCTTCGCTTGTGTCCAACCCGTTAACCGTTCTCGGCGGCTATCTGGATGGCTGCATTCAACGCTGGCAGGCAAACGACACACTCTGGTACACGGGCGGCGCACAGCAAATCTCCGTGGCATGGAGTTTCAGGACGCCGACGCTCGCCTCGAAGGATGCGGACCAAAGGCTTTACGCTCGCAGGGTGGTGATTCGCGGAAACAATACCAATGTTACGGCCCCGGTGACGGTGACGCCATACACATCGGGTGTTGCTCTTTCTCCTGCCGTGAAGCAAATGCCTGCCGCTGGCGCTGATTTCAACCTGTTCGCGGATGTGGCGGACGGCGGATTTACGGGAGTCAGATTCGATGCAACGGTGAGTGGTGCAGGACAGTGCGAAATTGATGGAATCGACTGGCACACGGAAAGTCGGGCGGTGGGCGTACCCAATGTTGGGGTTTGCTAGATGGTAACAATACGCAATCTTCGCGCTGAAGAAAAGCTGCCGTCACACTTTCGCACGGGTTACGAGAACATGCCCGTCATGCCTGATTGGTGCTGGCTCGCGGAGGAAAATGGCAAGGCATTGGGTGCCCTGCTTGCCGCTCCCGCGCACGGAGTTCTGTTCTTGATGCGGCTCTATACGATTGATGGCGCTCCAACGGAAGTGACAACTTCGCTTTTGTTGCAGTGTCTTTCGGATGCGGACAAGCGTGGCTATCAGGGATTTCTGACCTACGTGAATCCGCAGCGCGAAGCGGAAGGCAAGCTGATGATGATTGCAGAGTTGTGGGGCGGATTCCAGGCCCCTGAAGTGCAAGTTGCCATCGCTGGCCCGACTGTGCGTGGTGCGTGGAAGAAGATTCCTCGCAAGCGAATCTTGGAGATGTTCTAATGCCGTTTCTTGCAGCCATTCCTGCATGGGTAGCCACACTCGGCTCCGTAGCAGGGGCGGGTATCAGTGGCGTCGAGGCATTGTCGCAAGGTGGCGGCAAAGACCCTACGGGCCAAGCCCAAATTGCCGCCGCAAAAACCGCTGCCGCACAGCCCACGGCTATCGGCCCAACACAGGCGCAGTTGGCGGGAGCAATCAGTCCGCAATCGAGCAACATTTTGGAGGAAACTTCTGGCCTTGCAAATCAGGATTATGTTGCTAGTATTGCTCAGATTATTGCAGGCACCGCAGGCACGCCCGGTTCGTCTGGTTCCGCTAATTCCGTGGTACGGCAGCTATTCGGATTAGGTGGGCCGACGCCAAACTTCACGCCAGTCGGAACAACGGAGACAACGTCTCCTCCCGGTCCGACAAATTTCTCAGATTTCGCGTATTCACTGGTGAACAATTCATGAGCGACCTTCTAGCAAGTGTGGGAAACTTCTTCGGCTCTGGCGCTGGCAAGGGATTGGAGACTCTTGCTGGATTGGGGACCGCTGGAGCCGGACTTCTCGGCAACATCAGCGCGGAGCAACAGGCTCAGAAGGAAGAAAACTTTCTCACGGGACAGCAGAATCAAATCGCCGCGCTCACGCCGCAGAAACTTTCACAAATGGCAACGTCTGCCGCTGCGCCCCTCGATGCCGGACTCGTGCAAGCAGTTGAGAATCAGGTGGGTGGCAATCTTGCCAGTCAAGGTCTAGCGCAGTCTCCCGGCATCGCGGCAGCGTCAGAGTCTCAGGCTCTCGCGCCTTACGAACAAACAAACATCAACACGGCCTTGAATGCAATCCTGACAAAACTTGGATTGCCGTCACAGATTGCAGGAACGGCGCTTGCGGGGATGCCGAAACCGACAAATCTCTCGCCACTACTCGCGCTTTTGATGAAGGGCGGAAGTTCGGGTGGCACGCAACCAAGCCCAAGTTTGACGGGGGGCGGTGAACAAGACTTTCTTAATCTCTTGTTTCCTCCGACCGGAAGTGGTTCGGATGCGGGGGCAACACAAGGCGATTTCGACAATCTGAATTTTGATTTGGTACCAGTATAAATATGGGCGCACTCGGCAGAGCACTCGGAAATTTCGGTTCGCAAGTTGGCGAAGGCTATGACATTTCGCAACAGTGGAAGCGCCAGTCTTCGGAACTCGCTATGCAACAGGCGAGACAGAAGCTCGCTGAGTTGATGGCCCCCCTTCAGCTGGCCGAATTGCAGCAACGCATCGCGTCTCAAAAACAGAGCCAAGAACTCGCGCCGTGGATTGAGTATTCAGAGAAAAAGCCTGACGGCTCAATTGAAAAAGGACTCTACAACCAACTCACAAAAGAGCGCAGGCCTTACGCGACGGATTCTCCCGGCATTGCCAAGTACACAGGGATGCGCGTCAGTGAAGATGGAAAACTCTATGGCATAAATTCCATCACGGGAAAGGAAGAACAGATTCCCGGCTCAGAGGGAACTGAATTCCCCGTTACTGGTAGCAACCAGCGGCCTCAGATTACTTCGGGGCCACCGATCAAAGGTGAGTTGATTGGCAAGCCGAAAGGGACGTTTTGGAAGTCCATCGTAGACGGCGCTGGAAACACGATAGGCTATACGCAAACTGGCGCTCCTACGCCTCACGTTGGCGCTGGCGGGGCCGCAGCCGTTAGCCCTCAACAGCTAGATGCCCTCGTTCAAGGTATCGCCGCTGGCACGGCCAGAATGCCAACAGGAAAGCTCGCGGCTCAAGTATTGTCTCGCGCGGCGCAGATGGGCGTGACGTTGCCAAACGTGAACGCGGCTTCGATTCTGAATCCACTCGCGCGAAATCTCTACAACGTGCAGTCCATGTTGCCCGCAGCGCAGCGGGCGGCAGCGAATCCTGAGTCACCGCAAAATAGCATGGCTCTGGTAAGCATCGCCGATAAGCTCGAAGGGGGAAGCGGTCAGAAGCAAGCACTCATGGCGGCTGGAAAGCCTTTCACTTTATTCGGCACATCTTTTGGAACGGCAGGGAAGGGAACTCTTTCACCGCAAGAGGCGCAGTCTCTTTTACAGTTAATCCAATCACGGGTGAGCGGTGACATTCAGCAACTCAATGACACGTATCGGCAGCTTGGGATGACCCCACCACCGCCGCTTGCGAATGCGCCGAATACCAACACGACCGTGCCGCCACCTCCACCGGGATACGTGATTCAACCCTAATGCCTGACACGCTCACAATCGCGCTCAATCCACAGACAGGCAAGAAGGTTGCTTGGAACGGTAAGGCATGGGTGCCCTATACCGAACCTGCGCCTCCATCCGCAACCAATCGTTTCCTCACCAGCGCAGAAGGCTTGCCCGAAGGCACCACAGGTTCGCAAGTTCTCTCTGCGACGAAAGATGAATTGGCGCACCCGGGGAGAACGCTTTACGAGGCGACGAAGAATGCCGCTAAAGGTGTGGCCCTGCCTTACGCCGGATATTCAGATGCAAATGCCATCGCTGACGCACGATTCAGGCAGCCGGGAATTGGCAATAAGGTTCAAGGTGAACTCGAAACCATTGAGAATTTCATTCCGTACATAGGTCATGGGATGGTCAAGGCCACAGAGCAATTCGGTGGTGGTGACTATGCCGGTGGCTTTGGAACGATGGTCCCGGTCGCTCTACAGGCCGCGCTTGGCGCTAAAGGCGTACCTGAGATTCCAGAAGCTTATGCAGCCAATTTGCAAAAGTTCTACCGCCTCTGGACAGAAACGGGTAAAACTTTTCAAGAAGCATATCGGCAGAGGTATACAAAATCGGTCGAGGATTACAAAACCGAACTCACTCAAGCGAAGGCTGACCATGCACAGAAAGTTGCCGAAGTTGGTCGCGATAACGCTCAGCTCCAAAACGAATATCAGCTAGCGGTACAGAAAGCCAAAAGCGACCACGCGCAGCGCCTATCGGAAGCGCGGCAAACTTATCAGGCAAAAGTTGACAGGTTCAACAATCAAACTCAAGAGTTCGTTAGCGGTCAAGCGAACGCAAAAGAGAAGTTCGATTTTGAGCATCAGCAAGGCCCGACATTTGAGCGCACGGCGGCGATGGCTAAAAAGTTGGGCGAAAATGATTTGCCCAAGACCTTCAAGAGTGCGAAGGAAGGCACGGATGCTCAATGGAACGCTTTTCGTGTCGCGCTCGGCGACCGTCAAGTTCCGCAAGCGCCAATCTACGAAGCCATCACGAACGCAGAGGACAATATCCTCGCAGGCTCGCATGAAAAGATTGCACTGTTCCGAGACATCCTGAAAGACGCCGAAGATGGCAACCCGCTTTCAGGCGCATCGGTGTTTCGCGGCGCGGGACGGGAGGGGCGTGGCGGGGGAATTAAAATTGACGAAGCCACACTCGCGCCAGCGGCGAAGCAGAGATTCCTTGCAAGCCTGTCCGAAGAGGACAGGGCGCTGGTTATGGGACAGGGCGCAGAGCCAGTCACAAGCGTTCCTTTCGATGAAGCACGCCGCACCTACACGGCGCTCAATCGCGCAGAACAACGCGCACTCAATTCCGGTCACGGTGAAGTCGCTCGCGCCATTAAGTCCGTAAAGGACGTGGCAGATAATCAGATTACGGGCGTCGTCCCTGACAATCTGAAACCACGACTTGACGCGCTGAAGCAGAACTACTCCCAATACGCACGCGACTGGTACAGCAATAAGAGTCCCATTAAGAAACTGATGAACGCTCCGAATGACCAAGCGCGAATAAATCTAGTTTCAGGGCCGAACGCGGAAGAATTGGTTCGCGCGATGGACAGGTACAAGGCGTATGGCGCCGACCCCGAGATTGCGAACAGAATCCGCAGTCTCAAGCAGCAAGTGGACAGCATGAAAGTTTCGCGTAAAAAACCACCTGAAGAAATAACACAAGCGGAAGTTGATTTGAGAAAGCTGCCCGAAGCGCCGACGTTGAAACCGGAACCGGAATTCAAACCTCCGACACCTCCGCAGCCATATGACCCCTACCGCGAGCGAATGGAGACATTGTTTGACTTGTTCCAAGCGGCGGCGAATCCGAAGTCTACGATTCGAGATATTCCAGTTGGTTACCGAATGAAGCTCCTTGCATTTCGCAGACTGTACGCGAAAATGCTCGCCGATGAAGCCCGCAGACGATTTATCGCAGAGGATAGACGATGAGCCGCCGCGATTTGGTGTCGCAAAAGATTTCTAAACTTCGGTCTGAAAATGTACCGGAACGACAGGCTGTAGCCGAAGCACTTTCCATGAAAAGGGCTGGACGTTTGAGGCAGGGCGGAAAATATGTGCGAGTGAAGAAGCGTAAATCTTCGAGGAGGAAATCGTGAAGCAAGACATGCGTGACCGTATGGACGAAGGGGAAGGGATGGCCGTCAAGGAAGCCATGATGCGCGGCAGCAAGCGCAAGGGCAAGCGCGGCGGGAAGCGGAAATCCAAGCGCAGCGGGAGGTACTAGATGCCAAAGAAGTGGATTCTCGCATTTCTGTTTCTGCTCGGCGGCTATCCAGCTTTCGCGCAGCAGCCGATTACGACTGGCGGAAGCTCCTGCTCTCCGGCCACGAACTGTGCCGTCTACAGCGTGCAGGTAGACTCAGGTTCCGCTGGGTTTAGCGTGCAGGGAACGTGGACGGGCACGTTGAATTTTGAGGTTTCTGCCGACAACACGAACTTCGTAGCAGTGAGTTCGTTTCCACCAAACAGCACAACTGGCGTCTCTACATCTGCCGCGAATGGAACATGGACGGCTTCCGTATCAGGAATGCTCACGTTTCGTGTTCGCGCATCGTCGGGATTCACGGGAACGGCTACCGTCACTACCCAAATAAGCAGGGCGACCGCTGTAGCATCGCTTATCGGTGGGGGTGGAGGCGGCGGCTCCGGCCTCACCGGAACGCTCACCAGCCCGCAAGTGCCGTACGCAACAGGAGCGCACACGCTGGGAGATTCCGCGTTCGCGTACTATCCCACCGGCGGTGACCCGTCTACGCTGTGCGGGAGCGGGCAACCCTGCTGGCAGGTGGTGCATTCTGGCGAGGGAACGCTATCGTTTTGGCCGGATGGATTGAGCATCGTAAATGCGGCCGACGACGAATTTTCGTTCACTTTGTTTGACAACGGGTTTGAGGAGGTCAATTTAGGGGCTTCCGCTACAGTTTCCAGGCTGGCGGGGGCCGCATTAACATTAGGAGCGAATGGGTCTGCGGGCGGTTCATTGCAATTGTCCGACGCCACCTCCGGCTCTTCCACCCTGAGCGTATCGGGAAGCACGCTGCTGGTGAACGGCTCTGCCGTGCCGACGACTGCGACGGGCGTGCTGGGTGAACCTGCTATTTATTCAAGCACGACTGCGTTGATGCCCTCATTGTGGGTCACCTATGCGAGTGCGTACACCGGCGCAGATGTGTGCGCGCGGATAGAAGCCGCCATTACCGCTATCGCTTCCGTTGGCGGGCAGGTTTTTGCCGATTTCCCCGAGGCTACCTACACCTGCGCGGGAGGATTCACGGTTACCGCTGGAATTCATGTTTCCATAGCTCCCATGACGCTCGTGGTAGGCGCCACCGTGAACGTATATTCCGTTGGGCGACTGACAGGAGCGGGAGGGGCTTCTACTTCCGCAATCGCCACGATCATTAAGGCGGGAACCAATCTGAATGCGCCAGTGATTAAGGCGGAAGATTCTGGTGGGTCGTCTTCCTTCTGGCACGAAGCAGAGATTTCATGGTTGAGAGTCGATGGTAACGCCTCAAATCAGTCGGCGGCTGCAAGCTGCCTGCTGGTGAATCAACCGGGCGAAGCTGGCTCCATCAACAACATCGTGGTCACCAACTGCGGCTCTTACGGCATCGAGGACGACGGAATCAACAGCGGCTCAACTGGCTGGAATAACCTCACCGTGCAGAACGGCACGGCTGGCGGCGGATTTTATTTCAACGCAGCGGTTGACGGCGTAAGCATGAACACCGTCCATGTCGATGCGTGCGTTGGACCCGCCGTGACAATGAAGGCAGGCTCAGGAAGATTCTCGCTCAACGTGAACGGCTTCCAAGTGGAAGGCGGAAGTGTAACAGGTGCAGCGCCGGAAGTTTTCTTGATTGACGAAACAACGAGCGAAGGTTATCTCTCTGGCGGCAACATCAACGTGTCCAGTGTCGTGAGTGGTGTGGATTTTATCGAGCGCGTGAACGGTTCTGCCGGTAACTTGCCCAGCATTAACTTCTGGGGCCGTGTCAACACGGGCGGCGACTACACGAATTTCTTCCACGACAATGTGAACAGCTATGTCGTGCCCGTCACGAGCGTTGCGTCGTCTCTGAATGAAGTATGGAATTACCATTTGAATTTCAGTGCAGCATCGCAGGGTGCGATTGCGCTACAACCGGGAACGATGACTCTCGCCAACGGCGCGAATAATAACGTCGTTGTCAAGAACTCAGGGGGAGCTTCAAGCGGATATGCAAGCTCGCACGTCTTAGTATCCGGGCCAACGGGAGCCTTCAATATCACGGGCCTAGTAGGTGGTGTCGATTTCACAACAGGCAGCGTGGATGGGCATTTGCTCGTGATTGAGAATCCGACTACCCAAGTGATGACACTCTCGAACTTAAACACAGGTTCGACGGCGGGCAATCGAATTCTTACAGGTACGGGTGCTGATTATGCGGTAGCCGCCGGTGCTTCTGCGATTTTGATGTATAACGTCGCCAACACTGAGTGGGATTTAATACTTGGGCCTGCGGGGGCGACTGGTGCGACTGGTGCTACCGGACCTACCGGATCCACTGGCGCAACTGGTGCTACAGGGGCGACCGGCGCTACGGGTGCAACAGGCGCGACTGGCGCTACTGGTCCCACTGGCAGCAACGGCACAAATGGAAGTAATGGCGCAACAGGTGCGACCGGTCCCACCGGCGCGACTGGCAGCACGGGCGCAAACGGCGGAGGTATCGTTACCTATTCAGGACTTCCGGTTGTGAGTGCAACCGCTTATGTTCCTTTAGGCGGAGATACTGTCGGTTCAACCACAGAAGCGAACGTGCAAATGGGCGCACCGTCCGCGTCACCTATCTCCAATTTGACGGTCGTATCAAGCGCCGTCCCCGGCACGGGAAACACGCTAGTTATCACTCTACGAGACAATGCAGCGTCGCAAGCACTTACTTGTACGATTACAGCGGCAGCGACTTCATGCACCGATTTCACCCACAGTTTCACACCAGCGCAAGGAGATTTGCTGGACTGGCAGATTACTCCTACAGGTACCGTTGTTATCACCCCGAATATCCAAATCGCTGCGAGTTGGTCTACGCCTAGTACGGGAGCGGTCACAGACCTTGTGGCGGCTTGCCAGTCAACCATTGGAGCGGGCAACGGAAGTGCATACCCTCTAGCGCCATATATCGGTAACTCGACTAGCAACTCTTGCAATTCGGGTGGTACTACGACCATCGAAATGCCGATGACGCACACCTGTACAGCGCAAAATCTATATGTGGTGGCAGGAGTAGCAAGTTCTTCCTCGGGCACGACAGTCAAACTTTACGTTAACGGCTCCGCTACCGCTTTGGTAGCGGCGATTGGAACTGCAACAACTGGAAATGACACCACGCATACTGTGTCGATTACGGCTGGGCAGACTTACTCGATTCGAGCTATTCCGGGTCAAGCAACTGACACACTTAGCACTGTTCACGCCGCATTTCAATGCAGATGACCTCCAACCTCCAACTCGCCCGCACGCTTTCCTTCGGAGACGATGAAGGAATCTCGGACGCTGAGATACTGGCGGCAGCGGAAGAATTCGTGCCGCGCTCGCCGCGCGAGCAACTGACTCAGTACGACCGCGCTGTTCTTCTGGCAGCGATTGAACTCGTGGTGAGACGCAAGCGATGGACGATGAAAGTGCTCGCCGACGAGATGGGCTATACGGCGAAGTCATTGAGTAATTGGAGGCGGAAGCAAGGTCTGACTTACAGCACGGCGGGACGTGTGTGGGTGATGCTCGAAGCGATTTACGCGAAGTGAGGATGCGATGAAGAAAGTTCTATTTGTGATTTTCGTTCTGGCGCTGGCTCTTGGGATGCGGAATGTGATGTGGTCGATGGCGGCGGAAGCGCAGCAAGGACCGAATCCGGTGCAGCCGCGTGTCATGCCTACGCTGCTAGCGGCAGACGCGAAAGCTCTTGCTCCGCTGGCCGTGCAATATCAGGCACTCGAAGCGCGAAGGGTTCAACTCGGCGCGGACTATAAAGCATTCTATGACAAATTTGACCCGCTCGAGATGCAGGCATTGCTCAATGCGAAAGCGGACTATCGGCAGTATGCGATTGACCCGGCAGTGGGCACTAAAATCGTTCCCCGGCAGAGCGTGCCGCAGAATCGGTAATGAAAAAGCTCGCATTCCTTCTAGCTTTCGCACTGACAGGATACTTGTATCCCACAGAGCCGCAAAGCGCACAAGGTACCGTACAAGCAACGATTACGTCACCTGATGGATTCATTTGGGCCAATGCCACCGGCCATGCGAGCGTCGTAGGGGCTGGGGGGGCGCAGCCTTATAGTGGGACCAACCCGATTCCGAAAACCATCATTATCCCCGGAATCAACGGATTCGGTTTCTTCTCGATGCAACTGTACTACAACGACCTTTTGCAGCCACCGGGAACGCAGTGGACTTTCGCCATCACCGACCAAACGGGACACTGCTCGTTTACCACCGCACCTATCACAATCAACTCCTCGTCGGGACCAGTGACAGACCTCTCCACACAGATTTCTTCTTATTCCGTGCCTCTTGCTCCGTGCCAGAGCGGCGGTAGCGGCGTCAAGATAGAGACAAACGGGACTCCAAATCAGAGCCAGACGCTACTGAATTTCGTGAACACGGCAAGCGTAACGGCCTCCAATCCAAGCGGGGGAATCGAGCAATTCACCGCGACGGGAGGAAGTGGTGGCTGCACGGTAACGGCGACCGCAAATCAAATCATTTTCACGCCGGACGGAGTTGTGTGCGATGGAATCCCGGGTAGCGTCGTAAATGGTACCGAAGGATTCGTGACGCTTGCGCCACCGAATGGCGATGCAGTGGTACAAGCTGCATTGACTATTGACGGAGACTCTACCGGCAACGATTTGACAGACTGGATATTTAATGGCAATACCGGCGGAAACTATAACGTCGCCATCGGCCCCGGCGAAAACAACGGCATCATCGTGCAGAACCCGCTTGCTACCGGAAGCCAATATGTGAACGTCTATCAGGGTGGGATTGTAGGCGCGAATACAGTTGGCGAGTGGGGATTGGGCACTGGGTTTGAGGGTGCTCTGAATTACACTGCGAACAGCGTGTTTAATATCAGCGGCGGCGGCCATACATTCGGAGTTGGCGTTTTGACCGTCTACGGGGATATTGGCGACAACATTCAAGAGTGGTGGACACAGGGGCCTCCGGGTGAGGAGGGGTCAGGAACTCCCTCTATCGTGATTGACCCAGGTGGAAATTTGAATTTCGACCAAGTTGCTCCCGGTCACATCACCGACTCACATGGGTCTATGGGGACCTCATCGCTACCTCTTTGCGGCGGCGCAGCGATTACGTGGGGTGGTTGCGGCGGTGCAGGGGCAACTGGTCCAACTGGCCCGACTGGCGCAACCGGAGCCACGGGCCCTAGTGGTGGTCCTGTAGGTCCTACTGGTCCCACAGGAAGTACTGGTCCAACTGGTCCCACAGGCCCTATTGGCAGTACTGGTCCCACGGGTGGTGCTGGCGCAGTCGGTCCAACAGGTCCAACGGGTGGCACTGGAACTGCCGGGGCCACAGGACCCACAGGGCCGACCGGGACAGGGGCAACCGGCCCTACTGGTCCTACAGGCTCGGGTGGCGCAACAGGTGCCACAGGTCCTACCGGAGCCGGCGTCGCTGGCCCCACAGGAGCGACAGGCGGTACGGGAGCCACCGGAAGCACAGGACCAACTGGTCCAACGGGACCAACCGGCTCGACGGGAGCAACAGGAGTTGGTGCTCAAGGGCCAACGGGGCCGACAGGGAGTACCGGACCTACGGGTACAGGTGCTACAGGTCCTACAGGCCCAACGGGACCGACCGGCCCAAGTGGAGGGCCAGTCGGTCCAACAGGACCTACGGGGGCTACAGGAGCAACAGGTGCCACCGGAACGGCGGGGGCCAACGGGGCGACCGGAAGCACTGGGCCGACCGGAGCGACAGGCGCAACGGGCACAGTAGGTGCCATCGTCAAGCGCATCGGTTTCTCGGTAGCGATTTGCAACGGCTCAGGAACAGCGGCGACGGTTTTGACGCCTCAAAGTGGCAACACGGGGCCCGGACCCGCGTGCACATCCGACAATCAGGACGCAACTTATAGCTTGCTCGATGGCGACATTCTGTTTGCAACCCTCACGCTTCCAAGCGACTACACTTCGTTCAACTCGATTACGTGGCTTTTCACTTCGAGCGACACGACAAGCGGACACACGGTCGTCAACCTGGCAAGAACATATTGTGTCGCGCCAAATACGAATACCACTCCCGTCAGCGGGCCGTCGTACAATACCGCTACCTCAGCCACAACAACGATTCCCAGTTCGGCAGCAGCGGGGGCACTCTATTCCCAGTCGATTAGCAGCCTCAGCATGACGGGGTGTGTAGCAGGAGGGCTGTTGAGGATTGAATTCTCACGCGGAACGGATAGCAACACGGCGGGGGCGAGCGATGCGCTCAAGAACCTAATCATATTCGCATACAATGGGAGTGCAAACTAATGAAGCGACTCTCTTGGCTCTTGCTTTTCCTCTTCGCAATTCCCGTTCACGCTCAATATCCGTGGAGTGGCATTCTCAGCGCATCGCGGGCGCTTGATTGGTCAACTGCTGGCATCCCCGGAGGCATTCCTGTAGGCACGCAGTCTGGGTCAACCATCACTTCCACGGGCAGCGACCAGACTTCTGCTATTCAGACCGCCATCAATACGTGCTCTGCGGCAGGGTCGGTCGGCAACGAGAAGTTCGTCCAACTGGCAGCGGGAACTTTCACGATCAATGGCGTGCTGCAAGTAAAGAACTTCTGCTACTTGAACGGCGCAGGCGGAAACCAGACCATTTTCAGCATCCACAGCACCGCTGGAACTTCCGTCATTCAACTCGGCACGGCAACGTCTGCCAGTGGGCCAAACATCTCTGGCGACGTTTCGATTACCAGCGGCACGGCGGCAGGCTCATCGAGCATCGTTGTTTCAAGCGCCTCTGGCGTTGTGGCAGGCACAACTTATCTGCGAATCAGCGAATTGAACGATTCGAGCTTCGTTTCCATTCAAGGCGACTTCGGCACATGCAATTTCTGCGATGGAGGATTCGGCTACAACGGAACGCGGGTCAGGAACCAGATTTCTCTCGTTACGAACGTCTCAGGGACGACACTGACGATTTCGCCGCCCTTGATGCTTGGCTACACGCATACGCCTCTGGCGACTCCGTTCACGATGACGGCGCAATATGCCGGGGTCGAGAACCTGCAAATCTATTCCAACAATACCGGGGCAGGCGACAACATCCACATGGGGATGTGTGCCTACTGCTTCGTCTCTGGCGTCGAGGGCAATTACACCGATGGCGACCATGTAACGACCGACTTCGCCTATCATGGCATGATTGTCAACAGCTACTTCTCGAACGCGCAGCTTCACACATCAGGAACCTACGATTCCTGCATCGCCATCCGCAATTCTACGACTTACACGCTGGTACAAAACAACATCCTCGAAAGATTGCACCTGTCCGTTGTCGCGGAGTGGGGCGGCGGGGGAAACGTCATCAGCTATAACTATCTGTTCGGCAACTTTGACAATTACTCCTACAACTTCATGTCGAGCGACCTCAACACGCACGGCGCGCACCCGCAGTTGAATCTCTATGAGGGGAATATCGGGGCTGCTTTGAACTTCGATAGCGGATGGGGTAGCGGCAGCGACCTGACGACATTTCGCAACTGGTCAAAAGGAACGACGCTATTGTGCAATCCGCAGACGGTTGGCCGCGCTGTGGTGGTGTGCTCGCCGAACTATCCAACCTCTGGCTATTACGCTTTCCAAGAGAACAACGCATTTTTGTTTGGCTTCCTCAACTCGAATCTGAACCAAGTGGGAGATGTAGCAGGCTCAACGCAAGTCGCTGCGCTGTGTCTCAACGGCTCGAATCCAGGTGCGACGTGCGGCACCGGAGGACTCAGCGCCATCATGCCGCAGATTGATACCGTGCAAGCGATTTGCGGAACCTCTCCGTGCGGGAACGTTAAACCCTATGGCGAGCAATCAACGGACTGGGCCTACGGATTCGGCGAGTCAAACGATGCTGGCGACAGTTCAACGGCAAACTCCAACTGCTCTGCCGTGGGCACGGGAAACAATCCGGCTGGCTACTGTGATAGCGCAACACCTTATTCGACAAGATTCTTTCACGGCGAAGTGAACTCGGTTGCAAACACGATTACGTGGGCAGCGGGGGTAACGCATAGTTTGCCGCCAAGTTTCTATTTGTCGTCCAAACCTGCGTGGATGGGAAGCGTGCCGTGGCCGGGAATCGGGCCGGACATTACAGGCGGACTCGCACCGAATGTCT
>Ga0210385_10000199_pt1 | contig 55754 bp, 41 predicted proteins | sample IncBWH26OmetaG_FD_160107 | JGI IMG/M metagenome (GOLD analysis project Ga0210385, IMG submission 160107) | Forest soil microbial communities from Barre Woods Harvard Forest LTER site, Petersham, Massachusetts, United States - Inc-BW-H-26-O ... | reverse complement strand
CACGCCTGGCGCCGCATTGAGGTCGAGGATGGCCTGATCTGGGCCGATACCGAGCAGTCTGCCCTGTATGCGGATGAGGATGGCTCGATCTGGGTCGGTACCGGCGGCGGTGTCACGCACATCAAGGATCCGGTGCGTTGGGTGCAGATGGTCTCGCGGCCGTTGAAACTGGACATCGCGAAGGCGCAACTGGGCGAGCAGAGCCTGCTGGCGCGGTCGCGACCCGCGCTCAAATGGCGCGACAACGCAGCACTGGATGTGGCCTTGGGCTCACGCAGCGTGGACCGCTCACCCAGCAGCGAACTGCGCTACCGGCTGCTCGGACTGTCGACGGAGTGGTATTCCTCGCGCACCTTCGATATCCATATTCCGGCGCTGGCGCCGGGGCACTACCAGCTGGAAGCGATGGCGGCGGACGCGCCGCATGAGCGCCGGTCTGCGACCGTGAGTCTGGCATTCGACGTGAAGCCTCCCTGGTGGAATACCGCGCTCTTCCGAGTCTGCGTGGTGCTGCTGGGAGGTGTCATCCTGGTGCTGACCTGGCGTTGGCAGACCCACCGCATGCAGCAGCGTCAGCGCACCCTGGAGCTGGAACATCGTGAACGCGAGGCGCTGCTGGAGCGCGCGACGCGCGATGCGCTGACCGGCCTGTGGAACCGCGCGACCATCCTGGAGTTTCTCATCGGTGAGATGGAGCAGGCCCGCAAGAATGCCGGCTCGCTGGCCGTGGCGGTCATCGACGTGGACTTCTTCAAGCGCATCAACGACACCTTCGGCCATGCCGGCGGCGATGAAGTGCTGAAGGAGCTGGCGCGCCGCCTGCGGGCGACGCTGCGGCAGCGCGACTCGCTGGGGCGGTACGGTGGCGAGGAGCTGCTGGTGGTGATGCCGGGCCTGGCGCGCGAGGATCGTGGCAACCTGATGGATGCATTGCGTGCGGCCATCTGTGCCACGCCGTTCCTGGTCGGTGAGGCGGAGGTTCGCGTCACGGTCAGCATCGGTGTCGCCTGGATGGAGGACGATCGTGAGGCGCCCGATGATCTGATCCGAAGGGCCGACGCGGCGTTGTATGAGGCCAAGGCGGCCGGGCGCAATCGCGTGGTATGCAGCACCGGCAGTTACGACGGCTCCATGCTCGAGGTCACGGCGTCCCGCCGCTACCTGCAGGACTTCATCGATCGCGTCAAGCGCGAGGCCGGCAAGCGCGGCGTCGAAACCGAATCGAAGTAGCGCGCGCCGCGCAGCCTCAATTGGCAATGTAGTAGTGGAACACCACCTCGCGCTGGTCCGCGGACTCCTTCGCGGTCACGACGAAGCTGGTGTTGTTCATCCACTCATACTTGCCCTTCAGATCCGTCTCGATATACGCGATGGCGCGGTAATAACCGTCGCTGCGGCGGTAGCCCACATGCTCCATGTAGATCCACTCGCCACTGTCGGTCTTGAGCATGAAGTGCGCGTCCACATCCCGCACCCGGTCCTCGCGGATGGTGTCGTACTGGCCGCCGCTGTCCGGATAGACGGTGGCGGTGACCCGCTCGCCGGACAATTCACCGCTGACGATGTCCTGGTAGCGGAAGGTGCCGCGCGGGGTATGTGATTCCTGCGGCGGATCATAGTGAGCGGTGAGCTTGAAGGCGTATTCGAGCTGGACCTTGCCGAGAATCCGGGTGTCGGTCTTGGGGACAGCAAAATCGCGCATGGCCTGCTCCTTACAGTACTTCGTAGTAGTTGAAGACCGTATGGTCTGGATTGGACTGACGCTGCGAGTTCGCGACGAACACCGTGCGGTTCATCCAGTCGTGCGGACCGATCGGTGCGGTGAAATAGGAAGTGGCGCGAAAGCGGGTCCATACCCCGTCCTGGCTCGCGGGGGGCGCCGGCGGCGGCAGCAGTGGCTTGCCCGGCTCATAATGGCTCGCAAAGCGGCGCATGGTGCCGCGATTGTGGATGAAGATCAGCGCGCCGTCGGCGGCCTGCAGCATGTAGTAAGTGTTGAAAGTGGTCTTGTAGTAGTCCGCACCGCTGTGCGGCAGTACCCGCCCCTGCAGCCGCGGACCCCAGATATCCCCGCCGCCCACCGAGGTGTAGCCCCGACCGGCCGGGGAGTCCATGGTGTTGATCATGACGCGGTCGGCGAAGAACACTCTGGCCGAGAAGGCCCAGCGCAATCCGAGCTTCGGGATGCTCGGATCCGGACCCTCGAACCACTGCGCGGGCAGCGCTTCGTCATTGCTGCCGGGCGCCGCGGCATCGCCCGAGGCGGCCTCGGACAGCTGCAGACCGCTGAGTGCGACGGCGCCGACCGTCGTCGCCCCGCTCAAGAATGTGCGTCTTGAAGTCATGTGAATCCCCTCTCATGATTTTCACAACGACGGATAGTCCGTATAGCCCTGCGCCCCGCCCGCGTAGAAGCCCGGTGGGTCCGGCTCATTCAACGTCGCGCGCAGCTTCAGCCGCTGCGGCAGGTCCGGGTTCGCGATGAACAGCTTACCGAAGGCCACCGCATCCGCTTCGCCCGCAGCCAGGGCCTGCGAGGCGGTCTCGAACGTGAAGCGCTCGTTCGCGATATACGCGCCTCTGAAGGCACTCTTCAATTGCGGTCCCAGCCGCCCCGGACCGTTATGTTCCCGAACACACAGGAATGCAAGCCGGCGTCGCCCGAGCTCACGCGCCACGTGGCCGAACAGCGCCGCCGGATCCGAGTCCCCCATGGTGTGCGCATCGCCGCGCGGTGCCAGATGCATGCCGACCCGACCCGGGCCCCACACCGAAATCACGGCGTCGGTGACCTCGAGCATCAGACGCGAGCGATTCTCGATGCTGCCGCCGTAGCCATCGCGGCGCTGATTGGAGCGGTCCTGGAGGAACTGATCCAGCAGGTAGCCATTGGCGCCATGGATTTCGACGCCGTCGAAACCGGCCGCCTGAGCATGACTGGCGCCACGCCGGTAATCCTCGATGACTTGCGGAATCTCTTCAAGGGCAAGTGCCCTCGGCACCACGAACGGCGTCTCCGGTCGCACCAGACTCACATTCCCCGCGGGCGCGATCGGGGAGGGTGCCACGGGCTGGCGGCCGTCGAGAAAGGAGGGGTGCGAGATCCGGCCCACATGCCACAGCTGCAGGAATATGCGGCCGCCCGCCTCGTGAACCGCGCGGGTCGTGAGTTTCCAGCCCGCGACCTGCTCTTGCGACCAGATGCCCGGAGTGGCGGCATAACCCACGCCCATCGCGGTGACGGAAGTGGCCTCACTCAGGATCAGTCCGGCACTGGCGCGCTGCCGGTAGTACTGCGCCATGAGTTCATTCGGCACCCGGCGCTCACCCGCACGGCTGCGCGTGAGCGGTGCCATCAGGATGCGATTGGGCAGCGTCAGATCCCCGACCTCGAGCGGGTCAAACAGCGATGTCATTTTTACGGCTAGTGCTTGTAGGTCAACGTGATCCCGAAGGTGCGTGGCCGGAATCCATAGCCCCGCAGCAGTCGGCTGTAAGTGGTCTCGCTGCCGCTCGGATCGAACTGCGGGACCGACAGGTCATAGTTCGTCAGCACATGTTCGTCCAGGAGATTGTCGATGAAGGGCTGGACCGAGAGCGCGCCGAACGTCATGCCCGCGCGCACCCCGACCAGCGAGTTCGCGGGCATGATGAGTGAACCCGGATCATATTCGGATGCGTTGGCGGGATCCTGGGTCGGCGACAGCCACTTGGAGCGGGCCTCGTACTCCCAGTCCACGCGCGCGAAGGCATCATGCTGCGCGATTGTCGCGTGGTACTCGAGCCCGACTGAGGCGGTGAACGGGGAGTTGGGCAGACCGCTCTGGCCGGTGATGGCTTCGCCGCTGTACGCGATCGTCGGACCGCCGTTGGGCAAGGAGGAGTCCTTGCTGTAGCGGGCCTCGGTAAAGCCGGTGGCAATATCGGCGCTGAAGGAGTCCGTGGCCGCCCACTCGATCTGAATGTCGCCGCCCTTCGCCGTCGCCTGGCCGAGATTGGTGATGAAGGTCAGCTCGCACACCGGCACTTCCACGTTCTGCTGAATGTTCTTCCAGATGATGTAGTAGATGCTGGTCGAGATCCGCAGGCGATTGTCGATATTGTCCTTGGTCCCGACTTCGAAGCTGTCGACCGTGTCGGAGTTGTAGGTCTCGGGGCTCTTGCCGTTGGTGATACCGAGCTGCGGAAAGCCCAGCGCGCAGGCCGCGGCCGGCAGCGGGTTGTCACCACCGCCCGGACGGAAGCCCTTGGCATAAGTGGCGTAGGCCATGTCGTTCGGCGTGTACTGATAGGTGAGGTTGACCTTCGGCGTAAAGGAATTTTCCGACACGCTGTGCGTATCGTTCGCGGTCGGAGCGAACAACTGCGGGCCACCTGTGACGGACTGGATGGTGAAGCTCGAATGCGATTCGCGCAGGCCCACCGTCGCCTTCAGGGCATCGGTGAAGGAGAAGGTGCCCTCGCCGTACCAGGCGTACTGCTTGTCTGTGGCATGCGTCTGCAGGAAGTAGGAATCGGTCGGGAAAGCCGGATCGTAGGGCACCGGCAGGGTGTTACCACTGGTCGGATCGGTGTAGGTGAAGACATCCGTGTAGGGCAATCCGAAAATGTCCTGTGTGAAGGCGTTGAGCATCGGGTCGTGGATCTGCTCGAGGTAGAACTGGCGGTCCTCCGCGAAGAACACGCCGGTGGTCCACACGAACTTGGCATTCGGATCGCTGGACACCAGTCGCACCTCCTGAATGAGGTTCTCCTGATTGTTATTGATCGAAGCGGGGGACTGGTAGTCGGCAATGTCCGCGGGCAGGTGCACACCGGTGGCATCGAGCAACGGGAACCCGACGCCCGGCGCGAGCGGCAGATAGCCGGTGCTGGTCAGAGGATTGCCGTTGGCATCCGTCGCCGCGAACGCCTGATAGAAGCCGAGGTTGTATTCGGTACCCTCGTAACCGGTCACCTCCTGACGATGATAGAACGAGCTGTTGGAGATGAGGTGGAACGAACCGAAGTCGCCCTCGATCTTCAGCGCCGGCAGGTAAAAGGTGTCCGGCACCTCGCGCAGCGTCGGATCGCCATTGTAGTAGCTGTTGTTGGCCGGATTCGATGAGGCCACCCAGAAGGCGTCCGTATTGTGCTGGTCGCGCTTCTGGAAGTAGATGCTGGGGGTCGCCGTCCAGGTATCGTTGATCGCCCACAGGCCCGCCACCCGCGCCAGGTAGGTGCTGCTGTAGTTCGCGTTCTTCTCCGTGACGGTCGGGTCCACGGTGGTCGCATCCGTGGTATCGATCCATCCGCCATCGCGGCGGTACCACAGGCTTACCCGCGCGCCGAACTTGCCGTCGATGAGCGGGCCGCCGGCGGCCACGCCGGCCTCGTAGCTCGGCGCTCCGCCCTGTGTGTAGTCGATCTCGCTTTGTCCGTAGATGCTGTCGGTCGTCAGGCTGGGCTGGGTCGTGATGTAGCGGACGGTGCCCCCCTCGGAGCCGGCCCCGAACAGCGTGCCCTGCGGACCGCGCAGGATCTCCACGCGGGCGATATCGAACATCTTGGGCACTTCCTCATCGGGATTGAATTCCAGCGAGCGCATCTGGATGGGTGTGTCATCGATGTAGATGCCGGTCGTACCGGCGCCGCCCGAGGAGGAGATGCCGCGGATGGAGATATTGTCCGTGCCGGAGGTGTCGATGCTCACGCCGGGCGTGAAGTGGACGATGTCGGCGATGTCCTTGATGCCGCGTTCCTCCATCTGATCGGCCGACAACGCCGTGATGCTGATCGGAACCTTGCTCAGGGACTGCTCGCGCCGGGTTGCCGTGACCGTCACTTCCTGCAGGCCGCCGGTATCGGTGGCAGCGGCAGGTGCCGTATCGGTGGTCTGTGCATCGGCGGCGGAATCCGCCAGCACCGCCGCCGGCATCCCGCAGGAGATCATGGCCACGGGGACGAGGATGCGCATGGTACGACCGACTGATCCGTGCATAGCGATCTCCCGGATTATTACTTGTTTCGAAACAGACCCATTCACCGAGCAAGAGCGGTGCCACGCGTTTAAGCGCAATTATCGGTAGATTCTGGCACTGACTAGAGGCAATTGCGCCGGACCTGCCCGCATATAGTGCGTTATCTCGCGCAGTCGCCCGCGGTCATGCAGTATCAACAACCGTAAATCTACCGCACCACGCGCGTCAATGATTGCAGGAGAGGGGGAATCATGACCGACAAGCGATCGGCGCCCGATGAGGATCTGGGCGAAGACCGACCCATTCCACGGCGCGATGTACTTCAGGGGGTGCTGATCGGCGCCGCCTCGGCGCTCACCGGGTCACTGCTGCGCGCGCCATTGGCCGCTGCCGCGGTACCGGCTACCGATCTGCCCGGCTACTACCCCCCGATCCGCACCGGCCTGCGGGGCAGCCATCCGGGTTCATTCGAGCAGGCGCACGCCTTGCGCGATGGGGAGAGCCTGGGCACGGTGGCCGACACCGGCGAAGCCTACGACCTCATCGTCGTCGGCGCAGGCATCAGCGGGCTTGCGGCAGCGCACTTCTATCGCACCCGTCTGGGTGCCGATCGGCGGATTCTGTTGCTGGATAACCACGACGACTTCGGGGGCCACGCCAGGCGCAACGAGTTCCACCTGGGGGGCGGCCTGCAACTGATGAATGGCGGCACGCTCGAAGTCGATAGTCCCAGGCCCTACAGCGAGCAGGCGATGAGATTGCTGCGCGACCTGGGTGTCGATGTGACGGCACAGGCACGCAAGATCGAGCACCGCGGGTTTTACTCGGGCATCGGACTGCACCAGGCGGCGTTCTTCGACCGCGAGACCTTTGGCAAGGACTACCTCGCGCTTGGCTTCGGGTTCAACGAGGAGGACGACCGCCGCGAGCCACGAATGGCCAGGCTCCTGGCGCATACCCCGCTTGGCACACAGGCCCGACTGGACATGGTGCGGATCATGGAGGGTTCGGTCGATTATCTGGCGGGGATGTCGGGCGATCAGAAGAAGGACCGCTTGTCCCGCATCAGCTATCGCGACTTCCTGCGTGACGTTGCGAAGGTCGATCGGGCGGTATTGTCCTATTTCCAGGCGATCACGCATGCCTGGTGGGGAATTGGCGCCGACGCCGTATCGGCCCTGGATTGCTGGGGCATGGACTACCCCGGCTTCAGGGGCCTGAACCTGCCGCCCGGCGCCATCCAGCGCATGGGACCGACTCCCGCGGGCTACAAGACCACCGGCGGGTCGGCCAAGGTCCATTTTCCGGACGGCAATGCCACCATCGCCCGACTCCTGGTGCGGTCCATGATTCCGGCGGCCCTGCCCGGATCGACCGTCGAGGACGTGGTCACCTCGCACGCCGATTACAGTCAGCTCGATCGTGAGGGATCCCGGGTTCGCCTGCGACTGAACAGCACCGCCTTGAATGTGGCGCGAGTGGCGGGCGGCCGCGGCGTGAACGTGGTGTACGTGCGCGGCGGCGTGCGCGCCCGCATACAGGCCCGGCACTGTGTCATGGCCTGCTGGAACACGATGATTCCCTACCTGTGCCCGCAGTTGCCGGAACCGCAGAAAGCGGCGCTGCGCCAGGCGGTGAAAACCCCGCTCGTCTATACGACGGTCGCGTTGCGCGACTGGCAGGCGTTTGCGCGCCTGCGCGTGCGCGGCATCTACTCGCCGGGCTGCTATTTCAGCTTGTCCGACCTCAACCCGGTCATCGACATCGGGAGCTACCACACGCCGCGCAAGGCGCAGCAGCCGACTCTCATGCGCATGACGCGCACGCCCTGTGCGCCGGGTCAGCCGGAGTTCGACCAGAATCGGGCGGGCCGCGCCGAACTGCTGGACACGCCCTTCGCGGTCTTCGAACGCAATATCCGCGAACAGTTGGCGCGCATGCTCGGTCCCGGCGGCTTTGATCCGGCACGCGATATCGAAGGCATTACGGTGAATCGCTGGCCGCACGGCTATGCTCCGGAATACAACGCGCTGTTCGACCCGGATGTGCCGCCGGAGCAGCGCGCTCACGTCATCGGGCGGGCGCCGTTCGGCGACATCACCATCGCGAATTCCGATGCGGGGGGCGAGGCGTACACCGATGCGGCGATCAATCAGGCGTATCGCGCGGTGTCGGAGCTTCCGTCCTAGTAGCCGCGCGCCTGGTCCACGACGTTGAGCATGGGCGCACCCAGCGCATAGCGGCGAATGTTCTCGCGCGTCACGATCCAGCGACCTTCGCCTGGCAGATCCGAACGCGAGGAAATGTGGGGCGTGATGAGCACGTGCGGTGCGTGCCAAAGCGGGTCGTCGGCGGCCAACGGCTCCGGATCGGTCACATCAAGTCCCGCGCCGGCGAGGCGTTTTTCCACCAGCGCCCGAGTCAGGTCAGCCATCACCATGGTCCCGCCGCGCGAGATGTTCACGAAGATCGCCGTGCGCTTCAGCTGCGAGAAGAACTGCGCATTGAACATGCCCTTCGTGACCGGGGTCAGCGGCACGCAGCTGACGATGACGTCGGCGCGCTTCGCCAGCGCCGACAGTTCGCTGGGGGCGCCGATATGATCGACGAAGGGGGGTCCCTTCATGTCTCCGTCACGGGTCGCGACCACGTTCATCCCCAGTCCGTGCGCGCGCTTCGCCACTTCGGTGCCGATCCCGCCGAGCCCGACCACCAGCAGAGTCTTGCCCTCGAGTGACTGCATCGGCGTCGACGCGCCATGGGGGATGCTCCACCGCGCATCGGCCGTATCAACCGCGAACACGTCCAGGCCGTGGGCCAGCGCCAGGGTGAGGGCGATCGCATGCTCGGCAATCACCGCAGCGTCCACCGCGCGCATGTTGGTCAGTAACAGACCGCGCTCGCGCAGGCCCGGTACTTCCAGACAGTTCTCGACGCCGGCGGCGAGCGACTCGATCCAGCGCAGATCCTTGGCGGCGGCGAGCAGCGGCGGCGCACAGATTTCCGGATTGAAGCCGACCAGTACATCCGTGTCGGGCGCCTGCGCGATGGCTTCGGACATGTTGTGCGCGACGATCACCTGGGTGTGCGGGGCCACGGCCGCGAACTGTGCCCGGCGCGGCGCCCAGTCCTGTTTGCCGAATTCCAGCAGCAGGACCTTGTGCGGCACCCGCCAGTCCGCCCGCTGCTTCACCGGGGTCGGGGCCGCCACCAGCTGCAGGGACTTGATGAGAGCGCTGGTCGCATCGGCGAATGCCGCAGGTGCCGCGAAGGTCAGTGCGCCGAGGATGCACAGTGCGAACCGCACCGAAGCGCGCGTTGCCCGCATCACGGTTCGAACCCGGCTTGCGGTTCCAGTACCGTCTGCGTGCTGCCCCTGGTCGCCTTCAAATGTAAACCCTGGTCAAGAGCGCTCAGGAAGGCGGCTTCATCGCCGATGTGAAACACGCCATTGATATGTCGCGACCCCAGCGCAGGATTGCTGAGGACGATCGGCGTATGGGTGTAACGGTTGTATTCGGCCAGGGCCGTCTCCAGCGGCAGATCGTTGAACACGATGCGCTGCGAGCGCCATCCCTGAATGCGATTGACTTCGGCGGGCCGCAGCTCCGACACCGCGCCCTCCTGTGTGTAGCCGACGCCGCTGCCGGCCGAGACCGCCACCGCCGGCAGCGCGGTGGCGCTGCTGGCGCCGACCGTGACCGTGCCCTCCAGCACGGAGACTGCGGCGCCGCCCTGGATGAGTTCGATGTCGAACTGCGTACCCACCGCGGTGGTGACGCCCTTGAGCGCGTGGACTTCGAAAGGGCGGCTGGGATCATGGCTGACGCTGAACAGCGCCTCACCGCGGGCAAGCTCGATGTGCCGCAGGTGGCTGCCGAGCGCCACGCGTATCACGCTGTCGGTGTTCAGGAAGACCGTCGAACCATCGGCCAGCGCCACGGTGCGTTGCTCCCCGACGCCAGTGGTGTATTCGGTGGTGGCCGGCCGGCCGAAGAACTGCCAGGCGACAATTCCCACCGCGATGACCGAGGCGGCGAGACCCACCTGCCACACCGGCAGCCGCCACTGCGGCCGGGCCGGTGAACGCTTGGCGGCACGCTGCTGACTCACCAGCGCGTCGGCTCCCGCCAGCAGCACCGTGAGCGTCGGACTGCTGCGCAATTCAGCGGACAGCTCCCAGGCCAGTTCGCAGCTTTCATAGGCCCGCTGGTGGTCGGTGTCCGCGATCCATTTCAGCCAGGACTGCTCGTCGCCCTCACCGCTGTCGCCGGAGCGCGCTGCAGCGAACCAGTCCGCCGCCCTGATGTCATCCGGACGCGCGTTCATGTGGCCTCCGACATGGCGGCGCTCAAATGCTCGATGGCTTCGGCCATCTTGCGGGCGACCGTGCGTGCACTGAGGCTCATGACCTCGGCGATCTGCGGATAGGTGAGGTCGCGGAAGCGGTGCAGCAGGAACACTGTGCGGGTGTCGTGCGGCAGATCCGCGATCGCGCGCTCAAGCAGCAACCGCGTCTGTTCTCCGGCCAGCTGTTCGTCCGGTCCCAGGTGATCCTCGACGATTTCCTCGTTTTCAATGGGCACATGCTGGGCGGCACGATGAGTCGCGCGCCGGCGATGGTGGTCGCGCGCGAGATTGGTCGCCGTCTGAAACAGGAACGACCGGGCCATGGCATCGACTCGCACCATCTCGCCGTGTCGCAACAGCCGGTAATAGCTTTCCTGCACGAGTTCCGCGGCATCATCCGCTGGCACCAACCGCATCAGGTAGCGCTGCAGGGAGACACGATGCCGATTGAACAGCGTCGTGACATACGCTCGATGCGACGGGTCATCCGGAATCGGTTCCGCAGCAACCGGGACGCTCACATCCAGCGGATACGAGGCGTCAGCCGGGCTGGCACTCACTTGAGTCGTTTCGTGCTTCATCCAACATGATTTTACGAGAAAGCCCCGGGTCGCGCCTTACCTCCTCTTAACGTTCAGAAACGATAAAGAACGCCGATGCCAAACTGCATCGGATCAACATGAATATCCTGAACTTGCGCCCGGCTGACATTGGCATTGAGGAGCCAATGCGGGCTGAGATTGAAATCAATGCCGGCCTCGGCAAGGGGTCCGACTCCGCAGTGGCGTTGCCCCTCGATGTCGAGTCCGGCGCCCAGATAGGCATCCAGCTGATTTTCGGGCGTGAAGTGATAGCGCACACTCAGCGCGGAGAATTGCTGGTGGCTGCGCGGCGTTGAGACGGCCAGCGCCGCCGCGACGTGATCGGTGAAGAAGTAGCCGGCGTCGAAGACCGCGGTGGCGCCGCCGCTGGGGCCACCATTGTCCTTGGCATAGGCACCCGTCACGCCGGCCAGCCACGGACCGCCGCTGGCCAGCGCCGTCGGCCGCGGCGGTGGCGCTGCAATGGCCGGGGTCGGCGTCGAGGGCGGCGGCGCAGCCGGCGGCGCCGCAGCCAGGACGACGCGGGGTTTGATGACAAACACGCCATCGGTGCCCTGCGTCACCTGCAGATTGCTTTTCGCAAGCAGCGCGCGCAGCGCCTGACGGGGGGTCAGCGTGCCTTTGATCGCCGGCGCCGTGAGGTGCGCAACCGGTCCCGGATCCACGAATACCTGCGCATTGGCCTGAATCGCCCAGGCGTTGAGCGCCGCCGCCATGGGTTGCGCCGGGATGTCGAATGCGACCGGCGCCTCGACCGAGTTCGCCGCATTGGCGGCAAAGCTCAACCAGACCAGAGCCGCTCCCAGTGCAGCGCCCGAGGATTCGCCGCGAGTCATGTCTGTCAGGTCTTGCGGCGTATCGCGTGGTAGATCACCAGCACCAGGACCGCGCCGATGACGGCGACGATCAGGCTGTGCAGGTTCAGACCCGACACGCCCACGCCGCCGAACTGGCTGAATACCCAGCCGCCCACCACGGCGCCCACGATTCCCAGGATGATGTCGAGAAAGAAGCCCTCACCCCGCCGGTTGACCAGCTTGCTGCCGATGAACCCGGCGATGAGGCCCAGAACGATCCAGGCGATAATTGACATTTTGTTCTCCCCCCTTCGTCAGGACTTCGTAACTTCTACGCGCCAGCGTTTAGTTAGTGCCAAAGGTGTCGCACTGGTTTATGTCGCCTGAGTCGACGCCGCGTTTGAACCAGGATACGCGCTGCGCGCTGGTGCCATGAGTAAAGGTCTCCGGCACCACCGTGCCGCGGGCTTTTTTCTGCAGTGTGTCATCGCCGATCATGCTGGCGGCGTTGAGCGCGGTCTCGATGTCGCCCTGTTGCAGGCGCCAGCCCCGCTGCGCCTGGGCGCGCCGCGCCCACACGCCTGCGAAACAGTCGGCCTGCAGCTCGATCTTGACGCTCAAGGCATTGGATTCGGCCTCGCCGCTGTGTTCGCGCTGGGCATCGATCCTGCCGAGGATGCCGAGCAGGTTCTGTACGTGGTGGCCGACCTCATGTCCGATCACATAGGCGTGCGCGAACTGGCCCGGCGCATTCAACTGCCGGGTCATGAGATCGAAAAAACCCATGTCCAGATACACCCTGCGGTCGTTGGGGCAATAGAAAGGCCCGGCGGCCGCCTGACCCTGTCCGCAGGCCGTGGGGTAGCTGTCCGTGAACAGCCTCAGCTTCGGGTTCTCATAGTTGCGGCCGATCTGCTTGAAGTAGTCGGTCCACACCACCTCGGTGCTGCGCAGGATCTGCGAGACGAATTTTTCCCGTGGATCCTCCGCGGCGCTCGAAGCGTCTGCCGGGGCGCCATTGTCCGCCGTCTGCTCCGGGCTCTGGGGCAGGCTCTGTGGCGAGGTCTGCTGCAGGGGCGCGCCGCCGCTGAGCACGCCGAGCAACGTCAGTGGGTTGATGCCCAGCGCCCAGCCGCCAATCAGCGCGATGGCAACCGTGCCGAGACCGATGCCATGGACGGGGCGGAACTGAAATCCCCCACCGCCGCCACTGGCGCCGCGAACGTCCTCGACATTCTGGCTCTCATCCTGATCTCGCATGTCCATGGGTTCAGCTCCTGCGGCTAGACTTCGATCTTGGAAAAGCGCCACGCGCCGAGCACCATCAACGCCGCGCCCACGCACAGCAGTACCAGCGCGTCCAGCGATGCGCCAAAGTGGGTGCGGTTGATGAGTACCGCGCGCAGACCATCGACGCCGTAGGTCATGGGATCGATGTGCGTGAGTGCGACCAGCGCCCTGGGCAGGTTGTCGAGCGGATAAAGGGCCCCGGACAGAAAGAAGATCGGCAGTACCAGAAAATTCATCACCATCTGGAAGCCCTGCATATCCTTGAGGCTGGAGCCGATGGCGGTACCGGCAGCTGCAAAGACGATGGCCGTCAGCGCCAGGAAGCCCAGAGCGAGCGGAATCTGCGCGAGACTCACCGGCCGAAAGCCCGCGACGATGCACACGACCGCGACCAGCGTGCCCTGGATCATCGCGGTGGTCGCCGAACCGCAGGTGCGCCCGAGCATGATCTGAATGCGCGACACCGGCGCGACCAGCGTCTCCTTCAGAAAGCCGAACTGACGGTCCCACAACAGACCGATGCCGGAGAACATCGAGGAGAACAGCACCGTCATGGCAATCACCCCGGGCGCCATAAACTGCAGGTAATTGCCATTGCCCGACTGGCGAAACACGCTCCCGAGACCAAATCCCAGTACCAGCAGATACAGCAGCGGCTGGGCGAGAGAGGCGATGATCTGGGTGCGCGAGCGGGCATAACGCTTCAACTCACGCAGCCAGAGAATGTAGATGGCACTCATCGGCGCCGCCACATCTGCGCCGCCTGGCGCATCCGGTCCGCGGCGCCCGCCGTTTCATCACGAATCGCGGTGCCGGTGAGCTTCAGGAAGGCGGCCTCGAGCGTTTCGGTCTGCGTGTGCGCCTTGAGCTCGGCGGAGGAGCCGATCGCGACGATCTTGCCGTGGTCGATGACTGCGATGCGCGTGGCGACTCGATCGGCCTCATCCATGTAGTGGGTCGTCAGGAACACCGTCACGCCTTCGGTTTTGTTGAGATGCTGGACATGCGACCACAACTGATTGCGGCTTTGCGGATCAAGGCCGAGCGTGGGCTCATCCAGAAAAAGTATGCGCGGGGTGTGCAGCAGGCCACGGGCGATTTCCAGTCGCCGCTTCATGCCGCCGGAAAAGGTCTTCACGGGACTTGCGCGCCGCTCCCACAGTTCAAAGGCGCGCAGCAACGCCTCGGTCCGCTCGCGTCGCAGGCGTCGTGGCACGTGGTAGAGCACGCCGTGCAGATCCATGTTCTCCGCGGCCGTGAGATCCTGGTCGAGACTGGGATCCTGGAACACGATGCCGAAGCGGCGCCGCACCTCGTTCTGGTGCCGCGCCGGATCCATGCCGTCCATTTGAATGCTGCCGCTGGTCGGCGACAGCAGCGTCGTGAGCATGCGGATGGTGGTCGTCTTGCCGGCGCCGTTCGGCCCCAGGAAGGCGAAAATCTCCCCCGCCGCCACTTCAAAGGTGATGTCGTCGACGGCCTTGAAGTCGCCGAAGGTGCGCGACAGGTTCTGCACCTTGATCATGTATGCTCCCGCATCAATGCGTGATCCGGGTGCCGAGCACCGCGAGGAACTGGCGCATCCATGCCGGATGCGCCGGCCACGCGGGCGCCGTCACCAGATTGCCGTCGGTCACGGCCTGCTCGATGGGTATGTCGGCATATTCACCACCCGCCAGGCGCACTTCCGGGGCGCAGGCGGTGTAGGCGGATACCTTGCGGCCCCGGATCACATCCGCGGCCGCCAGCAGTTGTGCGCCATGGCACACCGCCGCAATCGGTTTGTTCGCCTGCGCAAAATGCTGCACGGCCCTGATGACGCGGGGATCCAGTCGCAGATACTCCGGTGCCCGACCGCCCGGAATGACCAGGGCGTCGTAGGCTTCGGCCTTGACCGCATCAAACGTCGCATTCAGCGCGAACCGGTGCCCGGGCTTTTCCGAGTAGGTCTGCGCTCCTTCGAAATCGTGAATGGCCGTCAGGACATGGTCGCCGGCGGCCTTGCCCGGACACATTGCATCCACCTTGTGGCCGGCCATCACCAGCATCTGGTACGGCACCATGGTTTCGTAGTCTTCGGCGTAATCACCGACCAGCAACATGATTTTCTTGGCCATGTCGGTACGACTCCAGGAATAGTGAGGGGGTATGGGCGGTACGCGGCGGCCCGCCGGCGCCAGTATCTCAGTTTCGAGCATGCGACTCCATGCGCACCGGCCGGCAAGCCGCGGACACGTCCGCGCCAATTAAATGCCGGCTCCACTCGGCGTATACTGCCGCCCCGCTGGCGCCTCGCCTTCACTGCTGGAAGCACGATGATTCATAAATCACGCGTAGGAATTGCAGGTCTCATGGTGTTGAACCTCGCCACCCTGGGTGTCGCACAGGCCCAGAGCGCGGCGGTGAAGGCGCAAGGTCAGGCGGTGTTCCAGCGGCTGTGCAGCCTGTGCCATTTGAGTCTGGTGCCGACCGCCGGCAAGGCGCCAGCCACCCCCGACGCGCGTGCGGTCCCGATCGAGCTGATGAAGCGTTATCCGCCGGAGGCCATCCTTACGGCCCTGACCACCGGCAAGATGCAGGCACAGGGCGCGACCCTGACGGACGATGAGCGCAAGGCCGTGGCGCAATTCATCGCCGGGCGACCCTTTGGCCCGGTCCAGACGGCGGCCATCACGGCGGGGCAGATGTGTGCGAAGCAGGTACCGATGCGTGATCCTGCGACCACCTCGAATTGGAGCGGCTGGGGCAATGGCTTGGACAACGCGCGTTTCCAGGATCAGGCCGCCGGCGGACTGACCGCGGCGGATCTGCCGCACCTTAAACTCAAGTGGGCCTTTGGTTATGCGAACGTTCCCGCGGCACGCACCCAGCCGGCGGTCGTCGGCGGTCGCCTGTTCGTCGCCAGTGACAATGGCGCGGTGTACGCGCTGGATCCGGCGACCGGCTGCACCTACTGGATGTTCAAGGCCGCGGCCGGCGTGCCGACGGCTCTGTCGGTTGCTCCGTATCACAAGGCAGGCGGCCTGGGCGCTTTTGCCGTGCTGTTCGGTGATCGCCAGGCCAACGCCTATGCGGTCGACGCCGAGACCGGCAAGCAGGTGTGGGTGACCAAGCTCGACACGCATCCGGCCGCGGCGGTGACGGGTGCGCCAGCGCCGTATGCCGGGCGCGTCTATGTTCCCATTCAGGGGGTGGGCGAAGAGGGCCAGGGCATCCACGCGGCCAAAGGTTGCTGCACCTTCCGCGGCAGTCTCTCGGCACTGGACATCGACACCGGCAAGGTGCTGTGGAAAACCTACACCGTGCCCGAGGAACCCAAGGCGCGCGGCAAGTCCGCGAGTGGCATGCCGATGTTCGGACCTTCCGGGGTGGGCATCTGGTCCTCGCCGACCGTCGATGCGAAGCGCAAGCTCATCTACGTCGCCACTGGCAATGCCTACACGGATCCGCCGCAACACAACAGCGATGCGGTACTGGCAGTGGATATGGCCACGGGTGCCATCAAATGGGCGAGCCAGGTCCTGCCCAACGATGTGTGGGCCATGGGCTGCGCGGCGACCAACAACCCGAACACCGGTTGTCCCGCAACGCTGGGACCGGACTACGACTTCTCAGCTTCGCCCGCACTCGCGCATCTGAATGGACGAGACCTGCTGGTGTTGCCGCAGAAATCCGGCATGTCCTATGCCATGGATCCGGATCAGGGCGGCAAGATCGTGTGGCAGTACCGCGTGGGCAAGGGCAGTGGCCTGGGTGGTATGTGGGGCGGGGCCATCGAGGGCGGCCGGGTCTACATCGGTACCGCGGATCTGCTGACTGAATCGCCCGGCGGCGTGCATGCGCTGAACCTTGCGGATGGCAGCGTGGCGTGGGCCGCGCCGCGCCCCAAGGCACTGTGCGCGGGCCAGATAGGCTGCAGCACCGGGCAGGGCGCGGCGGTGACCGCCATTCCAGGCGCGATTCTCAGCAGCGGCATGGATGGTGGACTGCGGGCCTACTCGGCCAAGACCGGCAAGGTGATCTGGATGTACAACACCAGCCGTTCCTTCAAGACTGTCAATGGCGTGAAGGCCAATGGCGGCAGTATGGATGGTCCGGGCCCGGTGGCCGCGGGCGGCATGCTGTTCGTGAACTCGGGCAACGGCAGCCTGGTCGGACTGCCGGGCAACGTGCTGCTCGCATTCGCCCGGCAGTGAGACTTACCCCAGCTGCACCGGCACGAAGATCCGTGCCTCACCGCGCTGGATCAGCAGCGCGACGGTGTTGTCGTGCTTTTCAAGCATGCTGCGCAGCTGGGCTTCGTTGCTGACGGTGGTGCCGTCGACGGCGAGGACGACATCGCCGGGCTGGATTCCGGCGCGGGCCGCGGCCCCGCCCACGCGCTCCACCAGCAGACCCTGAGCGATACCGCTCTGGCTGGTCTCATCGGAGGTCAGGGGGCGCACCCGCAAGCCGAGCTGGCCGGTGCCGGTCGACGCCGTCTTCACCAACTCCGCCTTGCCCGGCACGCCGCCGAGTTTCGCGGTCAGGTCGATGGTGTGGCCATCGCGCCAGATCTTGAGGTCCGCCGAATCTCCCGGCGCGGCCATGGCCACCGCGGAGGAAAGCTGACCGGCATCGACCATGTCCGTGTGGTTGTACTGCAGGATCACATCGCCCGCCTTGATTCCGGCCCGGGCCGCCGCGCTGTCGGGCTCGACTTTCGCCACCAGCGCACCCGCCGGCATGTCGAGGTGGAATGACTTTGCCAGGGACTGATCCACACCCTGGATGCTGACGCCCAGGCGTGCGTGCTCGACCCTGCCGGTCTTGAGGATCTCATCCTGAATGTGCGAGGCCACCTCGATCGGGATGGCAAACGCCACGCCCTGGAAGCCACCGGTGTTGCTGTAGATCTGCGAGTTGATGCCCACGACATTGCCGTAGCCATCGAACAGCGGACCACCGGAGTTGCCGGGATTCACGGCCACGTCAGTTTGAATGAAGCCGACCGGCTCATCGGTGCCCAGCGAGCGGCCCTTGGCGCTGACGATGCCCGCGGTCGCGGTCTCCTCCAGGCCGTAGGGCGCGCCGATCGCGAGCACGTAGTCACCGACCTGCAGCGTCGAGGAGGGTGTCATGTGCACCGTCGGCAGATCCTTGGCGTCGATCTTGAGGACCGCGACATCGGTCGTGGCATCCTGGCCGAGCACCTTCGCCTTGTACTCGCGATGATCCGCCAGCGTCACGGTGACCTGCGTTGCCCCATGTACCACGTGCGCATTGGTGAGGATCACGCCATTCGGACTGACGATGAAGCCTGAGCCCAGCGCATGCACCGGAGCCTGCTGTCGCGGCTCTTGATTGGGGCCGGGGAAGAAGCGGAAGAACGGCACATCGCCCCAGGGATTGGCGCGATTGCGGGGATTGAGCTGGCTCTGGCCCTGATCCTGGTCCTGATCGTCACCGTCGTTGTCGTCGGCGATGTCACTCGCCTTTGACTCGGTGGTGACACCGACCACTGCGGCGCGATTGGCGGCGACGATGGCGCGATAGTTCGGCGCACCGGTGAAGGGGATGGGGGCAGCCTTGCTCGGGGCCGCGATTGCGGTCGGAGTGACTGAACCTTGGGTGCCGACGGCGCCGGCCGCGGACAAACCAATGACGGCGGCGGCTGCGACAGCCGCGCCGACGGATACTATCAATGCGGGATTCTTGGAGCTCACGTTACTCTCCTCGCGCCACAGCAGCGCTCTTGGAGGAAGAGAATGCGCGGCTGGTCTTAAGTGAACCTTAAGTAGCCGGGAAGCTCACGATGACCCGCAGACCATGTGGTACGGCCGCCTCCAGGGCGATCTGTGCCCCATGGCGCTCGGCGATGGCTTTGACAATAGCCAGGCCCAAGCCGCTGCCACCTTCGCTGGCCCAGGAGGCGCGGTAGAAGCGCGCGAAGGCGCGGGAGCGGTCGGCCGGGGCGATGCCGGGGCCCTGATCGGCCACCTCCAGTACCGCCTGCCCGCCGGCACTACGGGATACTTGGACCCGCACGCGCGAACCCTCGGGCGAATAGCGCACGGCATTGTCGATGAGATTTCGCACCAGGATCCGCAGCGCATCGGCATCCGCCTTGACGGTGATCGCGGTGGGCGCCTCGATCTCGAGGTCGATGTGCCGCTGTTGCGCCCAGGGCTGCAGCTCGCCGGCGGCACTGCGCACGATCGACTCCAGCGCCGTGCTACTCGTCTCGTGCGGCAGTCCCGCAGGTTCATTGCGCGCCAGTGTCAGCAGCTGGCTGACCAGATGCGTCGCGCGTTCGATGGCCTCGCGCAGCCGGGTCGTCGCGAGTGCGCGTTCCGTGTCATCGCGTGCGCGCTCCAGCAGTTGCAGCTGCAGCGAGAGCGCCGTCAGGGGCGAGCGCAGCTCGTGGGCTGCGTCCGCGACGAAGGCCCGTTGACTGGCGAAGGCGCCTGACAGTCGCTCCAGGAGGCTGTTGAGTTCCCGGACCATGGGCGACACTTCGGACGGCAGATCCGGTGCCGTCAGGGGTGCAAGACTGTGGGCATCGCGACGCTCGATCTGCGTCGTGATGCTTTTGAGCGGGCGCATGGCACGTGCGACGATCCACGCCGCCACGACCGCCATCACACCCATCAGCAGCAGCAGGGGCACCAGGACCCGTACGGCCGCCGCACCCGCATACCGCTCGCGTACGCTCCAGGGTTGCGACACCTGGATGACGCCGCTCTCCGTGGGGATCGCGTAGAGCCGCCAGCGCTCTCCCTGCAGCGTCAGGTCCGAGTAGCCGAGCGTGGCCCTGTTGAGGAATGGCAACCCGGGCCGCGAAAAATAGATGCGCGAACCGAACATGTCCCAGATCTGGATGACGAAATCCGCATCACCCGAATGGGCGGGCAGCGTGAACCCCGACATGAAGGAGGCCTGATCGCGCATCGACAGCGCCATCTGGCGCAGTTGGTAGTCGAACAGATTGGACGTCTCCGCGAGCATCCGGCGATAGGTGATGGAGCCGGCGACTACGGACATCAGCACCACGAGCAGCAGCAGCCCCAGCAGCAGTCTGGCGCGGATGGAACGCATCATCGCGGCACGAAGTAGCCGGCGCCGCGCTGGGTGCGGATGGCCTCGCTGCCGAGTTTGCGCCGCAGGGCATGCACATACACCTCGACCGCATTGCTCTCGACCGCCTCATCGAAGCCGTAGAGACGATCCTCGAGCTGGGCCCGCGACAGCACGGCGCCCGGGCGCATCAGCAACGCTTCGAGCACCGCGAATTCCTTGGCCGAGAGCGTCACGGGCGCACCCGCCCGGTGCACTTCGCGGGTCACGGGATTCAGGCGCAGCTCGCCGTGTTCGATGATGGGATCACCGCGACCGGCGCTGCGGCGCACCGCGACGCGCATCCGCGCGGCCAACTCGTCCAGGTCGAAGGGCTTTACCAGATAATCATCCGCGCCGCTGTCCAGTCCGGAGATCCGGCTGCGCACATCGTCGCGCGCCGTGATGATGATGACGGGCGTCGAATCGCCACGTTCGCGCAGCTGCCGCAGTACGGTGAGACCATCCTTGCGTGGCAGCCCCAGATCCAGCAGGACGATGTCGAACCGCGAGTGGCTGAGGGCGCTGTGCGCCGCGGCGCCGTCGGCCATCCAGTCGGTCACATGACCGTCCTGGTTGAGCGCCGTGCGCACGGCCTCGGCAATCATCCGATCATCTTCGACCAGCAGTACGCGCATGCGCGTACTGTACCAAACCGGAACTGGGGGCGATCAGGCCTGCGTGTTGACCAGGTTGCCGACGGCATTCATGCCGGACAGATCATTCGCGAAATTCGTGAGAAAGCCCGAGAGCGAAGCATTGCTGCTGCCGCCCATCGTGCCCACGAGATTCTGGAAACTCTGCTGCAGCGAAGCCAGGGCGGAACTGCTGGCGCTGGAACCGGCCGTGCTGGTCGAGGCCGAAGCGGCCGAAGCAGCCGACGCGGTCGAGTCGCTGCCGTCCACCTCGTCGATGAGATCCTGCAGCGCCGCGCTCATGTGACCGCTCTTGGCGGATGCGCTGGCGCCCGTAGTCGCAGTGGTCGCTGCGCCACCCGCCGTGGTGCCGGCTGCCGTTGCGGCCCCGGCCGCGGTGCCCGTACCCTGCTCCTGCAATGCGGCGACCAGGTTCTGGATGAACGCCTGCATCGCCTGCTGCGGGGTGAGTGTGTTCGACGTGGAGGTGCTGGCGGTATCCGATGCATTGGTTGCGCCGGCGGCGATTGCGGAGGTTGCCTTCGCATCGGCCGTGGTGGTCGTGGCGGCCGTGCCGCCCGTGGCACCGGCGTTGGTCGTCGAGGTGAGCGCGCCGGACTGGGTGAGCGCCTGCATCAGCGCGTCGAACAGCCCGCCGGCCTGCGCTGATTCACTGGCGGTCTGCGAACTGCCCGCGGCAGCCGGGCCGGCAGCACTGGGGCTGGTAGCCGAAGCCTGGCTCGCATTGCTGAGCAGGCTGATCGGATACTGCTGGTACATGTGGCTCGTGATGCCGTGGATGCTCATCTCTAAGGACTCCGGAAGACGCGACTATGACGCCAAAGTTAGTCCGAACTTTAGTTTGGTATTGAGCATTGCTTGGCATTTTGAAGAGATGAATTCGCATCTTTCGAGCTCAAGTGTCAGCAATTGTTGCCGTCCGTGGCGATGGTCGCGAGAGCGGCAATGGGCGGCCGCGCGACGGCAAAACGTTGCCGCATCGGTTAGATTGAGTACCTGGGTCGGGAGAGGGTGTTGGCAGCAGCAATCGACAGGATGCTCGGATGGCTCTTGGGAACGGTCGCGCTCGCGCTGTTTGCAGGCGGTGCCGCCGCGGCGCCGCCTGCAGCCAAAGCGCAGTGGCCGGCACTGACGGAACTGGCGCGTTCGGGCGCTGAAGTCAGTGCCGCGGCCGTCGATCTGGACAACAACCATGCGCTTGATGAGCTGCACCCCGACACGCATCTCACGCCGGCCTCGCTCACCAAGCTGGTGACCGCCGCGGCCGCACTGAACCAATGGCCCCCTGACAAGGTATTCCATACCCGCCTGCTGGCGGCCGGTGCGATCATCGATGGCGAACTGCGCGGTGATTTGGTGCTGCTGGGCGCCGGTGACCCCTCGCTCGATGACCAGTCGTTCTGGAGTCTGGCTGCACAGCTGCGCAGCGCCGGAGTGACGCGGGTGAGCGGCCGGCTGCGGGTGATTCCCGCACCGTTCGGTGCGGTGGGCTGTGAGACCCAGGACCGGTGCGATGCCATGGAGCACAGCGACCGGTCCTACAACGCGCCGCTGGGGGCGGTCGGCGTCGATTTCGGCAACTGGTGCATCCTGGTGCGCCCCCGTGTACCGGGTGTCAACGCCGAGCTGCACGGCTGCGGCGTGAATCAACTCCCGGTGACGGTGGAGGGCAACGTCCGCACCGTCGGTGCGAATGGCCGGCAGACCTTCTGGGTCGACCGGATCACGGATGCCAAGGGTGATCATCTGCGCGCGGGGGGTGACATTCCCGTCGGGCCCGCGCAGCAGCTCTATCGTGCGATGTCCGATCCGGTGCGCGGTTCGGGCCAGCTGCTGAAGGCAATGCTGCGCGAGTTCGGTGTGCCGGTAGCGGGCGAAGTCGCCACCGGCGTCGAAGCGCCGCCCGCTACCGCGCAGCTGCTGGCGCAAGTCGAGGGGCTCAGCCTGAGTGAACAGTTGGGACGCATGCTGCGTTACTCGAACAACTACATCGCCGATGTGCTCACGCTGGATCTGGCGGCTGAAGAGTCCGCGACCCCACCCACGCAACTGGCGGCAAGCGCGACGGTGCTGACGAACTTCCTCGGCAGGCTCGAAGGGCCGGCGAGTCCGGCGGTGCTCCTGCACAGCGGCAGTGGCCTCACGCCGGAAAACCTGATCTCGGCGAATGATCTGGTCAACGTGCTGGCGCACGCCTATCGGGATACGCGACGCTTTCCGACCTTCTACGGCGGCCTGATCGTGCCGCGCGATGCACCGTTCGCGTTCCTGCGGGAGGGGAGTGAGGCGTGGCTGGACCGGGTTGCATTGAAAACCGGCAGCATGGACATGCCGCACTCGGTCCTGGGAATCGCCGGCTATCTGCGCAAACGCAACGGCGGCTGGATCGCCTTCGCCGCCATCGTCAACGGCGGAACCGCGCGGGCGCATATTCCGCTGCACGAATCGCTGCAGGCGGCGCGCACCGATGTCGAGGACCTGCTCAGCCGGTACTGATCCTCGACATCGGGGCTCTTCAGGCCGCGACGTTCATCGCACCGCGCGCGCTGGCGCGGTTCACGGCGGAAATCACTGCCAGCAGTGACGCCGTGATGATGTTGTTGTGGATGCCGACGCCGAACAGGGTCACGCGCGAGTGGGTGGTGATCTCCACATAGGCCACCGCCTGTGCGCCGCTGCCGGCCGATCGGGAATGCTCTGAATAGGACAGCACGTCCATGGGCAGTCCCAGCGCCGCCACGAGGGCATCGATCGGCCCCGAGCCGGTGCCCGCAAGGGTGGTGGCCGTGCCATTGCGATCCACATGCAGGGTGATGCGCTCACGGTCGGCGCCGTCGGAGGTGGCGGCGAGCTGGTGCGAACGGTACACGAAGGGCGCGGTGGTGCGCAGGTATTCGGCGCTGAACAGCTCCGCCAGCTCATCGCTGCTGAGCTCCTTGCCCGAGGCATCGGCCTGGGCCTGCACCACCTGGCTGAACTCGATCTGCAGCCGCCGCGGCAGCACATACTGATGATCGCGCTCCAGCAGGTAGGCGACGCCACCCTTGCCGGACTGGCTGTTGACGCGAATGATGGAATCGTAGGTGCGGCCCAGATCATGCGGATCAATCGGCAGATAGGGAACGTCCCAGAGCGCGCCGGACTGCAGGGCCGCGAAACCCTTCTTGATGGCGTCCTGGTGGGAGCCGGAAAACGCCGTGAACACCAGATCTCCGACATAGGGATGGCGCGGATGGACAGGCAGCTGGTTACAGTCCTCCGCGCAGCGGGCAACTTCGTTGATGTTGGAGAAATCCAGACCCGGATTCACGCCCTGGGTATACAGGTTCAGCGCCAGCGTCACGATGTCAACGTTACCGGTGCGCTCGCCATTGCCGAACAGCGTCCCTTCGACGCGGTCCGCACCGGCCATCATGGCCAGTTCCGCGGCGGCGACACCGGTGCCGCGGTCATTGTGCGGATGGACGCTGAGGATGATGCTGTCGCGCCGGGCGACATGCCGGCAGAACCATTCGATCTGATCGGCATAGATGTTCGGCGTGGCCATCTCGACCGTCGCCGGCAGGTTCAGGATCGCCTTGCACTTCGGTGTGGGCTCCCATACCTGCGTGACGGCATCGCAGACCTCCACGGCATAGTCGAGCTCGGTGCCGGTGAAGCTCTCGGGGCTGTACTCGAATATCCACTGCGTATCGCGGCGCCGTTCGGCCTCACGACGCAGGCATTCGGCGCCGCGTACCGCGATGTCCCGGATGCCCGCGCGATCCTGTTTGAAGACCACGCGACGCTGGGTGGTCGAGGTGGAGTTGTAGACGTGCACGATCACGCGCTTCGCCCCGACCACCGCCTCATAGGTGCGGGTGATGATTTCCGGGCGCGCCTGCGTCAGCACCTGGATGGTCACATCCTCGGGGATCAGGTCGCCATCGATGAGTTCGCGGACGAAATCGAAATCGGTCTGCGAGGCGGCCGGAAATCCGACTTCGATTTCCTTGAAGCCGATTTTCACGAGCTGCTCGAACATGCGGTGTTTGCGCGCCGAGTTCATCGGCTCGATGAGTGCCTGGTTGCCATCGCGCAGGTCGACGCTGCACCAGCTGGGCGCCTGGTTCAGGATGCGGTTCGGCCAGGTCCGGTCGGTCAGCCCGATCGGGGCGAAGGGGGTATATTTTTGGGACGGAATCTTCAGCATGGGATCACTCCCGGGGCGGATCGGAGGGGCTGCATGGGTTCCCGTCTTGATGGCGCCGACGGGTAGCGCGATTGGATGTGGCGCCTAGCGGCGCAGAAGCAGAAGCGCAAGCAGCCCGGACGCCGGGGCGTCGGGTATCAGGCCTGAGATGATGCGAGCGCTGTGCATGCCCCGTAACCCTAGCACCGGATTCGCTGCAAAAACAAGTGTCTTCCGGTAAAGTTCCGGCCCCATGTCTCATCTGAAGCGCATTCGCTCAATTCTGCTGCTGGCGCTGCTGTTGCCGGGGGTGGCGCTGGCCGCATTCAACAAGGACGCCGCGACAGTCCTGATCACCGGGTCAAACCATGGCCTGGGCCTGGAGCTGGCCCGCCAGTATGCCGCCCGGGGTTGGAACGTCATCGCCACCGCGCGCCGGCCGGCCGGTGATCCGGGGCTCAAGGACCTGGCGGCGATTCGCGCGCAACACCCGAATCTCGTCATCGAACAGCTCGATGTGACCGACTCGGCGATGATCAAGGCGCTGGCGGCGAAATACAAAAATCAGCCGATCGATGTGCTGCTGAACAATGCGGCGGCGGTCGAGCCGACCTTCGCGGCCGACATGGCCGAAGTCATGAAGCCGTATGACCAGATCGATTTCGATGCCGCACGCCATGACTTCGATGTAAACACGCTCGGGCCCATGCGCGTGGTGCAGGCGTTCGCGCCGAACGTCCTGGCCTCCAAGGGCAAGCGTATCGCGACGGTCACATCGATGGCCGGCTCCTTCGGTGCGCCGATGGCCGGTGCCATGGGTATGAACTACGGCGCCAGCAAGGCCGCGCTCAACAAGTACATGACGCTGCTGACGGTGGCCCTGAAGCCTCAGGGTGTGCTGGTGGGACTGTTCCAGCCGGTGTTCATCGCGACCAAGGATGACAAGAAGGCCATGCAGGGGGCCGCCGCGATCGAGCCGGAAGTGGCCAAGCTCATCAAGTCGATCGATGAAATGTCGCCGGCGACGGACGGCAAGATCGTCAACTTCTCAACGGGTAAGATCGACCCGTACTGAGCGGCCCTTTCAGCGCCGCCCGGGTCGCGCAGGCGGCGTGACCGCACCCGCGCCCGGAGTCTGCATCTGCAGCAGCGCCTGCTCGGCACCATAGACCGCATCCAGATACGCGGCGCGGATCAGATGCGGTGCGATGTCCCGATAGCGCGCGTGCAGCCAGGTGGCCGATTCATAGGCGCGGGCGCAGGCCAGGGCCGCGCCCGCGTCGCCGTCACCGGCGACCAGCGCATTCTCCACCATCGGCGACAGCGGCAGCTCATCGACGATCTTGGCCATGGGCATGCCCATCAGCACATCGAGCATGGAGAAGAGCCCGGTGATGAAGTAGGGGGCGGTGGGGGACTGACCGGCCAGACGTGCCAGCTGTTCGCACATGTGCGCACGGGCCATGGCGGTGACGAACAGGCTCGGCGGCCGGTTCTCCAGCTGCTGCAGCGCCGCCAGCGAGCACAGCTGGCGCAGGTTATCCATGCCCAGCAGCACCAGCGCCTGGCGGATCGAATCCACCTTCTGCGGCAGATTGTAGAAACTGGAGTTGATGCAGCGCAGGACCCGGTAGGACATCGACAGATCCTGCGAAATCATCTGCTCGACTTCGCGCATGGTGCAGTCCGGGTTCTGCACGGTCGCGACCAGTCGCAGTGTGGCAAAGCCATTGCGCGGCGCACGGTGCGAATGGAAGCGCTGCGGGCGCTGCAGGAAATCGCCCTGGAAGCCATCGAACCCCAATTGGTTGGCGTGCTCGAACTGTTCAATCGTCGCGACGGTCTTGGCAATCAGTTTGAGGCCGCGGCGGATGAGAGCGGGGCTCATGCTCGCGAGCTCTTCGGGCTCGAAGTTTGGAAACGGCACCTTCACGATGTCGACCAGGTCCAGCAATTCCGGGGCGGTACGCTGCGGCGCGAAGTCATCGAGGGCGATATGATGGCCGCGCTGGCGCAGGGTGCGGATGCCGCGCAGCGCCTGCTCATCGGCCGTCAGATCGCCGGGAATCTCGATGATCACCCGTTCCGGATGCAGGGACAGCGGCTCGTCGGCCATCAGCAGTTCACGCGGGTAGCGGATGTAGACCGGCAGGGTGCCGGCCAGACGGTCGAGGCCGATATCCAGCGCCGCATCCGCCAGGATTCGCAGCGCCTCTTCCTTGGCGCCGTTGACCGGTCCCGACTCGGACTCGGCGTACTGCAGCTCGTAGGCCACGACGGTCATGGCCTTACCGTAAATTGGCTGGCGGGCCACCAGTGCGACGGACCCCCCGGCCGGGGTCGCGGCGGCAACGGTATTGATGTTCTGCGTGACGTTTCTTGCCGGCATGGTGTACCTCTCGATATGGCAAAGCCTATCCGCAGTAATCAAGGCGGCGCCGCGCACCGACGCACAGCTTTGACGGATCGCCTGGCAGCAGGCGGGCACCGAGCCACTTGCTATGTCAAATGCCAAGACCCCGCGGTTCGGACTACACTGTGCGGTCCGGATTTGTGACCTGCCGCACAGTTCAAAACAGACAAGGAATGTTCATGACAGGAGCCGCGCCGGCCTCCGAGACCCCGAAGTTCTCCCGTGGCTACCGCGCCTGGCTGCTGGCGATGCTGGTGCTGGTCAGCGCCTTGAACCTCGCGGATCGCCAGGGTTTGGCGGCATCGAGCCAGGCGCTGAAGCTGGATCTGAAGTTTTCGGACTCGCAGATGGGCCTGCTGCAGGGATTGCCGTTCGCGCTGTTCTACACGCTCATGGGGTTGCCGCTGGCTCGCCTCGCCGAGCATCGCAGCCGCACCCGCATCATCGCCGCCTGTCTGGGTCTGTTCGGCGTCATGGCCGCGCTGTGCAGCACCGCACAGAGTTTTGGCCGGTTGGTGCTGTTCCGCGTCGGCGTCGGGATTGGCGACGGCGGTTTCGGTCCACCGGTCGCCTCGCTGATCGGCGATCACTATCCGATGGCGCGCCGCGCTTCGGCCATGGCCATCATCTGGGTGGGCGCGCCATTGGGCGTGGTGTTCGGCTCGGTCATGGGGGGCTGGCTCGCACAGCACTATGGCTGGCGCATGACCTTCATCGTCATCGGCCTGGCGGGCGTGGCGGTCTCGCTTTTGGTATTGCTCACGCTGCGCGAGCCGGCGCGCGGAGCATTCGATGCCGCAGGCGCCGCGCGCGGCCCGCCACCGCCGGTGCTCGCCGTGTTCCGCTTCCTGTTCGCGAAGCCCGCCATGCGCCAGACCTTGATCGCCGCCGCGCTCGCGGGCATGGCGATGAATGGCATCGGGCAGTTCCTCAATCCCTTTCTGGCACGCAACTTTTTCCTGGGGCCCGCCGAGGTCGGTCGATTGCTGGGGTTGATCGCCGGGGTCTCGATGGCATCCGGCCTGTTGATCGGCGGCTTCGGGGTCGACTGGGTCGGGCGCTTCGACAAGCGCTGGTACGTGTGGGGTCCGGCGGCGGGCCTGCTGCTGGCTGCGCCACTTTTCATCGTGGGACTCAATCGCAGCAGCCTCCCGAGCACGGTCGTGATCATGATTTTCGCGCATGTGGCGATGTTCCTTTACTACTCGCCGACGCTCGCGATCGCGCAGAACATGGTCGGCGCGAACATGCGGGCGTCCTCGGCCTTCGTGGTCTCAGGCCTGGTGCTGGGGCTGGTCGGCATTGGACTGGGGCCCACCATCGTTGGCTTCCTCAGTGATCGTTTTGCCGTGCATGCCTACGCACCCTACCTTGCGAGCTGTCCGGGTGGCCGCGCCCCGGCCGGATCATTGCCGGCGCTGGCCGATGCCTGCCGCAATGCCGGGGCGACCGGGATTCGTCAGGCACTGATGGTCATGGCGCTGCTGTGCGTATGGTCAGCCCTGCACTACATGCTCGCGGCACGGAACCTGCGGCGGGACCTGGATACCCACTACACGGCCGGTGCCGCATGAGCGAATTCATCACGGCCATGCCCAAGGCCGAATTGCACGTGCATCTGGAAGGCACCCTCGAGCCGGAACTGAGCTTCGAGCTCGCGCGCCGCAACGGCATCGCGCTCCCCTACACGAGCCGCGAAGCGCTGCTCGCCGCCTATGATTTTCATGACCTGCCATCCTTCCTCGCCATCTACTACGCCGGCATGAGCGTCCTCAGGCACGAGCAGGACTTCTTTGCGCTCACCTGGGAGTACCTGCTGAAGGCCCGCGAACAGAACATCGTCTATGCGGAGCTGTTCTTCGATCCGCAGGCGCACACCTCACGCGGCGTTGCCTTCGACACCGTCATTCGCGGCATTCATCGTGCCCAGCTCCAGGCGGCGGCGCAGCTGGGCGTCGAGACGCAGCTGATCATGTGCTTCCTGCGCGATATGTCGGCGGAGTCGGCGCTGCAGACCCTGCAGCAGTCATTGCCCTACCGTGACTGGCTGGTCGGTGTGGGACTGGACTCGGATGAGAAGAACAATCCGCCCATCAAGTTCGCGGCAGTATTCGCCGCGGCCCGGGCGCAGGGCCTGAAGCTCACCATGCACTGTGATGTGAATCAGGAGAACACCCTCAGCCATATCGGCCAGGTGCTGCACGATATCCGCGTCGATCGCATCGATCACGGCGTGAACTCACTGGAGGATATGGAACTGTGCGCGCAGATTCGCGACCGTCGCATCGGTCTGACGGTGTGTCCGATCTCCAACCGCTTCGTGGTGCAGACGCTCACGGCGAAGGAAATCCGGCGCATGCTGGAGCTGGACATGCTGGCGACGGTGAACTCGGATGATCCGGCGTACTTTCGCGGCTACCTCAATGAGAACCTCGTGGCCCTGCACGAGGAGGGCGGCCTCACGGCCGCGGAAATCGTGCGCCTGGTCCGCAACTCCTTCGAAGTATCCTGGATCGCTCCCGAGCGACGCGCCGCCCTGCAGGCGCGTCTGGATCGCTACCTGGAACAGGCTGCGTAACTACGGGTCGGTGGGTGTGCGTTCGAGGCGTGCCTGCGGCAGGCCGCGTCGCTGTCGTTCGCGACGCAGTGAAAGCGCCCGCGTGAACAGCACCAGCGAAGCCCAGCCGAGGAACAGCGCGACCGGTATGGCCGCGAGCCAGGGCCACAGCACCGCGCAGACCGCGAGACCCAACGCGACCACCGCCACCACCGCGACGATCTTCGCCTCGGTTGGCGCCAGCACCCGCTGCTCGGTCAGAGCCGCGCCGACCGTGCGCCCCAGTCGCAGTGCACCGGCGGCGGCGCGGCCCGCGCGCCCCCCTTGTCCTTCCGGACTGTCCGGTGCCTGATCCTCGCGCCGGCGGTGCAGCGAACGTCCCCGCAAGCTGTTCGCCATGGCGGCCCCGAGCCTGCGCCGGTCGCGACGCAGGACGATCTCGGTGGACTCGGCTATGTCCGACTCAAACATCCGCTCCATCTGTCCCGCGAAGCCGCGATCCTCCACCAGCGCATCCAGCTCGTAGTTGCCCACCCAGCTGGCGATGTTGAGATTGCTGGAACCCACCCGCGCCCAGCGACCGTCGGCGACCGCGGTCTTGGCGTGCAGCATCGAGCCCTTCCACTCAAAGACGCGCACGCCAGCCTCCAGCAACGGCCGATAACCGGCCTGCGAGAGCGGGCGCAGCACCGTGATGTCGGTGGCGCCGGGCACCAGCAGGCGCACATCGACGCCGTCCATCGCGGCGGCGCGCAATGCCTGGATATAGGGCGGAATGCCGGCGAAATAGGCGTCCGTGAGCCACAGCGTGCGGCGTGCCGCGGCGGCGATCAGTTGATCAAGCCGCAGTACGGCCAGTGTGCCGGGAGTCGTCGCGACCACCCGCAGCGCGACATCGCCGGCGGCGTCCCGGGGTGATGGCAGGGGAATGAAGGGCTGGAAGTCCCCCGATGAAACGATACCGGACGAACCGATGACCGGAACGCTGGCCGCCCACACCTCGGCGAAGGCGCTGTCCATGTCCGATAGCGCCGGCCCGCGGATCTCGATGCCGGTGTCGCGCCAGGGGGCGATGCCGCGCTGCGGGTCGCCCCGCCAGTGCTTGCCGACGCACAGCCCGGTGATGAAACCGATCTCGCCGTCCGCGGTGAGCAGTTTGCGGTGATCGCGCTGCAGCCATTGGATGGGATGGGCGGCGCGCGGGGAATTGAAGCAGCGTACCTTGACGCCGGCAGCGATCAGGGGGCGCCAGAAATGCCGCGATGACTTGCCGAGGCACCCCAGCCAGTCATAGACCATGCGGACCTGGACGCCGCTTTGCGCGCGCTCGATCAGCGCGGCGGAGAATTCCGCGCCGACCTCGTCCTCATAAAATATGAAATTCTCAAAGCAGATGTGGTGCCGCGCGCCGCTGATGGCGCGCAGCCACTGCGGATAATTCTCGGCACCATCGCGCAGCAGCTGCACCGCGTTGCCAGCGACCAGCGGCGCGCCGGCCGCACGGGTGAAGGCCTGATCGAGAAGGTCCTGTCCGTGCGGCGGCTCCATCAATCACGCGGCGACCGTACGGGCCGCGGCCAGTGCCTGCTTGCGCGTCGCGGCGACCTTCACCGGCGCGGTCTCCACCAGGAACAGCGTGAGAATGGTCGCGATGACCGCAAGTCCCGAGGCAATCCACATGGTGACCGCCAGGTTGTTGTAATGGTCCGCGGCGCGGCCGGAGAGCCAGGGGACGAGTCCGCCCCCGATCAGCTCACCCAGGCCCATCACCAGACCCAACGTGGTGGCGACATAGCGCGAGGGAATGGTCTCCGACGGAATGGTCGCCATGAACAGTGGAAAGGTGCCGCTGGCGGACCAGCCCAGGAATACCAGAAGCGCCAGCATCCATGAGGAGCCCTGGTAGTACAGGGCCGCGATGGGATAGAAGATGCCGATGAAGGTGAACACGATCATCACCGGCTTGCGGCCGAGCTTGTCGGACAGTCCCGGCACGATGAAGGCGAAGACCGCTGCGGAAATGCCCAGCGCGCCGACCAGCCATGAGGTTTCGCTGTGCGACAGACCGCGCAGGCTGCCGTAGATCGTCGGTAGGAAGGTCCAGCCGAGGATCATCCATGGCACCATCACGATGCTCAGCAGTATGCAGATCCACATATTGCGATAACCCATCGCCTGGACCAGGGTCTGGGCGGCGCTGGTGGGTCGCGCCGGGGCTGCCGGGCTGCCGGGCTCCACCGCCGCGACGGCCACGGTGGCATCGCGAGCCGGCTCGCGGACGAACAGCCAGATCAAAGCGGCGCAGATCAGGCCCGGCACGGCGGCCACGAAGAAGGCGCCGCGCCAGTTGAACATCTGCGCCAGCGCGGTGAGGATGACGGGACCGGCGAAGGAGCCGATGAGATTGCTGCCGAGATTCTGCATCACGCCCATGTTGAAGCCGCGACGCGACTCCGAGGACTCCAGTACCACCAGCGATTGAGCAATCGGCAGAATGGGTCCTTCGGCCAGGCCCATCAGCATGCGCGAGGCCAAAAGCACCCCGAAGGAGGGTGCGAGACCGGAGACTACCGAGCAGACCGAGAAGATCACGACGGTGATCAGCAGAATGGACTTGCGCCGCGCCAGCGCATCCGACAGCGTGCCGATCACAAATCCGGAGATGGCCCAGCAGATCGAAAGGCCCGAGGACAGCGCGCCGACCTGGCCGTTGGTGAGATGCAGTGATGCGGTGATGAACGGGGCCAGATTGCCCATCGCATTGCGGTCGAAGAACACGAAGCCGAACATCAGCGTCAGTACGCCGATCATCCGGATCTCATAAGCGGCCTTCGGTGTCATGTCGTCGTCCCCCTCGCCTGTAGTTGTTCGTCGGGCACCCACCAGCCATGAATGCCCTGGTTGAGTCGGAACGGCAGCTTCACGGTCGCGACCGCGCCGTCCTCCATGTGCTGGGTGTCGACCACGACCAGATTGGAGCGGTTCTCCAGCAGCACATTGGCAATGCCGACCAGGTAGCCATCGCCTTCGGGGGCGGTGGCCGAGCGCGGCACGAAGCAGCACTCCTGCAGGCTGCTGGCGTTGCCGACATAGAACGTGGAGGTCTTGCGCGTCTGCACGTCGAATTTCGTGTAGCAGTTCACCGGGCGGGTGGGCGCATTCGCCAACCGCTCATCCACGGGCCTGGTGACATCGATGGTCGGCATGAAGCCGTAGCGATAGTCGATGGTGTGGAAGCGGTCATCCTGCCGCGGCAGGATGCCGATTTCGCGCGGAAACAGGATCTCCATGTCGTAGGACTCGATGCTCTTTTTCGACAGGTCCACGGACAGCCGCGTCACATGGCCCTCGGCGGCCTTGCGGTCCCAGGGTTCGCCGCCGCTGTTGGGAAAGAACGGAAACTGGTTCTTGAGCCCCATGTCCATGTCGATGTAGATGCGATCGCCGTCCGAGAAGGCGCCCATGACGTGCGTGGCGCAGCGCTCAGGCCCCTTGAACCAGCGCAGGTCCTTGCCATCGCCGCCGCGGCGCATGACGCCGAGCCAGGTCGGCAGATTCGAATTCCATGAAAAGTGCACGCCGCCCCGCTTCATCTGCTCGACATCGGTGGCCATCGGAATGACCAGAAAGGCGATGTGCTTCTGGGTCACGGCGAAGTCATGCAGCATGCCGACGTAGGGCACCTTGATCCACGCTTCCCAGGTGACTCGACCGGTGCGGTCCATGGCATAGACCGCGACGTCATCCGTGGCTTCACCGCGCGCCTCGTAGCCATAGGCGATCATCTCGCCGGTTTCGGGATCAAATTTCGGGTGTGCCGTGAACGTCTTGCTGGTGAGCTTGCCGCCGAAGGTGTGATAGTCGTCGAGGGTCGCGAGCGTGACCGGGTCCATGGTCACCGGCGGACTGTCCTCCTTGAGTGCGAGCAATCTGCCGGCATGAAACACCACATGGGTGTTGGCCGTGCCACGACTCAGGTTCCTGACCGCCGCGTCATCGGTGGACGGATTGCGATACATCCCGAACAGTGCCTTGCGCGCGGCTTCCTGCGCTTTGTAGCGCTGCGTGCGCACGTAGCGGGTCTTGAGGTCCACGTGTCCGTCCGCGAAGCGGAACATCGCAACATTGCCCTCGCCATCGAAGGGAATGTTGTTGGCGAACTTCGGCGGGTACTGGAAGTCCGGTCCGACCCGATAGAACGCGCCGTTCATCGCGGTCGGAATCTCGCCTTCGACTTCGCAGTCGCGGATGTCCACCTCGCCGCGAAACGGCGCGGCGAAACCACCGAACATCGGGTTCTTGCCAAAGGTGACTGACATTATGCGTGCCCCACGTCGACGAGGATCTTGGTGCCTTCCTGGCGATGCAACCGTTCGAATCCCTGATCGATGATGCCGTTGAAGGGAATGGTCTCGACCCACCCCTCCTGGGGGTAGGCACCGGCGGCCATCTCCGCAATGACTCGCGGAAAGGCGTTGCAGGAGAGCGCGACGCCGGTGACCCGCGCCTCGGACATCAGAATGTCCATCGCGCCGATCGACAGCGGCCGGGTGTGGATGGCGACGACCACGACATTGCCGTCGACACGCGTGCCGCGAAACGCCGCATCGAAGGCCGCCGGCACACCCGCCGCGTCCACCGAGGCGTGCGCGCCGCGACCGCCGGTCAGATCCTTGATGGCCGAGACCACGTCGCCCTCGAGCGGATCGAGCACCTGCTTGATCCCCAGGCCCCGCAGCACCGCCCGTCGTGCCGGCGAGGGGTCCGACATGATGACGTTGATGCCACGGCGGCGCAGGGTGAAATAGACGCCGATGCCGATCGGCCCGCCGCCGTGGATCACGGCACTCTGGCCGGCATCCAGATCACAGCGCTCGGCAGTGCGCCAGGCGATGGCCATCGGCTCAATCAACGCGCCCTGCATCCCGGTCATGCCGGCGGGCAGTTTGTGCGCCATCGAACGCTTGACCACGGAGTACTGGGCAAGACCGCCGCTGTCGCGGTTGTAGCCATGGAATGCCAGAAGGCCGCAATGGTTGTATTGACCACTTTCGCAGTAGAGGCAGTGGCCGCAGGTCTCCACCGGCTCGACGGCGACCCGGTCGCCGACGAGCAGATCCTCGATGCCCGCGCCGACTTCGACCACATCACCGCACAGTTCGTGACCCATGATCACGGGATTGACCTTGCCGGTCAGGGGATGCGGGTCGGTGGTCCGGGTGGTGATCGGGCCGTCGTAGTATTCGTGCAGGTCGCTGCCGCAGATGCCGTTGTAGAGCACCCGCAATTTGACCTGACCCGGCCTGGTGGTGGGCTCGGGCACCTCTTCGAGGCGCAGGTCCCGATTTCCGTGATAAACCGCGGCGCGCATGGTTTCCTCCAGCCCCGAACGCTGCGGGGCGCGGCCACGCTATGCTCCGTCGGCGGGGTCGTCAAGCGAGCCGGCAGTGGCCGCCGTCATGCCCGGAATATGCCGGGTGGTGATCTGTTCACGGCAGTGCGCGGCGAAGGCCTGGACCAACCGGGAGCCCCCATGGCCCTTCAGGCGCGCCAGGCCCAGCACCGCCGGCGGGTGGCTGCCCGCGATCCGCACGGGGTACAGCCTCTGACCATCCATGGCATACAGCGATTTGGGGCGGGCATTGAACAATGCGTAGCCGAATCCATTGGCCACCATCGTGCGGATGACTTCCGGATGGGGCGAGCGCCAGGCGACGTGCGGGGTCAGGTCGGCCCGCATGAAAAGTCCCAGCAGGTACTCGCGGCTGATCGGCAGATCCAGCAGGATCAGCGGCTGGCGCGCGAGCTCCGCCAGACGCACGCTGCGGCGCCGACGCAGCTCATCGGCGCCGCCAAAAAGGGCATACGGCGGCAGTGCCACCAGCGGCTCGTAGGCGATGTCCTCGCCGGCCTGCAGATCATAGGTGATGGCGACATCGAGCTGGGCCCGCCGCAGGCCCTGCACCAGACCCTCCTGGTGCTGCGCCGTGGGCGCGATCGTGCAGCCCGGATGGGCGTGCATGAAGGTCTTCGCGAGTTCCGGCATCACCATGGGCGCCAGGGTCACGAGGCAGCCGACGTTCAGCGTCCCGCGCAACTGGCCATTCTCGGTCGCTGTGGCGTACAGCCCTTCCATGTGCCTGACGCCCAGGCGTGCCTCGCGCAGCAAACTGCGGCCCGCCGCTGTCAGGGACAGTCCCTGGGCGTGATGACGCACGAACAACTGCACCCCGAACTCCTGCTCGAGATGGGTGATGGCGGTCGATATCGAAGGCGCGGAAATGTTGGCGCGCTGTGATGCGGCCAGAATGCTGCCGGACTCTGCGGCGGCGATGAAATACTCGAGTTGTCGCAGCGTGAATTTCAAGCCTCAAGAGTGTATGGCGAGCTTCTTGCACTGACCATCCCTTTCCAGGCATCGTCGCAGCGGGGGGACAAGCATGACGACCAGCGAACAGTCCGCGGTACTCGAGGATCGGACGATCCAGCCGATTCCCATCACCGAACGGCACGGCACCGCGCGCGACCTGTTCACGATCTGGTTTGGTTCCAACATCATGCTGCTCACCGTCGTGACCGGCGCGCTCGCGGTCACCGTCTTTGGACTGCCCTTCAGCTGGTCCGTGATCGCCCTGACCGGCGGCAACCTGCTGGGCGCTGTGTTCATGGCCCTGCACGCCGCACAGGGACCGATCCTGGGTGTGCCGCAGATGGTGCAGACCCGCGGCCAGTTCGGATCCTATGGGGCGCTGCTGGTCGTGACTCTGGTCATCATCATGTACGTCGGCTTCTTTGCTTCGAACCTGGTGCTGAGCGGGGAAGCATTGAGCGCGGTGTGGCCGGCGCTGCCTGAAATGCAGGCCATCGGGCTGATCGCGGTGATCAGTGGGGCCGGGGCCGTACTCGGCCACGACCTCATCCATGCCTACGCCCGCTGGATGTCCTGGGTCTCGGGCGTGGCGCTCGTGATCGTGACGGGCTGGATCGTATTCGTACACGGCCTGCCGCCGCTCTTCCACACGAAGGGGGCGCTGACGTTGACCGGCCTCCTGGGCGCGGTCTCGGTGGCGGCGCTGTGGCAGATTGCCTATGCGCCCTATGTGTCGGATTACTCTCGCTACCTGCCGGCCGACACCGGAGCGCGCACCGCCTTCTGGGCCACCTTCTGGGGCTGCACGATCGGCTCCACCTTGCCGATGGTGCTGGGCGCGCTCATCGGTGCCTGCATCGTCGGCGAGGATGTGGTGAAAGGCCTGGGCGCGCTCACCGGCGGTCTTGCACCGGTGGCACTGGTGGCCTTTACCCTCGCGATGCTCCCGACCAACGCCATGAACCTGTATTGCGGCGCACTATCGACGCTGACCATCGGCCAGACCCTCGCACCGCGATGGTCGCCGCGGGCCAGCGCGCGCACCATTGTGGTCATCGCTCTGGTGCTGATCGCCTTGCTGCTGGCGGTGCTCGGCAAGGATTCCTTCCTCGTCAACTACACCAACTTCATTCTGTTGCTGCTGTACGTGCTCGTGCCCTGGACCGCGATCAACCTGGTGGACTACTACCTGGTGCGTCATGGCGTCTACGACGTGGCGAGTTTCATGCGTCAGGACGGCGGCGTCTATGGCCGGGCCAACGTCGCGGCGCTGGTCTGCTATGTGTTCGGCATTCTGATTCAGATTCCGTTCATGTCGACGCCGATGTACACCGGACCGGTCTCGCAGGCGCTGCATGGCGCCGACCTGTCCTGGCTGATCGGACTGGCGCTCACCTCGCCGTTGTACTACTTCCTCGCCAGGTCACGATGAGTCGCGACTCCCGCTACGATGTGCTGTTCGAGCCCGTGCAGCTCGGGCCGGTCACCACTCCCAATCGTTTCTTTCAGGTACCGCACTGCAACGGCATGGGGTACCGAGATCCTTCGGCATTGGCGGCGATGCGCGCGGTCAAGGCCGAGGGCGGCTGGGGTGTGGTGTGCTCCGAGCAGGCGGAGATTCATCCCTCGGCGGACATCTCGCCGTTCATCGAGCTGCGCATCTGGGACGATCAGGATCTGCCCATGCACGCGCGCATCGCGACGGCCATTCACGAGCAAGGTGCGCTCGCGGGTTTGCAGCTGTGTCACAACGGCATGAATGCCCCGAACCTGAACTCGCGCGAGATCCCAATGGGCCCGGCGCATCTGCCCGTGGCCAGCGTTTTCATGGACCCGGTGCAGGCGCGCGCCATGACCCGGCGCGACATCCGGGACCTGCGCCGCTGGCATCGGGCCGCGGCGCTGCGCGCGAAGCGCGCGGACTACGACCTGGTCCAGGTGTATGCCGGCAAGCTCTTCGGCGGCCCGATGTTCTTTCTCTCAAGGCGCTACAACACGCGCAGCGACGAGTACGGCGGCAGTCTGGAGAATCGCGCGCGCCTGCTGCGCGAGCTGCTGGAGGACACGCGCGATGCCATCGGTGATCGCTGCGCCGTCGCCTGTCGCATCTCGGTCGATGAACTGATCGGCCCCGAGGGCCTGCATGCCGCGGAAGCGCGCGATCTCATCGGGTACCTGGCGGAGCTCCCGGATCTGTGGGATCTGACGCTCTCCAGCTGGGACAACGACAGTCAGACTTCGCGTTTTGCCGCCGAAGGCTATCAGGAGCCCTTCGTGCTCGGCATCAAGTCGCTCACCACCAAGCCCGTGGTGGGCGTCGGGCGCTTCACCTCACCGGACACCATGGTGCGCATGATCCGCCAGGGGGTGCTGGATCTGATCGGCGCCGCGCGCCCTTCGATCGCGGATCCGTGGCTGCCGCGAAAAATCCAGGAAGGGCGCGTCGAGGACATCCGCGAGTGCATCGGCTGCAACATCTGCGTGGCCGGCGATCACACCGCCTCCATCATCCGCTGCACCCAGAATCCATCGATGGGCGAGGAATGGCGCAAAGGCTGGCATCCGGAGCGCATCCGCGCGCGCCACGACAACACACGCGTTCTCATCGTGGGCGCAGGGCCGGCGGGTCTCGAGGCGGCCATGATGGCCGGGCGACGCGGTTACGAGGTGGCACTCGCCGATGCCGGTGATGAGCCGGGCGGTCGACTGGTGCATGAACGGCGCCTGCCGGGACTCGCGGCCTGGGGACGCGTGGTGGACTACCGTCTGCAGCAGATCCAGCGCCAGCAGAACGTATCCCTGTATCTGCACAGCGAGCTGTCAGCCGCAGACATCCTGGAATTCGGCTTCGAGCATGTGGTTCTTGCCACCGGTTCGGACTGGCGTCGCGATGTCGTGTCGCGCACCCGGGTCACGCCGCTCCCCACCGACCCAGCGATGCCGCTGTTCACGCCCGAACAGCTGTGGCGCGGCGAGCGACCGCCGGGACGCCAGCTCGTGCTCTATGACGATGATCATTACTACCTCGGCGGCGTACTGGCCGAGTGGCTGGCGGGCGAGGGCTTCGAGGTCACGCTGATGACGCCAGCCGCGGAAGTCTCGCGCTGGACCCATAACACGATGGAACAGAGTCGTATCCAGCGACGCCTGCTGGAGTGCGGAGTGAAGATCGTTCCGCACCGCGTCCCCCAGGCGATTCACGCCCGGAGCATTGAGAGCGCTTGCGTCTTTACCGCTCAGGCGGCGCAGCACGCGGCCGACGGCGTAGTGATGGTCACGAGTCGCCTGCCGCGCAATGAACTGGCGGTGACGCTCGCCGCGCGGGAGTCGCACTGGGCTGCTGCCGGGATTCGCACCGTGCAGACGATCGGAGATGCGCTCGCGCCGGGTACCATTGCCGCGGCGGTCTACAGCGGCCGACGGTTCGCCGAGGAACTGGGGCTCGAAGTCGATGTCGACCGGGTGCCCTATCGACGGGAAGTGGCGCAGCTCGGCCCCTTCGATCTTTCGGCCTTGCTCGGTCAGCCGGGCATCTGAATCCCGAAGCTCAGGTCCTTCTCGGAGAGCAGTCGGATCGGCACACGCGGCACCTTCCAGGTCTCATCCGCATACTCGCGAATGGTCCGGTCCGAGGAGAAACTGTCGGAGCGGGCGACATTCAGCACCGACATCTGCGCCCAGTGCGAGCCATCCGCGTAGGCCTGACTGACCAGTCGCTGGCAGTCTGCGTACGATTGGAAATCGGCCAGCACCAGATAGGGATCCCAGCCCAGTAGGCCATCGATCAGGGGCTTGAAGATCTGGGTATCCCCGCGCGAGAAGAACCCGTCCTTGACCAGATCGATGACCTGGCGCAGCTCGGCGTTCGAGTCGTAGTAGTGACCGGGGTGGTAGCCCTGGGCCTTCATCGCGTACACCTCCGGCGCCGACAGTCCGAAGGTGAAGAAATTCTCGGCGCCGACTTCCTGGCTGATCTCGATGTTCGCGCCGTCCTGGGTGCCGATGGTCAGCGCCCCGTTCATGCAGAACTTCATGTTGCCGGTGCCGGAGGCTTCCTTGCCGGCGGTGGAGATCTGCTCGGACAGATCCGCGGCCGGGTAGATGTGCTGACCGGTCTTGACGCTGAAGTTCGGCCAGTAGACCACCTTGATGCGGCCCTTCACGGCCGGATCCTTGTTGACGATGTCGCCCACCGAGGTGATGAGCTTGATGATGAGTTTCGCGATGTAGTAGCCCGGCGCGGCCTTGCCACCGAAAATGAAGGTGCGGGGCGGCAGCTCGTAGTGCGGGTCCGAGCGCAGGCGATGATACAGCGCGATCACGTGCAGGATGTTCAGGTGCTGGCGTTTGTACTCATGAATGCGCTTGACCTGTACGTCGAACATCGAGTTCGGGTCCACCGACACGCCGGTGCGGCTGCGGATGGCCTTGGCGAGCGTCGCCTTGTTGGAGTGCTTGATCTTCTGCCAGCGCTCCAGAAACGAGCCGTCCTGGGCGAAGGGCTCGAGCCGGCGCAGGATCGACAGGTCGCGGACCCAATCATCGCCGATCACTTCACTGACCAGCTGGGTCAGGCCCGGATTCGACAGCGCGATCCAGCGCCGCGGTGTCACGCCATTGGTCTTGTTGGAGAACTTCTCCGGCCACATGGCATAGAAGTCCTTCAGCACGTCGGTCTTGAGCAGTTCCGAATGCAGCGCGGCAACGCCGTTGATGGCGTGGCTGCCGACGCAGGCCAGATGTGCCATGCGCACGAAACGCTCGCCGCTTTCATCGATCAGCGACATGGCGCTGACGCGGTGATCGTCGCCGAAGAACCGGATGCGCACCTCGTCGAGGAAGCGCGCATTGATCTCGAAAACGATCTCCATGTGGCGCGGCAGGATGCGACGGAACAATGACAGGGGCCAACGCTCCAGCGCCTCGGGCAGCAGCGTGTGATTGGTGTAGGCGAAGGTGCGGCGGGTGATCGCCCAGGCCGTCTCCCAATCCATGGCATTCTCATCGATCAGCAGCCGCATCAGTTCGGCGACGGCGATGGCGGGGTGCGTGTCGTTCAGCTGTGCCGTGAACTTCTCATGCATGCGCTCGCGCGGAATGCCCTGCGTCTTCAGGATCCGCAACATGTCCTGCAGCGAGCAGCACACGAAGAAGAACTGCTGCTCCAGGCGCAGTTCCTTGCCCTGCACGGCCTCATCGTTCGGGTACAGGCACTTCGTGAGGTTCTCCGAGGAGACCTTCTGATTGACGGCGCCGTAGTAGTCGCCGCGGTTGAAGGTCGAGAAATCAAACGACTCGGTGGCCTCGGCGCGCCACAGTCGCAGTGTGTTCGCGGTGTTGACGTGATAGCCCAGGATGGGTGTGTCGTAGGGAACGCCGACGACGGTGCGTTGCGGGACCCAGCGGGTGCGCACCCGCTCGTGCTCATCGCTGTAATGCTCGGTGTAGCCACCGAGTTTCACCTCGACCGCCCATTCGGGGCGGGCGATCTCCCAGGCATTGCCGAAGCGCAGCCACTTGTCGGTCTTCTCGACCTGCCAGCCGTCGACGATCTCCTGCTGGAAAATGCCAAACTCGTAGCGGATGCCGTAGCCGATGGTCGGAATCTGCAGGGTCGCGAGCGAATCGAGGAAGCAGGCCGCCAGGCGCCCCAGGCCGCCGTTGCCCAACCCCGGCTCATCCTCACACTCCAGCAGTTCATCGTAGTCGAGGCCCAGCTCCATCATGGCCTGGCGCACCACCTGTTCGAGGCCCAGGTTCAGGACGTTGTTGCCCAGGTGTGGGCCCATCAGAAATTCGGCGGAGAAGTAGGCGACGGTGCGCGAGCCATGCTTGGTATAGGCCTCGGCCGTGCTGATCCAGCGATGCAGCATCTGGTCGCGAACCGTCAGCGCCAGCGCCAGGTAGTAATCGTGGCGCGTGGCCAGGGTCGGAATCTTGCCCTGGACATAGAAGAGATTGGTGTAGAAGGCGTGCTTCAGCCCGTCCTTGTTGAGCGGCGTCCCGTCCATCGGGGAGGTGGCATCGACGGCACGGTATTCGGTGCGCGCGGGCAGCCCTGGTGCATTCATCGTCATGGTGTCTTTAGCCTGCAAGTTTCCGGCCAACCCCAGGGTATCACCTGGAACCTCACCCGAGCATACTTGGCGGCTCACCATGGATACGCCGATCTCATCACAGCTGCCGCAGGGCGGTCTGCCTGCGCGCCGGGTGGACGCCGCCGGCGTTGCCCATGTCGACCAGCGCGCGGTACTGGCGCTGGCGGTGCCGTTGGTCGCCAACAGCGCCGTGCAGACCATCCTGAACCTCACCGACCTGTGGTTCATCGGGCATATCTCCACCACCGCGTTGGCGGCCGTCGGCGCGGTGAACTGGCTGGTGGTGGCGGTGGTACTGACGCTGGCGGGCGCCGGCATGGCGGTCCAGACCTGCGTCGCCCAGTATTACGGCGCCGGGCGCTTCGCCCGCGCCGCCCAATCGGCCTGGTCGGGACTGTGGGGCATCCTGTGGGTCGCCCCGGTCTACCTGCTGGTCGCCTTTTCCAGCCACTACATCCTCGCGCCGTTCGGCATCGATCAGGGTCTGAGCGACACGGCCGCGCGCTTCTGGATGCCGCGAGTCGCCGGTGCGCCGCTGGGGGTGGCCGTGTGGGGTCTGCTCGGCTTTTTCAACGGCATCGGTCACCCGCGCACCACGATGCTCATCACGGTGACCATCACCTGTGTGAATGTGATCCTGAACCAGGTGTTCATCTTCGGCATGGGGCTGGGGGTTGCCGGGTCCGGCTGGGCGTCCACCTGCGCGCAGGGTGTCGGGCTGATCACCACGCTCATCATCTTTCTGTCGCCTCATTACCGGCGTGTCTATCGCACCCACCTCACCTGGCGTCCGCGCTGGCGGGTGCTTTGGGCCCAGTTTCGCCTCGGGCAGCCGATGGGCCTGACCGGCGCCTCGGATCTGATCGGCATCTCGCTGTTCCAGCTGATGCAGGTGCGCCTTGGCGCCGTGGAGGGCGCCGCGACCCAGCTGGTGATGGCCGCGACCGCCATCGCCTATATGCCGGGCGTCGGCGTGGCGCAGGCCGCGACCACCCTGGTGGGGCAGTCGATCGGGGCCGGCGATCGCGCCTGGGCCATGCGCATCGGCACCCATGTCATCGTGCTGGCCGCCATTCTCATGGGCGGCATTGGCGTGGCGCTGGCGCTGGTGGGCCCGTGGGTGCTGCCATTGCTGCTGTCCGCCACGGATGCCAGCGCGCCGGCGGTGGTGCAGCAGGGCGCGCTGTTCCTGTGGTTCGCCGCGGTCTACCAGTTCTTCGATGGCTTGAACATCGGCAGCAGCTTTTGTCTGCGCGGCGCCGGGGACACCCTGATTCCCGGTGCGCTGGTGCTCGGCCTGTCGTGGTTCGTGTTCGTGCCCCTGGCCCACATCCTGATCTTCCCGCCGGGGGGTGGCTTTCTGCACTTCCTGCCGCAGCTGGGCTACGGGGCCATCGGGGGCTGGGTCGCCGTGATCGTCTACGTGCTGCTGATGGGGTCGGTGCTGTTCGTGCGCTGGCGGCTCGGCGTTTGGCAGGGCATCCGCATCTGAAGGCTCAGCGCGCCTTGGCCAGGCCCATCCACTTCTCCAGAGGTTCGACCCGATTGCGGCTGACCGACAGGCGCGCCCCACAGCGCAGCTGCACGGCGTAGTCACCACCGGCTTCGCGCAACAGGGTCTCGATCTGGTCCAGCTTCACGATCACCGAGCGGTGGATACGGAAGAAGTGAGTCGGATCCAGACGCTCCTCGAGGGTCTGCATGCGCTCACGGATGATGTAGGTGCGATCCCCGACATGAATTTCCGCGTACGGGCCACTGGCGGCGATGTACTCGATGGTCGTGACCGGCACCACCCGCACCTGTCCGCGCATTTCGACCGCGATGCGCTCCAGATAACCGTTCGGCAACGTGTCCGACAGAGCGGCGGAGCCCGCGCCGGCGTTCGCCGCGCCGGCATTGAGCACCGTGCGCAGCTGTTCGGAGAGCTTGCCGAGTTCAGTAAGTCCGATCATTTTGCGGGCCCGCTGGAAGGCCTGCTCGAAGCGCTCATCATCGAAGGGCTTCACGAGGTAGTCCACGGCCGCGACGTCAAAGGCGTCCAGGGCGTAGCGATCATAGGCGGTGACGAAAATCGTCGGCGGCATGTTATCCGGACCCACGTCGCGCACCACTTCCAGGCCGGTCCGGCGGGGCATCTGCACATCCAGGAACACCAGATCGGGCTTCAGGGCGCGGATGGCCTCGATGGCCGAGTCGCCATTGTCGGCAAAGCCGGCAATCTCCACGCCTTCCTCGTGCCGCAGCAGATCCTCCAGGCGCTGACGCCCGAGGGCTTCGTCATCGACGATGAGGACGCGCAGGTTTTGCCCCGTCATCGAAGGGCTCTAGGCTTGGGCGGCCACGGCAAACGTGCGCAGATCGTTCTGCGTGTGATAGGGCAGGGAAACCTCCGCGATCAGGCCGCCGCCGCTGGCATGCTTGAGGGTGAGGCTTTGGACGGGGCCATATAACGCCGCCAGCCGCGCCCGCGTATTGCGCAAACCGAGGCTATGGGGCGAGGGCGGTTTGTCGAGACTCACTTCGGGGCCATTGTCGCGGACGCTGATCAGCACCCGCTCGCCCTCGCGGCTCGCCGTGACCTCGATGTAGCCGCCGCTGCTCAACTTGCTGATGCCGTGCTTGATGGCGTTCTCGACCAGCGGCTGCAGGATGAGGTTCGGGACCAGCGCATCGCGTACGTTGTCATCCGCGTGCATGTCCACCTGCAGATGGCCCTGAAAACGGATCTGAATGACATCCAGATAGCGTTCGGTGAAGGTCAGTTCGCGCTGCAGGGGCACCTCCGGCTCATCGGCTTCATCGAGCGAAGTGCGCAGCAGTTCGGACAGGCGCGCGATCATGCGCCGCACGCCCCGCGGGTCGCGCTCGACCAGCGCCGATACCGCATGCAGGGTGTTGAAGAGGAAGTGCGGGTTCAGCTGCATGCGCAGCGCCGACAGTCGCGCATCGGCCAGCTGCGCTTGCAGCTGGGCCGCCTGGGCCTGCAGCCGCACCGCCTCTTCGCGTCGCACCTGGTAGCGCCAGAAATAATTGCGTGCGAAACCGGCCGCCAACACGGCGACGAAGACGATGAACTCATTCATGAACCACATGCGTCGCAGGCGCGCGATCGCGTTCATTTCGGCCGAGACCGGCGTGGCCGGATAGAAGAGGTGCTGGCGCACGAAGCTCGTGGCCAGATCGATGACGATCGCCAGCACCAGTCCGATCACGACGAACATGACCCGGGTCGGCCAGCCGGTGCGTTCGATGGCGAAGCGGCTTGCGAACCAGAAAATGACCGGCGTGACGGCCGCCCACATGAAGCAGGTGGAAAAGGTCACCAGCTCGTGCGCGAAGGGAACGAGCGGCTGCCAGGGTCCGAAACTGGGCTGGATCAGGGAATTGGTGGTTTCCATCGTCCCGATCAGCAGCCAGAACCCCAGGATCAGCAGCAGTTCGGTACGGCTCAGCGAGCGGTATTCGTTGGCGTCCGCCCGCCCGGGAGCCTGGATATCGGCCGAAGCCTCCGCGGCGGGAGGGGCGAGGGAGAGCGGCGGGGCGACGGTGAGGCTGCTGGAGTTCACCCCCCCAAGGATAGGCCGTTGGACGCACCGCGAACAGCCTGCGTCTCGAGCCGCACGGGCAAAACTATGAATCGTCGGGAAGACGGGATCAGTGGCGCTCAGTCAGTCGGCGGCAAGGTTACCTGAAGGTTCTGTTTGAACGAATCGGGGTCCCGGGTACTGCGGTCATAGGTCCTTTTGACCTTGATGGCCGGATTCTTACCTTCACTGCCGATGTCGATCGTGACCAGCAGCTGCCGGCCATCGGGCGTGAGGCTGTAGGTCTCCTTGACGGAGGGCCCGATCTGCGGTTTCAGGTAAATCAGGTATTCCTTGCCCGACCAGCCGGATTCCTGGTCGGCCACCCCGGTGGTGACCGACACCACGCTGTGCTGGCCGGGGGTGTAATTGCGGCTGGTGGCGGCGTTGACGATGCTCATTTCGCTGTCGGTCTGCCGAATCTTCAGCCACTGGCCGCCCAGGAGGGCGTTGGTCTGCATTTCGATGGGCGGCCGGTAGGTATTGCGTTCATTGGCGCCACCGTAATAGCCGGCCATCCCCAGGTTCCGACCGTAGTTGGTGGGATCGATGGGCGGCAGATCGGTGGTCGGGTCGTTGATGACTTCGGGCGCAGGTCTGTCCCCGGGCGCGGATCCTGACGCGCCCCCCGGTCCCGGGCCCTGTCCGCGGCGGGGCTTGGGCTGCAACGAAGCAAGAGCTTTATCCGTATCAGAACTCAACGATGGGTTCAGTTCCCAGACCCCCGTCAGACTGTAATTGGGGGGTGCCTCTTCGTGAACCTTGGGTGCAATGCAACCAACGAGGCCGGCCAGGATCAGGCAACCGCACCAGTTGCTGAGGGAAGGCCGAGGAATGTGAGTCATCACGGTTGAGAGTGGCAATCGAGGCAAAAGTTTCAAGGGCTTGGCCGGTGAGGATCACTTTATAATCGGCGCTGATACTAGCGCAACCGCGCCAAAAGTCTGGCGCACTTTGGTGCGAGCCCCGTCCGTTGTGCTCAATCGCGATGCAAAATTTTCATCCGCAGTGGCGGAATGACAGCGCCGCCAGGTGCAGCTAGCGCTTGGGGTGTGATGCTGCGCACGCCAATCCGGCGCCGTCGGCGCCCTGTCAGGCTCAGGATGCCCGCAACGTAGTAGAGGTGTGGGCTCGATCACGGATGTCACGCGCCGTCAGGCCCGATTGCTGCATACATGAATGTGGGGAACCCGGGGCGCCGCGCGTAGGTCAACCGGCTACCTGCACAGACGTAGTTATGAGTATGTGCGCAGACCATGAGGCCGATCACGCTACTTGCCAGACAACGGACATACGTTAAGGTCGCAGGCGTGGTTCGCCCGCAGTCGAGATGCTCAATTTGCGCTCAGCGCCGGAGGAATGGCTGATGAGTACAGGAGAGGATCCGATCAAACGCAGGGACTTCCTGGAGTCCCTGAGTTCCTTCAGCAAGCTGCACCGCTCGCAGAAGTGGGAAGGCACCTTCGGTGAGTTCCTGACCGATGTGGTCGCCAAGGCCCCCGCGGCCGCGGCCCGCAGCAGCCACCAATACATCTGGGACATGCTGCGCTGGCATGGTCACCTCAACGAAGAGAATGGGGACAGCAACAAGGCGCGCGCCCTGTTCCGTCGCGAACTCTTCGGCATCGATGAACCGCTGTCGCGCGTCGTCGATTACTTCAAGGCCGCGGCGGCCGGGTCCGATGTCGGCCGGCGTCTGCTCTTGCTGCTGGGACCGCCGTCGGGCGGCAAATCCACCCTGGCGATCCTGATGAAGCGCGGGCTGGAGGAATACAGCCGCACCGACGAAGGCGCGCTCTACGGCATCAAGGGCTCACCGCTGCGGGAGAATCCGCTGAACCTCGTGCCGGCGAGCCTGCGCGCCGAGTTTCGTGAGCGCTATGGGGTCGAGATCCAGGGCGAGCTTTCGCCCTGGGCACGGGAGTACGTCGAGCGCGAGTTCGAAGGCGATTTCGCGCGCGTGCCGGTGGAGCGCATCTTCATCTCCGAAGCGTCCCGTATCGGTATCGGCACCTATGCGCCGCACGATCCGACCACTGCCGACATCGCGGACCTGGTGGGCTCGGTGGACCTCGCCAAGGTCTCCCAGATAGGCGATGAAGGTGATCCGCGCGCCTGGTCCTGGTCCGGAGCCGTCTATGCCGCCAGTCGCGGCATGCTCGAGATGATCGAAATCCTCAAGGTGAAGCGCGAGTTCCTCTACCTGCTCCTGACCATGACGCAGGAGAAAAACGTCAAGGTGTCGCGCTTCCCGCTCATTCACCTGGATGAGACGATTCTCGCGCACACGAATCTCGCCGAGTTCCACAAATTCCTGCAGGAGAAGGAGAACGAGGCGCTGCTGGACCGCATGGTCATCATCAAGGTGCCGTACTCGCTCTCGTATCAGGACGAGGCGCGCATCTACAAGAAGCTGGTGGTCGGTGCCCCGGCGTTCCGCGATGTGCACCTGGATCCGCATGTGCTTGATCTGGCCTCGGTGTTCGCGATCCTGACCCGGCTGACGAAGCCCGAGCGCGAGGGCCTGGACCTGGCGAAGAAACTGCGCCTGTACTCGGGTGAATCGGTCGAGGGCATACCGGAGTCGGAGGCGGCGCGGCTCAAGGCCGACAGCAGCGATGAGGGCCTCACGGGTGTCAGCCCGCGCTTCGTGATCAACGCCATCTCCAATGCCATCACGCGCGGCAATACCCACAGCCTCACCAGCATGGAGCTGCTCCTGGCGCTGAAGGACTCCATCGACAGCGACGCGCGCATGGAAAGCAAGCACAAGAAGCTGTGGATCGATCATCTGGTGACGGCGCGCAAGGAGTTCTACAACCGCTGGGTGAAGGAGGACGTGCATCGCGCCATGTTCGCCTCCTTCGAGGCCGAGGCGCAGCAGCTGCTGGAGAAGTACCTCGACGAAGTCGAGGCATCACTGGATCACCGCCAGGTCACCGATCCGATCACCGGCGAGAACCGTCCGGCCGATGAGCGCTTTCTGCGCCAGGTCGAGGAGAAGATCAAGGTCTCCGACTCCGGCAAGCTGTCGTTCCGCCAGGAGGTGGTACGCAAGGCCATGGTCGCCTTCAAGGCGGGCGAGAAATTCGCGCTGGTGAGCCACGCGCGCATGCGCGAGGCCATCGAGCAGTATCTGTTCGAAGAGCGGCGCGACGTGCTGCGTCTGGTGACTTCCACCGCTCGCCCCGATGAAGACGCCCGGCAAAAGATCTCCGTGGTCCAGGAACGCCTTATTAAGGAGTATGGTTACGATGAGCACAGCGCGAAGGAGGCGCTGAGCTACGTCACGACACTTCTGGCACAGGAGTAACGGTTAAGCAAAGGACGGCACGGGACATGACTGCGAACAGCGATGATTCCAGTTCCCTGGGGCTTGCGAGGTGGTATGACCTGTTCTCGCGTGGGGCCCGCGACTGGCTGCGGCACGACGAGAAGGTGCGCGAGGCCGTCCGTGAGCACCTGCCGAAGATCATCGCCAACGGCGATGTGATCAATGATTCGGCGCGCACCGTGCGGGTGCCGGTGCGGATGCTGGAGCACTACCATTTCCGGCTGCTCAACCCGGGTGATTCCCAGGGCGTGGGCCAGGGCGAGGCGAAACCCGGCGACGTACTGGCCGATGGCAGTCCGTCCGGCCAGGGTTCGGAGAAAGGTGAGGGCGGTCAGGGCGATGGTGGCATCCAGCTGATGCTGGAGATCAAGATCGACGACATCGTCGACTGGCTGTGGGAGGAAATGCAGCTGCCGAACCTGAAGGCGCGCGTTGGGCCTTCCGACGACAGCGACTGGGTGCGCGAAGGCTGGGACCGGCGCGGCGCCCGCTCCCGCCTGGATCGCAGGCGTTCGGTCAAGGAGCTGGTGAAACGCCAGGGCCTGGGTGGCTCGAAGACCTTCACCGATGAGGATCTGCGCTTCCGCCAGCTCGCCCGCCGGCGCCAGCCGGCGGTGCACGCCGTGGTGTTCTTCATGCTGGATGTCTCCGGCAGCATGTCCGACCGCGACCGCAAGCTCGCCAAGACGTTCTTTTTCTGGGTGGTGCAGGGACTGCGGCGTGAATACCGCTCACTGGAAACCGTGTTCGTCGCCCACACCACCGATGCGTGGGAGTTCCCCGAAGTCGACTTCTTCCAGGTCACCGGCACCGGTGGCACCGTCGCGTCGACCGGGCTGAACAAGGTCCGCGAGATCATCGATGCGCGTTTCAATCCCGCGCGTCACAACATCTACCTGTTCTACGCCTCGGACGGCGACAACAGCATCGGTGATCACGCCCCGGCCCAGGAAGCACTCGCGGACATCGCGACCAAGGCCTGCTTCTCCGGCTACGTGGAAGTCGCCTCGGGTCTCTCGCGGCAGCTGGCCACCGAGACCGGACGCCTGTTCGCCGACACCGCCGCCAGCGGCCTTCCGGTGGCGAGCTACGTCATCGATGATTTCGATGGCGTCTGGGGCGCGGTGCGCCACTTCTTCAGCGCCGAGGCGGAGGGAGCCGGATGAACGATCCGCTGCTGCCGCCCGGCGACTGGCGCAGCTACGTGCAGCGCATGGAGGAACTCGCTGCGCGCTCCGGCATGAACTTCCACCCCGTGGAATTCGAAGCGGTGCCGGACGCGTTCATGATGGAGATCGCCGTCTATGGGTTGCCGGTGCGCATGCCGCACTGGTCGTTCGGCGTGCGCTACATCTACCAGCTGATCCAGCGCAACATGGGCAACTCGCGCCTGTTCGAGGTGGTCTTTCCGGGCAATCCCGGACATGCCTACCTCTCCAACGGCAATGGCCTGGCGGAGAACGTGCTGGTGACCGCTCATGTGCTCGGGCACGCCGACTTCTCGCGCAACAACCTGCTGTTCCGGCGTTGCCAGGAACAGGTCAGCGAACACATCGTCGAGCATGCGGCGAGCCACGCCCGCCAGATCAGCCAGGCGATCGAAACCCAAGGTGCCCAACGCGTGGAGGCGGCGCTGGATGCCGCGCTCGCGCTGGAACAACACATCGACATCGATCAGCGGCTGCGGCGCGATCGCTACCCGGAGTTCCTGCCGGATGCCAAGACACTCGTGGATGACGACTTCCGGCGCCGCTTCGCATCGCTCGACCCGGCGGCCGCCCATGGCGCGTTCGAAACCCGTAAACGGGCACCGGTGCCGTCTCATCCGGAGCGCGATCTGCTGTGGTTCATCGCCCACTACGCGCCGGAGATGGAAAGCTGGGAGCGCGACATTTTCCTGGCGGTGCGCGAGGAGTCGTTCTACTTCTACCCGGTGTTCGCGACCCAGATCATGAACGAGGGCTGGGCCTCCTACTGGCATGCCCGCCTGCTGCGCGAGGCCGACTTCGTGCCACCCGAGGCGTATGTCGATGCCATCAAGTGTCACTCGGACGTGGTGCGGCCGATGGCCGCGGATCAGCAGATCGCCCTGGCCGTGAACCCCTACCATCTGGGCTTCTCGCTGTGGGAGCGGATCATCGAGCAGCAGGGCCTCGAGGCGGCCCGGCGCATCATGCAGGAGGATGACGACTTCGGCTTCGTGCGCAACCACCTGACGCGGGAGATGGCGGAGGAATTGGAGCTGTTCCGCTTCACGGCGCGCAGCGACGGCCAGATCAAGGTGATGGACCGCGATCTGCATGGCCTGCACGAGGCGCTGCTGGCCCCGAAGTACAACTTCGGCGCCCCGAACATCGCGGTCTCGGAACTGCGCAATGATGGCTCGCTCGAGCTGCAACACGACCACGTGACCGATGGCCGCGGCATCGACGCCGACCGCGGACGCAAGGTGCTGGAGTACATCCGCCGGGTCTGGCGCCGGCCGGTGACGCTGCACACGGTGGACCAGGCCGGGGCCGCGTTGGCGCTGGCCTCGATGTAGTCTCGATCAGCCGCCTTACGAAGGTGGCGCCAAAAAAATGGGCCCCCAGAGGGGGCCCACTCAAGTACGAACGAACTACTTATACGAACCTAAGCGAACTTATGTTCTCGACATTTAGAAGATCACGTACTTCAGATTGACGTAGAAGTTCCGCAGCAGCGGGTCCGCCGTGAGCGCGTTGTAGCCCGCCGCAAAGTTGTCCTGCGGGGCATCCGTGAACGGCGGGCGTCGGTCCAGGATGTTCTTGATGCCGAACAACACCGTCAGCTTCTCGACCGGCTTGACGCTCACATACCCATCCACGAGCGAGTAACTGCCCACGATGGGCACCACGCCGGCGGCATTCGGGTATTCGTCGGTGTACCGTGAGTAGAAGCGGTCGGCCAGTCCAGCGCCGAACATCTTGTTCGGGCTCGTCCAGTCGACCCTCAGGTTGTGCTGCCACCGGTACGCCACGTTCAAGGGGGTTCCGCTGGTCGGGATGTTGTTGTACCAGCCCACCAGGTTCTGCGGCACCCCGCCGCTGTACTGCTGCAGCAGATACTGCGTGGTCGCGGTCCCTTCCAGATCCTCGTGGAAGGTTCCAAGCGGGGTGTGCTGCGTGTACTCGATGCTCAAGTCGATACCCGAAGTCGTGATTCGCCCCGTATTCTGGAAGGTCTCCAGGATGTAGCCGCAGGTCGGCGCCGTGTAAGGGGTGCAATCCGTGGCCTCTGCGATCGAGGCAGGCAGTGTCCCACTGGAGTTCGGGACGATGTAGTTCGAGAAGGCCGTGGGATTGCCGTAGATGGCCGAGGCCGGAACGGTACTGATGGTGTTCTTCAGCAGGATTCGGTAGTAGTCCAGCGTGACCCCCAGGTCCTGGATCGGCTCGACGATGACGCCCAGATCAAAGTTCTGCGAGGTCTCCGGCGTCAGGTTCTTGTTGCCGCCATAGAGCCCTATGCCCTGGGAGTTGCAGGCAAGCTGCGTCCACTCCGCATTGTAGGTGGCCGGTGTGCAGAACGGATTCCCCTGTCCCATCGTGCCGCTGCTCGCGGCCGAGAGGGACGGCGAGTCGTACAGTGAGTAGAGCGTGGGCGCCCGGAAGCCGGTGGAGGCGGCCCCTCGGAAGGTGAGGAAATTGGTCGGTTGATAGCGCACCGTTACCTTCGGGTTGTTGGTCGTACCGAAATCGCTGTAGCGGTCCTGGCGATCCGAGATGTCGAGATCGAGGCTCTTCAGGATTGGCACGTCCAGCTCGATGAAAGCCGCCTGTACATTGCGGCTGCCTTCGACGGCACTGTCCGTAAGCCCGGTTGCGGCCTGCGTCAGGGTGTTATAGGGCGTGGTCGCTTGCGCGAAGTGCTCACCATTCACCGTGAAGCCGAGCGCGACGGTCGCCGGAATGCCCGAATTGAAAGCATCGCCCAGCTCATGGCTGGCATGGCCATCGAAGCTCCAGCGACGGTCCTCGCCGAGCTGGTAGACGCCGTTGCTGTACGACGAGTTGATCAACGCCTGCCCCGCGGCGCTTTGAGGACCGAAGGGGTTGATCAGATCGCTCAACACGCCGCCGGGTGCAAGCGCGGGCACACCTGCAACACCCGTGGTGTACTCGTTGGGATAGCCCCCGAGATTGCGATTGTCGTTGGTGTTCTTGCTGTAATTGATGTCCGTCGAGTAGTCCCACCCGGCGTTGCTGCCCGAGAACGTCAGCAGCACCCGCTGCTCGACATTCATGTTGCCGTTGTAGCGGTTGTTGTCGGGGTCCGTCCAGACCGCTTCGACCGGCGACGCCGTGCCGAAGCCCGCCGAGCCGGGAATGTTATTCACACCGCTCAGATTCACCGGTGCACTGCAGTTCGCCGCGCCGCGGTTGCAGATCAGCTGCGAGGCCGACGGGAAGTAGGGGCTCGCGGGGTCCAGTGCGAACTCATAGAACATGGGACCGGAATAACCGGTCAGCTCGGATTGGGTGTAGAAATACTGCAGCTGCACCTGGTTGTTGGCGGGCAGCGCCTTGGTGAAGGCCGCCATTGCAGACATCTCGTGGGACTCCGGGAGCAGATCTGTTGCCGCGGAATACCGGTACGAGCAGTCACCGAAATAGGTGGTCAATTGCGCATTGCCGGTACAGGCCGGATAGCCCGACTGCCACAGGTTCCCGTTGGAATCGATGACGTTGGCAGGCCAAGATCCCGGATAGTTCGTCGCCGAGACGCCCTGCGTGGGGTAGAACCCCTCCTCAGAGAATGCCCGCTGCGTCGCACGCAGTTCCTGTTGCTTGCTGTAACTCGCCGTGAACATGACGTTGTAGCCGTCGTTCTTCAGATCGCCGTGTCCCAGGGTGATGTCCGCCTCGCCATTGGCGCCGCCGGCCTCCTCCGGGTGATCAAAGTTCGCCTGAACTTCAGCGCCCTGGTAGTTCTTCTTGGTGATGAAGTTGATCACGCCCGCGACCGCGTCCGAACCGTACAGCGCCGAGGCGCCCTCTCGCAGCACTTCGACTTGGTCGATGGCGGAGAAGGGAATACCACTCAGGTCAACAGCATTGCCGGTGAAGGCATTGGGGGCGAGTCGCTGGCCATCGAGGAGCGCCAGGGTGCGCCCGGAACCCAGATCGCGCAGGTTGGCATAGGTACCACCACCGGAAAACGACCCTACGGCTGAGGCCATGCTGATCGCCGGGGTGTTGGACGTCAGCGTGGCCATCGCCTGCTCAACGTTCACGATGCCCTCATCTTTGAGGGTGTCGGCCTTGATGACCGTCACGGCCTCCGCCGTTTCGGCGTTGGTCCGCTTGATCATCGTGCCGGTGACGATCACTTCCTGAATCTGATCATCAGTGGTCGCGGCCGCCGGTGCCTCCTGTGCCTGCGCCGCAGCACTCGCCGCAGCCAGAGCGGCAACGACGGCGACGTGGATCGAGGTGCGGATCAGGTGGTTGGAAAGGATTGAACTTTGTTTCTTGCTGTTTCCTGTCTCTGACATTGCAGAAATCTCCGTATGCAGGCCGCCATACACTCACCGGTGCATCTGTAATTGATTGATGACACGGAGCGCGCCGCTGCTGCACACATCCCAAGTTGATACCAAGCAGAGCTTTGTGAATGCGCTTGTCCTGCCAAGCGGTTACGGGCCCCAACGCCCAGCTCTGCTCCCTTCTGTGGGGCCAGCATAATCTGTAAGAGACCCGCAAGACAACATTGTGTTGTCATGGGGCAACATCTTGATCCCTTGCACAGCCGCAGTGCCTAAGCCTGGCAGGGCGCTCTTCTGCGGTCGCAGAGCGTGGCGGAGTCCCCATTTGACAGAATTCCGCATCAAAAACCGCGACTCTGTGTCGTCCAGACAACAGGTGGGACCCCAAGAGGGGCTTTGTAAGGATCCTGAAAGGTTAGCGCCGTTCGCCGGGACAGCTGCTCAACCGACGCTACTCAGGAGGGCTTCTTCCACTTTGCGACGTCCCCCACTTTGAGATGCAGCTTGTCGCAGATTCCACCCTGCAGTTCGATCACTCCGTTGACGGGGACGTCCGAACTGATCGTGGTCTCATCATGCGGAACGGCATGGGCGATCTTGATCACGTGGCCATCGGCGGCCACGAACAGCATGTCCAGCGGAATGTAGGTGTTCCTCATCCACATGCTCCACACCCGCGGGGCCGGGTCGTTGAACACCATGCCCTGGTCGGCGGGCAGTTCGCGCACGAACATCAATCCCTGCTCTTCGCGCGCCGCGGTGTTGGCCACCCAGATGTTGAACTGGTGGCTGCCGCCCGCGCCACTGATGGTGAGGGTCGTCTGGGGGAACGCCGACAGCTCCTCGAGCGGCGCGGCGGGCGTCTGAGTGCGCGCGGCACCGGCATGCAGCAGCAGCGCGCTGCCCGCGAAACACACGAGCAGCAGCCAGCTGCGGGCCAGCGTGAACAACTGATTCATACTCGACAG
>Ga0210385_10000197_pt1 | contig 55962 bp, 49 predicted proteins | sample IncBWH26OmetaG_FD_160107 | JGI IMG/M metagenome (GOLD analysis project Ga0210385, IMG submission 160107) | Forest soil microbial communities from Barre Woods Harvard Forest LTER site, Petersham, Massachusetts, United States - Inc-BW-H-26-O ... | reverse complement strand
CAGAGCTTCCCTAGGTGTGCCACGCCCGCGCAGAATAGCGACGGTGAGATAAGGGTCGTGTGAAGAAATGCGCGGGCGGAGCGTAAGCTGGGCGTCAGCTTCGTGAAAGCCCCTACGCGTTCGTGACCTGCCTAAGCAAGTTCAAATGAAGGTTCGGCGCAGCCGCAAGCGCAGTACCGCGGCGTCTTCGCGGCCTCCCGCGGCCTGGTAGTAACCCCGGCGCGTACCGATCTGCTCGAAACCCAGTGAGCGGTACAGCACCATGGCGATGGCGTTGGAGGGGCGAACTTCCAGGAACGCCTCCACCATCCCGGCGGTCTCGGCCTGTTCGATCAGATAACGAATCAGCGTCCGCCCGATCCCGGCGCGGCGAACTTCCTCGCGCACACACAGATTGAGGATGTGCGCCTCTCCGGCGCCCATGCTCATGACGGCGTAGCCGACGATCTGCCCGTCCTGCACGGCCACCCGGCACAGGTAGGCCACCCGCAGACAGTCATGAAAGATGCCTTCGGTCCAGGGAAACTGATAGGACGCCCGCTCAATGCCGATGACCGCGGCAACGTCGCTTTCGCGCATGGGCCGAATGATGAGTTCACCGGCGGCTGCGAACTGATCCGGGGCGGTGGCCATAGGGAACGGTAGCCTTGTCCTTAGGTGAGTCTGGCGAAGACGCCGCGGGCGAACTTCAGGTCCTCCCACGCCTTGCGCTTGTCCTCGGGTTTGCGCAACAGATAAGCCGGATGATACGTGACGATCAGCGGGGTCTTAAGCCCCCCGAACTCATGCACCTGACCGCGCATGCGTCCCAGAGTGCTTTGTGTCGCCAGCAGGTTCTGCATGGCGATCCGCCCCACCGCCAGAATAAGTCGTGGCCGAATCAGCTCGATCTGGCGCTCCAGATAGGGCAGGCAGGCGGCGACCTCTGCCGCCGCCGGATCACGATTCCCCGGGGGGCGGCTTTTGAGGATATTGGCGATGTAGACATTCTGGCCGCGGGCGAGGCCGATGGCCCGCAGCATGGCATCCAGAAGCTGGCCGGCGCGGCCGACGAAGGGCTCGCCCTGCCGATCCTCTTCGGCGCCCGGGGCCTCCCCCACGACCAGCCACTGGGCGTGGCGGTCGCCGACCCCCAACACCGGTCGGGTGCGGGTCCGATACAGATCACACCGGGTGCAGCGGGCCACCTCCTCGGTCAGCTGCTGCCAGGCGCTCGTCGCATCGGGAGCGGATGCCGGCACGGCGGGCGCGGGGGTCGACACCGGCAGCGGGGGCGCACGCCGCGGCTGCCACTCCTCGATGCCCAGCGCCGCCAGGTAGTGGCGGCGGCGCTGCGAGTCCAGCGGCTCAGACAAGCGGCGCCGGTCCGCGGAACAGGCGGCGGATGCGCCGTCCCACCCACAGCAGCGGTGCGGTGGCCGCGTAGACGCCGAAGATCGACAGCAGCATGGTCGGCGGGTCGATCGCCACCAGCACGAAGAACAACGGCACCAATATCATGTAGGCCCAGCGGATCCGCCGGTCGAGATTGAACTGCTTGAAACTGGGGTAGCCGAAGCTGCTCACCATCAGTGCGCCGGCGATCGCGGTGATGCCGAAGGCGGCGACGAGGCCCGGCAGACCCGGCTCACGCCATTCGCTGGAAAACCAGATGAACGCCGCGACGATCGCGGCGGCCGACGGACTCGGTAGACCTTCGAAATAGCGTTTGTCGGCGGTGGCAGCGCGGGCGTTGAAGCGCGCCAGGCGCAGCGCCGCCGCCACGGCGTAGAAGAATGCCGCCAGCCAGCCGATGCGGCCCCACGCCCGGCCGTACTCGGCGATGCGGACCACGCCCCACTGATAGGAGATGATCGCCGGCGCCAGACCGAAGGACACCATGTCCGAGAGGCTGTCGTACTCCTTGCCGAAGGCGCTTTCCGTGCGGGTTGCCCGCGCCGCCCGACCATCCAGGGTGTCGAAAATCGCCGCGACGAACACCGCGATGCCCGCCGCCGCAAAGTGCTTGTCGATGGCCGCGACGATGCCGTAGAACCCGGAAAACAGGGCGCCGGTGGTGAGCAGATTGGGCAGCAGGTAGATGCTGCGGCTGCGGGGGCGATCGACCGGCAGGTCAGAGGGGTCTTTGAGCTCGGTCATGATCGCGGGATGATACTGTAAGATCGCGCTCCAGATGCCAGCCCTGACATCCCACCCGCCAATACCGCTCGCGCGCCGCTGGTTCGGCCCGATTTGCGCCTTGGCGCTGGCGCTGGCGGCCGCCCCGCGGGCCGGTGCCGACCAGCAGCTCGATACCGGTCTGCGCGATGTGGTCGCCGCCGCGATCGCCCAGGCCCAATGCTTCCCGGACCGATTCGACTCGGCCGTCTGGTACAAGCTGATGGAGCCGCGGCTGCGCGCCCGGGTCAAGGACAACACCGAGCGCCTGGACATCCTGACCTCGGTGTACTGCGAGACTCACCGTACCGGCGCGACGCCCCTGCCCCCCGGACTGGTGCTGGCCGTCATCGATGTCGAAAGCCGGTTCGATCGCTGGGCGGTATCCAATGCCGGTGCGGTCGGTCTGATGCAGGTCATGCCGTTCTGGCCGGAGCGCCTGGGGATGCGCCGCTATGAACTGGTGCACGATGCTCCGAACATCCGCATGGGCTGCGCGATCCTGCGCTTCTATCTGCAGCAGGAGCACAACAACTATGCGCGTGCCCTGGCCCGCTACAACGGCAGCGTCGGCCGCCGCAACTACTCGGACCTGGTACTGGGACGCTGGGCGCGTTGGACCGGCGCCGATGATCTGGGCGCCCCGCCCATCCATCACTCCGCGGTGAATCCTTCGCGCGGCTGAGTGGCGGCCTGGTCGCGAACTTCCACCGCCGTCACTTTCGAGGCGCTCGATCCGATCCACAGCCACTGGATGAACGCCTCGACCGCGGCCTCCGTTCCCTGCGCCAGCACCTCGACGCGCCCGTCGGGCAGATTGCGGGCATAGCCGCTGATGCCCATTTGCCGCGCGCGACTGGCGGTCGTGCCCCGGTAGTAGACGCCCTGCACGCGTCCGCTCACCCAACAAATCTTGCTGGTCATACCGGTATGATGCATCACATGGCACGGATCCTGGTTCTCTACTATTCACGTACCGGCGCCACGCTGGAACTGGCACGCCAGGTGTGTCGTGGCATCGAGAGTGTCGCGGGCGCGAGCGCCGTGCTGCGGACGGTGCCGGCGGTGGTGACCGCCGTGGACGGCCCCGCGCAAGCGGTACCGGCCAGCGGTCCGGCGTATGCCACGGCCGAGGATCTGAGCAGCGCCGATGGCCTGGTGCTTGGCAGCCCGACGCGTTTCGGCAACATGGCCGCCCCGCTCAAACATTTTCTGGACGGGACCGGTGCCCTGTGGGCGAGCGGCACCCTGGCCGGCAAGCCGGCGGCCGTGTTTACCTCCACCCAGACGATGCACGGCGGTCAGGAAACGACCCTCCTGAGCATGATGCTGCCCCTGCTGCATCACGGGATGCTGCTGGTGGGACTGCCCTACACCGAGGGCGCCCTGCATCAGACGCGCTCCGGCGGCGCGCCCTACGGTGCCACGCATGTCAGCGGGATGGCGAGCGGAGGTCTGTCCACCGAGGAGAAGGAACTCGCGCAGGCGCTCGGACGGCGCGTTGCGCAGATCAGCCTACGACTGGGCCCGCCCCAGCAGAACTGAACGGATGAAGGGCACGGTGAGGCGTCGCTGCGCGATCAGCGCCGCGCTGTCCAGTGTGTCCAACAGCTGGTACAGCGTGCCCATGTCGCGCGGATAGCGGCGCTGCAGCCAGCGTGCAACGTCCATGGGCAGCTCGAAACCTCGGACCTGCGCTCGCAGCATCAGGGCGTCGCGCTGCGCCGCCTCATCCAGCGGCCGCAGAACTTGGATGGCTGCGGCCGTGAACCGCGAACCCAGATCGGGCAGTTCCCAGGCGAGCAGCGTCGGGGACTCGGGCGCCGCGGCCAGTAACGAGCCCCCGCACTCTTCGAGCTCGCGGTAGAGCGCAAACAGGGCCCGCTCCCAGGCGGATTGGCCGGCCACCTGCTGCAGGTCATCCAGGCACACCAGATCCAGCTGTGGCAGACCTTCCAGCGCCGCGGGCCCGAGGCGCAACAGCTGCGCCAGCGGAAAGTACCCGCAGCGCCGCGCTGCTGGGGCCGCCGCGCACGCGGCCTGCAGCAGATGGGACTTGCCACTGCCGTGAGCGCCGGCGAGCCAGGTCACGCCCTTGGCCACCCCGCTGGCCACGTCCCGCAGATGCGCCACCCGCTGTTCATTGCCCTGCGGCCAGAAAGTCTCGAATACGGCGCGGTCCGCCAGACGCAACCCCAGAGGCAGTTGATCCATGATTACGCCGGCAAACTCGCCGCGCGGCGCGAGTACTCGATGATGTACCCGAGTCCCGACAGCACCGTCGTGGCCAGGGTCACCATGACGCCAACCTCCAGCAGCAGCACCGGGGGAAAGCCGCTGGCCATGAACAGCAGCACGCCAAACAGATAAGCCAGCTGGACCAGCGTATTGAGCTTGCTGGCGAGGGTCGGGTGGCCTTGCAGCGGCCCCAACCAGGCGAGGTAGGTGAGCGCACCGAGTGCAATCATCACATCGCGCGAGACGACCACGGCGGTCAGCCAGCGGGGCACGAGGCCGGCCCAGGCCGCCACCACGAACACGGTCACCAACAAACACTTGTCGGCGAGCGGATCGAGCCACTTCCCCAGTTCACTGGTCCAGCCAAAACGCTTGGCGAGGCCGCCATCGAGCAGATCCGATACCCCGGCAATGCCGAAGCACAGCGCGGCCCAGCCATACTCGTGAGCCGCGAGTGTCGTGAGAATCGGCCAGATGAGCGCGATCCGTCCCAGGCAGATCAGATTCGGCAGGTAGCGCAGCGCCTTCACGGCGTGTAGTTCAGCTGCACCTGGGTTTCACCCGCAGCGGCGCTGCTCAGATGCGCCGACCCGGCCAAGGCCCGCGCCAGCGCTTCGCCACCGCCGCGTACGCCCACCGTGAAGATCGCCGTGGTCCCCTGAGCGGCGGCCAGCCCCGATGACTGCACCCCGGGCGTGGTCCGCAACAGCTGCTCCACGCGCGCGTAGTCATTGAGCGTGCCGACACCTGCGACCTCGACGGCAACTTGTACCAGCGGCTTGGCGCCGGTATCCGCGGCGACGCTCGCGAGCGAGTCCGCGGCGCCGTTGATGCCCACCTCCGAGGCACCGGTCCAGCCGGCGGAGGTGTAGCTGCTCACCAGGTGCCACTGCCATTGCCCGGGATTGGTGGCATCCCCTCGACCGATCAGCACGGCATCCCCGCCCAGGGTCTTCGCACTCTGCAGCACCACATCGTCAGCCAACGGCGCGCCGCTGCCATCGGTGGTCGTCAACGGCACGAGACTGATCGGCAAACCGCGCTCCTCGGCGGTCTGCTCCAGCAGCACGCGCAGCGCATCGCCGGCGGGACCGCTCGGCACCGGGTTGATCGCGACCAGCGTGAACGGCCGATTGCTGTCCCAGAGACTGCCGCCGGCCGCGACGATGGCCTGCGCCAATGCCGTGCCGTCGAAGTCGAGCTGCACCGCGCCGCCCGCCAGTGACCGGGTTCCCTTCAGATAGAGCGCGGCGTTCTGCACGATGGCGGCGAGCGCGGGATTGGCCGGCGCATCGCGTCGCCCCGTCGCCCGCACCAGCGCCTGGCGCATCCCGTCGGCGACCACCGTCGCCGCGGTTGCGCCGCGTACGGTGACCTCGTACACCTGTACGGGTCGCAGGGCCCAGGCCGGCGCCACCCCCAGCAGGCCGAGCACGGTGACGGCCAGCGCAATCCAGCGGTCCTTGCGGACCGACTCCCGGGGCGATCGATAAGGTGGGTTCATGGCCCTATTGTACAATCAGCGGGGTGTTGACCTCGTCCATGCCGCCGCAACCGCCGCCGACCCCCTTCGTGGCCACCTTCGAGGTGGCCTGGCACGGCATCACGGCCGGGGACTCGACCCTGACCCTCGCCTCGCAGGCGCCCGGGACTTTCACCTACAGCTCGAACATCAAGGCGCATGGCATCTTTCGTCTGGTATTTCCCGACGCCCTGATCCAGAGCAGCACTTTCACGCTGGCGGACGGCCAGGTCGTCCCGATCGAGTACCGGGAAAGCGGTCAGGCGCGCGATCACAGCGATGATGTCGATCTGCAGTTCGATCAAAGCACGCACCGGGTGCACGGCACCTCGCAGACCCATGCCGTGGATCAGCCTTTGGATGAGGGCATCCAGGACCCCATGTCGGTGCAGATCGAACTCATGCGGCGCCTGCAGGCGGGTCTCACGCCCAGCCAATTCAGGCTGTTCGATCATGACCAGGCCAAGGATTACCTCTACACGCGCGAGCGCACCGAAGTGCTGCAGACCCCGCTCGGCGCGCTCGACACCGTGGTTTATCGCAGCGATCGACCCGGCTCCGATCGGGTGACCCGGCTGTGGCTGGCGCCGAAGCTCAACTACCTGCCGCTGCAGGCGAATCGCAGCCGCAAGGGCAGCGTCGACCTGTCGATGCGCATCATCAGCGTGACCTATCCGCCGCCGTCACCTTAAGTCTTCGGCAGCGTGACACCCTTCTGGCCCATGTACTTGCCACCGCGATCGGCGTACGAGGTGGCGCAGACCTCATCGGACTCAAAGAACAGCATCTGCGCCACGCCCTCATTGGCGTAAATACGCGCCGGCAGTGGCGTGGTGTTGGAGAACTCCAGCGTGACGTGACCTTCCCACTCGGGTTCCAGGGGCGTTACGTTTACTATTACACCGCAGCGCGCATAAGTTGATTTTCCAAGACACACCGTGAGCACACTGCGGGGAATTCGAAAGTACTCGACGGTGCGCGCCAGTGCAAATGAGTTGGGTGGAATCAAACAAACATCCGACTTCACGTCGACGAAGCTCTTCTCATCGAAGTGCTTCGGATCGACGATGGTCGAATTGATGTTGGTGAAGATCTTGAACTCATTGGCGCAGCGTACGTCATAGCCGTAGCTCGACGTGCCATAGGACACAATGCGCTGGCCATTGACGTGACGGACCTGTCCGGCTTCGAAGGGCTCGATCATGCCGTGCTCGGCCGCCATGCGGCGGATCCAGTTGTCGGATTTGATGCTCATCGCTGCACTTTATCAGGACGGTTCGACGACGATGGTGGGAAAGACGGTACTGCGGTCGCGCGCGCGCCGTGCCAATGCCGCGGCCGTGCGACGCGCCATCTCAAAGTACAACTGCGCGCGAGCCGAGTCGGGCTCTGCGGCCACCGTCGGACGACCGCCATCGGCGTCTTCGCGGATGCGCGCATCCAACGGCAACTCGCCCAGCAGCCGCACTCCGGCCTGCGCGGCCATGCGCGCGCCGCCGCCGGAACCAAAGATATGCTCGGCGTGGCCACAATTGCTGCACACATGGATGCTCATGTTCTCGACGATACCCAGCACCGGCACCGCGACCTTTTCGAACATCGCCAGTCCCTTGCGCGCATCGGCGAGGGCGATGTCCTGAGGCGTGGTCACGATCACGGCGCCCGCGACCGGTACGCGCTGCGCGAGGGTCAACTGTATGTCCCCGGTCCCCGGGGGCATGTCCACCACCAGGTAGTCCAGCTCGCCCCATTGCGTGTCCGCAAGCAGTTGGGTGAGCGCCTGGGTCACCATCGGGCCGCGCCACACCATCGGCTGGTCCGGATCGATCAGAAAGCCGATGGACATGGCCACGACGCCATGGGCGGCAAGCGGCTGGATGTGCTTGCCATCCGGCGCGCTCGGACGCTGCCCGGTCAGTCCCAGCATCAGGGGCTGGCTGGGACCATAGATGTCGGCATCCAGCACACCCACCCGCGCACCCTGCGCCGCCCAGGCGAGCGCCAGATTCGCGGCAACCGTTGACTTGCCCACGCCACCCTTGCCGGAAGCGACCGCCACGATGTTCTTGACCCCGGGCAGTGGCTTCAGCGGTCGCTGCACGGCATGGGCATGGATCTGCGACTCAAGCTGCAGATCCACCGGCAGTGCATCCGCCACGGCCTCAAGCTGACTGCGGAGGGCCTCCGCCAACGAGTCCGCATAACCCCCCACCGGAAATCCGAAGCGCAATCGCACCTTTACGCGACCTTCGGACAGCGCTACCTCACCCACGGCCTGAGCGGCCCCAAGGGTCTCGCCCAAAAATGGGTCGGCATAGTTCTCCAGGGCAGTGCGTATCAGGTTGAGGCGTGGATCGTTCATGACACCATCATGTCGGCGAAAGGCGCCGGATTGTAGTCGTTGCAAGCGACGCATGCCCAACGGCTTTGGGCCCAGGCGGTAGGTTGGCTGTGGCATAATTCGCACGTACCGGCGGGTGTCCCTTTGCACCGTTGGCCAGTCATGCAGATCGAGAGACGGTTAGCTGTCGGTTGAATGAGCTTTTTCACGAACTTACGCGCCGACAGGCTGGTATCTGAGATCCGGTCCGGCACGGGTCCCAACGATCCGGCAGTCCAGAGGGCCGCAGCCAAGCTGAAGGGCCTCGGGCCGGGCGTGATCGATGCTGTCCTGGCAGCCCTGCCGGAAGCCGAAAAGAACCTGACGGTCGTGTTGGTCGACGTGCTGTCCGCACAGATCAGCGCCAAGACTTTCCCGCGTTTCCTGCGGGGCCTGGTCGAGGGCAGCCCGCGCGTCATCGCCGGTATTTCCTGGGCGCTGACCACGTCGCGAAATTTTCCGCCCCATCTGCTGCTCGAGGCGCTGAATCAGCCCGGCGTGTCCAAGTCCGCCCTGCTGGAAATTGTTGCATCGCAAAAATCACGCTTCAACGTCCGTGAATTACTGGGGATCGCCTACCAGCAGGAACCGAACGAGAAGGCCGCGCTGTTTCGCATCATTGGTGAGATTTCCGACGCCAGTGCCGTGCCGGAGCTGATCGGACGCCTGCATGGCAAGGATGCGATCGCCCGGGTTCATATCATCAACATCCTCTCGCGCTTCAACCTGCCCGAAGTGCAGACCGCGCTGCTGGCGCAGCTGAAGGATCCGCACAAGCTGATTCGCGGCGCCGCGCTCGGCGCCTTGCAGAAGATGGACAACATCGTCGATGTCCAGCGACTGTGTGCCCTGCTGCGCGACCCCGAAATCGATGTGCAGAACAAGGCCGTGGACGTCGTCATCAAGGTCAATCATCCGGACACCGTCCGCTACCTGATCGATGTCCTGAAGGACGAAAACGAATACGCACGCCGCTCGGCGGTCGAGGTCCTCAACGAAGTCGGCAATGCGGGCAGCGTCAAGTACCTGCTGCAGGCGCTGAAGGACAGTGACTGGTGGGTGCGCAGCCGCGCCGCCGATGCCCTGGGCAAAATCGGCGGACCCAAGGTGATCGATGCCGTGCTGCAGCTGGTCCAGGAGAAGGACGAGGACATCCGGCGCGCCGCGGTCGAAATCCTCAACCAGACCAAGGATGAGCGGGCGGTGGATCATCTGATCCAGGCCACGCGCGACAATGACTGGTGGGTCAGTGAGCGCGCCATCGATGCGCTGGCTGAAATCGGCAGCAAGCGGGCGCTGCCGCGGCTGCTCGAGATGATGAAGCTGGACAATACCAAGGCGCTGCCGGTGGTGGTGCGCGCCCTGGGGAAGCTCGGCGAGGCGCAGCATATCGATGTCATTCTGCCCATGCTCGAACGGCCGGAACGCGAAATCCGCATTGAGGCGATTCAGGCGCTGGCAAAGCTCGCCGATGATCGCCAGGCCGAACAGGTGCGCGCCGGCCTGCAGACTCAGGTCAGTTCCCCCGACCAGACCGTCGCGCGACTCGCGGTCGCGGCGCTGGCCGAGATGGATGTGCGCACCGGCAACACCCCGGTCGCGACTCCGGGAGTCCTGACTTCGGTGGCGGCCCAGGTGGCGCGCGGTTCGACCAGCGGCCCCGCCAAGACCCCGGCCACACCTTCGGGCACCACGGTGATACCCGAAGCGCAGCTCGCCCAGGCCCGCAAGGCGGCCGAGACGCGGCTGGACATCACCACGCTCAAGACCGGCGACATCATCGAGGGTCGCTACAAATACATCGATCGTATCGGTCGCGGCGCCTTCGGCACCGTGCTGCTGATGGAAGACACGGTGGTCGACGAGCGCCTCATCCTCAAGTTCCTGAACCCGAACGTCGCCGAGGATGAAGAGGTGATGAAGCGCTTCGTGCACGAACTGCGCTACTCACGCAAGATCACCCACAAGAACGTCATCCGCATCTACGACTTTCTGTACATCCAGGGTCTGTACGCGATCTCCATGGAGTACTTTCCGTCGCATACCCTGGGCGGAGAGATCGTCAACGAGAAGCCCATGGACCTGCGGCGTGCGCTGCAGTTCGGCTGCGACATCGCCACCGGCATGACCGTCGCCCATCAGGTGGGCATCGTTCATCGCGATCTGAAACCCGCCAACGTGCTCATCAACCAGGATGGCCTGCTGAAGATCGTGGACTTTGGCGTGGCGGCGGCGCACCGCGAAGGCGACACGCAGCTGACGAAGACCGGCTATGTCATCGGCTCGCCCAAGTACATGGCCCCGGAACAGATCCTCGGCAAGAAAGTCGACGAGCGCGCCGACATCTATGCCGAAGGGGTCATCCTCTACGAAATGCTCACCGGGGTGCCGCCCTATGCGCGCGGCGACCACATGTCGGTGATGTACCAGCACGTCCAGGGACGGGCCCGTCCGCCTTCCGAGATCAACAGCGCCCTGCCCCAGGGACTCAGCGATGCGGTCATGAAGGCGATGGCGGTGGACAAGAACAAGCGCTTCCAGTCCATGGACGAGTTGCGCGTCGCCCTCGAATCGTACATGTAGGATTGCCCCAGGGCGGTGCACGCCGCCCCCGAAAGGGCCGTCTTTCGTGCGTTACGTCGGATTTCCGGGCGCAAGCCATTGATTATGTGGCCCAGAGTTGGCAAAACCCTAAGTAGCCTCGGGAGGATTGAGCTGTGGCGCGCATTGACGCGTTTCTGAAACTCGGCATGCAGCAGGGGTGCTCGGACGTTCACCTGGCGGTGGGCGTCCCGCCGATGCTGCGCATGCATGGCGATCTGCTGCCCATCAAGTTCCGCGACCTGCGGGCGGTGGAACTGGAGGGATACGTCACCGAGATCTTCACCCGCTCCCAGGCCGAGCACTTCGCCACGGGCAACGACCTGGATTTTTCCTACGTGTCCGCCGACGGCGGGCGCTTTCGCGTGAACGTGTTCCGCAAGGACACCGGCGTCGGCGCGACGTTTCGCGCCATCCCGACCGAGGTGCCCTCGCTGGAGAAGCTGGCACTGCCGCCGATCGTCACCAAGCTGTGCGACTACCACCAGGGCATGATCCTCGTGACCGGCTCGACCGGCACCGGAAAATCCACGACCCTGGCGGCGATGATCGATCACCTCAATCACACCCGCAAACTCAATATCATCAGCCTCGAGGATCCGATCGAATTCGTCCATCGCAGCAAGAACAGCCAGGTCATTCAGCGCGAACTTCACACTCATATCCCCTCGTTCGCCGAAGGGGTGCGGGCCGCGATGCGCGAGGACCCCGATGTCATCCTGGTCGGTGAAATGCGCGATGCGGAAACCATCCGCATGGCGATGACCGCCGCCGAAACCGGACACCTGGTGCTCGGCACCCTGCACACGACCGGCGCGGTGAAGACCATCGACCGCGTCATCGATGCGCTGCCCGTCGAGGAGCGCGAACAGACCAAGAGCTTCCTGTCACAGAGTCTGCTCGCGGTGATCACGCAGATCCTGGTCAAGACCAGCGATGCACGCGGGCGCAGGGCGATCTGCGAAATCATGGTCATGACCAAGGCCATCGCGAAGCTGATCCAGACCGACCAGAGTCACCAGATCCTCACCCAATTGCAGATGGGTCGTGACATGGGCATGCAGGTGCTCGACCAGGCGCTGCTGACCGCGATCACTGCGCGCGAGATCGATCCGGATGATGCCTACGCCTATGCCGCCAACAAGAACCTGTTCCAGAAGTACGTCACCGACACCAGCGTACTGCCCAAGGCGGAGTTCACCTCCACCATGACTCTGCCTGCCGAATAAGCCCTCATGGCAGCCATAGACGCATTCCTGACCGAGATCCTCGAGAAGCGCGGCTCCGACCTGCACTTCATCGCCGGGGATCCGCCGCGCATCCGTCAGTACGGCGACCTCATGCCGCTGCGCCCCGATAAACTCGACCCGACGGTGGTGCGCGAGGCGCTGTACGAGATCATGCCGAAGATCGCCATCGATCGCTTCGAGACCAAGGAAGGCGCCGATTTCGCCTACACCATGGGCGATCGCGGGCGCTTCCGCGTCAATGTGCTCAGGCACCTGAATGGCATGGGCGCGGTGTTCCGCGCCATTCCGTCCAAGGCGCTGACCATGGATGAACTGAAACTGCCGGACGCGGTGCGCCAGATGTGTCGGCATACCCAGGGGCTGATCCTGGTGACCGGCAAGACCGGCTCGGGGAAATCCACGACCCTCGCGGCCCTGATCGATGACATCAACACCCGTGTGCAGGGGCATATCCTCACCATCGAGGATCCGATCGAATTCGTGCATCACCGCAAGAGCTGCCTGATCAGCCAGCGCGAAGTCGGCCATCATGCACCGACGTTCTCCGCGGCGCTGCACTCGGCCCTGCGCGAAGACCCCGATGTGATCCTGGTGGGTGAGTTGCGTGATCTCGAGACTATGAGTATCGCGGTGACCGCCGCCGAGATGGGCATTCTGGTGATGGGCACGCTGCACACCAACGGCGCCGCGGCGACCGTGGATCGCATGGTGAACGTGTTTCCTTCCGACAAGCAGTCGCACGTGCGCACCATGCTGTCGACCTCGCTGCGCGGCGTGGTCTCGCAGCAGCTGCTGCAGCGAACCGACAAACAGGGACGCGTGGCCGCGCTGGAAATCCTGGTCAACACCCCGGCCACCTCGAACCTGATCCGCCAGGGCAAGCTCGACCAGCTCGAAAACAGCATGCAGTCGGGAGCGCAGTTCGGCATGCGCACCATGGACTCGGCCATCCAGCAGCTGCTCGATCAGCGCATGATCACCGGCAAGGAAGCCTACAAGAAGGGCATCAACAAGGCGAAGTTCGAGCCGGTCAAGGACCAGGGCTGAGCGGACGGCGCGCCGGATCGAGGTTGCGCACGAAGCGGCAGAGTGTCTCGAAGCCGGTCTGCGCATCCTCGACCGTGATGCTCTCCGCCGGGTTGTGGCTGATGCCGCCCGCACAGCGCACGAAGATCATTCCGGTATCCGCGATGGCCGAGATCGCCATGGCATCGTGGCCTGCCCCGCTGGGCAGGCGCTGCGCCGTCACGCCCTGCGCGGCGATCGCCGCGTCGATCTGCTGCATCAGCCAGGGCGCGCACGGTGAGGCGGGTGAGTCGTGCATGACCGTGATGCTCGGCTGGATGCCGCGGCGGACGCTGATCTCGGCGACCTTGGCGCGAAGGTCCTCGACCGCCTTGCGACGCCGCAGGTCCTCGGGTGCGCGCACATCAATCGTGAAACGGCACTCACCGGGGATGACATTGACGGCGCCGGGACTGGCATCGATGCGTCCGACCGTGCCGACCAGGTGCTGTTCCTGCGAGCAGCGCTGTTCGACCGCCAGAATCACCTCTGCCGCCGCCACCAGCGCATCCTGACGCGCCATCATCGGCACGGTGCCGGCGTGGCCCGCCATGCCCTGCATCCGCACCTGCAGGCGCGTCGCACCGTTGATGGAGGTGACGCAGCCGACCGGCAGGCCGGCGCGTTCGAGCACCGGACCCTGTTCGATATGCAGTTCGACATAGCCCAGCAGGTCCTCGCGGCGGCGCGCCGCCGTGGCCACCTGGGCCGGATCCAGGCCGAAGCTGCGCAGGGCCTCGGCCAGGGAGATGCCATCGCGATCGGTCGCCTCCAGCACTTTGAGGTCGAGCGTTCCGGCGATCGCGCGACTGCCGAGCAGGGTCGACCCGAAGCGCACGCCCTCCTCATCGCCGAAGCCGACGACCTCCAGGGCAAACGGCAGCAGGCCGGCCCCGATGTGGTGCGCGCACTCGATGGCGGTCACCACACCCAGCATGCCGTCGTAGCGGCCGGCATCGCGCACCGTATCCAGGTGCGAGCCCAGCATCAGCGCCGGCAGTCCCCGCGCCTTGCCCTCCACCCGCCCGGTGATATTGCCCATCGCATCCACGCGGGCGCGCATGCCGGCCTCGGCGAGCCAGCCCGCCACCAGTTCATTGGCGCGCCGATGCTCCGCCGAGAGGAACACCCGCGTCAGACGCGGCGGGTCCGAAGTCAGGGCGGCCAGCGCGTCCAGGCGCTGCATGATGCGGGCTGCGGCTTGTGGTGCGCTCATACCGGGGGGTGGTGTTCGATCCAGTGACGGGCGATGTCGATGCGGCGGCAGAACCAGACGTCCCGGTGGGACCTCATGTGCGCGAACAGGCGTCGCAGCGCGACGATGCGCCCCGGCCGGCCGATCAGCCGCGTGTGCAGGCCGATCGACATCATCTTCGGCGCCGTGGCGCCCTCGGCGTACAGCGAATCGAAAGCATCGCGGGCATAGACAAAGAAGTCCTCACCCTGATTGAACCCCTGCGCGGTGCCGAACTTCATGTCGTTCACATCCAGTGTGTAGGGCACCACCAGATGATCGCGTCCGGACTCCTTGACCCAGTACGGCAGGTCATCATTGTAGGCGTCGGCGTCGTAGAGAAAGCCCCCCTCCTCCACCACCAGCTTGCGCGTGTTCGGGCTCAGCCGGCCCGTGTACCAACCCAGCGGGCGCGAACCGGTGACCCGGGTGAGCACCTCGATGGCGCGGCGCATGTCGGCGCGCTCCTGCTCTTCCGGCACGCCGTGATAGTCGATCCAGCGCCAGCCGTGGCTGGCGATCTCGTGACCCAGGCCCACCAGTTCCCGGGCGAGCGCCGGATGGCGCTCCAGCGCCATCGCCACCGCAAAAATCGTCAGCGGAATGCCGAATTCCTGCGCCAGTCGCAGCACCCGCCAGACGCCCGCGCGGCTGCCGTATTCGTATACCGACTCGACCTGCAGATTGCGTGAGTGGGGCAGCGCCGGTGATCCGACCACCTCGTGCAGATAGCTCTCCGCGTGCTGATCCCCATGCAGAATATTGGCCTCCCCGCCTTCCTCGTAGTTGAGGACGAACTGCACCGCGATGCGAGCACTCTGCGGCCAGCGCGGGCTCGGGGGTACCGCGCCATATCCGATCAGGTCCCGGGGATAGTCGCTGGATGCCATAAGGTCAGTTTAACCTGCGTACAATCCCGGTCACCATGATTCCCCAAGACCCACTCGTCTCACTGATCGACGCCGCGTTCCCGGACCAGGTGCGGTTCCTGGCCGAACTGGTGCGGGTGCCCTCCGACAACCCGCCGGGCGACTGCGCCCCGCACGCGCGCCGTGCCGCCGAGCTACTGGAGGGCCTGGGATTCAGCGTCGAACGGCACGAGGTGCCGACCGCCGAGGTGCAGGCCAACGGCATGATCAGCGCCACCAATCTTGTGGTACGCCGACGCTTCGGCAACGGGCCCACCATCGCCCTGAATGCCCACGGCGATGTCGTGCAGCCCGGCGAGGGCTGGACCACGGATCCCTACGGTGCCGAAATCCGTGATGGCGTCATGTATGGCCGCGGGGTGGCCGTCTCCAAGTCCGACATTGCAACCTACGCCTATGCACTGCGGGCGCTCGAGGCCAGCGGTGCCCCATTGCACGGGACGGTCGAACTGCATATCACCTACGATGAGGAAGCCGGGGGTCTGGTCGGTCCGGCCTGGCTGCTCGCCAGGGGCCTGAGTAAACCCGATTTCGCCATCAGCGCGGGCTTTAGCTACAGCGTCGTGGTTGCCCACAATGGCTGCCTGCACCTCGAGGTGCGCATCGAGGGACGTTCGGCGCACGCGGCCCGGCCCGATACCGGCATCGATGCCCTGGAGGCCGCGACCCGGATCCTCAGCGGCCTCTATGAACTGCGCAAGACTTACACCGCCGTACATTCAAAGATTTCCGGGATCGATCACCCGACGCTGGTCGTCGGACTGATCAAGGGCGGCATCAACACCAACGTCGTGCCGGATCTGGTGACGCTGCGCATCGACCGTCGCATCATCCCCGAGGAATCACCCGAGCAAGTGGAGCGCGATCTCACCCAGTGGCTGCAGCAGCGTGGCGCGGCACTGCCGGGCATCCGCCTCAGCGTGCGCCGCATCCTGCTGGCCCGGCCCTTCGTGCCGGTGCCGGGCCAGGAAAAACTGGTGGCCGCCCTGCAGCGTCATGCGCGCGGGATCATGGGCGAGGACATCCCGACCAATGGTGTGCCCATCTACACCGACGCCCGGTTGTACACCGAACGGGGCATTCCGACGGTGCTCTACGGCGCCGGGCCGCACAGTCTGCTGGAGGCCAATGGTCATCGTGCGGATGAAAAGCTGGTGCTCGAAGACCTGCGCAAGGCCACCCAGGTGGTCGCCTTGGCTTTGGCCGACCTGATGCAGGGCTAGGACAGGTACACGAAGCGGACCACGCACAGCGCGGCGAGCAGGAATACCAGCCAATCCGACGCTCGCGCCTGACCACGCAGCAGTTTGATCACGGCGTAGCTGGTGATGCCGAAGGCCAGGCCGTTGGTGATGGAGTAGCTCAGCGGCGTGATCACCACGGTCAGAAACGCCGGTATCGCCTGGCCCGGGTCCGACCATTCTATTTCCGCCAGCGCCCCCATCATCAGGGCGCCGACCAGGATCAGTGCCGGCGCCGTCGCGGCACTCGGGATGGCCTGCACCACCGGCGCGAAAATCAGCGTCGCCAGGAACAATAGTCCAACGACGACACTGGTCAGTCCGGTACGGCCGCCGGCCGCCACGCCGGCGGCGCTTTCAATGTAGCTGGTCACCGGGCTCGTGCCCGCGAGTGCACCGACGAACATCGAGGCCGAGTCCGCCGCCAGGATTCGATTGAGGCGCGGAATACTGCCATCGGGCGCCTGCAGTCCGGCACGACGCGTCACGGCGACCAGGGTTCCGACGTTGTCGAACATGTCGACGAACAGGAATACGAAAATGATTTCGATGACGGACAGGCCGACGCCTCCCTTGAGACTCAGCGCGGCGGGAATGTCGAGTTTGAAGGCGGTGCTGCTCAGCGCCTGCAGTGAGAAATGGCCCGGCGTGAAATGCGCCAGACCGATACTCCAGGCGACCGCGGCGGTGATCAGGATGCCGATGAGCATGTAGCCACGAACGCCGCGTGTCTGCAGCGCGGCGATGATGAGCAGACCGAGCAGCGAAACGGCCGCCGTCGGGGTCGTGAGATGACCCAGCGCGACCGTCGTCCCCGGGTCTGCCACGATGATGCCGGCGTCCTTGAGTCCGATGAAGGCGATGAAAAGCCCGATGCCGCCGCCCACCGCCGCAAACAGCGAGCGCGGCAGCGCATTGATGATGACCTTGCGCACGCCGGCCGCCGTCAGCAGCGCGAAAGCGCAACCGGACAGAAACACACAGCCGAGGGCAGTCTGCCAGGGAATCCCCATACCCTTGACGACGGTATAGGTGAAATAGGCGTTCAGTCCCATGCCCGGTGCCAGCGCCAGCGGATAGTTCGAGAGCAGTCCCATCAGGATGCTGCCGAAGCCGGCCGCCACGCAGGTCGCCACCGCGACGCCGGCGACGGGCATTCCCGCATCGCCGAGGATCAGTGGATTGACCACCACGATGTAGGCCATGGTGATGAAAGTGGTGAATCCGGCCAGAATTTCGGTACGCACCGAAGTTCCGTGGGCCTCGAGGCCAAACAGGCGCTGCAGCATTGGGCGTTGATCCTCTGATTCTCTTGCCTCGAATCTACCAATTACTGCGTCGCCTGTGCGGCGGATTGGGATGCCGGCGCGATGCCATCGGTGAGGCGCAAGCCCGCGATACGGTTGATTTGCTGCAACGCCGTGCTGCGCTCGGTGGCCGGATCATTGCCCAGGCGCTGTGTCATCGAGGCCAGAATCGAGTCCGGCGTATGGCCGCGAACCGCCAGAATGAACGGAAAGGCGAAGCGGCTCATGTACAGCTCGTTGAGATGCAGCAGCTGCGCAAATTCCGCATCACTACAGGCATCCAGGCCGGCGCGGCTTTGTTCGTGGGCCGAGGACTGCGTGAGCTGCGCGCGCTGCCGGCCGCGGGCGCCGAGTTTGGGATGCGCCAGGATCAACGCATCCTGCTCGGCCACGCTCGCGAGGGCCACCTGCCGGCACATGGCCTCATGCAGCTGCTCGCGGCTGCCGAAGGGTCGCAAAGCGGCAGTCCGCTCGGCCACCCACGGTGAATGCTCGAATATGCCGCCCAGCGCGGTGGTGAACTGCTGCACCGACATGGCATTGAGTGCCTCAATTGTGAGCATGCGACTAGCTCCTTGCGCCCCTGCCAAGCCATTGCAATAAGCGCGCCCGCTCCACATCGGTCATGCCGGTGATATTGCCCAGCGGCATGGTCCGCAGCGTCAGTTGCTTCTGCACGTCCGGCAGATGCGCGCGGACCTGATCCGGCGAGGTGAGCACGATGCCATTGGGCGGCGCATTGAAGCCCGGTTGCGTCGGTGAGTGCGAATGACAGGGCACGCAGCGCTGACCCAGGATCGCCTGCGCCTGCGCCGCCGTCACCGGCGCAGACCCCGCCAGGGCGAGCGTCGGATCATCCGGATACAGTCCGATGATGACCGCGAGCAGCGCCAGCAGGCCCATGAACAGCGGCATCAGTGAGGCGAAGCCCTGTCGCCCCTCGAGTTTGTGTCGCGCCACGAACCAGGCGCGGATACACACGCCGGAGAAGCTGATGCCGATGAGCGCCAGCCAGTTGTAGTGCGCGCCATAGGTCATTGCGTAGTGGTTGCTGATCATGACGAACAGCACCGGCAGCGTAAAATAGGTGTTGTGTACCGAGCGCTGCTTGCCGCGCAGGCCGGGGGCCGGATCCGCCTCCCGCCCTTCCTGCTTCGCCCGTACCAGCTCGCGCTGCCCCGGGATGATCACGAAGAAGACATTCGCCACCATGATCGTGCCGATGGCGGCGCCGAAGATGATGAAGGCACCGCGGCCACTGAAGAGCTCGCAGACACCCCAGGCCAGCACGCATGCCAAGATCGCAACGGCGACGGCGAGTCTGACGGTGCTGCGCCCGAGCTTCGAGCGGCACAGCGCATCGTAGATCAGCCAGCTGCCGACCAGGATGCCCACTGCGATCGTCACCGCCAGACCCGGCGACAGCCTGCGCACCGCGGGATCGATCAGATAGGCATCGGCCTGCAGGAAATAAAGCAGGCTCAGCAGCCCGACGCCCGAGAGCCAGGTGCTGTACGCCTCCCAGTAGAACCAGTGCAGCGTGCGCGGCAGGATCTCCGGCGCTACCTTGTACTTGCGCGCCCGATAAAAACCGCCGCCGTGAACGGCCCACAGCTCCCCGGCCACGCCCGGATCAGCGTCGGGCCGCTCGGGATCCTGCAGGTGATTGTCCAGCCACACGAAGTAGAACGAGGATCCGATCCACGCGATGCCGGTGATGATGTGTATCCAACGGACCAGCAGGTTCCCCCAGTCCAGCAAATAGCCACTCACGTCTCGGTCACCACCGTGCCTTTTGATTTTTGTGCCGGTCCGCCGCAGTTTTCACAATCGCCCGCCGCACAGGCAACGAGCGGCCCGCCCGGTACTGCCCGGATGAGCGGACCCGCCGCCGGTTGTGACAGCAGCTGCATGAGCTGCGCGGCGATCGCCACCGCGATGGCCGCCGGCCACTTGCTGTTGACCCCGGTGATGCCGATCGGACACACCAGGTGTTCAATCGCCTGCGCCCCCAGGCCATCCCGCCGCAAGCGCGATCGAAACCGTGCCCCCTTGCTCTGCGAACCGATCAATCCCAGCCATGCCGAATCTTCCCGCAGCAGCACCGCGCGGCACAGATCGTAGTCGAGCCCATGGTCATGGGTCATCACCACAAAGTAAGTGCCGGCGACCGCATCGTTCACCGACCTGACGAGTTCGGGCTCCGCCAGTACCCGCGAATATTCGAAACTCCCCGGCGGAAACTGGCCGGTGCGCGAATCCTGCCACAGCAGGCGCAGCGGCAACTGCACCAGCATTCCGGCCAGCGCCTGACCGACATGTCCGGCACCATACAGCCACACGGCCGGATATTGCTCATCCAGCCGCTCGAAGAAAGCGAGCTCGCCCTCGCGGGTGCGGGCAACTCTCGGTGACGCCTGATTGCGCGGCAGCGCCAGGAGCGCCGCGGCGGTCGGGGCCAGCTCGCCCTCGCCGCTCAGACTCTGGCACACACCTGCGGCCGAGACGCTCGTCGACAGCACCACCGGGCCTGCGGCGAGCCGCCCCTCCAGCGCCCGCAACTGCGGCAGGCTCTCCTCCGGAAAGCACTCCAGCCATGCGGCGACCACACCGCCGCAGCATTGGCCGAGATCGATACCCAGCACCCGATTCATCAGTCGCGCGCAGCGCGTGCCCTGCTGCAGCATCTCGCGCGCCGCCGCCAGCGCTTCCCACTCGAGCCGGCCCCCGCCGATGGTTCCGGTGTGACCGGCCGCATCGACCAGCATGTAGGCCCCCGGCTCCCGCGGCGTCGAGCCCTGTACCTGCGCCACCACGATGCGCACCACCGCAGGGACCTGCGCCAGCCGTTCGATCACGGTCGGCAGCCACGCCTGCGGCCCGGGCGTCACGGCGCCACCTGGCGCACGGCATTGATGGCGCGCAGCACCGATTCGGGGGTCGCGGGGGGCATCAGTTCCAGCGTCGCGCCCACCGGTCCGCAGCTCGCCACCGCATGGCGGATCGCCAGCAGCGCCGAGATTCCCAACATCAGCGGCGGCTCGCCCACGGCCTTGGACTGGTAGATGGTCTCCTCGTGGTTCGGATGACCTTCGAACAGCCGGATGTTGGCAACGGTCGGCCAGTCGCCCACGGCCGGAATCTTGTAGGTGGAGGGCGCATGGGTACGCAGTTGCCCCTTCGCATCCCACCACAACTCCTCGCTGGTCAGCCAGCCCACCCCCTGCAGGAAGCCGCCCTCGATCTGTCCCATGTCGATGGCGGGATTCAGCGACTTGCCGACGTCGTGCAGTATGTCCACCCGCAGCAGTCGCGTCTCGCCGGTCAGCGTGTCGATCGCCACTTCGCTGACCGCGGCGCCGAAGGCAAAATAGAAGAAGGGCTGCCCGGTCATTCTGGCGTTGTCCCACTGGATGCGCGGCGTTCGGTAGTAGCCGGTGGAAGACAGGGACACGCGGGCGCGGTAGGCCTGCTGTACCAGCTTCGCGAAAGCAAGCTGCTGCGCGCCGATCCGGACCTGGCCGTCGGCGAAGCGGATGTCGGCGGCCGCCACCTGGAAGCGCTCACAGGCGAACTGAACCAGCCGCTCGCGAATGCTCTGCGCCGCCGCCTGCGCCGCCTTGCCGTTGAGGTCCGCACCCGAGGAGGCGGCGGTGGCCGAGGTGTTGGGTACTTTCGACGTGTCGGTGGCCGAAACGCGGATCGCCGTCAGCGGCAGACCGAACTCGTGGGCCACGACCTGCGCGACCTTGGTGAAGAGCCCCTGCCCCATCTCCGTGCCGCCGTGATTCAGCAGCACCGAACCGTCGGTGTAGACATGCACCAGCGCGCCGGCCTGGTTGAAGTGGGTCGCGGTGAAGGAAATGCCGAACTTGACCGGCGTGAGCGCAATGCCGCGGCGGATGAGCGGCTGCGCCGCGTTCCACTGCGCGATCTGCCGCAGGCGCTGCGGATAGTTCGCGCTGCGCACCAGTTCATCGACGATGGGAACCGTGCGATTGCCCTGTACGATCTGTCCGTAGGGCGTCACGTTACGAGTCTGGTCGCCGTAAAAATTCCGGCGCCGCACGGTCAGCGGATCCAGGCGCAGGAAGCCGGCCATCGCATCGATGATCTGTTCGATCATGACCATGCCCTGCGGCCCGCCAAAGCCGCGGAACGCGGTGTTCGAGACGGTGTGCGTCTTGCAGCGGTGGCTCACGATCTCGACATTCTCGAGATAGTACGCATTGTCGACGTGCAGCACCGCGCGGTCATTGACCGGGCCCGACAGATCCGCCGAGTATCCGCAGCGCGATGCCAACATCACGGTCAGCGCCAGAATCCGGCCCGAATCGTCAAACCCGACGCTGTAGTCGCAGACAAAATCGTGGCGCTTGCCGGTCATCTCCATGTCGGTGTCGCGGTCCAGCCGCAATTTGACCGGCCGCCCCGTGGCACGGGCCATGACTGCGGCGGCCGCGGCGATCAGCGCCGGCTGCGTCTCCTTGCCGCCGAATCCGCCGCCCATGCGCCGGCACTGCACGGTGACCAGGCTGGCGGGCACGCCCAGGGCGTGCGCGATGATCTGCTGGACCTCGGACGGGTGCTGCGTGGAGCTGTGCACCAGCATGCCGCCGTCCTCCTGCGGAATGGCAGCAGCGACCTGGCCTTCAAGGTAGAAATGATCCTGGCCCCCGACCCCGAGTGATCCGCTGAGCCGATGCGGCGCCTCGGCCAGCACTTCCCGGGGTCGGCCACGCACCAGCGTGTTCGTCGGCAGAACGAAGCTGTTGGCAGCGACCGCCGCGCGAATATCGAGGATCGCCGGCAGCGCTTCATACTCCACCACCGCCCGGCGCGCCGCGCGCCGCGCCAGCGGGTAGCTGCCCGCCGCCACCGCGAACAGCGGCTGACCGACATGCTGCACCAGGCCGGGCGCAAAGATCGGATCATCATGTACGGCGGAGCCGTAATTATTGTCTCCGGGAACATCCGCGGCGGCAAACACCGCGACCACCCCTGAAGCGGCCCAGACCGGCGCCAGATCCAGGCGCGTCACCCGGCCATGCGCAATGCTGCTCATGCCAAATGCCCCGTGCAGCGTGTTCGCCGGCAGCGCAATGTCGTCGGCATAGTTCGCGAGCCCGCTCACATGCAGATGAGCGCTCTCGTGCGGCGGTACCGGTTCGGTGCTCATACCGTCACGTCCGCTACCCGGGTCAGGACGTGAGGCTCATAGGACAGGAAGTACCGCCGCAGCAGATTGGTGGCGCCGGTCATCCGGTAGTCGCTGCTGGCGCGCATGTCCGACAGCGGCTTGAAATCCTGCGCGAGCGCCGCCGCAGCGGCCTCGAACGTGGCCCGCGACCAGGGTGCCCCCAGCAGCGCCTTTTCGGCGTGCGGGGCCCGCGCGGCGACCGCGGCCATGCCGCCCAGCGCCAGCCGTGCCGAGGTGATCCGGCCGGCCTCGACGCTCGTCATGCAGGCCAGGCACACCGCGGAGATGTCCTGATCGATGCGCTTGGAGAGTTTGAACACGCCGACCCGCGCGCCGGGCGCAGGTCTGGGCACCCTGACCGACACCACGAATTCCCCGGGCGCCAGATCCTTTTGCTGATATCCCAGATAGAACTTCTCGAGCGCCAGCCAGCGGGCCTGTTCGCCGCGGCGCAACTCGATTTCAGCGCCCAGCGCCATCAGCGTCGGCAGACCATCACCGATGGGCGAACCGTTGGCCAGATTGCCGCACAGAGTGCCGGAGTTGCGCACCGGCGGGGAGGCAAACCGGTCCGCGACCTCCTGAAGGGGTGGGCACCATTCGATCAGCGCCTCCCAGGCATCGGTCAGGGAGACGGCGGCGCCGATCCGCAGTCCCTGCGCGGAAGTCTCGATGCGCTGCAGGGATTCGACGGCGCCGATGTAGACGATGGGCGGCAGATCCCGCAACTGCTTGGTGACCCAAAGACCCACATCGGTGCCGCCGCCGAGGATCAGCGACTGCGGTTGGCGAAGCAGTTCGGCCGCCAGCTGCGCTTCGGTCCGCGGCGCATAGAATCCCGGCAGCCGCAGCGGTTCCTGGCGGGTAAGTGCCGCGAGCGCCGCACGTCGGGCTTCGTCCAGCGGCGCTGCAGGAGACCAGACGGACGGCGCCGGGTAGCGGTGCATGGCCACCCCCGCATCGATGATGGGGCGGTAGCCGGTACAGCGGCATAGATTGCCGCTCAGGGTGTAGATCACGCGCTCACGGGTTGCCGGATTTCCCTCCAGGTACAACGCGAACAGCGACATCACGAAGCCTGGGGTGCAGAAGCCGCACTGCGAGCCGTGATGGTCCACCATGGACTGCTGCACCGGATGCAGGGTGCCGTCCGCGGCCCGCAGATCCTCGACCGTGATCAATTCATGTCCATCCAGGGTGGCCATGAATCGAATGCAGGAATTGATCGCCCGATATTGAATGCGCCGCCCATCCGCCGTCAGTGCGCCCGCGACCACCGTGCAGGCGCCGCAATCGCCCTCGGCGCAACCTTCCTTGGTGCCGGTCAGGCCGCGCACATCGCGCAGGTACTCCAGCACTGTCATGGTGCACGGCAGTGCCGGTTCGCACACTAACTGCCCGTTGAGCAGAAAGCGAACCTCCATGGCCGCTATCCGCCCCGATACACGGAGTAGCTCCAGGGCGCGATCAGCAGGGGCACATGGTAGTGCTGATCCGCGGCGATGCCGATCTCAATGCTGGCTTGCTCGATGAACGCCGGCTGCGGCAGCTGGACGCCTCGGGAGCGAAAATACTCCGCTGTATGAAATTTGAGCAGGTAGCTGCCGGTCTTGAATTGTGCGCCGGACAACAGCGGTGCCGGCAGCCGGCCGTCGGGACCGGTGGCCACGCTCGCCAGCAGTCGCAGACCCTCGATCTCGCGCGCATGTAACTCGATCCGTACGCCGCCGGCGGGCAGGCCGGCACTGATATCCAGAACATGTGTCGTCAGTTGGCCCATGGATTGATGCTATCGATGTTGTACAGTGGCGGGAAGTTCATTTTTCCCTTTTTGTCATGTCTATCGCGCTCTCCACCCCGGACTTCATCAGGGCGTTGCCCAAAGCAGAACTGCATGTGCACATAGAAGGCACACTGGAGCCTGAGCTGGTCTTCGAATTGGCCGCGAAACACCGCATCGCCCTGGCCTACCGGAGCGTTGAGGAATTGCGCGCGGCCTATCGTTTCGCGGACCTGCAGTCCTTTCTCGACATCTATTATGCCGGCGCCAACGTGCTGCGGGATGTCGCGGATTTCCACGCCATGACCAGCGCCTATCTGCGCCGCGCCCATGCGGACGGCATCGTCCACGCGGAGATCTTCTTTGACCCCCAGAGCCACACCAGCCGGGGCATACCGCTGGCCGTGGTGATGGAAGGGATCACCCGGGCGCTCAAGGAGGCCCAGGCGCAGATGGGCATCACGCATCGCCTGATCCTGTGCTTTCTGCGGCACCTGTCGGCCGACGATGCCATGCAGGCGTTGGAGCAGGCGCTTCCCTGGCGCGATTGCCTGGCGGGAGTCGGGCTGGACTCTTCGGAGGTCGGCAATCCACCATCCAAATTCACACAGGTTTTTGCCCGCGCCCGCTCTCTGGGCCTGCTGGCGGTGGCCCACGCCGGTGAGGAGGGGCCGCCCGCCTATATCGAGGAGGCTCTGGACCTGCTGCAGGTGCGGCGGATCGACCACGGTGTGCGCTGCACCGAGGACCCGGCGCTGGTGGCGCGCCTCGCCCGCGAGCGAATGCCGCTCACGGTCTGTCCCCTATCCAATGTCCGGCTGCGTGTGTTCGACAAGATGGCTGACCATAATCTGAAGTCCCTGCTCACCCAGGGTCTGTGTGTCACCGTGAATTCCGACGACCCTGCCTACTTCGGCGGCTACCTGCACGATAATTTTCTGGCCGTCGCCGAAGCGCTCGCACTGACTCGGGCTCAGCTGGCGCAACTCGCACGCAACTCGATCGAGGCCTCGTTCATCGACCCGCAGGCCAAGCAGTCCTGGTACACCGAAATCGACCACGTCATGTCACAAGCCGGTTAGCGACCCACACCTGCGTGATATTGGCGCGCGCCGCCTCATAGATGATTTTCTGCAGCACGGCTTCGGGCGAGTCCTCAGGGGCGACGCGCAGGTTGCTGTGGGCAACCGTCGTATCGATCACGCAGGCGTCGAACTGGTAGCCCGGGGCAAAGAGGCCAACGGGCAGATCCAGGGCGATGCCGCCCCCGGCGGTCGCCAGCCAGAAGGCGGTCAGGGCATCGATGCGCGAATCCGGATTGCGCCGCTGTGCACGCTCCTGCCGGGGGTCGACGCCGGCTTCCAGCAATCGCGAGGCGATCACAGCGTGCCGCGCGTTCTCGAGCAGTGAGGCGCTGGCGCCCCCGGCGATATCCGTTCCCAGCCCGACATGCACGCCCGCCTCCAACATCCGTCGCAGCGGAAACACGGCATCGGAAAAATAGACATTCGACAGCGGGCAATGCGCAATCCCTGCGCCGCGCGCGGCGATCAGACGGCCGTCGGCATCGCTCACAAAATTTCCATGGGCCAGCACGGTGCGTCGTGACAGCAGCCCGAATGAGTCGAGCGCCGCCGCATCCGAGCGCCCACAGCGTTCGAGCACGTACTGATGTTCCCAGTCGCTTTCCGAACAATGCGTCTGCACGTGGCAGCCGCTCTCGCGCGCGAGATTTCCGAGCCGCCGCAGCAGCTCATCCGTGCACGAGGGGATGAACCGCGGCGTGATCACCGGAAAGATCAGCCCCTCTGCCTCGGGCAGGGACTTCACGTAAGCGATGAATTCGCGCGTTTCACGCTCGGCGAGCTCGGCGGAGCCATCGCGATAGAAATCCGGACACTGATCGGGATTGTCCATCGCCACCCGGCCGATCAGCGCCCGCTGCGAGCGGCGCAGACAGATATCCGCGAGCGCTTTGGTGGCCGGCAGGTGAATCGTGCCGAAATACAGGGCCGTGGTCGTGCCGTTGGCCAGGAGGCTCGCGACGAGGGATTCATAGACACGGGCGGCGAACACGGTATCCGAATATCGGGACTCCAAGGGAAAAGTGAACTTCTGCAGCCAGTCCTCCAGCGGCAGATCGAGCGCCGTGCCCAGCTGCGGCCACTGCGGTGCGTGCACGTGCAGGTCCACCATGCCCGGCAGGACATAGCAATCCGGTTTCATCCTCAGGAGGCTGCCGGCGGCAGCCAGTCGTGCGCTTTGCGTGCGGCCCTGCGGCGAGTCGTGGCGATGGACGGCGCTGATCCCGCCATCGGCGCCCACGATGATCAGTGTGTCTTTGAGGCACTCCAGCGCCCCGCGCTGCGGCGCGTGCAGAAACGTCCCGAGGAAGCCTCGTTCGGATCTAACCACGATCGCCCGGCAGAATCAGGTTCAGGATCAAGGCACACAGTCCGCCGGTTGCAATTCCGGACGACAGTGTCGTGCGCAGCAGCGTTGGCAGCTGGCCCAGCAGTTCCGGCACGAAGGTCACACCCAGGCCCGCGGCCAGGGAAATGGCCAGGATGATGGCGCTGCGCCGGTTCGGCGGCACCCGGGCCAGAATGCGAATCCCGGCCGCGGCCACCATGCCAAACATGATCAGCGTCGCGCCACCCAGCGCTGCGGGCGGCATGGCCTGCACCAGTGCGCCGACCGCGGGTATCAGTCCCAACAGCGCCAGCATCGCGCCGATGTAGCGCCCGACATGGCGGCTGCCGACACCGGTGAGCTGAATGACCCCGTTGTTCTGCGCGAAGGTGGTGGTGGGGAAAGACCCCAGGCACGCGCCGATGGCCGAGTTGAGTCCATCCGCGAGCAGACCGCCGCGCAGGCGCCGCATGAACACCGGTCCGGCAATGGGCTGACCGGAAAGGGCTGAGGTCGCCGTCAGATCACCCACCGCCTCCACGGCGGAGATCAGGTAGGTGAAGGCAAAGGGGATCAAAGCGGCGAGCTGGATGCCGAGCCCGAATTTGAAGGGCGTCGGTACGATGAGTGCGGGCGCCGCTTGGACGGCACCGAAGTTGACGCGCCCGAGCACGATGCCCGCTACGTATCCGGCCGCGAGGCCGAGAATCACCGACAGCATGCGCAGATGCCGGGACGAGAAGGAATTGCAGATCACCACGACGAGGATCACGAGCGCGGCCAATCCCAGATTCTGCAGGCTGCCGAAGGTGCCATCGGATCTGGCGTCGAAGCCGCCGCCCACATTGGTGGCGCCGACCTGCACCAGCGTCAGACCGATCAGCACCACCACCGTTCCGGTGACGATCGGGGTGATCAATCGTCCGGCACGCTGAATGAAGCGACTCAGCAGCATGACCAGCGGCGCACCCGCGAGCGAGAGCCCGAAGACGACACCCAGTGCCGCATGCGCACTGCCCCCGGCCGAGATCACCGCGCCCGTCGCCGCCAGGATCGGTGAAATGAAGGTGAAACTGGTGCCCTGGACGCTCAGCAGCCCTGATCCCACCGGGCCGAAGCGGCTGGTCTGAATGAAGGTCGCCAGCCCCGAGACGAACAGCGACATGCTCACCAGGTAAGCGGTATCAGCGGCGGGGAGCTTGAGGGCGCCGCCGATGATCAGCGGCGGGGTGATGATGCCGACGAACATCGCCAGCACATGCTGCAGCGCCACCAACAGAGCGTCGGCGAGCGCCGGACGATCCTCCAGCCCACATATGAGTTCGGAGTATTCCGCTTCAGCGGCTGCCGTCACTTCGCTGTTCCGGCGGCGGCGTGCGGCGGATGAACTTTGTAGGTCGTCCAGTTCTGGACCAGGGCGTCCACCACCGGCGAACCGACGCGGTAGGCCGCCTCCACCGCGGGCCCCAGTGCCGCGTAGGTGTGCTCGCTCTCTTTCGTGAGCGCTTCGGCTGCGGTCTCACCGGGCGGCGGCACCGTGAAATCACTGGCGGTACGCAGCACCAGCACCCGCTTGCTGTCGACGCGTCCGGTTCTATTCAGGTAGCTGAGCGCCACGAGCGTGCCGCTGTCCTCCATCGCGGAGGTGACCATGCTGCCGTGACCCTGGGTCCAGAACTTCACCCACTGATCGGCCCAGTCGTTCATCAGCCTGCCGCCCCAGAAACGCATGGCCGCGAGCTGGTCACCGATGAGCACGAACGGCGGGCGCCGCGCATTGCGTTCACGGTACTGGCCACGCACCTGTCGCATCTGTGGGTCATCGACCAGCGCCACGTTGCGCGTCAGGCCAAACGCCCACTGCACCAGATCCGGATCCAGCGCGAACACCTGCCCTTCCGCGGGCTTCGCCTGCGGATCGAAAGGACCCTTCGACTGCAGCGGATAGATCCCGGTCGTCCAGCTGCCGGGGATTTCCCGTGAATCGATCTGGTAGGCGAGGTCCCCGTCCACGATGTAGCGCGCCCAGGCCGCCGAGCCGATCGAGGCATAGTCGGGATTGACCCCGGCGATGCCCGCCACGATCCAATAGGCGTGGGTCAGGTCGAAGCGCGGATCCATGCCCAGTTCCATCACGGCGGTCGAGGAGTTCGCCGTACCCTCTCCCGTGACCATTCCCAGCACCCCGGTCGTCGGATTCAGGAACAGGTCGTGATGGTGGGCGAAGGCAAAGCGCTGGGTCAGGTGTTGCCGGTCATGCCAGTTCTGAAACTCTCCGGCCATGTCGCCCGTGTCCGCACCAATCTCAAACATCGACACCACGACGACTTTGATCTCGATGGGCTTGGTCACCGCCGCGGGCACGGGCGCGACCGGCGCGGCTGAGCCGGTCGGCTCGCCGGGTGGCTGATCGCGGTAAACGCTCCAGTCCTTGAGCAGTGCCGCGACGACGGGGGAGCCTACCTTGTAGGCCGCTTCGAGCGATGGCAGTAGCGCCGTGTAGCTGGATTCGGCTTCCTGGGCGAGATTGTCGGCGGCGCTACGGCCCGGCGGCGGCAGGGTGAAGTTGCTGCCGGTGCGCAGAATCAGGACCCGGTTGGCGTTGACCCGGCCGCTGCGACCCAGATAGGTCAGGCCCATCAGGACACCGCTGTCCTCCATCTCCGTGGTCACCATGTTGCCCTGGCCGTGAGTCCACAGGCGCACCCAGCGATTGGCCCAATCATTCATCTGCCGGCCATGCCAGAAGCGCATGGCGGCAATGTCGTCGCCCTCGAGGACCGAGGGCGGACGGCGGGCCTTCGGATACCCGCTATACAACTCGCGCGCGGCCCGCAGGTGTTCGTCATCGCCCAGATCAACCTTGCGCGTCAGCCCATATGCCCAGCCCACGAGCCTGCGATTCAAGGTGAAAATCTGACCTTCGCCGGGCTCGGCCTTGGGGTCATAGGGCTTGTGGGATTCCAGCGGAAAGATGCCGGTGGACCAGTCCTTCGGAATTTCCCGCGCATCGATCTCGTAGGCCAGGTCACCGTCGATGACCCGCTGGACCCACACGGCCGAGCCGATCGATGCATCCTCAGGATCGATGCCGGCAATGCCCGCCACGATCCAATAGGCATGCGAGAGGTCGAAGCGCGGATCCATGCCGAGTTCCACCACCGCCGAACCGGCGTTGGCGGTGCCCTCACCGGTCACCATTCCCAGCACACCCGTGTGCAGGTTCATGAAGAGGTCGTGGTGATGCGCGAACGTGAAGCGGGTGTCGAGCTTCAACCGGTCATGCCAGAACTGGAACTCGCCGGGGGCATCGCCCGAGTCGGCGCCGATCTCGAAGGTGGTGAGCACCACCACCTTGACGACAATCGGGGCGGTCGGCGTCTGCGCCACTGCATTCATACTGACGGCGAGCCCCATGAGGATGGCCGCCGCGAAGCACCAGGTCTTAAGCATTCTTGTTCCTCGCCATCCCACGCGCATGCTTCCTGTCATGCAAAAGCCGTGCTCGCCCTTGCGGGGTGAATCTCCGTATCTGTGCACCAGTATGGCGCGGCCTACTTGTCCTTTTCCAGCTCACTCAGCTGCTCGCGCACCAGTGTCACGAAAGCATCCAGGGCGGCCGGAAACGTTCGGCCGCGGCGCACGTAAATCCCCAGATCCGTGGTCACGGGACCGGAGCTTTGGAGGGGCACCAGGATCAGACGCCGTGACTTGAGTTCTGCCTCTATCCCCAGATGAGTCTGGAACGAAATCGCCGACAGCTTCAAAGACAGATTCTTCATCAGCTCGAGCGAACCGACCTCGGCCACCACCTGCATCTTGCCGGCGAAACGCGTCAGGTGCGGCAACAGCACGGTGTAGATCGAGAGCTCCTCGGTGGGCAGGATCACCGGGTGCACGGCGCATTCGGAGAAGGTCACGTGTTTTTCGCGCGCCAGCGGATGCTCCGGGCGCATGACCGCGCCCAGGCGAAAACGAGCCGTGCCCAACTGCTGCAGTTCCGGGTGCGGGCCGAGCGAGAACGCCAGTCCCACATCGGCGTTGCCCGCGGCAATGATGGACGGAATCTGGTTGGATCCGGCAAATCTCACGGTGAGTTTCACGCCCGGATAGCGGGTGGCCATGGCGGCCAGCAGATGCGGCAGCACCGCGGCACCCAACGACTCCACGGTGACGATGCTCAGTTCACCGCGCCGCAGGCCACGCAGGGAATCCAGCTCTTCGGTGGCACGACGCGCGTCCTGCAGCACGGTGAGTACGTGGCGCGCGAATACTTCGCCCGCCGCCGTCAGCTTCATGCCGTTCGCAAAGCGCTCGAACAGTGGCAAGCCGGCGTCGGTTTCGAACTGGATGAGCTGGCGATTGATGGCCGAGGCGGCCACTCCCAGTTTACGCGCGGCCTCGCGGATCGAGCCGTAGCGACGGATTGCATCAAAGTAACTGATCGCCCGATAGCGGATGGGTTTGCGAGTGGCGTTGGTCATAGATGATCGACGTAGGCGCCCTGGATCAGCTGCTCAGGGCCCACCCCCAGTTGGGTCATGATCCTCTCGGCTTCCGCGACCCCGTTCGCGGCGGATTCGCCGTCCTGCAGCACGACTTCGAGTTCCAGGAACTCCCCCAGACCCTCGACCGTGTCCAGATGGATTCGGGTGCGACCGACCAGGAACAGCACGCGACGTTTGCGCACCCGGCCGGTCTGGCCGTGGGCCAGCTCAAGCAGGGCGCGCATCGCGTGCGGATCGGGAACCGGCACCCGGACATAGAACGACTCCTTCGGCCCGGTCTCGTCCGCGCGCCGATAGAAAATCAGCTCTGCGCCGCCTTCGAACTGATCGCGCAGCTTCAGTCGGCCGTTGGGGGAGGCGAAAAAGGTATCGTCCTGCTCGAGCACCGTCGGGCCGCCGTCGGCAAGTCGTGCAGCAAGGGGTGCAAGCGCCGCGACGCCGGCAATCCTTGCCTTGATTTCCACATTGCGTGCCACCGCGGCATCTTGGCATCGCCGTCACGGTGCCGGCAACCGGCAAACCGCCGGCAGTGCGGTAAACTGGCGGGATGGTTCGAAAACTCTTCATCACCAGTGCCCTGCCATACGCCAATGGCCCGCTGCATATCGGCCACATCATGGAGTACATCCAGGTTGATATCTGGGTGCGTTTCCAGCGCATGCTGGGCTCTCAGGTGCATTTCGTCGGGGCGGACGACGCCCATGGCGCGCCCATCATGCTCAAAGCCGAGGCCGACGGCGTGACGCCACAGGAACTTGTGCGCGGCATCGCGGCGGGGCGCCGCCAGTACCTGGACGGCTTCGGCTTGAGCTTTGATCACTGGTACAGCACCGACTCCCCGGAAAATACCGCACTCGCCCAGGACGTTTATCAACGCCTGAAGGCGGCCGGACTGATCGACATCAAGCCGGTCGAGCAATTCTACGATCCGGTGAAGGGCATGTTCCTCGCCGATCGCTACATCCAGGGAGAATGTCCGCACTGCCATGCCAAGGACCAGTTCGCGGACGCCTGTGAAGTCTGCAGCACCGTCAATGCACCGACCGACCTGATCAATCCGCATTCGACCCTCTCCGGCTCGGTGCCCGAACTGCGCACGTCCGACCATCTGTTCTTCAGGCTGTCGGACCCGCGCTGCCGCGCGTTTCTGGAGGGCTGGGTGGACGCGCCCGGCCATCTGCAGCCCCAGGTCGCCAACAAAGCCCGGGAATGGCTCGATGGCAAGGAGGAGGATCAGCTGGGGGACTGGGACATCTCCCGTGATGCGCCCTATTTCGGCATTCCCATCCCCGATCACCCGGGCAAGTACTTCTACGTGTGGCTGGATGCGCCCCTGGGTTACCTCGCGTCCCTGGAGAATTACTTTTCCAGCGGAGCCGCCGCGCGCAACGGCGAGCCGCGGACGTTCCAGCAGTTTCTGACCGATCCCGGTACCGAACAGATCCACTTCATCGGCAAGGACATCATCTATTTCCACACCCTGTTCTGGCCGGCGATGCTCAAATTCGCCGGCTCACCCTACAAGGTGCCTGACAATGTGCACGTGCACGGTTTCCTCACGGTGCTGGGTGCCAAGATGTCCAAGTCGCGCGGCACCGGAATCGATCCGCTGCGCTACCTGAGTCTCGGGATGGACCCGGACTGGCTGCGCTACTACATCGGCGCCAAGCTCAATGCCAATGTCGAGGATGTGGATTTCAATCCGGAGGACTTTCTCGCGCGGATCAACAGCGATCTGGTGGGCAAGTACGTCAACATTGCCAGCCGCTGCGCGAATTTCATCAACCAGCGCTTCGGGGGTACGCTGGCCGCCGTCGACGCCGGCAGCGGCGTGCTGAACGAAATCCAGTGCGACGCCGATGTCATTCGCGATGCCTACGAGCAACGGGATACCGGCTATGCACTGCGGATGACGATGCGGCTGGCGGATCTTGCCAATCGCTACGTTGCGGACAATGCCCCCTGGGAAATGGCGCGCGACGCCACCAAAGGTGAGCAACTCCACACCGTCTGCAGTGTGGCCATCAATCAGTTCCGGCTGTTGACGCTGCTGCTCAAACCGGTGGTGCCGCAGCTGGCGGCGCGCGCCGAAAAGTTTCTGGGCATCGAGCCTTTGAAATGGTCGGACAGCAAAACGGTGCTCCCCGCGGGGCATCACATCAACCCCTACGAGCATCTGCTGACGCGTGTCGACGCCAAGACGCTCGACAAACTGTTCGACGCCCCACAAGGAGCGCCCAAAGTGACTGAGACCAGCCCGCCCAAGGCGGTCGCGAAGCCCGTTCCCGACACTGCGCCGCCCGCCAGCATCGCCATCGATGAATTTGCGAAGGTGGAACTGCGCGTGGCCCGTATTCTCGCCGCCGAGACCGTAAGCGGCTCGGACAAGCTGCTGAAACTCTCGCTGGATTTGGGTGAGCTCGCCCCACGCACCGTGTTTTCCGGCATCCGCTCGGCATACGACCCGGCGACCCTGGTGGGGCGTCTCACCGTCGTCGTCGCCAATCTCGCCCCACGCAAAATGCGCTTTGGGGTCTCCGAAGGCATGGTGCTGTGCGCCAGCGGCACGGGACCGGGCCTGTTCCTGCTGTCGCCGGACTCAGGCGCGACTGCGGGCATGCGCATCACCTGAAGATTCCCGGACCGTGAACATCAAGGCCATCGATGCGCTGTTGCCACAGACCCAGTGCACACGCTGTGGCTACTCGGGGTGCCTGCCGTACGCGATCGCGATTGCCGATGGCACGCCCATCAACCAGTGTCCGCCGGGTGGCGCCGCCACCATCGAGGCGCTGGCGCGACTGCTCGGCCGCGAGGTCCTGCCCCTGAATCCCGACCACGGCGTCGAGGCGCCGCCGCGCGTGGCGGTCGTCGATGAGGCGCGCTGCATTGGCTGCGCGAAGTGCCTGCCGCCCTGCCCGGTGGATGCCATCATCGGCGCGCCGCGCTTCCTGCACACCGTGGCCGCGCAGCTGTGCACGGGCTGCGAGCTGTGCATCGCCCCCTGCCCCGTGGACTGCATCAGCATGGTGGATCTGAATCCTGATGCGGGGCCCGAAGGCGCACCGTCGGCAAGCGAAAATCGCGAGCGCTTCCAGGCGCACGAAGCGCGTGTGCAGCGCCGCGCGACCGAACGGGCCACATTGCTCGAGTCGCGCAAGAAAATGGCACCGGCGGCCGACCCTCATTCCCCATGACGAAATCAGCAAAGCGCGGTACGCCGCAAAAACGCTTCACTCCGGCACGGCGCCGGAAACTGTTCGAACGCCTGCACGCCGCCAACCCGGAGCCGATCTCGGAACTTCAATATACGACCCCGTTCGAATTGCTGGTCGCGGTGATGCTCTCCGCTCACACCACGGACAAGAGCGTGAACGCGGCCACCGCCAAACTCTTTCCCGTCGCCAATACCCCGAATTCGCTCCTCCGTTTGGGGATCGAGGGCGTCAAGCCATACCTGAAGAGTGTCGGTCTCTACAACGCCAAGACGGCCAACCTGATGGGGCTGTGTCAGCGCCTGGTGGACCTGCATCACGGGCAGGTGCCGGAGGATCGCGAGTCACTCGAAGCCTTGCCGGGCGTCGGACGCAAGACGGCCAACGTGGTGCTCAACATTGCTTTCGGCGAGTCTACCATTGCCGTGGATACCCATATCTTCAGGGTCGCGAACCGGACGGGCCTGGCGCCGGGCCGCACCCCGCTGGCCGTGGAAACCGAGCTGGTGAAGACGACCCCGCCGGAGTTTGCACGCGAGGCGCATCACTGGCTGCTGCTGCATGGGCGCTACGTGTGCACCGCGCGCAAGCCGAAGTGCCCGACCTGCCTGATCCGGGACCTGTGCGACTATCCGGACAAGACCGTCTGAGATGCCGATTTTTGGCGATCAAAGCCGTGAACAGCTGCGCCAGATGTACCTGGCCTCGTGGCGCAAGTTTCGCGCCCAGCAACCCTTGCAGCCGTTGGAGCGGCAGATTGCCGCGGTCATCGCCGAGCACCCCGAGTACATCGAGTGGCTCGAGACCGATCGGGAGGTGCTGGCCGCCGATTTCACCCCCGAGGGCGGCCGTGCGAATCCCTTCCTGCACCTGGGTCTGCACCTGGCCATCCGCGAACAGGCGGCGACCAATCGCCCCGCGGGTTTCACGCGACTGCACACGCTGCTGTGCGAGCGCTGCGGCGATGCGCACGAGGCCGAACATGCCTTGATGGAGCCCTTGGCCGAGACGCTGTCGGAGGCGCAGCGCGCAGGCGAGCCGCCGGATGAGCAGGCGTATCTGGAGCGGATCGAACGGCTTGCCGCGAGCCGGGCCAAGAAGGGCAAATGACCCTCCCGCGGCTGTTCGCCATTACGGTCTTCTGCGGCTCATTTCTTCTGTTCCTGGTTCAGCCCATCATCGCCAAAGAGCTGCTGCCGCAGTTCGGCGGCTCGGCGAGCGTCTGGCTCACGTGCCTGGTGTTCTTTCAGTCCGCGCTGCTGTTGGGCTATGCCGGCGCCGACCGGCTGGCCCAAGCCGCGTCCGGCCGACAGCAGATCGGGATCGTGGTGGTGTTATTGCTGGCCGCGGTCGCCACGTTGCCCATCGTGCCGTCGACCCACGAAGCCCTCGCACGCACTCACCCGGCCCTCGGCGTGCTCGCCGCGCTGACGCTCAGCATCGGACTGCCCTATGTGCTGGTGTCCGCCACCAGCCCGCTCGTCCAGAGCTGGTATGCGCGCTGTCTGCCGGGTCGCAGTCCCTACGCGCTCTTCGCGCTCTCCAATCTCGCCTCGATGTTGGCCCTGTTCGGCTACCCGCTCGCCGTGGAGCCGTGGATGGGCACGAACCAGCAGGCGTACGCCTGGTCCGCGGCATATCTGCTATGGGCGTTGTTGATCGGCGTGTGCGCCTTGCGGACACGCAGCGTTGCGCTCGCGGCGGTTACTGCAACGACCGCACCGGAAGCGCAGATCGATGCCGCACCCGACGCCTCTCGCTACGGCGAATGGATCGCGCTCTCGGCGTTGGGGTCATGGCTGCTTCTGGCGCTGACCCGCCACCTGACCCGCGACGTCGCCGCCATTCCGCTGCTGTGGATCCTGCCGCTGGCGGTTTACCTGCTGACCTTCATCGTCGCATTTGCCGACCGGCGCTGGCTGTCGGCGCGCGGCCTCACCGGCTGCGGCATCGGGGCGCTGGTGGTGTATGCGGCCTTCAGCGCCCGCACCTCCTGGCCGGACACCGACGCCGATTCCATTCCGATCGTTCCGCAGATCGCGATCTTTTGCTTCGTGCTCGCCGGCGCCTGCCTGCTTTGCAACGGCGGGTTGGCCCTCACGCGGCCGCCGCCGCGCTATCTGACGCGCTTCTATCTCAGCATCGCCCTGGGAGGCGCCCTCGGCGCCGTGCTCATCGGACTCATTGCCCCCGCCGTGATGAACGTCGATTTCGATCTGGAGATCGGCATGAGCATCGCAGCGCTGCTGCTGCTGTGGCGGGCGCGGCGACTGGGGCGTGTCTACCTCGCCAGTGCGATCCTCGTCGTGCTTTTGGTGCTGGCCGCCGCAGGACTGGTGGTGCACGAGTCCAGCGACGGTACCGTGCTCGCGCGCCGCAACTTCTACGGCACGCTGCGCGTCTATGACTGGGAGCAGAACGGCGGCACGGGCGCCGCCCGCTCGCTCATGAACGGCGTCATTACCCATGGCACCCAGTACCTGGCCCCGGCATTCCGGCGCCGCGCGACCGAGTACTACGGTGATGGCTCCGGCATCGGGCATGCCATGGCCGCCATTGCGCATGACCCCGCGCCGCATCGCATCGGCGTCATCGGACTCGGCGCGGGGACCATGGCGGCGTACGGCCGCGACGGTGATGTCATTCGCTTCTACGACATCAATCCCCAGGTGATCGACATCGCCCAGCACGAATTCAGCTTCCTGCGCGACAGCGCTGCGCGCATCGAAGTGGCCCAGGGCGATGCCCGGCTGAGTCTCGCGAGCGAGACTGCGCAGCATTTCAACGTGCTGGTGATCGATGCCTTTACCGGCGATTCAATTCCGGTGCATCTGCTGACCGTCGAGGCGCTGGACCTGTATCTGCGCCACCTTGCACCCCACGGCATCATCGCCTTCCATGTCAGCAACCTGTACCTGGACCTGGTGCCGGTGGTGCAGCGCCTGGCACAGGCGCGCGGACTTGCCACGCGCCTGGTCGAGAATGACCAGGAAGACACCTTCAATACGACGAGCGCCTGGGTGCTGGAGAGTCCGGACACCAAAATTCTCGACCTGCGCGACATCGCCGCAGTCTCGCAGGCCATTCCCCGCAACACCACCCGGCTGTGGACCGATGACTTCAGCGATCTGCTGCCGTTCCTGCACTGAGGCCCGGCGGGCGATCCGGCGCTACTTCTTCTTCGGTATGTACAGATCCGTGAGCGACCCGTCGACGGCCTCGGCGGCGAACGCCACGGTCTCCGACAGCGTCGGATGCGGATGCACCGTCAGGCTGATATCGGTCGCATCCGCGCCCATTTCGATGGCCACGGCCACTTCACTGATGAGGTCACCGGCATTCGGACCGACGATGCCACCGCCCAGAAGACGGTGGGTAGTGGGATCGAACAACAACTTGCTGAAGCCGTCATCCCGACCCAGAGACAGCGAGCGACCGCTCGCGGCCCAGGGGAACAGGCCCTTTTCGAAGGCGATGTTCTTCGCCTTGGCTTCGGTTTCCGTCAATCCCACCCAGGCCACTTCCGGATCGGTGTAGGCCACGGACGGAATCACGCGCGCGTCGAAGGCGGCCTTGTGTCCCGCAATGACTTCCGCAGCCACCTTGGCTTCGTGAGTCGCCTTGTGCGCCAGCATCGGCTGACCGACGATATCGCCGATCGCGAAGATGTGCGGCACATTGGTGCGCATCTGCTTGTCCGTCGGAATGAAGCCGCGGTCACTGACTTTCACGCCGGCTGCATCGGCGCCGATCAGCTTGCCGTTCGGCGAGCGGCCCACGGCCACCAGCACGAAGTCATAGAGCTGCGGTTCAGGCGCCTTGTCGCCCGCGAAGGTCACGCGAATGCCTTCCTTGGTGGCCTGCACGCCGGTCACCTTGACGCTCAGCAGAATCTGCTCGTAACGGGCTCGCAGCCGCTTCTCGAGCGGCCTCACCAGGTCCGGATCGCATCCGGGCATCAACGTCGGTGTGAGTTCGACCACACTGACCTTGGTACCCAGGGCGTCATAGACGCAGGCCATCTCCAGGCCGATGATGCCGCCGCCTACGACCAGCATGCGCCCGCCGGCAGCCGGCAGCTCCAGGGCGCCCGTGGAGTCGATGATGCGCGGATCACTCGGCCAGCCCGGCAGCTTCACCGCTTCGGATCCGGCGGCGATGATGCAGTGGTCAAAGCGGATGCGTTCGGTGCCCTTCGCGCCCGTGACCTCGATCACGTGCGGGCTGACAAACCTGCCGGTCCCGGTGACCACTTCAACCTTGCGCTGCTTGGCCAGCGCGGACAGCCCGCTGGTCAGCTTCTTGACGACGCCACTCTTGAAGCCCCGCAGTTTCTCGAGATCGAGAGTGGGCTTGCCGAAACTGATGCCGTGCACGGCCATCTCGTGCGCTTCCTCGATGACCTTGGCCGCATGCAGCAAAGTCTTCGACGGGATGCAGCCGACGTTCAGACATACGCCGCCCAACGTGGCCCAGCGCTCGATCAATGTCACCTTGAGACCCAGGTCCGCGGCGCGAAACGCCGCGGTATAGCCGCCCGGGCCGGAACCCAGCACGACCACCGATGTGCTGCGATCAGCCTTCTCCTCGACACGGGATGCCGATATATCCGGAATGGCCATGCGCACGGTATCGCCCGATGCCGCCGGTGCTGGGGGTGCAGCCGGTGCGGCTTCTGCCGCCGGCTTCTCGGCAGCGGCGGGCGCCGCGGGTGCTGCTGCGGCCGCAGTCTCGGCACCTGAGATACGCGCGATCACCGTGCCCTTGCCGACCTTGTCACCGCGTTTCACGAGCAACTCGGTGATGGTGCCGGCGGCCGACGATGGCACATCCATGGTCGCCTTGTCGGTCTCCAGGGTGATGAGCGGCGTCTCGATCTCAACACTGTCACCGACCTTGACCAGGACGTCCACGATCGGGACGGCGTCGAAGTTGCCGATATCCGGCACGACCAGATCAATGTTAGCCATCAGGGCACCGCTTCGAGCAGGCCGCGCGGCTCGGCGAGCACCTGCGCGAGATAAGTCGTGAACTTCGCGGCGAGCGCGCCATCGATGACACGATGATCATAGGACAGCGACAGCGGCAGCATCAGCCGCGGCACGAAGGCGCCGTCCTTGAACACCGGCTTCATCGTCGAGCGCGACACGCCCAGGATGGCGACCTCCGGCGCGTTGATGATGGGTGTGAAGGCCGTACCCCCGATGCCGCCGAGGCTGGAAATCGTGAACGAGCCGCCCTGCATCTGCGCGACGTTCAAAGTGCCGGTGCGCGCCTTTTCCGAGAGTTCCGCGAGCGCGCGGGCGACTTCGTAGATGTCCTTGCGATCAGCGTCATGCACCACGGGCACCAGCAGGCCGTTGGGGGTATCGGCGGCGAAGCCCATGTGGACGTACTTCTTCAGTACGAGATTCTCGCCGCCCGCGTCCAACGAGGAATTGAAGGTCGGAAAGTGATGCAGCGCGCGTACGCAGGCGCGCATGATGAACGCCAGCGGCGTGAGTTTGATGCCTTGCTCGGAAGCCTTGACCTTCAGCTTGTTGCGCAGGTCTTCCAGATCCGTGATGTCCGCTTCGTCGAATTGCGTGACGTGCGGCAGGTTCACCCAGCTGGCATGCAGACGCGATGCGGAGATCTTCTGAATGCGTGTCAGCGGCTTGGTTTCGACGGCACCGAAGGCGGCGTAGTCGACCACGGGGACGCTGGGCAGGCCGCGACCCCCTGCTGCCCCGCCCTTGCCGGCCGGGGCCGCGCCACCGCTCAATGCCTTCTTGACGAAACTCTTGACGTCATCTTCGGTGATCCGCGACTTGAAGCCGGTACCGGAGACGCGGCTCAGATCCACGCCCAGCTCGCGTGCGAAACGCCGTACCGAGGGACTGGCATGGGCGGCGGAGAATCCACTTTCGTTGACGGGAGCCAGAGTCGAGCCGGTGCCCGCCGCAGGTGCTTTCGCAGCGGGCGTCGCGGGTGCAGGTGCGGTGGCGGTGGCTTGAGCGGGCGCAGGCTTGGGTGCTTTGGCGGCGGCAGGCGCCGCGGGCGCCTCTGCCGGAGCGGTCGCCGAAGGCGCAGCGGCTGCGGGCGCGGCGCCGGCGGCTTCCTCGACGTTTACGGTGGCAATCACATCGCCGGGCGATACGGTCCCGCCCTTCTTGGCGATGATCTTGTCGATGACACCCGCCACCGTGGACGGCACGTCCATGGTGGCCTTCTCGGTCTCCAACGTGACCAACGGGCCGTCGACCTCGATCGAGTCGCCGGGCTTGACGAGGACGTCGATGACGGCCACGTCCTTGAAGTTGCCCATGTCGGGCACTCGCACTTCTATGACGCGAGGCACTGTTGATTCTCTATTGCTTCGTTGAATTTTGATCAGGAGTTCAAAGGATCGGCCTTCGCCGGATCAATGCCGAGGGCGGTGATGGCCTTGCCCACGGTGTCGCGATCGATCTTTTCCTCGTCCGCCAGCGCCTTCAGCGTCGCCACCACGATGAAGTTGCGGTCCACTTCGAAGTGCCGCCGCAGCGCCGCACGACTGTCGGAGCGGCCGTAGCCATCGGTGCCGAGCGTGACGTAGCGCTGGTCCACCCACTGGCGAATCTGGTCGGGCACCGTGCGCATGTAGTCGGTGGCGGCGATGATCGGGCCGTCGACGTCCTGGAGGCAGGTGCTCACGTAGGGCACCTTCGCCGGGCTCTTCGGATTCAGCAGATTGTGGCGTTCGCAGTCGAGCGCCTCGCGACGCAGTTCGCTGAAGCTCGTCACCGAATAGATGTCCGTCGGTACGCCGTAGTCCTTTTCGAGTATCTGGGCGGCCGCGACGCACTCCCGCAGGATGGTGCCGGAACCGAACAGGGTGGCCCGGACCTTGCCCTTGCCGCCGGACTGCAGACGGTACATTCCCTTGAGAATCCCCTCTTCCGCACCCTTCGGCAGCGCCGGCTGGGCGTAGTTCTCGTTCATCACCGTGATGTAGTAGAACACCCGCTGCTGTTCGACGAACATGCGGCGCATGCCGTCATGAATGATCACGGCCAGCTCGTAGGCGTAGGCCGGGTCATAGCTGACACAGTTCGGAATGGTGCTGGCGTTGAGCAGGCTGTGACCGTCCTGATGCTGCAGGCCCTCGCCCGCGAGCGTCGTTCGGCCGGCGGTGGCGCCGACCAGGAAGCCGCGCACCTGGATGTCCCCGGCCGCCCACAGGAAATCACCCACGCGCTGAAAGCCGAACATCGAGTAGTAAATGTAGAACGGCACCATGTTGATGCCGTGATTGGCGTAAGCGGTGCCCGCGGCGATCCACGAGCACGTTGCACCGGCCTCATTGATGCCCTCTTCGAGCATCTGACCCTTCTTGTCCTCACGGTAGGACATCAGCGTCTCGGCATCCTGCGGGGTGTAGAGCTGGCCCACCGAGGAGTAGATGCCGATCTGGCGAAACAGGCCTTCCATGCCGAACGTGCGGGCTTCGTCCGGCACGATCGGCACGATGTTCTTGCCGATGTTCTTATCCTTCAGCAGCACGGTCAGGATGCGCACGAAGGCCATGGTGGTGGAGATCTCGCGCTCGCCGGTGCCCTCGAGCATGGCGTCGAATGCCGACAGCGGCGGGATCGCCAAGGGTGCCGCGGTATTCCTGCGCACCGGCAGATAGCCGCCCAGGGCTTTGCGCCTGTTGTGCAGGTACTTGGCCTCCTCCGAACCTTCCGGCAGTTTCAGATACGGCAGGTTGCCGAGCTCCTCATCCGGAATGGGCATCGCGAAGCGATCGCGGAACACCCGCAGACCATCGATGTCCACTTTCTTCTGCTGGTGTGCAACCATCTGCCCTTCACCGGCCTTGCCGAGACCGAAGCCCTTGACGGTGTGGGCGAGAATGACCGTGGGCTGCCCCTTGTGGGTGGAGGCGGCGTAGTAGGCGGCGAACACCTTCTGCGCATCGTGGCCGCCGCGCTTGAGCGCCCAGATGTCCTCATCGGTCATGTTGGCGACCATCTCGCGCGTCTCGGGGTACTTGCCGAAGAAATGTTCGCGGGTGTATGCCCCGCCCTTCGCCTTGAAATTCTGGTACTCGCCGTCGACGGTCTCTTCCATGACCTTCTGCAGCATGCCCTTCTGATCGCGCGCGAGCAGCGGATCCCAGCGCGAGCCCCACAGCACCTTGATCACATTCCAGCCGGCGCCGAGATAGGCGGCTTCGAGTTCCTGGATGATCTTGCCGTTGCCGCGCACCGGACCATCCAGGCGCTGCAGATTGCAGTTGATGACGAACACGAGATTGTCGAGCTTCTCGCGCACCGGCATGGTGAGTGCACCCATGGACTCCGGCTCATCGGTTTCGCCGTCGCCGAGGAAGCACCAGACCTTGCGATCCGTCGGCGGCACCAGCCCGCGGTGTTCCATGTAGCGCACGAAGCGCGCCTGGAAGATCGCCATCATCGGCCCGAGGCCCATCGATACCGTCGGGAACTGCCAGAAGTCCGGCATCAGCCACGGATGCGGGTAGGAGGACAGTCCGATGCCCGGCCCTTCCGCTTCCTGACGGAAGCGGTTCAACTGTCCCTCGGTCAGGCGCCCTTCGAGGAAGGCGCGCGCATAGATACCGGGGGAGGAATGGCCCTGCATGAAGATCATGTCGCCGGGATGCTTGTCCGAGGCGGCGCGCCAGAAATGATTGAAACCGACTTCGTAGAGTGTCGCCGATGAGGCGTAGCTCGCCAGATGCCCGCCGTACTCCGAGGAAAGCTTGTTCGCCTTGAGCACCATCGCCACCGAGTTCCAGCGCAGGTAGGCCTCGATGCGGCGCTCCAGGGCGCGGTCACCGGGGTATTCTTTCTCCTGCGTCACCGGAATGGTGTTCACGTAGGCCGTATTCGGCTTGAACGGCAGATAGGCGCCGGAGCGGCGCGTGTGGTCGATCAATCGCTCGAGCAGAAAGTGCGCGCGGTCCGCGCCATGCGTCTTGAGTACGGAGTCGATGGACTCCAGCCACTCCTGAGTTTCCGTCGGGTCGAGATCTTGCAATTTGGGAAGTTCGGTCATGGCGGCTCTCTACACTCCGCCCCGCACACCGCGCCCCCGCAGGCACGGGCGCGAACGGATGCTGTGCTAGGATGCGCAATTGGACTGCGCGTGAATTCGCGTTGAATCAAGCTGCGTAATGATCCGGATTTCACTGGCGACGGTCAAGCAAGCAAGGCGATCCGGTCATGACACTTCGAGCAACATCACTGTTACCGGTGCAGGCGCCCCCTCGGGTCGAGCGCCTGAGCCGCCTTTCGGCGCGTGTCGCCGACACCCTCGATGCCATACTAGTCATCATTCCCACGGATGCCTCCTCAGCGGTGTTTTCGTCCCTACCGCACGCGCAAACCTGGCGCCAGATGCACGCCGTAGGTGGCGTCCGGGGGCGCCAAACGGCGTCCAGATCGGGGCAGAAGGCCGGTCTGAGTCCCGGCAGCCTCCGCAACGTCAATCTCGCCAATGCACGCCAGACTCGGCTGATATTGGGCGTGATGCCGCGCAACGCAAGTGCCTTTGAAATCCTGTCACTGGCGGGGCGCATGGCACGGGACCTGGGCACTTGCAACCGGGAATCGATCGGCGTAGCGGCGCCCTCGGAAACGGCGGGTGTCCAGGAGACGGCGCTGGAAGCTCTGCTCAGCGCCACCCTTGCCTGCGCCTTTGAGATGCCCAGCTTCCGCACCTCGCGCAAGCGTGCCGCGGCTGTGCGGCAGATCCTCGTGCTCGGCGGATCGCTGGATCTGCCGCGCCTGGAGATTGCAGCCCGCGCCAACGGCCTCGCCCGCTGGCTCACCGCACTGCCGCCCAACAAGCTCGATGCCAGCGGCTACCAACGCGTGCTGCGCGAGCTCGCGCGCCGACACAAACTCAAATTCCGCTGGCTGCCGGAAAGCTCATTGAAGCGCCTGGGCGCCGGCGCGTTTCTCGCGGTGTCGCAGGGCAATGCCCGCCGCACCGCCGGTATCGCGCATTTGAGCTATCGACCGCCGCGTCATCGCGGGCGCCTCGACCTGGCACTGGTGGGCAAGGGCGTGCTCTTCGATACCGGCGGCACCAACCTCAAACCGCACCGCGGCATGCTCGACATGCACACGGACATGAATGGCAGCGCCGTGGCGCTGGCCACGTTGTGCGCCCTCGCTGAACAACGCTCCCCGTTGGCCGTGGATGCGTGGCTCGCCATCACCGAAAACCGCACCGGACCGGAAGCGTATGTGCCGCAGGATGTGGTCACGGCGGTCAACGGCACCACCATCCAGGTCATTCACACCGATGCCGAGGGACGCATGGTGCTGGCGGACACACTGGCGTTGGCCGGACGCAGCCAACCCGCGCTCATTCTCGACTTCGCGACGCTCACGGGTGCCTGTGTCACCGCCGTGGGTGAACGCATGAGCGGCATCTTCGTGCAGCCGCCCGCGCTGACTGCCGTGGCGCTGGCGGCCGGTGAAGCCAGCGGCGAGCGCGTCTGGAACTTTCCGCTCGATGCCGACTATGACGCAGAGCTCGAGAGCCGCATTGCCGATGTCATGCAGTGCACGCCGGACGGCAAGGCGGACCACATCCTCGCCGCCCGTTTCCTCTCGCGCTTCGTGCCCGAAGGGACGGCGTGGATTCACATGGATCTCGCGGCTGCCTCTCGCACCGGGGGCCTCGCCCACATCAACACCGACATCACCGGCTTCGGCGTGCGCTACACGCTGGAACTGTTGCGCGGCGGCAAGGTGCCGCTGACGAGCGGCAGACCCAGGCGATGACGGCCCTGACCCTGCGCCGTCCGGACGACTGGCATCTGCACCTGCGCGACGGCGCCGCAATGGCTGCCGTGCTGCCCTTCACCGCGGCGCGCTTCGGCCGGGCCATCGTCATGCCGAACCTCAAGCCACCCGTCACGACGACGGAGCTGGCGCTGGCGTATCGCGAGCGCATCCGCGCCGCCCTGCCCGCCGGATCCGCCTTCGAGCCCCTGATGACGCTCTATCTGACCGACCGTACGGCACCCGAGGAAGTCGTACGGGCCCGGGCCAGCGGCTGCATCGCCGGCTTCAAGCTCTATCCGGCCGGCGCCACCACCCACTCCGAAGCGGGTGTGACCGATCTGCGCAACATCCGCCGGGTGCTCGAGCAGATGAGCGAGCACGGCATGGTGTTGCAGGTTCATGGCGAAGTGACGAACCCGGACGTGGATGTGTTTGATCGCGAGGCACGCTTCATCGATGAGGTGCTGCTGCCGCTGTGTGTGCGCCATCCCAGTCTGCGCATCGTCTTCGAGCACATCACCACGCGCCGCGCCGTCGAATTCGTGCATGGGGCGCGCGAAGGGGTGGCCGCGACCATCACACCGCAGCATCTGCTGATGAATCGCAACGCGCTCTTCGCCGGCGGCATCCGGCCGCATCTGTACTGTCTGCCGGTGCTGAAGACGCAGGATGATCGCGAAGCGCTGATCGAAGCGGCGACCAGCGGTGATCCGCGGTTCTTCCTCGGCACCGACAGCGCCCCGCATGCGCGTCATACCAAGGAGGCGGCCTGCGGCTGTGCCGGCATCTTCAGCGCGCACGCCGCCATCGAACTGTATGCGGAAGTTTTCGACAGCGTCGGGCGCCTGCCGTTGCTGCCGGGTTTCGCCTCCGAATTCGGGGCCGACTTTTATGGCCTGGCGCGTAATCGTGATTTCATCACCCTGGTCCCCGAGCCCTGGCAGGTGCCCGAGACCTACGATTTCGGGGGTGAGACCCTGGTGCCGCTGCGGGCCGGCGAGGCGATCGGCTGGCGCATGGTCGCGGGTCCGCCTTCGTGAGCGAGAATGAAGAGATAATCAAGACCGCCGCCGCCGCGCTCATGAGTCGCCGCTTCCGGGGTTTCCTCCCGGTGGTGGTCGATGTGGAGACCGGTGGCTTCAATTCGCGCACTGATGCACTGCTGGAGATCGCCGCGGTGTTCATCGACATGGATGCCAGCGGCACCCTGTCGCGCGGCGCGACACACAGTTTCCACGTACAGCCCTTTCCGGGGGCGCGGCTGGATCCGGCATCCCTCAGCGTAACGGGCATCGACCCCTATCATCCGCTGCGCCCCGCACTGCCCGAGCGCGAAGCGGTGCAGCGCATATTTCGCGAAGTACGCCATCAGCTGAAGGCCTATGACTGCCGCCGGGCGATCCTGGTGGGACACAATGCGGCGTTCGATCTCGGATTCCTGAATGCCGCGCTGGAGCGCACGGACGTCAAGCGCAATCCGTTTCACCCCTTCTCATGTTTCGACACCGCAACGCTGGCGGGGGCGGCGTTGGGCCAGACCGTGCTCGCCAAGGCCGTCGCCGTCGCGGGCATTCAATGGGATGCATCCTCCGCACACTCAGCGTCCTACGACGCGGAGCGCACGGCCGACGTGTTTTGTTTTGTCTGCAACCGCATGCAGACCACCTATGCGGCCGCCCAGGACCGGGCCAGCCAGCTCGGGTGGTTCGACAGCGTTGCGAGCGATCCAGGCGCCGGAGAACCCTAGCGCCGGCGCGATCAGGCGGCGACGGCGCCGCTGTCCTGCAGCAGCTTCTTCAGCTCGCCGCTGTGGTACATCTCCAGGGCGATGTCACAGCCGCCGACCAGCTCGCCTTTGACATACAGTTGCGGGTAGGTGGGCCAGTTCGAGTAGCGCTTCAGGGCCTCGCGCAGCTCGGGCTCCTCGAATATGTTCACATGCTTGAACTGCGCGCCCACGGCATTCAGCGCCGCGACCGTCTGGGCGGAAAAGCCACATTGCGGAAAATCCGGTGTGCCTTTCATGAACAACACCACCGGCGCCGAATTGAGCTCGGCCTTGATCTTTTCCTCGACTTCCATAATCCAGTCCTTTTGATGGCGGCCCAGGGCCGCTCGGGCGATAGACGCAGGATTATGGGGGCTCAAGGTCCATTCTTCAAACCACGCCCTCCCTCAGGGCGAAACGTCCATGAAGAGATGCGGTCGCTGTGAAATCCTGCGCAGGCAGTGAAGTGTCGTGATGACGACGATTGTCAGGATCAGGAGGACGAACGCAACGATGAGCCAGCGCAATGACGGTACGGCAAACATCTTCGACGACAGTGTCCAGAGCAACACCGTCAGGGTCAGCGTCTGAGTCACCATGAAAAAGCCCACCGACCACACACCGGACGCGCCGCGCCGCACGATCATACCGAGCAGCACGGGGAGCGTAACCATCGGAATAAGAAGGAATTCCAGCGTCAGTTTGATATAGGTGTCATCCGCCACCTGCGCCATGCTTGCGACACCCAGGGCGACGAGCAGCAACGCCAGCAGGCCCGTCAGGGGCCCCGTCATGACAACCCTACACAACTGGTGTAACCGCAGATCGCGCCCGCCGAGTCCCGGCAGCAGCGCCAGCTCGCTCAGCCCGCCCCGTTCGGGGCTGAAGAGGATCACGACCCGCGACAGCGGCCAGATCCAGCACAGCACGATCGCCGCCATGAAACTCAGGAGCTCCGCCACCTGCAACAACAGGGCGAAATTCTGCGTGCTCAATGAACCGCCGAAAACTCCCACGAGCACGGGTGCGACGATGAGTGCGGCACCCAGCAGTCCCAGTTGGGTCAAACGCATTGGCCAGGAAGTGGGCGCATAAGGAGGACCCAGGGCGACGCGCAGCGCCTGGGAGCGACCGGAGATCGTGGCGGTCTTGCGTGCACGTGCAGGATCACGCGCGCGAGCCCACAGCGTCCCTATCCAACCCAAGGCACCACCTGCAATCCCCGCCGACGCCACAATCAGGACATCGGCAAGACCCGTGTGCCATGACCACGCGAGTACCGAGGGTGCCAGCACCATGAGGACCAAGGGAAAGGACATGGCCGCGGCCATCAGCGGCCCACGGTGGGGAACACGCAATTCGCGCAGATCACGTGCGAGGTTCAGAAAATTGGCGAACAGAATCCCGGCGAACGGCATGTTGAAGCTGCACAGCACGATGGCGGCGAACTCGCCGCGGTGGGACAGCGTCGTCGCGGTCGTCACAACCTCGCCCACTGCGCCCCACAGGCAGAAGATCATCAGTGTCGCGATCAACACACGCGGCGCTCCACACAGCACGGTCGCCCCGGCCCGTACCCAGCGCATCATTTCGCGAACCACTCCGCGCCGGGCACGTCGGTCAATTCAATGAACAGATCCTCGAGGCTCATCGCCTCAAGAACGGCATCCGATGACAGGGCCGCGCTCGGCCACCCCGCCTGGGCGGGTCGCGTGATCACTATCGACAGTCCACCGTCGGGTCGCCGACGGCGTGCGATCTCACCGGGAATGGGCCGCGCCAGGGTCACGGCGGCCGCGCGCGATACACTCAGGCGAGCGTGGGTCTCCTTCAGGTCATCCATGGTCGTATCGAGCACTACTTTGCCTTCGTATAAAAAGCAGACGTGCGAGGCGACGCGCTCCAGGTCCGACACGATATGGGTCGAGAACAGCACGGTCATGCCGGACTCGCCGGCACGCAGCGCGATCTCGCGCAGCAGGTCACGACGCGCCACCGGATCCAGGGCAGAAGCCGGCTCATCAAGGATCAGCAGTTCAGGTTGGCTGGCCAACGCTCGAATCAGTGCGACGCGCTGCCGTTCGCCTGGCGAGAGCTTATCGAGCCGGTGCGCAGGGGAAATGTTCCAGCGCATGAGGGAACTCCACACGTATTCCCGGTCCCACCGCGGATAGAAGCTGCCGAGAAAATCCAACATGCTCTCCACGGACATCCAGTTGAGCGACTCGGGCTTCTGTGGCACGTATCCCAGCCGCACCTTTGAGGCATCCGTCAGGTGCAGCGCGGATTCGCCCCAGATGCTGGCCGAGCCGTACTCGGGCATCAGCAGTCCCACCAGGATCCGCAGCAGCGTGCTCTTGCCTGCGCCATTGCGTCCGACCAGACCCATGACCGCCCCTTTGGGGATCGACAGGCTCACATTGCTCAGGACTTTACGGATCCCAAAGTGCTTGTGAATGTTCCGGCAGCTCAGCACACGGTCAGGCGAATCAGCGGCAACATCGGCACCTACGGCGTTCATTGTTCTATCTCCCATAGCGCGCGCCATTTCTCGATGACCGAATCGGCGGGCAACCCCAGTTCGCGAGCCTGCCGCGACAGCTCCTCGAGCAGCGGCAGCAATTGCTGCAAACGCCGATCGGCCGAGTGGGCGCGGCCGCGCGCCGGTGCCACGACCATGCCCTTCCCGCGGCGTCGCTCCAGAAGTCCCTCGAGCTCCAGCTGGCCATAAGCCCGGGAGACCGTCATCGGATTGATGGCGTGCCGGCCCGCGACGTCGCGCACGGAGGGCAGTTCGTCCCCTGCGCAGAGCCGACCACTGGCAATCAGGCGGCGCAGCTGTTGGGCGATCTGGCGATAAATGGGCTCCGCGGAGCTGGGCTGAATGACGAGTTCATCTGACTCCATGTGTATTGAGACACTAATACAGTGAGGGCGACAATGCAACGAGGGTCTTCAGCCCGGCGCTGCCCGGTGCTAGGCTGCAACCATGATGCACGCGCAGCCCGCCGCTCAACCCAGCCCGCTGCCCGCCGACCTCGCAGAGCAGGTGGCGAACGCACTGCGCGAGGATGTCGCCGGCGGTGATGTGACCGCGAGCCTGGTGCCCTCCAGGCAGCGTGTTCGTGGCCGGGTGATCACGCGCGAACCGATGATCCTGTGTGGCAGCGCCTGGGTCGAGGAGGCCTTCCGGCAGCTGGACGCGCAGATCCGTCTGACCTGGCGGGTCGCCGAGGGCGACCCGGCCGAAGCGGATACGACCCTCTTCACCGTGGAAGGTCCGGCGCGGGCCATTCTCACCGGCGAACGTACCGCGCTCAATTTTCTGCAGTTACTCTCCGCCACGGCGACAGAGGCGCGGCGCTACGTCGATGCGGTGGCGGCCACGGGTTGCACGATTCTGGACACCCGCAAGACCCTACCGGGCCTGCGCAGCGCGCAGAAATATGCCGTGCGCTGTGGGGGTGCCCAGAACCACCGCATGGGGTTGTACGACATGGTGCTCATCAAGGAGAACCACATCGCCGCGGCCGGCTCCATCACCCAGGCCATCGCCAATGCGCGGCGCGCGACGCCGCGCCTGCGGGTCGAGACCGAGGTGGAGACACTCCTGCAGCTGGAAGAGGCGTTGATCGCACGTCCCGAGATCGTGCTACTGGACAACTTCACGCTCGCCGACCTGCGCTCGGCCGTCGCCCGCAATCGTGAGCTCGGGTCGCCGGTGAAACTCGAGGCCTCCGGCGGCACCAGTCTGGAAACGGTCCGCGCCATCGCCGAAACCGGCGTCGACTTCATATCGGTGGGTGCGATCACCAAGCACGTGCGCGCCATCGATCTGTCGATGCGCCTGGAATTCAACGCCGCGGACGCGCGCGCTTAGGTCCCTACTGCCTTCAGCACGCGCTGCGGCTGGGAGATGCCATAGCCCTGCGCGTAGTCGACGCCGAGGCCGGTCAGCATCTGGATGATCTCGGCATTCTCGGCGAACTCGGCGATGGTCTGCTTGCCGGTGAGGTGACCGATTTCGTTGATCGATCGCACCATCTCGCGGTCGATCGGATCGCGCAGAATTTCCCGCACGAAGCTGCCGTCGATCTTCAGATAATCGACCGGAAAGTGCTTGAGATATCCGAATGAGGACAGGCCGGTACCGAAGTCATCCAGCGCGAACTTGCAGCCCAGCTCCTTGAGCGACTGGATGAAGCGATTGGCCTGCGAAAAACTCGCGACCGCCGCGGTCTCGGTGATTTCGAAACAGATCTTCGAGGCATCCAGGCCGCTGCGGTGGAACTGGTCAATGACGAAGGGCAGAAACTTGTCATCGCCAAGGCTCTGACCGGACAGGTTGATCGAGCACAGCTTCAGCGTCTCGCGCTCGTCGGCCTCCGAAACGAGCCAGCGCAGCGCATTCTCGATCACCCAGCGGTCAATCGCCGGGGCAATGCCATAGCGCTCCGCGGCGGAGATGAAGTTGTCCGGCGAGACGATTCGGCCCGACTCATCACGCAGCCGCAGCAGCAGTTCGTAGTGCTGGCCGGGATCGGGACGCTGCAGCGGCTGAATCGCCATGCGGAACAGCTCGAAACGGCCCTCTTCCAGCGCCGCGTTGATCCGCGCCGCCCACTGCATCTCGCGCCGGCGGCGCATGAGTTCGATGTCGTTCTCGGCAAAACTGTGGACGCGGTTGCGCCCGGCTTCCTTGGCCGCCTGACAGGCACTGTCGGCCGCCGAGAGAATCGAGGCCACGTCCTCGTTCTCGGCCGTGATGGGTACCACACCGACGCTGGCACCGAGCCGGAACACGCGGTCTTCCCAGGTAAAGCGGAAGGTCCGCACCGCCTCGCGCAGCTGCTCGGCGGTGTGCATCGCCTCATCCAGCGAACAGCTCTCGAGCAGGATGCCGAATTCATCGCCGCCCAGCCGCGAGAGCGTGTCGCGCCAGCGCACCTTGGACTTCAGCAGCGCGCCGACCTGCCCGAGCAGGGCATCACCGGCACTGTGGCCGCAGCTGTCGTTGACGATCTTGAACTGATCGATGTCGAGATAGCACAGCGCGTAGGAGGCTTCGCGGGCCTTCGCGCTCTTGAGCGCGCGCTCCATGCGGGCCTCGAACTCGCGCCGATTCACCAGACCCGTGAGCAGATCGTGACTGGCGTGATAGGACAGGCGGCGATTCAGTTCGCGTGACTCGCTCACATCGTGGAATACCAGCACGCCGCCGGCAACGTGGCCGCCGCCATCACGGATCGGCGCCGCGGTGCTCTCCACGTACAGTTCGTTGCCGTCGCGGCGGATGAGCAGCACCGGACGGACGGACTTGATGGGCCGCACCCGCCGGATCGCCACGGTGAGCGGGTTCTCCAAAGGCTCACAGGTCTCCTCGTGGAAGGCGCGGAACACCTCCTCGACCGGACGGCCCATGGCATCCTCCAGGCGCCAACCCGTCAGCTCCTCCGCCACCGGATTGATGTAGTCGATGGTCGAGTCGGCGTTGGTCGTGACCACCCCATCACCGATGGACTGCAGGGTGATCTGCGCGCTTTCCTTTTCCCGAAACAGCGCTTCCTCGTACAACTTGCGCTCGGTGATGTCGAGTTCGACCCCGACCAGGCGCAGCAGTCGGCCATGGGGATCGACGCGCGCCTGGGCGCGGCTGATGACCCAGCGCCAGTCACCACTGCGGTGACGCATGCGATGCACGCTCTCGAAGATCGGCAGTTTGCCGGCAACATGGTCGCGAATCGCGTTCTGCACGCGCGTCATGTCATCCGGGTGTACCAGGTTGCGCCAGTCGGGTGACTCGCGCATGTCCTCATCCCCGTACCCCAGCATGGCCTTCCAGCGGGGCGAGAAGTAAACCTCATTGTTCTCGAGGTCGAAGTCCCAGACACCGTCGTTGGCGGCGGCCTGCGTGAGATGCAGGCGCTCCTCGACCTTCGCGAGACGCTGCGACATGCGCAGACGATCGAGACCGGTCGCGACGCTGGCTCCCACGAGTTTCAGCAGCAGCTGCAGGTTCACATCCCAGGCGCCCTGCGGCATGGCGCGCGCGAGCGCCAGAATCCCCGCGGGCTGCTTCTGGATATGGAACACCACCAGCAGCAGCGAGCCGATCTGCAACGAGGCGAAGCGCTTGCCTTCGGCGGCCTGGGCCGGCGTCGGCATCACGGTGTCGCGCAGCTCCGAGAGCCGCAGATTTTCGAGCCGGGAGTTGAGCCAGGGGTAGTCGGCCAGGGCATCTCCGGTGAGCGCCTCGGGCTGACAATGGGCCATGCCGCGACGTGCCGCCTGCACCTGGCCGAATTTCGCGTCTTCGCCGATGAAGGCCAGAAAGGCGCAGTCGCTGACGCTCAGATCGACGAGATGCTGGAGATTGCGCTGGATGGTGGCATCGGCCGATTCGCGGCGCAGGTTCTGCAGGTCCACCGATATCTTGGTACAGGCAACATCGATCACGACGACCGGAGGGGGCGATTTGCCACTCCACACGTCCGTGGACAGCACATCCGAAGCGGTGAACTCCACGTTGGAGTCTTGCGGGACGCTCGACATTGCGACCTAATTTGCCTGTGAATTTCGATGTGGTTGCGGGTTTCCCTGATAATGGCATACGGAAGCAGGAATTCAAGCTAAGTTACTGTCCCGGCTTGGAGATTTTCCTGATTCTGAGACGCAGCCGCTAGAATCGTTCACAGTCCCGCGGCCGCTTTTTGGTAGAGCCGCAGCAGCACCTGCTCCATCTCCCGCTGCAATGCTTCAACGCCCGCCGCATCGATCACCCGTGGCACATAGCGCGGCTCCCCGATGGCAATGCTGATGCGCGCGAAGGGCACCGGAATGACGAACTTGTCCCACTGGATCCGCCAGGCGTGCGAGGCGGCGTAGGCCATCGGCAGCATCGGGCGGCCGGACAGCTGCGCCAGGAGTATGGCCCCGGGTTTGAACTTGAACCGCGGACCCTTCGGGCCATCCGGTGTCACGATCGGGGAGATGTTCTCCTTGACCAGCGCCACGTAGTAATCGCGCAGCGCCCGCGCGCCGGTGTGCGAGGAGGAGCCGCGGATCGCCCTGGCGCCGATCCGGCCCACCATCATGGCGCCGAGTTCCCCGTCGACCGAGGGGCTGATGAGCCAGCCCGGTACCAGGCCCCGCGAGCGACGCTCCAGCAGATAGCGGGCGCAGAACAATTGGTGCTGGTGCCAGTAGCAGGGCACCAGTGAGGGCGCCTTCGCCAGCGCCGCGGTCAGGTTTTCATCACCGTCGATGTGGCGGATGCGGCACGTCAGCCACCACAGCCGGATGATGCCCAGCGCCAGCGGCACGGCGATCGCGTACAGCAGGCGCCGGGCCCGCGTCATGCGCCGGCCGGAGCGCGTGACGGTCTTGTAGAGGGTGTTGCGGAGCTCCCCGCCCGGGCCGGTATCGGTCATGCGAGAATATTGGCATGTCAGCGACCGATTTACCCGCCCCGCCACCCGGCGCGCTGCCCCCGCAGGCCGACGTGCAATTCGACGTGGGCGCCACGGAGGACTCGCTGGAGCGGATGACGCAGCTGTGCGCGCGCTACGGCGATATCTATCGGGTCTACGCCCCCGGCCGCAAGTCGCACACCTGGGTCATCAATCACCCGGATGACGTGAAGCGGGTACTGGTCGGCAATCACCGCAACTACACCAAGGGCACGGGCCTCGATCGGGTGAAGATCCTGCTGGGTAACGGCATCATGACCAGCGAGGGGGATTTCTGGCGACGCCAGCGCTACATGATGCAGCCCCTCTTCCACCGGCGCGTGGTCAGCGAGTTCAACCAGCTGATCGATGCGGCCAACAGCCGCTTCATCGACAAGTGGGCGGCCCAGGCGGCCCGCGGCGAGCCGGTCAATCTGACGGACGACATGAGCGAGCTCACGCTGGAAATCGTCCTGGGATCGATCTTCGGCAAGGATCTGGCGAACCTCACCCAGCAACCGGGTGGCAATCCCTTCCTGGTGGTCACCCGGGAAACCGCCCGGGACCTGAAGTTCGCCTATCAATTCCGGTCGCTCGCGAAACTGGTATCGGCGCTGATGGCGAAGCGCCGTGCGGAACCTGCCGAACATTTCGACTACCTGAGCATGCTCATGAACGCGCGCGACAAGGAATCGGGCGACCCGATGAGCGAGCGTGCGCTGATCGATGAGGTGATGACCCTGGTGGTCGCCGGTCACGAGACCACCGCCAGCGGCCTGAACTGGGCCTGGTACCTGCTGGCGCGACATCCGCAGGTGGATGCGCGCATGCATGCCGAAATCGAGGCCACCCCGGAACTGACCGCCCCGGGCTTGGCTCAGATGGAGCAACTGCAATACACCCAGAATGTCGTCAATGAAGCC
>Ga0210385_10000195_pt1 | contig 56357 bp, 47 predicted proteins | sample IncBWH26OmetaG_FD_160107 | JGI IMG/M metagenome (GOLD analysis project Ga0210385, IMG submission 160107) | Forest soil microbial communities from Barre Woods Harvard Forest LTER site, Petersham, Massachusetts, United States - Inc-BW-H-26-O ... | reverse complement strand
GCACTTTCCCGACTTTGAAGAAGCCCTCGTTGGCCTTGCCGGCGTCGATCTCGATCAGCAAAAAGCCGCAGACGCCGTCCCCCTGCTCGAGCGCGCCACCAAAATTCGTCCCGACGACGAAGTCGCCTGGTATCGCCTCGCGCAGGCTGATCGCGCCAGCGGCAACAGGCAAGGGCAGCAAGCCGCGATGGCTCAGTTCCGCAAGATGCACAACTCCACGCCTGCCACCTTGCGTAAACCCAATGCCGAAGAGGTCACACCGCAGCAAATCGGCGCAGACGCCAAACCCTGATCGTAAAGCGCAGCCAAATCTGCGCACGTGGATTCTTCCTGGCTGGAAGCTGATACCTAGAGGCTGGTAGCTGCCTTTCCTACCAGCTCACCACCGTCACTGCGAACGGTTCCAGCTTGATCGATCCCGCAGCCGGCTTCACACTGCGCGCCGGCCCATCGCCGGTCTCCAGATCCACTGTCCGCGCTGTCGCCTTCTCCGCGTCTGCCAGCGTCACGGTCACCGCCTTGTTGCGCTTGTTCGCCAGTAGCAGCTTCTTGCCCGTCGAAGTCACAAAGGCCTGCGCCGCCACATCGCTGCCTTCAATCTTTGTCTCCACCAGCTTGTCGCCTTCGTGGAAGTTGTCATGAAGCAACTTCAGCACCCAGAACCGCGCATTCGGCTTGTTGTCGATCCAGTTCATCATGCTTACGCTGGGGAACTGCGTCGGCGCTCCCACCAGTTGCGACTCGCCAATCACGTCAATCTGCTGTTGCGCCAGCTCCATATATAGATACGCGTAAAGCGAGCCCGCCAGGTTCCAATAAGCTTTAGGCGGCGGAACATCGTCTCCCGGCTTGTTATCGCCCGGCAAAATCACGCCCAGTTCGTCGGTATCTGTCCGCGTCTCCGGCGAAAGCCGCTTCCTGATTGACTCGATATACCGCACATTGTTCAGGAATCCATCCGCCTGGTCAAAGAACGTGTACTGCCAGCTGTCAATCGTCTGTCCCTCCACCGGCGACGCATAAAAGTGATACGAAATCATGTCCAGCGGAATGCCCGGCTTGTGATGGGCATGATCCAGAAAATACTCAAACATTTCCGGATTGTGTCCCGGAATCGCCAGCGCGATCCCCACAAACTTCGTCTGCGGCGACACCGCGTGAATCGCGCTCACGATCGCATCATAGCGATCTGTATATTGCTGCGGTGTCATCGTGTGCTCAAAATCCACCTCATTCAGCACCTCCCACCAGGGCAGGGAATAGTGATACCCGGAATCGTGCTTTACTCCGTTCTCGTCGGTGAATCCGCCGTTCACATACCAGCTCACTAGCCGCGCGTAGTAGTCGCCCAGTTCCTTGCCGCTCGGGTCGCGCAGCTCCGTGCCCTGCGTGTAATCCCAGGTCACTTTGTTCGGATCTTCCGGATACGCCGAAGGCTTGTCCGTCTTGTAGAGCCAGTTTGGCGAAGTGCTGAAGTTCAAAATCGTCGAGTGCCCCTCGGTCGCCGCTAGAAAATCCTTCGTCATCGGATCAATCACGCTGAAATCCCAGCTCGTCTTGTCCTTCGTCGGGGGCTCTAGCTCTGCCACCGCCAATTTCGGATACGGCAACCACGGCACGTAGCGCACATAGTCCGCGCCCAATTCCTTCACTGCCGCATACGAAGCCTTGCTGAGCGCCTGCCCCGGACGCAAAGGCGGGTTCACCACCACCTGGAACGTCGGCGACGACTTCGAAACAACCGTCGTCTTGTCCCAGGCAATCGTCAGTTTCGGAGCTTCCTGTCCATGCAGCGCCAGAGCCGCACCAAGTGCCAGGATGCCTGCCAAAAATCCAAGCACAAAATTGCGCGCTTTCACCACCGCCGCAGAATTGCTCATCGCCTTCGCTCCTTCAAATTGCATCTGTTCCCGACTCGCCGGCAGAAAGAAATCCCCCAACCACTTCGAGCCGCGGCCAAGATATACCACCCAGCGAGTCTGTGTTGCAATAGTTTATGTATTGGTACATCACCCCGATTCTTCGTCTTCCACTACCCGTCGTTATTCCTTCAAATTCACACCTTTTTCCCTTGCCCCTGCCCCTCTTCCTCCGTACACTCATGCCCATGAAAACCGGCCGAATCTTCCCCGTCTTCGCTCTCGCGCTGCTTCTTTCCGCCACGCCCCTCGCTTTCGCACAAGACTGGGCAAAATCCCGGCTCGATGCCTCCCCGCGCCACCACGAATACGTCACCCTCAAGCATGGCGACCGCAGTGTCCAGGCCTTCGTCGCCTACCCCGAAGTCAAAGGCAAAGCGCCCGTCGTCGTCCTCATCCACGAGATCTTCGGCCTCACCGATTGGGCCAGGGAAATGGCCGACGAGCTCGCCGCCCAGGGCTTCATCGTCGTCGCTCCCGATCTGCTCTCCGGCTTCGGACCCAACGGCGGCGGTTCCAGTGCCTTCGCTAGCCAGGACGACACCATCAAAGCCGTCTCCGGTCTCGATGCTGCCGTCGTCAACGCCGACCTCGACGCCGCAGCCGACTACGCGAAGACCATCCCCGCCTCCAATGGAAAAATCGCTGTCGCCGGATTCTGCTGGGGCGGTGGCAAGTCCTTCGCCTTCGCCGCTCATCGCGCCGGTCTCTCCGCTGCCTTCGTCTTCTACGGACCCGGCCCCGCCGACGTCACCACTGTCACCGCGCCGGTCTACGGCTTTTATGCAGGCAACGACGCCCGCATCGGCGCCACTGTCCCTGCAACCACCGCTGCCATGAAAGCCGCCGGAAAAAGCTACGATCCCGTCACCTACGACGGCGCAGGCCACGGCTTCATGCGCGCAGGCGAAGACCCCACAAATACCAACGCCGCCAACACCACGGCTCGCGAGCAAGCCCTGGGGAAATTGGTCAAGCTCCTTCGCTCCATGTAGTGCGCGCATCCCGCATCGCTCTCTGCGCAAGATTGCGGAGAGCCACGCCCTCTATCAGCCGACAACAAGCTGATAGCCGAAAACTGTCTTCTCGCCGCGGCAGGTAAATTAGAAAAATGGCCCAATCGCATGCCGAATGGAGAAGGGAACTGCGCGCAATGGTTGCGCTCGCCGTTCCCGTCGTACTCAGCGAACTCGGCTGGGTCGCGCAGGGCGTCGTCGACAACATCATGGTCGGCCGCCTCGGCCCCGCTGCCATCGGTGCGGTCTCCCTGGGAAACGCCATCTACTACACGCCTTCGCTCTTCGGCATCGGCTTGCTCCTCGGCCTCGACACCCTCGTCTCGCAGGCCTATGGCCGCAATGACCACGACGAATGCCATCGCTGGCTCGCCCAGGGCGTTTATCTCGCCTGCATCGTCACCGTGCCCATCATGATTCTGCTCGCGGCCCTCAGCTACGGTCTCCCGCATTTCGGTGTCACACCCGATGTCGCTGCTCCCGCATCGAGCTACCTGCGCGTTCTCCTCTGGAGCACGTTGCCTCTTCTCCTATATGGAGGCACGCGCCGCTATCTGCAAGGCGTCGGGCAGGTCCGCGTCATCACCGTCACCTATGTCCTGGCCAACCTGCTCAACTGGGGTGGAAACTGGGTTCTCATCTACGGCAAGTGGGGCTTTCCCGCCATGGGCGTCGACGGCTCGGCTCTTTCCACATGCATTGCGCGCGTCGCCATGGCCATCGTGCTTCTCGGTTTTGCCTGGCGTTACGAGCGTTCGCGCGGACACCCGCTCTTTCGTCATTGGTCTGGCCCGCAGCTTGCGCGCCTCCGTCAACTCGCGCGCATCGGTGCGCCTGCCGCGGGACAAATCCTTCTTGAAGTCGGCGCTTGGAATCTCTCCACGTTCTCCGCCAGCTACCTCAGCCCCGTCGAACTGGCCACGCATGCCATCGCTCTGAACTACGCCAGCATCTCCTACATGGTCCCGCTCGGAGTCTCCGCGGCCGCTGCCGTCAGCGTCGGTCACGCCGTCGGAGCCAACCATCCTGCACGCGCCCGCCGTGCCGGATGGCTCGCACTTGGTCTCGGCACCGCATTCATGCTCTGCGCCGGTGTCGTCTTCTTCGTCGCGCCGCGCGCACTCATCTCGCTCTATACCAGCGATCCCCGGGTGCTCATCGTTGGCCCGTCTCTTTTGTGGATTGCCGCGGCATTCCAGATCTTCGATGGAATTCAAACCGTCTGCACCGGGGCGCTGCGCGGACTCGGAGAAACACGCGCGCCCATGATCGCCAACTTCGTCGGCTACTGGATCCTCGGCTTGCCCCTCGGATTGACCCTCTGCTTCATTCTCCGTTGGGGCATCTATGGCACCTGGATCGGCCTCACGTTGGCCCTCGTCGTCATTTCCTTAAGCCTGCTCTTCCGCTGGCGGAAAGAGTCCCGGCGCATCGTCGTTCCCGCCTGAAAAATCAGGCGCTTACACCCCGCCTGCCTGCTTCCATCGCAGTCCGTCCTCGGTGGTTGTGCACCCTGCGGAAAACACCCCTGCGCGCCTCGTACCTGTCCACACCCGCCTCATAAGTTAGGGGGTTACCGAAAGAGAAAGCCGCGTGCCGCCACGGGCCATCCCGCCGGTGACTATAATCACAGGGGAGACTTGAAGCCTACTTATTCTGACTTCCTTCTCCGAGATTTCACCTGAAGGGACATCCCGCCAAATGGCGACAGGAGACCTCGCCCTGGGTCAAGAACAGGGCGAACTAACCACGCGCTCTCGCGTGATCAATGATTTCAGCATAATCGTAGCAACGGTGAACGGGTCCGGCTCGCAATCCGCCAATAGCGTTCTGCTGAAAAGCATCTTTGGTATGGGGGTTCCCGTCAGCGGTAAGAACCTCTTCCCATCGAACATCGCCGGTCTTCCCACCTGGTACACCATCCGTGCGAGCAAGGACGGCTATGTCGCCCGCAAGCGCGGCTCGCAGATCCTCGTGGCTTTGAATCCTGAAACCGCCAGGCAAGACATGCTAGAGCTCGACAGCGGCGGCATTGCCATCTACGAAGAGAGCATGAACCTCAAGCAGTATCGCGAGGACGTAGTCTCTTATCCGGTTCCCTTCGATAAGATCACCGCCGCCATCTGCCCTGAAGCCAAGCTGCGCAAACTCGTTCGCAACATGGTCTTCGTTGGCGTCCTCGCCAAATTGCTCTCCATCGACATTGCCGTTGTCGAAGCAAGTCTCAAAAAGCAATTCGCCAAAAAACAAAAAGTCTTCGACCTCAACTTCGGCGCCGTGAAAGCTGGCTGGGACTACGCGCAGGAGAAGTTCACCAAGCAGGATCCTTATTACATCGAGCGGATGAATCAGACCGCCGGAAAAATCATCATCGACGGCAACGCCGCCTGCGGCATGGGCGCAGTCTTCGCCGGTGTCACCGTGGTCGCGTGGTATCCCATCACGCCGTCCACGTCGCTGATTGAAGCCACCACCGATCTCCTCAAAAAGTTCCGTGTCACGCCCGAGGGCAAGGCCACCTTCGCCGTCGTCCAGGCTGAAGATGAGCTCGCCGCGGTTGGTATGGTGCTCGGTGCAGGCTGGGCTGGCGCGCGATCCATGACCTCCACCTCCGGCCCCGGCATCTCGCTCATGGCCGAGTTCTCCGGCCTTGGCTACTTTGCGGAGATTCCCGGCGTCATCTTCGACGTGCAACGTACCGGCCCATCCACCGGCATGCCTACGCGCACATCGCAGGCTGACCTGCTCTCCACCGCGTTCCTCTCCCACGGCGATACCAAGCACGTGATTCTGCTGCCTGGCTCCGTCAGGGAGTGCTTCGAACTCAGCTACGATGCTTTCGACCTGGCCGAGCGCCTTCAGACTCCCATCTTCGTGCTCACCGATCTCGACCTCGGCATGAACAACTGGATGTCTGAGCCATTCCAATATCCCGACAAGCCGCTCGATCGCGGCAAGGTTCTCACCAAGGAAGACCTCGACCGCCTTGGCAGCTTCGCTCGTTATCGCGACGTCGATGGCGATGCCATCGGCTGGCGCACCCTGCCCGGAACCAACCATCCCAAGGCCGCTTACTTCACGCGCGGCTCCGGCCACAACGATGCCGCCGGCTACACCGAGAAGCCCGATGAATACATCGCTCTCATGGAGCGCCTCGCCCGCAAGTTCGATAACGCGCGCAAGCTCGTTCCCGCACCCATCGCGGTCAAGAACGGCACTTCGAAAGTCGGTTTTCTGGCCTACGGCACCACCGACTTCGCCCTCCGCGAAAGCCTCGACCAGATCGAGAAACTCCACGGCTTCAAGGCCGACTACATGCGCATTCGCGCGTACCCCTTCGCCCACGAGATTCACGACTTTGTCGCTTCGCACGAGCGTGTTTACGTTGTCGAACAGGATCGCGATGCACAGTTGGCCAGCCTGCTCAAGCTCGACCTGCCCGCCGATCAGGTGGTCAAGCTGCGCAGCATCCTTCATTACAACGGCCTGCCTATCGATGCTGGCAGCATCACTGACGAGTTCGTGACCAAGGAGGGCCTCTAATGGCTACCGCAACACCTACTGCTCCCGGCCCCAAGGTCAATCGCATCGGCCTTCCGGTTCTTGAATACCGCGGCGGCAAGTCCACACTCTGCGCCGGCTGCGGCCACAACGCCATCTCCGAGCGCATCATCGACGCCATGTTCGAAATGGGCGTTCAACCAGAGCACGTCATGAAGATGAGCGGCATCGGCTGCTCTTCCAAGAGCCCTGCCTACTTCATGAGCCGCTCGCACAGTTTCAACTCCGTGCACGGCCGCATGCCTTCGGTCTCCACCGGCGCCATTCTCGCCCAGCACAACATGATGATGCTCGGCGTCTCCGGGGACGGCGACACCGCCTCCATCGGCATGGGACAGTTCGTTCACCTGCTCCGCCGCAATCTCCCCATGATCTACATTGTCGAAGACAACGGCGTCTACGGCCTCACCAAGGGTCAGTTTTCCGCCACCGCCGACATCGGCTCCAAGCTCAAGACCGGCGTCATTAACGATCTTCCCGCCATCGACACCTGCGCCCTTGCCATCCAACTCGGCGCAACCTTCGTCGGCCGCTCGTTCTCCGGCGACAAGAAACAGCTCCTCTCCATGCTCAAGGCCGCCATCGCCCACAAGGGCACCGTCATGCTCGACGTCATCAGCCCCTGCGTCACCTTCAACGACCACGAAGGTTCCACCAAGAGCTACAAGTTCATGCAGGAATACGACGAGCCCATCAATGATGTCGGCTTCGTCGCCAGCTTCGAAGAAATCGACGTTGATTACGACTCCGGCCAGGTCTACGACGTGCAGATGCACGACGGCTCCAGCCTCCGTCTTCGCAAACTGCATGAAGACTACGACCCAACCAACCGCGCCAACGCCGTCCGCACCCTCATGGAAGCCGAAGAGAAAAACGAAGTCCTTACCGGCGTTCTCTACATCAATACCGAGAAGCCGACCTTCATCGACCTTCTCAATGTCGTCGATGAACCGCTGGCCACGCTGCCTGAGTCGCTCACGCGCCCACCCAAAGAAGCGCTCGACAAACTCATGGCCAACCTCCAGTAGAGATCATTCTCTAAGGGCTAAAGGAAAAGCCCCGCAAACCGCGGGGCTTTTTCATCTCCGTTTCGCAAAAATCACTTTCAAGGTTGATCCTTCTCGATCTTCGAGCCTTCCAACTTCTCCTGCACTTCAAGCTTCTCCTTGCATCCAACCTGGAACTGGGACGGCCGATCGCCATCATCTGCACGGCAGAGATACTTCTGCTCCGCATCTTTGTGAAACTCGCATGTGCCTGGATGCCCCACGTTCTGGTTGTCATAGTACGTGCACGAAAGTTCGTTCCCCCCGACCCCATCGCTCAACGTGAAAATGATCTTAACCGTCGTCGCCACGTCCCCTTCGGAGAAGGGTGAGAAGTTGTAATGAATCACCGAATCCAGCGCGGCCTGCTGCAACATCGTAGGTCCACTCACAACACGGGCGGCTTCCACATTCCCCTTGGGACCGATCACAAGCGCAATGCGCACCTCGCCGCTGACGTGAGCCGCCTTCGCCATTTCCGGATACGAGGGAGGAACCCGGCTCTGCAGATGTTTGACTGCGTCCTCCCATGGAATCTCATGTGCATCCGTGATTGTTTTTTGTACGGCGGTCGCACCTGGATTCTGTGCCCATGCCTTACCAAAGGTTGCCGTCGAAGCCGCGATTCCGCCGATCAGCAGTACCACCGCCGCCGTCAGTACCCACCCGGTCGCTCCAGAAGAACCTGCCGTCTGTGTGCCCGTCAAAAGACGCTTGATGCGCATGCTTAGTTGTCCTCCATTTCCGCTCAGTGCAAATTGAGGTGCTGTCGAACGTTGTTCCTCGAGAAAATACAACGCTTTCGCGTAATGCAGAGCAGAGCCGGTTTCGGCAACCACGATATCGTCACAGCAGTGCTCGCGCTCCTGCCGTATCTGTCGCGAAACCCACCACACAGCCGGGTGATAGAAGAGCAATGTCTCCATTGCAACCTGAATCGTATTCACGAGGTCATCGCGCCGCCGAATGTGGGCCAGCTCATGCAGCAGTATTGCTTCGAATTGCTCGGCAGATAACCCCGCAAGGCTGGCGGCAGGGAAGAGAACGACCGGCTTCAGCCAGCCAATCACCATGGGTCCCGACACCACGCGCGAAGCAAAGAATGCGAAGGCGCGCCTCACCCCCAGGCGCATCGAAGCCCGCTGCACAACAGCATGCAGCCCCTCTGAAACCGGATCGATCGCTTGGGTCTTCAAACGATGTAAAGCAACACTGCCCACAATCGCACGTGTGAGAAGTACGAACACGCCGACAATCCAGGTCGCCAGAATCCCGGGCATCGCGCGGTCCGCAAGGTCGGCGATTCTTTCCGGCAACGAAGAGGTCGACAGCGTCCAGGCTTTGGCGTGCAGGGTCAGGCCGTGGTAGGCTCGCACCACAATCGCACTATCCTTCGGTACATCTCCAAGCGTCGCCAATAAGTAGGCAAAAGTGAGAACCGGGCACAGAGCCATCAACGCCAGCGCGCCGCAACACAGGACATATCGAATCTGCGCGGGCACCTTCCGTGACGCAGCAAGCAGCAACCAGAGGCCGAATGCAAGAACACCGCCCTGCCACACAAAGTGCAGCAGGCTCCATCCCAGTAGACGCAGAATTCCAGCGCTCATCGCATGTCCCATGAGGGTCATCTTGGTTTCTCCTCAAAATCCCGCAGAAATTCCCGGATCTCCGCCAGTTCCGCTTTCGAAACCGGCTTTGCCGAGAGCGCCCCGAGAACCAGGCTGGCTGCCGAACCAGAAAACGCCGTATGCACCAGGTGTCGAATCATCCTCTGCTGCGTCCGCTCTCGGGGATACCGTGCTTCATATACGTGCGACCGAAACCGTTCGTTGCGATTCACCAATCCCTTCTCAGCCATCACCTGCATCTGCTTCAGAACCGTGGTGTACCCCGTTTTCTTTCCCTCAAGCGACTCATGCACCTCGCGCACGGTGCTTGGGCCCTTCTCCCACAGCACCTGCAGAATCTGAAGCTCTGCTTCTGTCGGTAGCGGTTCTGTGCTCGGTTGCGATCCCTGCTTTGCCATGCCCAACACGTTAGTACGAGAAGTGTCGTATGTCAACGACAATTATCGTAGCGGCCCACGCTCGCCCGTGAAATCGCAGATCCGGTTCAACAGGAAGGGGGCTGCGCGCTCAAGTCAACCAACCGCAACTTGCCTGTTATTTTCTGATCGTGATGGGCGGCCCACCTGGCTTCGCCGCTGGCGCCGCCGGTGCCTTTGTAACGTTGTTGCTGGCGCCGCCGATCCTTTTCCACGTTCCTGTTCCCAGCTTGCCCGTCGCCACCACCACTCCCGGCGATTGCACTTTGTACGTGCCCGCGTCATCCCACGCCATCGTGATCGCATGCAGCGTGTATTTCCCATTGCTGGCGGTAAAGTTGCCCGCATTCGAAGGCGTGCTGTCCATTGCTTCGCTGTGCAGTTCATAGGTGCCGTTCGGCGCCACGCGCCACACCCATCGTCCGGGATTGATAAACAACTCCCAGGTTCCCACCATGTTCGGATCGACCGTCGAAGCATTCCCTCCCGGCGGCAGCGGCAGCGGGGCCGACCAGCGTACGTCATCCCCGGCACATGGAGCCGTCACAGTCACACAGCTCTTGCCATGCGCGTTCTGGCATCGCCCCAATGCCCCCGCAGCGGATTCATCTCGCGTGCTTCCAACATAAAATCCATACGCCTTGTCCGCATAGCTTTCCGCCAGCCCGATGCACATGTTTTCGCCCCACGTCAGCACCGTGCAGTCCTTCGCCCCGTTACGGCGGCAATTCTGCAGCGCCGTCTGTTCCGCGCTGCTCTGCGAGTTCTGCCCATGCGATCCTCCCGCCGTCATGCTCGTCGGAGAAATCGCCACCGCCGCAAAGTGCACCACCACCATCTGCGCCCCTCCCGGTGGTTTGGGCATTCCCTCGGCAGTGCATCCGTTGTAGCCGAAGTTTTCAATGCACGCGTCTTCCATCCCCGGCACCACCTCGTCCTGTGCCATCGCCGCGCGCGATCCCGCAAACATCATTCCGTCTGCTGCCATAATCAACAAGAGCACCCACGCTCCACGGCCCCTGTGCCGCATCCCTGCCTCCATTTGCTTCCCGGGGAACATTTCCTACTCATACCACGCCTCTCGGTCCACGCCATCCACAATCTTCCTTTTGTCCCTCTTGCCTGATCCCTGATCCGTTCTCTGTTCCCTGATCCCTGTTTTTCTGTAACAATCGCTGCGTTCCTTCAAACCCTTCGGAGACGTCGTCCCGCGTCATGACCGTCCGCACATTTCTGCTTCTTCTCTTCAGCGCTCAGCTTGCATCGGCCCAGCAGCAGCACAGCGTCGGATGGATCGCCTACAACGGCAACCGCGACGGCGACCACTACTCCACGCTCAAGCAAATCAATCGCACCAACGTTCACTCGCTCCAACAGGCCTGGCGTTTCGACACCGGCGAGAAGGGCCAGATCCAGACCAATCCCCTCATCATCAAACACACACTCTACGCTTACACGCCTTCGCAAAAAGTAATCGCGCTCGACGCCGCTACCGGCCGTCTCCAGTGGAAATTTGACTCCGGCATCAACGGCACGCAGCCCGCGCGCGGCCTCGCCTACTTCAACGATGGCGTCCACGGCCGTATCTTCGCCGGCATCATGAACTACCTCTACTGCCTCGACATCCTCACCGGAAAGCCCATCGCGTCCTTCGGCGAGCAGGGCCGCATCGACCTCCGCAAAGACCTCGGCCGTCCCTACGAAACGCAGTCCATCGCCCTCACCACACCCGGCATAATCTATAAAGACCTCATCATCGTCGGCGGTCGCGATCCAGAAACCCATCCCGCGCCTCCCGGCTTCATCCGCGCCTACGACGTCCACACCGGCGCATTGCGCTGGACCTTTCACACCATTCCGCAGCCCGGCGAGCCCGGCTACGAAACCTGGCCCAAAGACTCCTATCTCTCCGCAGGCGCCGCCAACAACTGGGCCGGCATGTCGCTCGATGTCGGTCGCGGCATTCTCTATGCCCCCACCGGCTCCGCCGTCATGGATTTCTACGGCGGCGACCGCCTCGGCAATGATCTTTACGCCAACTGCGTGCTCGCCCTCGACGCGGCCACCGGCAAGCTCATCTGGTACTTTCAGGGCGTCCATCACGACCTCTGGGATCGCGACTTTCCCGCTCCACCTGCGCTCTACACGCTGCAGCCGCGCGACGGCCCGCAGATTGATGCGCTCGCGCAGACCACCAAGCAGGGATACCTCTATCTCTTCAATCGCGTCACCGGCGTACCCATCGCGCCCATCCACGAAGTGCCCTATCCAGCCAGCGCCGTTCCCGGTGAAGTCACTTCGCCCACCCAGCCAAAGCCCGACTGGCCAGAACCCTTCGCCGCGCGTCAGCAACTCACTGAGGACCAGCTCACCAACCGCACGCCCGAAGCCCACGCCTGGGCCGTCAAGACCTTCCGCAGCATGAAGAGCGGCGGCGCATTCTTTCCCATGGGCGTCGACAGTCAGACACTCGTTTTCCCCGGCTATGACGGCGGGGCAGAGTGGGGTGGTCCCGCCATCGATCCGGTGCACCGCATCCTCTACGTCAACGAAAACGAAATGGCCTGGACCGGCGGACTCATCCCCGCGGCCGCCGTCAAAAGCCATGGCGAATTCGTCTTCCGCTCCCAATGTGCCGTCTGCCACGGTGTCGATCGCGCCGGATCACCACCCGCCATGCCCTCGCTCCTCGGCATTCACGATCAACTTACCGACGACGAGATCACTGCCGTTGTCCGCTCCGGACGCGGCCGCATGCCGTCCTTCCCCAACATCGACGACCGCGGCCTCCGCTCGCTCCTGCACTATCTTGACAATCAGCCGGAAGAGCAGGGAACAGCCGAAGGTCCCAGCCCTGACGCCTACATCTTTACCGGCTACCGCAAATTCCTCGACCCTGACGGCTATCCCGCGATCGCACCGCCCTGGGGCACTCTCAACTCCATCGATCTTAAGACCGGTCGCTATCTTTGGAAGATTCCCTTCGGCGAATATCCCGATCTCGTCGCGCAGGGCATCACCAACACCGGCTCTGAAAACTACGGCGGTCCCGTCGTCACTGCCGGCGGCGTCCTTTTCATCGGAGCCACCGTCTACGACCGCAAATTCCACGCCTTCGACGCCTCTACCGGCAAGCTGCTTTGGGAAACCACTCTGCCTTTCGCGGGCATGGCTACTCCAGCCACGTACATGCTCGCTGGGCGCCAGTACGTCGTCACCGTTTCCAGCGGCGGCCGCGATCCCAAATCCCCCGTCGGCGGCTCCTACATCGCCTTCGCACTGCCCGAAGCATCGACCGCAAAGAAATAGGCCCGCATCCCCCGGCGGACCCGCTCTCTTCTTCGCTATCGCCCGCGCCTTCACCGTTTGATACTCTTCTCCCAATCGTTCCCGGTTCCCAAAACTGACGGCTCCCTAGGACGACCTTGGCGAGATCAAGCTCCGATTGCTACGTCGCTCACCCCGCTCGCATCCTCGCGCGTTCGCTCCCCCGTGCCGGGAAGGGAACCGGCCCACACCTCGCCTTTACATCTCCTTGCCTGAATCGCCTCGGGCATTTCCTGCGCGGATTTGTCTTTTTTCTGCTCTTCGCCGCGCCTCTCGCAGCATCGTGTCAGAGCTTCATCTCCATCCCGCTCTCCGCTTGCCTCTATCACGTCGGCGATGACCCTGCCTGGGCATCCCCTTCACTCGATGATCACGCGTGGCTGCCCTACAACTCCTGGCGTGCCCCCGGACCACATATCCGTCTCTGGGTTCGTTGCCACGCAGATCTCCATTTTCAGCAACCGATCGCCAATCCTGTCATCCAGGTTTGGCTCGCTTCAGCGTACGAACTGCATCTCGACGGACAGCCGATCGCCCAATTCGGCAATATCAGGAGCGGCAATTTCAGCCTGAACGCTATTCGCTCCTACCCGATTTCCCCCGTTTCGCTGGACAGCCGCCCTCATCTCGTGGCATTGCGAGTCAACGACTGTACTTGGCACTACGGTGCCGCTCCCATCACTTCGCTCATGTCCCGTCCGCTCGAATTGCGCATGGGCGATCCAGAGTCTTTGGAAAATCTCCGCGCGCAAATAATTCTTACCCGCGTCTCCGGTTATGCCGGTGTCACAGCGCGCTACGGCATCATCGGAGTCCTCAGCTTCCCGTTGTTCATCCTCTTCCTCTTCGACCGCTCTCGCACTGTACTTCTTCTCTTTGCCATTGCGTCCTTTTCACTTGCGTGCCTGCGGCTCAATGAATTCGCCGCGGCGGCCATGTTGCCCTACTCCATGGCTGCGGCGCTCACTTGGGCCTCCGTCTTCAACTTAGGTGTCACTTGGACGCAGTTCCCGTTTTTCTTCGCCTTGGCAAACCGCCGCCTTCCCATTTGGGTTCGTATTCTTCTTTGCTTCGCATCCGTCAGCGTCCTGCCTACATTTCTCGACGCGCTTGGCGGAGATCACGTTCCCCAGTGGTTTGTTCCCTTTGCCATTCACGGAATTCGGACGGCAACATTTATCGTCTTCCCGCTTGCCGCCTCAATGCCGTTCGTTGCCTTCTGGCCTTACTCCAAAATCCCGCCGCGCATGCGTGCGCTCGCCGCTCTCTGCCTCGTCTGGGCGGCCGTCGACATGTCCTGGTTTCTGATCCAATTCACCAATTTCTCCCTGCGGGAAATACCCAATCTCTACGCCCGTTGGGGCCTGACGCTGCTCAATTTCCGCGGCATCGTCACTGTCTGCGTTGTCGCCGCCCTCGTAGCTTTGCTCTTCCGGGAACAACGTCAGATCTCCCTCGACCGTGCTTTGCTTGCCGGTGAAATGCACGCCGCACGCGAGATCCAGCGCATGCTCGCTCCCGTCAAACTCGACACCGCCCCGGGACTGCACATCGACGTCGCCTTCCATCCCATGCGCGAAGTCGGCGGCGATTTCTACTCTTGCCGCGTCCTTCCCAACGGCGTCCAGCGCATCCTGCTCGGCGATGTCAGCGGTAAAGGTGCGGCCGCGGCCATGGCCGCAACACTCCTGCTCGGCGCTGCCGAAGATCGCAACTCCGATTCGCCCGTCGCCCTGCTTTCTCACCTCAATCGCGTCCTCTGCCGCGCCAACTTCGGCGGATTCGCCACCTGCCTCTGCGCCGATATCACACTTCATGGCGACCTTGTCCTTGCCAATGCCGGCCATCTCAACCCATTTCAAGACGGAAGGGAACTGGCGACACCCAGTAGTCTCCCGCTCGGAATCATCACCAATACCGACTATGCCGACACTCACATCCAGCTTCATCCCGGCGACGCGCTCACCTTTATCTCCGACGGCGTCGTCGAAGCCCGCAACGCCTCCGGCGAACTCTTCGGCTTTGACCGCACCGCCGCCATCTCCAAAGACTCAGCCGAAATCATCGCCCGTGCGGCCAGCACCTTCGGCCAGGAAGACGACATCACCGTCCTCACCGTCGCACTCGCCGCGCCCACTTAGCCCCCTCGCCAGCACCCTGTGGAAAACTCCCCGAAATATCTTCGCTTTTTCATCGCCTTTTCGCCCCCGCTTCAGCTATGCTGGCTTTCGCAACTGGAGGTTGCTCCTGATGGACTTTCAAAAATCACTCGTCGAAGAATACGACCGCGAAACCGCCAATACCCGCAAAATCCTTGACGCCATTCCCGACTCTGCCGACTTCACCTGGAAACCCCACGAAAAATCCATGACCCTCGGCAAACTCGCCGGGCACGTCTCGGACACCACCGGCGATTGGGCCGTCCACACTCTCACGACCGACAAGCTTGAGTGGAACCCGTCCATGAATTCGGCACCGCCCTCCAACAAGGCCGAAGTCCTCGCCAGCTTCGACAAGCAGGTCGTCGAGTCAAAAGCCGCCCTCGCCAAAATGACCCCAGATCGCTGGGATTCCAAGTGGAAATTCGTCGCCGGCGATCAGACCTGGATCGACGACACCAAGTACAACGTTTGGCGCACCTGGGTACTCAATCACATGATTCATCACCGCGCCCAGCTTGGTACCTACATTCGCCAGCTCGGCGCTAAACTGCCCGGCTGCTACGGCCCCTCCGCCGACGAAATGTAACCTTCCTTGACCCTCCCCCCAACTGCCTTTTCTCTCTCCTTCATTCGTCGATAACGTGGGAATGGGGAAATCCTGAAGGGATTTCCAAAGAGTGTGGGAAAGGCGGAAAGCCGGCTTCACGGCTTTCCGTGCTTTCCATGCTCTGTCATTTCCATGGCATGATTTTCAAGCGGCAACTGCTGGATAAACTGATATGCCGCAACCCCGTTCCATATGCTGTCATCGAGTGCATTGGCGATAGCGCGCACTTTAGATCGACGAGTACAGCTCCAATGAATATGGACATGGAACTTTCGCTACCGGCACCTCAAACTCAGCCGAACCGCATCCCCTATTCAGTTCTCAAAGCCTTCGCCGGATCAATCGAAGCCGCACGCCGCGCCGGAATCATCCCCGCAATACATGCTGCGACCGCCAGCGTGCAAACCGCCGCAGCGATCACACCGGTATCCCGTCCAACGACCTCATAGAGCTGCGACTGCACAGACTTGATAGAGCGCACACAGAGCAGCGCTACGGGTATTCCAATCACCAGTCCAACCGCTGTCTGCAGCATCGCTCCGCGTAACACCATGCCGACAACGCTGCCGCGCGTTGAACCCAAGGCCATACGAATACCAATCTCCTGCGTCCGCCGTTGCACGCTGTAGGCGGTTACGCCATACAGACCCACAGCAGCCAGAACCAACGCCAGCACCCCAAAAAGCAGCGTCAGGCGTGCGATCATTCTCTCTCCGCTGAAGTTTCCTTCGATCTGCTTCTCGAATGTCTGATAGTGATCTACAGCCAGATTCGGATCGACGGTCGCCAGCGTCTTCCGCACCTGTTCCTCCAGGCCCGGCGTCATGGCCTTCAGATGCAGCACAAACTGTCCCGCATAGAGTGACGAATCCAGATCCTTTGGAGGGCTCATATGTCCCGGTTGGAGCATCGGTGCAAAGAACATCGCATCCGCTTGATCCCGGGCGCTCTGATACCGCGTATTCTCTACCACGCCGACAATTTCGAAGTCGCCGGAGTTCTTAATGTCGATCACGCCAAAGCGCTTCCCAAGCGGATCTTCCCCGTGCTTGAACAGCTTTTGGACAAACGCCTGGTTGACCACCGCGACGCCCGGCGCGGTCGCAGTATCTGCATCTGTAAAGGTGCGTCCTCGAAGGACCTGCTGCCCTACGGCTTTGAAATACTCCGGACTTGCCCGATTGAAGAGAGTACCTGCGTCTTGTCCGGGATCAGGCGCGCGCTGGCCCTGGACATAGGCATAGAAGCTCCAGCTGTCTCCATTAAGCGGCGTGTAGAGTGTCAGTCCAACATGCTCGACCCCCGGCATCGCATGAAACTTGTCTTCTATTTGTTGGTACAGCCCCTGCAACTGCTCCGGCTTATAGCCTGCCTTCAGCGGATTCATGTCGACGATTACCCGATTCTCCACCTCCAAACCCAGGTTCTGATGCTGCAGCTTATTCAAACTCTTGCCCAGTAGTCCCGCCCCAATCAACAACACCACGGACAAAGCAGCCTGCAGAATCACCAGCGACCGCTGCAGCAACGAAGACCTATCCCGGGTGGAACGGTTCGCACCGCGCATCGCATTCGCTGGATGCTCTTTCGAGCTAATCCACGCCGGCGCCGCGCCAAAAATTAACCCCGTCAGCAGAGACGCAGCAAACGCGAAACCAATCACCGGCAACGGCGGAGCCGCATCAACCGGCATCACCGTAGCTTGCGTGAACATCAGCCCCAACAGCAGCTTCGTCCCCGCATACGCCACCAGCAATCCAGCCACACCCCCCAGGCAAGCCAGCACCAGACTCTCCGTCAACATTTGTCCTGCGATCCGAGCTCGCGCAGCGCCAAGCGCCATTCGAACCGACGTCTCTACACGCCGTGCGATCCCACGCACCAGCACCAAATTGGCAATATTCGCGCACGCAATCAACAGCACCATTCCAGCGAGCCCCATCAACAGGAACAAACTGCTCTGCGCTCTATGCTGCATATTTGCGATTCCGTGCCCCCCCGGCGTCAGAACAACATGGGCTCTCGCTAGCAACTCCCTGCCTTGTACCGTCTGAAAGTCTTCCAACTCTCCAAGCGACTGCCGCAGCAAACCACTCATCTTTTCCTGCAGCGATCCGATCGCCACACCGGGCTTCACGCGGCCCACCAGATACAGCCAACCCAGATTCGCCTTATTCCGCGCCGAATAGAAACCAAGTATCGGTTCTTGCGAGATAGGAAGATAGAAATCCGGCGGAGTCTCCGCGAGACGGTCGCCATAGAATGCCTGCGGCGTCACCCCAATAATCGTCACCGGATGCATGTTCATTGAAAAACTGCTGCCGATCACAGACGGATCACCTGCATAGTCGCGCTGCCAAGCCTCATAGCTCAACATCGCCACAGGTGCCGCTCCGTCCGCATCATCCGCAGGCATCAGGCTGCGCCCTGCAAATGGCTGCACCCCAAATGTCTGAAAATAATTCCCGGAGACAAACTCACCACGTGACGAGTGCGACATCGCATTCCCAGCCTGCCTCGCCGAAAGGTCCGCGCCGCCGCCCTGCACCGCCGCCAGTTGCTCAAACTCCGTCGTGTTGTCCCGAAGATACTTGTACGTCTCGTACGGAAAGATGGAGTAGCTGTCCCCGCGGGACGAAGCGGACTCATTCAGAATGCAGCAGTCTTCGTGGTCCCCCACGCGCACTAGCGCCTTCGGATCGACCACCGGAAGATTCTTGAGCAGAATGGCATGTACCAGCGTGAAGATCGCCGTGTTCGCACCAATCCCAAGCGCAAGCGTAAGAATCGCCGTAGCTGCAAATCCCGGCGACTTCCGCATCTGCCGGAGTCCATATCGAATGTCCTGAACAAGCCTGTCGAGCAACGCCCCGGCACGGATGTCACGAACGCCTTGTTTGACCTGCTCGGTTCCACCTATCTCCCGGCGGGTATCGAGGTACGCCTCCTCCGGTGACATCCCCGCTTTCACCTTTTCCGCCGACACTAGCTCCACATAGGCACGCAGTTCGTCGTCCAGAGCATGATCGAGCTGGTCACTATGGAACAGGTTTCTCCAAAATGCACGGAATCGATTGGTCACAATGACCTCCTAACTGGTTCCCAGGGCCGCTGCCATTGCGAGAGAGATCCTTTCCCATCGTTCTGTCTCGCTCTGAAGCTGCTTTTTGCCTGCTTTTGTCAACGAATAAAACTTTGCACGCCGATTAGTCTCCGATTCTCCCCACGTGGAGGTAAGCCAGCCGGCTTCTTCCATGCGATGGAGAGCAGGAAACAGGGAACCGGCCTTCACCTCGAAAGCTCCACTCGTCATCTGCGAAATTCTGCGGGAGATCCCCATCCCGTGAAGTTCCTGAAGCGCCACGGCTTTCAGAATCAGGACATCGAGTGTGCCTTGCAAAAGATCGAACTGGGGAGGGGACATCGTTACTCCTATTGATCGTCTATAAGACGCTAGCATGTCCTCTTATAGACGGTCAATAAGAACCCCCGATCTCGGTTGTCACCGACAGCCAACGCGTTCATCGACGAAGACTCTGTATTTCGTGCCGGCTGATCTCGCCGCCACGATTCATCCGTCGTCGCAGAAGGAGACCCTTCCGACCGGCCAGAGCACTCCTCACTGACAACCCCGCGCCCCATCGCCTACGCTGTCAGCATGCCGTTCCAGTTCCCAAAGATCTATCCCATCCTCGATTCGTCCTGCATCCCGTCGAGCAACCGCTCCGAATTTCTCCAACGCCTCGGCTCCGCCCTCACCGACGCTGGCGTCACCCTCCTCGAATACCGCAACAAAACCGGCTCCGACGCTGAAATCCTCGCCGATGCCGCCATCCTCCGCGCCACCATGCCCTCGCCGAATATCAAGTTGATTCTCGATGATCGCGCCGATCTGATTGATCAAACGCAATTTGACGGTGTTCACGTTGACTCTGGCGACCTGGCTCCTTCCGCCGCCCGCAATCTCCTCGGTCCCCATCGCATCCTCGGCACTTACGCCGGAACCGAATCCATCCTGCCCGGCATCCTCGCCGAACCCGCAGATTACTTCTCCATCGGTCCCATCTTTCCCACCACCACCAAGCAAACCACCAAGCCGCCCATCGGTCCCGACGGCGTCCGCCATCTCCGCTCGCAGGCCGGTCCCGATCCGGTCCTCGTCGCAGTGGGCGGCGTCTCGTTCTCCACCGCAGCCTCCGTCCTCGCTGCCGGAGCCACCACCCTCGCCGTCTCCGCCGCCATCTTTCGAACACCCGACCCCGCAGCCGAATTCCGCAAGTGGCTCGAAATCCTCACCTGACGCCCTCACCTCTCAACCTTCACATCCGTTTCAAAAAAGACGAGACAATCCCATGCATTTCGAGTAAAACCTACCCAAGTGACGACCCCAAGCCTCACTCCTCACAATTCATCCGGACCCGCCACTCCCCAAACCGGCCCAGATACGGGCATGGTGCAGACCCTCGGCCTCTTCAGCTCCACCGCGCTTGTCGCAGGCTCCATGATCGGTTCCGGCATCTTCCTCGTCGACGCCGATATCGCCCGGGCCACCGATTCACCCGCGCTGCTTCTCGCCGCATGGGTCGTCACCGGCGTTATGACCATCATCGCCGCGCTCAGTTACGGCGAGCTCGCCGCTATGATGCCCAAAGCCGGCGGCCAGTACGTTTACTTGCGCGAATCCCTCGGCCCGCTCTGGGGATTCCTCTACGGCTGGACCCTTTTCCTCGTGATCCAGACCGGAACCATCGCCGCCGTCTGCGTCGCCTTCGGCAAATTCCTCGGCGTCTTCTTTCCCACCATCTCCACCACCCACTGGCTCTGGCACATCGCCCATGTCCCGCCCATTCCCATCGGCCCCATGGTCCTCGGCAACATGGACATCGGCGTCAACACCGCCAACCTCACCGGCATCGTCATCGTCCTCTTCCTTGCCATCGTCAACATCTTCGGCGTGCGCCTCGGTGCACTTATCCAGAACGTCTTCACTTCCGCCAAAGCCCTCTCGCTCGCAGCGCTCGTGCTCCTCGCCCTCACCATTGGCCGCAACGCCACTGCGTGGAACGCCAACTTCGGCCCCGGCCTCAGCGCCTTCTGGCACAACGCCGGCTTCAGCTCCATGCATCCGGTCCAGGTCGGCATCGGCGGCCCCATCGTCCTGGTCAACATCGTGGTCCTGCTCGCCGTCGTGCAGGTTGGCTCGCTCTTCTCCGCCGACGCGTGGAACAACATCACGTTCACCGCTGGCGAAGTCAAAAATCCCCGCCGCAACATCCCGCTCTCGCTCATCCTCGGAGCCGGCTTCGTGCTCACTGTCTATTGCCTGGCCACTCTTGGTTATCTCTTCGTGCTCCCCATGCACGGCGATCCGCAGGGAACCACCGCTCTCGCGCGCGGTCTCCAGCATGCAACCGAAGATCGCGTCGGCACCGCGGCGCTCGAAGTCATCTTTCACTCCGGCGGAGCCTATCTCATGGCCGCCGCCATCCTCGTCTCCACCTTCGGCTGCGCCAACGGACTTTCCCTCGCCGGCGCCCGCGTCTACTACGCCATGAGCAACGACGGCCTCTTCTTCAAATCCGTCGGCAAGCTCCATCCCCGCTTTCGCACGCCCGTCGCGGGCCTTCTCGTCCAGGCCGCGTGGACCTGCCTCCTCTGCGTCTCCGGCTCCTATGGCCAGTTGCTCGACTACATCATCTTCGCTGTCCTCGTCTTCTACATCCTCACCATCCTCGGCCTCTTCGTTCTCCGCGTGAAGCAGCCCGACACGCCGCGTCCTTACAAGGCTCTCGGCTACCCTGTGCTTCCCGCCCTCTACATCGTCATGGCCACGTGGATTTGTATCGTATTATTGCGATACAAGCCCCAGTACACATGGCCGGGCCTTGTGCTTGTGCTCCTCGGGATCCCCGTCTATCTCTTCTGGTCGCGACGCTCTGCGGCCCAACCGGTTTAAGTTCGCTCAATATCACCGTAGGGAGGCGATTCCTCTTTCATGTCCAGGCTGCTTCGAATCAAACCCATGTCGATGCTTACTGAGGAAGCCTCAGAACAGGGCGAACATACCCTCAAGCGCTCGCTCAGCGCGCTCAATCTCGTCACCCTTGGCATCGGTGCCGTCATCGGCGCGGGCATCTTCACGCTCACCGGCCAGGCCGCAGCGTTGCGCGCAGGTCCGGCCGTGGCTCTCAGCTTCGTCGTCGCCGGATTCACTTGTGCCTTCGCCGGCCTCTGCTACGCGGAATTCGCCTCCATCATTCCCATTGCCGGTTCGGCCTACACCTACGGCTACGCCACGCTCGGCGAACTCGTCGCCTGGATCATCGGCTGGGATCTCTGCCTCGAATATGCCTTCGGCGCTTCCACCGTCGCTTCAGGATGGGCCGGCTACTTCAATAGCCTCCTGCAGCAGTTCCACATCTATCTCCCGCCGCAGATCACCGCCACCACCGGCACAACCCTTGTCTTCTATCACGATCAGTGGATGCAGCTCATGTCGCTGCCGCCCGGCGTGAGCGATCTCGGCCTGCCGCACGCAACCGGCATCGTCAACCTCATCGCCGTTGCCATCGTCATGGTCATCACCACCATCCTGGTCATCGGCATCAAGGAATCGGCCAACTTCAACTCCGCCGTCGTCATCATCAAGGTCACCATCGTCGGCATCTTCCTCGTCGTCGGCGGCTGGTATCTTTTCCAGCATCCCGCCATCGCCAGCGCCAATTGGCACCCCTTCGTCCCGCCACCCGACGGACACGGCAACTTCGGCTGGGGCGGCATTCCCACCGCGGCCGCATCCATCTTCTTCGCCTACATCGGATTCGACGCCGTCTCCACCGCCGCGCAGGAAGCCAAAAATCCCAAGCGCGACATGCCCATTGGCATCCTCGGGTCCCTTGTCGTCTGCACCATCCTCTATATCCTCGTTTCACTCGTCCTTACCGGCCTGGTCAGCTACAAGACGCTCAACGTCTCCGCTCCCGTGGCCCTCGCCATCGATGCCACCGGCGTAGGCTGGGGTTCGCTCCTCGTCAAAATCGGCGCAGTCTTCGGCCTCGCCACAGTCATGCTCGTCATGCTCCTCGGCCAGACCCGCGTCTTCTACTCCATGTCCAAAGATGGCCTGCTTCCCAAGTGGGCTTCCGCCGTGCATCCCAGGTTCCGCACGCCCTGGATCACGACCATCGTCTTCGGAACCTTCGCCGCCATCATGCCGGCCTTCTTCAACATCGACGTCCTCTCCGAGCTCGTCAACATCGGCACCCTCCTCGCCTTCACCATCGTCTGCGCAGGCGTGTGGGTTCTCCGCGTCCGCCATCCAGAGATGGAACGCCCCTTCAAAACACCTTTCGTGCCGCTCGTTCCCATCCTCGGCATTCTCTCTGCCGTCTACCTCATGACCCGCCTCATGCTCTTCACTTGGGAAGTCATGATCGGCTGGCTGATCATCGGCCTGCTCATCTACTTCGGCTACTCGCTCAAGCACAGCAAAGTGCAAAAACTGGCCCGGGCCGCAGAAGGGGACTGAGCCTTCCTTTCGCAACTGGTCCTTGGCCCGTTCCGGCTCTGCTGGCGCGGGCCAAATCATTTCCCATCAGCCGCCGGCTTCCCCGAGTTCCACAAAACTGGCTCGCCACCCTTCCGCATTTTCTGCGGAAGGGTGCCAATCCGTCTGGCGGTTGCGGAGGGCACTTAGGCAGCGGGGTCCCACAAACAGGGTTTCGTTTGTGAGGCAGCGATCTCGACTTGCGATAGTATTCACGTCATGTTTGGAATCTTTCGAAAACAATCGGAAGAGAAGCTCACGCTTGAACGAAAACTGGAAATCCTCGCCGCCTGCGGGCTCAATCTCCTCTCTCCATTCACCGCCGAAGATTTGCTTCAGTCCTGGCCTCGCGCAAACTTCGAGCGCCCTGGATTCACCATGACCTTGGTCGGTCTCGGCATGACAGAGGAACGACCGCCGTGGCGCAAACACAGCGTGAACGTCTGGCACTTCGATACCGAATACATCGAAGACACCGGCTCCTATGTACGCATAGCCCAACGAATGGCCGAGATGACCCAGGGATCGCTTGTCCTCAAAAACGTGCGGGACCAGGTCGATCTGGAGTCCGGAGTTGCGAATCTCGATTTCGAACACAACGACAAACCCGTGCATATCGATTTCCATGTGAACGACGATTGGGTCGATCCCGCCGCGCTCTCGTTCTTTGTTCGGTTGCTCGCGCAATCAGACCCTTCGAAAATCTTCCTCTATCACGACACGCACGGTCAGGACTGCGTGATCGCCTGCGTCACGCGCGATCAGTTCTCTGCGCTCAAGAAAGCCGGAGTGAATTTTGAACCTCTCACCTGATCAACGTAAGGTGATCCTTCTGCCCCGTGGTTTCGGAGAGAGCGCGGGCCTTTAGGCCCACGAACGATGCCCAAACCGTGGCCGGGCTTTAGCCCCGGATGCATGCGGTTCACATCGAAGGCCGCTACGGATGCAAAGGTCGCGATTTACACTTCGGCCGCGTGGAACAAAGCGCTTTGAAACTCCGCATCGTTTCTTCCCGTACGCCACCGGTTGTTGTACTTTTGATGGACGAGGTCGTTCTGCTTCAGAGAAAGAAGTCTGAATGATCTCCATTCAGCCTCAAACCCTTACTCGCTGACGGAGCCTTCATGCCACGCGACATCATCCGCACCCCCAACGCCCCGGCACCGCCGCCCACCTATAGCCAGGCAGTCCGCGCCGCGGGACTTGTCTTCGTCTCTGGCACCGGCCCGCAAGATCCCGCAACCGGCAAGATCCTCGGCGACACCATTCAGGAACAGACCCGGCAATGTCTCAAAAACATCTCCGCTATCCTCGACGCCGCAGGCAGTTCGCTCGACAAAATTGTCAGCGCCACCGTCATCCTTGCCGAAGAATCCGACTTCGCCGGGATGAATGAAGAGTGGGTCAAGTGGTTCCCATCCAATCCGCCCGCACGCCAGGGCGCTAAACTTCCCGTGCGCATCCCCGGTTTCAAAATCTCCATCGCCGCCATCGCCGAGGCATGACGATGATTCCATCTATCGCCAACTGCTCCCCACAACAAATCTCTCGATGTCACGGCTGCAGCTTCTCCGGATCCAGCCCGCCCGTTCACTGATTTCAGAATCTACCATTTCAGCTTCGTTTCGCCTTGCCTCAGCCTGTTCATCGCAGCTTCTCCGGATCCGGCCCCGCCCGTTCTGCAACAACTCCTTTAGGAAAGCACGGAGAGTCAGGGCACGGCTTCAGCCGTGCCGAAACCACCCGCAAAAAGCCTTGGGGGCTTTAGCCCCTGAGGTCGGTATTCCGAGTGCCTCCGGACCCACGGCTTAAAGGATCGAGACCTGGAAACCTCTTCTCACTCAACCTTTTTCCCAAATCGACTGGGTGGCGCATCCTTCCGCTGACCTGCTGATCTGCTGACTTGCAGACCCCCTGTTCGCATTCCCAAAACGGAACTCCCACGTGACCAACGGCCAAGAAATACCGCACACCCTTGCAGTCCAATACCTCTCTAACGCGTAGACTCGTAACAGTCAGCAGAAAAAGAAAAGCGGCGATCCCAATCCGGGTCGCCGCTTACTTTTTGTATGAAATGTGCGTTTAACCCGGGTTTAGAACGCACTTTTTCGGCGCTAACCTACCGGGAATGTACAGCATAAGATGGGAAATCGGTACCCCCCCTCCCCCCTACCCCCGGGGGGTATAGGCCCTTCGTGAAATCACAAATTTGGGGACCAGGAATTTGACGGCATCAACGGAGCCGGGTTGCCCTTGATTCACTCAACCCTTCTCATCCTGAGCGGAACGGCTTTCGGAGCCCCCAAGAACAGGCCCAGGTCCTGGAGGTGGATTTCAGGTACTCGAATCCATGGCCTCAGCTCATTGGGCTTTCGCCCCGGAAAGAAAGGACTGCCGCGCCAACTAATAGGCCTTTGGCCCTGATCTCAAAAATCTTGGGCAGCTCGCGAATCGAGAGCTCCAAATTCCCCGGAATCCGACGGGATATACTTCGACGGTGCAATTCTTTGCATCAACCAAAGACGCCAAGGAATATCTCATCGGTCGAATTCTCGCTCAAGCAAATCAGGATGGTATTTCACTTTCCGAACTCGAGCGGAAGATGCTCTATTTCTCTGAGACCAGCTGGACTCTGCAGAACATGACGTCGGTCAGCCAGGAATTCGATAGAACTTACGATCAGGATGAGTACGAACATAAGATGCGTCAGGTCATTCGACGAATCGACGGCCTGCCTGCCAGTGGTCGCGACAAAAGCGATTGGAACGAAGCGGTGCGATGTCTTCGGGGTGAAGATCATTACCTTCTCGTGCTGATAGACGGTGCTTCAATCGAGCCCACGAAAATATCGAGATGGGAAACGATCCGACTGATTGTGGCAGGTGTCGTCGTTGTGGCTGCTTTCTTTCCCGCGCTCGCCTTTCTCGAAACGCACATTTCCAATCCGGCTATTGCGAAAGGGATAGGCGAGGTCCTGTTTCTGGTACTCGTCCTCTTGGTCGTATTTCTCGCCAACCGGAAACGTCGCAACTCTGCTTAGAGAAACCCCTCAGATTTGAATCTCCGGCGGGTGGCGAACATATCTTCGCTCGTGGAGTGGAGATCGGGATTTTTAGACCTGGGAAAGCAACAAATCTCGCCATCGCCCGCGAGCTGACCTGCTGTCCTCATCCCCAAATCGGAACTCCCACGTGACCAACGGCCGAGAAATACCGCGCACCCTTGCAGTCCAATACCTCTCTAACGAGTAGACTCGTAACAGTCAGTAGAAAAAGAAAAGCGGCGATCCCAATCCGGATCGCCGCTTTCTTGTTCCGCTCTGGCTCGAGGCGCCAGGAATTTCAAGTCGGCTGTGAAACTGTGGAACTGTGCTGCCCTCGGCATCTGGGATTGCCCAAACCGCTTCCGCGCCAATTTCCCGGAATCCTGTGAAACGGTGCTTCTGTGAAACGGTGCAGATAACCGCCCTCAGAGCAAGGTGCCGTCGTCCGGAAGCCTGTACTATGCCGTCGTCTTGACGCAGTGCTCGTCAAAGGCCCGCACCAGTTCTGCGGCGATCATCTGCGCCGTCGACTGCTCAATCACAAACCGCTGCATCAGGTACACAAGCTTTCCATCGCGAAGAATCGCAATCGCCGGCGACGTCGGCGGATTGCCGTCAAAGTAGCTGCGCGCCTTCTCGGTGGCTTCGCGGTCCTGTCCCGCAAACACGGTGATCTTCTGGTCCGGTTGATTCGCCGCATTTGCCAGCGCCAACCGCACGCCCGGACGCATCTTGCCCGCCGCGCAACCGCAAATCGAATTCACAACCAGAAGGGTCGTGCCTTTTTGGGCCAGGGCTGCGTCCACTTCTTCGGCACTGCGCGTCTCTTTGATTCCTGCACGCACCAGTTCTTCGCGCATGGGGATCACCATCAACTCTGGATACATTGAAACCTCCGGGGCAGAATTGCTCCTCTCGCTATTCTATCTGCAAATCGCACAGTGTAGCCTTAGAGGGATGCTCCTCGAAGAAAACAAGCCGCTTGCGCCCTTCACCACCCTCGGCGTCGGCGGTCCGGCCCGCTGGTTTGTCGACGCGGCCATCGAAGACGAAATTGTCGAAGCGACCGGCTGGGCAACGCAACGTGGATTGCCGCTGTTTGTCCTGGGCGGCGGCAGTAATTTACTCGTCTCAGACGCCGGCTTTAATGGTCTGGTTCTGCGCGTGGGGATCAAAGGAATCTTCGCGCCCAAAAACACGCATCCCAAATCCGAGCCGGACGATCCGTGGTTGTATAGCGTTGCTGCGGGCGAAAACTGGGACAGCTTTGTCGAGTCCACCGTTCAGGACAACTGCGCAGGTCTTGAATGTCTCGCCGGAATTCCCGGCACCGTCGGCGGAACTCCCGTACAGAACGTAGGCGCCTACGGCCAGGAAGTCTCTTCGACGATTGGATCCGTACGAGTCTTCGATCTTCGTGAAGGTCTTTTTCGTCAGTTCACCAATGCAGAATGCGAGTTTGGCTATCGCCACAGTCGCTTCAACTCCGCCGACCGCGGACGCTTCATCGTCACCCGCGTCGACTACCACCTCAAACCCGGCGGTGCACCTGCTCTCCGCTACGCCGATCTGCAGCGCGCCTTTCCTGCCGGTGCCCAACCAGGTCTCGCCGAAGTTGCGGCAACAGTGCGCCGCATTCGTCAATCCAAAGGGATGCTCCTTGTCGAGGGTGACCCCGACTGCCGCAGCGCCGGCAGTTTCTTCAAGAACCCGATTGTCACCACGCAACAAGCCGATCACATCGCACACACTGCGCAAAAAGAACTGCCGCGCTTTCCCGCCGGACTCGGCACGCAATTCGCTGATCGCGTGAAACTCCCCGCTGCCTGGCTCATCGAACAGGCCGGATTCCACAAGGGCTACGTTCGGGGACAAGCCGGACTTTCATCGCGCCACACCCTGGCCCTCATCAACCGCGGAAATGCGAGTGCCGCAGACATCGTCGCGCTCGCCGGCGCAATTCGCGACACCGTCCGCCAACGCTTCGGCGTGGCTCTTGAGATGGAACCGGTCATGCTCGGCTTCTAATCGTCGGTTCGCAAAAAATGGCGCCCCATTCTTTCGTAGCTTTTGCAGAAAGGATGGGAAAGCAACGAACCTGTCCCTTAGGCCCAACACGATTTTCCCCGTCTCCGCCTGCTAACCTAGTTCCAAGGATGAACGACAATCTCCATCAATTACGCTGCTTCGGCTGCGGTGCGACAATCTCTGGCACAGAGGCTCGTCCCGATTTTCGCTGCGCCGCGTGTGGCGACCTTTTCGAGGTGGAATACCCCGGTTGGAAGCAGCGCCAGGGACCCGATCGGCCCAATCCCGGCGCTCTCAAGTGGCTCTGGCGCGAGCGCCGCTGCTCCACTGAAGCTCTCGATCAATCCGGTGTGTGGCGCTTCCGTGAACTGCTGCCCATCCTTAACAGTTTCGGCAACGCCGTCACCCTGAGGGAAGGGAACACACCGCTCTACGCGTTGCCCCGCGCCGCGCGCGCCCTCGGCCTCGATCAGCTCTTTGCCAAGCACCAGGGAATGAATCCCACGGGCTCGTTCAAAGACACAGGCATGACCGCCGCACTCAGCATCGCCCGGGAGCGTGGATTCACCTGGGTCGCCTGCGCATCTACCGGCAACACATCCGCCGCCATGGCTGCCTACGCCGCGCGTGCCGGCCTCCGCTGCCTCGTGCTGATCCCCGATGGAAAAATTGCATGGGGCAAGCTTGCGCAAGCCATGGACTACGGTGCCGTCACCTGCCAGCTCAAAACCGATTTCGACGGATGCGTGAAAGTTCTCACGCAAACCGTCAAGCAGGCCCACATCTATCTGCTCAACTCCGTCAATCCTTACCGCCTTGAAGGCCAGAAGACTCCGGCAATGGAAATCGCTGAAGCACTCGACTGGACCGTGCCCGACCATCTCATCGTCCCCGGCGGCAATCTCGCCAATAGCTCCGCGCTCGGCAAGGGTTTTCGTGAACTCCGCGAACTTGGCCTCGTGGCGCGCATGCCTCGCATCTCCGTCATCCAGGCTGAAGGCGCCAATCCGCTGGTCCGCAGTCTCGCGACAAACCAGGGCACTGCGATCGAACCAGTCCAGGCGAACACACGCGCCACCGCCATTCGCATCGGCAACCCGGCGTCGTGGCGCAAAGCCGCACGCGTCATTCAAGACACTGGCGGCTGGTGCCTCGACGTGAGTGAAGCCGAAATCGCCATTGCAAAAGCTGAACTCGGCGCAGAGGGCCTCGGCTGCGAACCGGCATCGGCCGTCACCCTCGCCGGTCTGAAAAAACTCAGGGCAGACGGAAGAGTAGCGCCTTCAGACTCAGTCGTTCTTCTTCTCACTGGCCACACTTTGAAGGACGCCGACTACACCATCGACTTCCATCGCGGCACTCTTCTTACAACCGAGGAAGCTGCCGGTAATGAATCCGCAATTCAGGTCCTTCGGCGCGATGCCGTCGCTGTCTACCCAAATCCCGATGCCGTGCTCGCTGCCATGAAGGAACGCGCCGGATGACGGCCGCCGGACCTGAGACAAAACCTTTCCGGCTCCGTCTGCCCGCCACTTCGGCCAATCTTGGATCCGGTTTCGATGCCGCCGCCGTGGCGCTGGATTTCTATCTCGACATTGAAGCTGTCCCGGCAGCGGAGTTCTCGGTTCAAGCCACCGGGCGTGATGCCGCACGCTGCGCCAGGCTGGAAGACAACCTTATTCTCGGCATCTACAAACGTCTTCTCGAGGAAAGCGGCAAACCTATCATTCCTCTTGCAATTCGTATGCAGAACGATATTCCGCTGGGTATGGGCTGCGGCTCTTCTGCCGCTGGCCGCCTCGCAGCCATTTGCCTCGCTGTATTCTTCGGCCAACTCGGATGGAGCCCGGATCAAATCCTCGAAGAAGCCAGCGCACTCGAAGGCCACCCGGATAATGTTGCCGCCTGTTGGCTCGGCGGTTTCGTCACGGCGTTGACTGAAGGTCGAACCGTGAGACTGGCGCGCCTTGTTCCGCCTTCAAACTGGCGAGCCATCGTTGCAATTCCTCCAGCGCCGCTTGCGACCAGCAAGGCCCGCGCCGTCCTTCCCGAAAGCTATTCGCGTGCAGACGCCGTCTCCAACATCCAGGCCGTTTCCTTGCTCGGTCTCGCATTCGCTCAGGGCCGCGGAGATCTGCTGCGTGCCGCCATGACCGATCGAATCCATCAGCCTTACAGGGAAGCAATCTGTCCCATGCTGCCTCGGCTTCTTCCGCTTGCCGGTCAGTCCGAAATCCTCGGTGTTGCGCTCAGCGGAGCGGGACCGTCCATCCTCATCGTGATCGACTCGGTCAAAGAGCTTGACCGAGTTTTTTCGTCGATTCACACAGCGCTGAGCGGTTTGTCGGAGCCTGAACTGCGTGTTTGCCAGTTCGAGCTTCTCGGCGCTCGCGACGCCTTGAGTCGGAACTTCCCTTGATTTTGTGCAGATTCAAGCGATTCGCGTCCATTTGGCTCACAGACCCCAGATGGGGTTATCTATCAAATAACAGGGCATTTAGTGCAGTTGGCGACAATGTCAATCACCACTTCTATGATTACCGTGGCTATTACCTAAGTTTGCTTGCTATTCGGCACGGGAACCCCTACATTCGCTCCGTGGGCAGTTCTGGGGGAGGGCTGCTCTAGCGCCCGAGATCCTTAACAGGATCCGGGCGCTTCTAATTTGGCCCATTGTTTTCAAGCGTTACCGCCACGGTTTTCCCTCATTCACTCGTCAGATTCATTCACCGTCAAATCGATTTTCGACCTTTTCGAATCTCAGTGGGATGATTCGGGAGGGAAGGGTGTCTGAATCGTGGCTTATGGCGTACGTTGCGACCAGAACGCGTGCATTGTCATCTCATACAGGGGCGGGTTCCAAGTAGACTGGACGTAAGGAAGATTCCGCTAAGGAGGAACATGGCCGGGTTGGGAGTACTTGAAGTGAGCGATGCGACATTCGACCAGGAGGTGCTGCGCAGCGAGCAGCCTGTACTGGTGGACTTTTGGGCGGTTTGGTGCGGTCCTTGTAAGGCAATTGCCCCCGTCGTGGATACCCTTGCATCCACATACGCCGGAAAGCTGAAAGTCGCCAAAGTGAACGTGGATGAGAACGGCGCAACTCCATCCCGCTACGGAATTCGCGGCATACCTACTCTTCTGTTTTTCAAAGGCGGTAAGGTCGCAGACCAGGTTGTGGGCTATGTCCCTCAGAGCGTGATTGAAGAGAAGGTGCAGCGCCTGCTGGCCTGAGTCGCTCGTTTCCTTGCTATTTCGAAAGATCAAAGGCCCAGCTTCGAAGCTGGGCCTTTGATCTTTTGTTAGTTCAGAACTATCGATATTTGCGAAGAATGCCGAGCACGCGGCCTTGGATCGCGACTTCCGCGGCAGGCACGTAAATCGGTTCCATTTCCACATTCGATGGTTGAAGGCGGATGACGTGCCCTTCGGTATAGAAACGCTTCAGAGTAGTCTCCGCGCCGCGCACTAGAGCCACTACAATTTCGCCTTGCCGCGCTGTCCGGGTTCGTTCCACCAGCACATAATCCCCATTGATGATGTGCTCGTCTCGCATAGAATCGCCCCGCACTTCCAAAGCAAAGACATCTCGGTTACCTACAACATCGTGCAAAGAGATGCTTTCGGTGGTTTCGGTCGTTTCAACCGGCAAACCGGCAGCGATGCGCCCCGCTAAAGGGACTCGATCTGTCGAGCGGGTTCTTGAACCTGGCGGCAAAACATCGATCGAGCGACTCCGATTGTGCACACGGTCCAAATGCCCCTTCTTTTCCAGATTGGAGATATGTTTGTGAACCGTGGCTAGGCTCTTCAAGCCCATGCCCCGCGCAATCTCCTCAAAAGAAGGGGAATAGCCATTGCGCAATACGAACGTTTCAAGAAAATCCAGAATCTCTTTTTGCCTGCGTGTAACAGCCATGGGCGCATTATAGCGAACAAAAAGCGAATCGCAAGTCGTTTCTTTGCGTATTGCTCCTCGACTCGTCTCCCGAGAACCAAATCGGTCATCACCCCTAAAACACTAGACCCGGCGTTGCAACATGCCGGGCGCCGCGCGGTCAAGATCTGACCATCGATTTTCTTCCGACGAATCCCGGATCTGAACTCCAGCGCCGGCTTTCCCAATGCCGAATTTTGCGCTCACTCTTTTCCCTCGAATTGCTTGAGTTTCGTCTCACCCGGGCACATGTTGGAGATGCGCATGGAAGCCGGATGGCAATAAGCCTCCACGAGAGGGATCCGAATTCATCGAGAAACGGGAAGTCGCATGACGAGACTCTTAATTGCTGAAGATGACCGAGCATTGGGCACCTTTCTCCGTCGAGGATTCGAGACGGAAGGCTACCGGGTCAGGCTTGCAACGGACGGGGAAGCCGCAGTCGTCTCATTTCGCCAAGAGTTGCCTGACCTGACCATTCTTGATCTCAACTTGCCTGTCAAAGACGGCGCGCAGGTCTTGAACGAAGTGCGAGAAATCGATGAGGATCTGCCGATCTTAGTACTGACTGCACGCCAGGAAGTCGACATCCGAGTGCGCTGTTTCGACCACGGAGCCGATGACCTGATGTTGAAACCGTTCAGCCTCTTTGAGCTCCGTGCCCGTTGTCGCAAGTTACTTCGCCGCAAGCGGGAGGCGCGATTCTCTCTGCATCACGAGAATCTCGAATTGAATCGGCTGGATCACACGGTCACGCTGGCGGGTCAACCGGTTGAACTCACCAACAAGGAATTTGCTCTTCTTGAACGACTAATGCTCAATCGCGGGCAATGTGTGTCGAGGCCTGAGCTGCTGGATTCAGTCTGGAAATCGGACCGGACCCAGACCACCAACATTGTTGACGTGTATGTGAACTATTTACGGAAAAAACTTCTGGACCCACCACCAGGGAAAATGATTCGAACGGTGCGCGGGAAGGGTTACATGTTGCCAGTCGGAGATCCCGTTGCGATCTCAAAGGGCGCGGGAAAAGAAAGACAGTTCCTGCCCGAGATGAGCACCGTGGATCATTTAAGTGTAAAAGCAACAACTTTAATTGATTCTCTTGGAGCCTGATGATGGTAGCGATTCCGACCGCATGCAAAATGAATTCTCGCACCGCATTAATAGCCAGCTCGGATCTCTCCTTTCGCCAGCGTCTGCGCAAGACGCTATCTGGATTCCGCTGGAATGTGAGCGAAGCCGGCGGGGCAGCCGAGGCGTGGACAGAAGTGGAAAATTCTGTTCCCGAAGCAATGATCGTTGATGCTTGGTTGCCTGATATCGATCAACCGGAATTCCTGTCCAGCTTTCAGGCCAGATATCCCGGCGTCGATCTATTAGTTGCCGGCGGAGATGTCGTTCCGAACAACAGTCGGAGTCCACATCGCCAGGAACTACTTTACGCACTCAATCAAAGCCAGGATGCTGACACGGCAGCCAGTAATGCATCCTACATTCCCAATGGGAATGGAATTGCAAGACAGATCCACATGAAATCTCCAGATTCAGTTCGCTCCGACTCACTCGAAAAAGCTTCTCCCTCTCTCTCAGACGCAGCCAAGACAAGAAATCAACCGCCTGCAAGCCGCGCGGCATTGGAGCAGCGACTTCCGGAACTCATAGGTGATGCTTCGTGCATGTTGGAAGTGAGCCGCCGGATTCGCTTGGTAGCTCCGCGGAACACTCCTGTTTTGATTGAGGGCCCTACTGGCTCAGGGAAGGAGTTGGTAGCCGAGGCACTGCACCGTCTTTCATCTCGAAACCGCAAACCCTTCGTGGCCATCAATTGCGCCGCAATCCCGGAAGCGTTACTCGAGGCAGAGCTTTTTGGGCACACGCGGGGCGCCTTCACCGGAGCCGTGCAAGGCCGTGTGGGTCGAATTGAAGCAGCAGATGGAGGGACCCTGTTTCTTGACGAAATCGGTGAAATGCCTCTAGCGCTTCAAGCGAAACTCCTGCGGTTTGTCGAATGTGGGGAATTGCAGCGGATTGGTGACAATGAGTCTCTAAAGGTGGATGTGCGCATCGTGGCAGCAACACATCGGCCACTGGCGCAGCAGACTCAAACCGGCGCATTCCGCGCCGACCTCTACTACCGACTCGCTGTCTTCCTCATCCGTACACCTTCCTTGCAAGATCACATTGAAGATTTGCCATCGCTTGTCGCCCATTTTCTGACGCAAATGGGCCGTCAATCGCCCGTCAAGCAAATCGATTCGGCCGCTCTCGCGAAACTTGCAGCCCATTCCTGGCCGGGAAACGTTCGCGAACTCGAACATGTTTTGGAACGCGCTTCAATCCTTGCGGGAGATTCGGTTACTTTGACATCTCTCGAAATTGATTTTGGAACGACCGTTAACTAACTGGCGTCACGGCTAACCCTCTTGGGTAAATCGCGAAACAAACGCTTACCAATGGATGCAATAAAGGACATGGAACTGCCGATTAGTACGCGACTGAGCGAGCAACTAACTCGATATCTCGATCTTGCGGCGACCCAGGCCAAGTTGACAGCAGTCAATATGGCAAACATCGACACGCCGGGCTATCGCGCGATTGGAATGGACTTCAATGCCGAAATGCAAAATGCTCTTCAGTCTGTTGATTCGCGCGAGCCTTCGTTCCCCGCCCACGTTACTCTCACGGAGGGCCTCGTAGCCCGTCCTGACGGAAACAACGTTTCGATGGATCGTGAGGGCATGAACTTGGCGGAATCACAATTGAAATTCAAGACCGGCATAGCATTGCTGCGCCAAGAGTATCAGCGCGTGATGGACGCGATCCACGCAGACGGCAAGTAGAGTGCAGGGGCAGGAGAACTCGATGAATTTTTTCGCAATCATGGACACGTCCGGTTCAGCGATGCAGGCCGAACGCATGCGAGCCGAAGTCGTCGCAGCGAACATGGCCAATGCGGAGACGACGAGAACCTCTGCCGGCGGTCCATATCGTCGTCAGATGGTGGTTTTTGCTGCCAATCAAGGCGATGCAACCCTCGCAGACACGTTCAACGACCAAGGTAATGCGAACCTTCAATCCGCCTCTGCGGCAACCGCATTTAGCACTGCGGGACCAGCCAGCGTTGCTCCCGGAGTCCGCATCGACCAGGTCGTAGAAGACACTGCACCACCGCTAAAACGCTACGACCCGGGACATCCAGACGCTGGACCAGATGGATACGTTGAATATCCAGATATCAATCCGCTCACAGAGATGGTGGATTTAATGGGCGCGACACGTGCTTACAGTTTGAACGGATCGGCGGTCCAAGCGGAGAAGAACATGATTGCTTCCGCTCTGGAAATCGCGAAGAGCTAAGTAGCTCCTGTTTCTGGAAAGCCAAGGGAGTAGACGTGATGATTGATACGGCAGGAATTGGATCCGCGATTTCAATGAAGGCCGAGGATGGCTTCGAACCTTCGGCTGCGAAATCGGCCAGCAAGGCTCCTTTCGAAGGGCTCTTCCAGGAAGCAGTCGGCCAGATCGATCATTTAGAGACTCAGGCTCGCGGCGCAGTCGATGGTCTGATGACCGGCACCGGCGTCGACGTTCACCAGGCGATGATCGCTACGCAAAAGGTCAGCATGGCATTTGAGCTTGCGCTCGCCGTTCGAAATAAAGCAGTCCAGGCCTATCAAAGCGTCATGAGTTTGCAGTTTTAAGACACGGAACAACCTACGGAAACGATGGCGAGTCTAGCGACACAACTTGAGCGGAGTGCAACCACCTCACCAGCCACGATTTCGCCCGGCCCCGGCCCGATGACCTCACTGATGCGAGGCAAGGCGCTTTGGGTGTCAATGTCCTCAAAACAACGCATTTGGACGTTGACGTTGATTGCGCTTATCTTTGGGCTCAGTGGGTACGTTGCCTGGTATGGGTCGCGAACCGATTGGCGCACACTTTATGCCGGTCTCGACCCAGACGATGCGCGTCAAATTGGATTGCTCCTTACGCAAGCCCAGATCCCTTATGATGTCGCAGCAAACGGCACGGAAGTCCGCGTGGCAGCGCCGCAATTGGATAAAGCACGCCTTATTGCAGCCGCCAAAGGTGGCGTAAAGAGCGGACGTATGGGTTTCGAACTCTTTGACAAGCCGAATTGGGTTGGTTCGGAGTTTGACGAGCAAGTGAACTTTCAACGTGCACTCGAGGGAGAGCTCGAGCACACGATTGGCACTTTGGCAGATATCGATTCGGCGCGAGTCCATCTAGTTGTGCCGCATGAATCACTTTTTCGAGAAGAAGAGCGACCGGCCAAGGCCTCTGTTGTGCTCAAGCTCCGCCATGGCACGATGGCTGACGGAGAGGCTGACTCGGTGCGCAATCTCGTCTCTTCCGCAGTCGACGGCTTGAGTCCAGACAGAGTTGTCCTCGTAGACGCTGCCGGGCGACTACCGCTTGGGCCGAAGACCGAGGAAGCGTTGCATTTTAATGCGGAACGCTTGCTTGAAGAAAAGCTGATCTCTACCTTGGAATCTGTGGCGGGAATAGGAAATGTGCATGCTTCGGTGACACTTGACTACGATCAAGCTGCAACCGACGAAACCGAGGAGACGTACAACCCGGATCGGACCGTGACACTTTCCATGCAGCGAACCGAACAAACCAGTGGCGGCCAGCCAGTTGCTGCCGGAATTCCTGGGACTGCATCCAATGCTCCTAACTCTCAGTCGTTGCCCGTCTATCCGAAATTGACGTCGCCGCTTGAAAGTTCGAAGTCGGAATCCGGGACATATGGGGTTTCCAAATCGGTTCGACATACGGTGCTTGGCCCTGGCCGCGTACATCGTTTGACCGCCGCCGTAGTGGTGAATGATCGACTCGTCCATGCCGCCTCGAAGAGCTCGTCAGCGCAATGGCAGCCGTGGACGCCAGAACAGTTACGAGGTCTCACGGCACTGGCGCAGGCGGCGGTTGGCTTCGATGCAAACAGGGGCGATGTTCTGTCAGTCGAAGATCTCGCGTTTGACGCAAATCGCCCATCGCCGTCGCCTTCCGCCGCCGAAAGGATGGTCAATACGGTCGAGAGCTTTCCAGCTCTCACCAAAGCACTTTCGTTTCTCTTAGCTCTTACCGCAGTGGTGTTCTTGGTGGTCCGTCCAGCGTTGGGCCTGGCCGCGCGATCGATAAAGGAAGACGGTTTGAGCACGGGAAAGCTTGGGGGCAGTCGTTCGAATGCTCTCGCAGCTCTTCCCAGCGCAGAGGCGCCGGCGGTTGATCCCGAACGAGTCAAGGCCCATGAGGTATTCGAGCAAGTTACAGACCGCTTGAAACATCAGCCGGCACAGAGTTCAAGACTGATTCAAAGCTGGATTCACTCAGAATGAGCGAATTCAACCGGCGTCGCATCGATTCAAGACTGTGAGATGCATGTTGTCGAGGAGATTTGGGATAGTTTAGAGGACGCGCACTTGGCAGAATTGGATAGCGAGCTCGGTCTTGAGAAACGCCGCACCTTAGAGGGTTTGACGGGGGCGCGAAAAGCAGCGGTCCTCCTCATGGCGGTCGGAGAAGATCTTGCAAAGGAGCTCCTTCGTGCATTGCCTGAAAGCGATGTGCAAAGGCTGACGGAAGAGCTTGCTGACCTTCGCGGCATCACTCCCGAGGTCTCAAACGAAGTCGTGCAAGAGTTTTGGGAGATGCTCGAGACGCAACACTTCATGGTTCATGGCGGACTTGATTACGCCTCGCGCTTGTTGACTGACACTTTTGGAAAAGAGCGGGCAGACGATCTGTTGTTGCTGGTCCGGCGTTCGCAGGACGAAGCCCAGGGAAATCTCGCAAAGCTACAACGGACCGATCCGCAACAACTCGGCAAGCTGCTTGATGCTGAGCATCCCCAAACGATCGCACTTGTTCTGGCTCATCTAGATCCCAAACGCGCCTCCATGGTACTCGACAATCTGAATGAAGAACGCAAAGTGATTTCCATTCGCAGACTGGCAGAGATGCGTCAATTTTCGCCGGAGATGGCGCAAAAGGTGGCACACATCTTGCACCGCAGGCTTGAAAACGTGGGTGACACCGCACGCAAAAGCTATTCGGGATACAAGGCGGTTGCCGACTTGCTTAATCGGCTGAACGCCGAGGAGTCGAAGAAGATCCTCGAATCGATAGAGGAGACACAGCCCGAATTGGCCCTCAGCATAAGAAATCTAATGTTCACGTTTGAAGATCTTCTTACTGTGCCACCGGCAACGATTCGTGAGATTGTGGCCGGAGTTGACAAGCGCCAGCTGGCCTTGGCATTGCGAGGCGCAAACGAAGAATTGCGCGCGCAGATCTTCAAGGCCATGAGCTCGCGAGCCGTGGAAATGCTTAAAGAAGATATGGAAGTACTTGGACCTGTACGTTCACGCGAGGTCGCCCAGGCACAACAAGAGATCCTGAACCTGGCTCGCAGGCTCGAAGCTGAAGGAAGAGTGATTTTGAAACTCGAATCTGGAGACGAGATGCTGGCCTGAATCCAGCATCGAGAAGCTTTCGAGGCATGATTTGATGCAGCGTTGGCAGAAGGGATCCGCCCAATGGAAGGTACGGTTGAAGGCTTTGTGTATCCCTCAAGACAGTCCTCTAAAATACTCGACTGGACTGGATTAAAGTCGCTGGGGTTGAATCAATTCTCAGAACTCGCCGGAGAGGACCATTCGCCAGCCCAAGTTGAGGACGCTGGGGATCAAGCGGCACGGGAAGAGCAGTTGAACAAAGAGCGGCTCCGTAGTTTTGAGTTGGGAAGATCCCAAGGACGCACAGAGGGGCAGGCGGCGGAGAGGAACAGATTACGTTTGGAGCGTGCTGAAGAGCACAAGCAACACGCAGAGATGCTTGCCGGCTGGATTGTCGATCTTTCCAAGACACGGGACGTCTATTTTCAATCCGTCGAACATAAAGTCGTCGAACTGGCACTCTCAATCGCAGCAAGAATTCTGCGACGTGAAGCGCAAATGGATCCACTACTATTAACGTCCGCAGTCCGAGTCGCCCTGGGTCAACTCGCGAAGGAAACCTCCGTTCAACTCTACGTGCCGGAATGCGATCTCGTCCTATGGAGAGATTCGATGGCACACGCCCCTGACCTGCCTGTACGGCCTCAGGTCCTTGTAGGAGAGGGAATGAAAGTCGGTGATTGTGCAATGAGTTGTGAGATTGGCTCAGCAGATCTGAGCATTCGCGCCCAGCTTGAAGAAATTCAACGGGGCTTTTTTGGACCGATCATGTCCGACCATGACACCGAAAGGAGCGGCACCGGGCCTCGGTTTGTGCGCACTTCGGAGGGTCCTTCGTAATGGCGCTTCTCGATCGATACAAAGCCATTGTTTCGACAATAAATCCATGGCACTGGGTTGGGCGAGTGGTTGAATCCGTTGGGCAGACCATTGAGTCCGCAGGTCCTCGTGCTTCGGTCGGCGAGTGCTTGGAAATTCACGACCAGTTTGGCAAGGCGCACTCTGCGGAGGTCATTGGTTTTCGCGGCTCCAACGTGCTTTCCATGCCGGTCGATACCTCCGAAGGTATTCGATTTGGCGATACAGTGACCGCTCTAGGCAGGCGTCCACAGATCGAAATTGGCGATAAGTTGATTGGCAGGGTCTTGGACGCCGATGGTAGCCCGATTGACTCCCAAGGCCCCCTCTCCCGGCAGAAACCCGCGGCAATTGAGGGACTGGTTCGTTCACCGCTGGACCGTGCTCCGATTCGCGAATCACTCTCCACTGGAATTCGAGCCATTGACGGCCTGCTGACGGTGGGCCGCGGGCAGCGAATCGGAATATTTGGCGGGTCAGGAGTGGGGAAGAGTACGCTGATCGGCATGATGACACGCAATACAGAAGCCGACCTGACCGTTGTGTGCCTGGTCGGCGAAAGGGGAAGAGAAGTCGGCGAATTTCTCGATGAGTCGCTCGGAGAAGCCGGCCGGGCGCGCTCCGTGGTCCTCGTGGCAACCTCGGATCAATCTCCTTTGAAGCGTCTCCGGGTTGCTTCAGCCGCAACGGCGATCGCAGAGCATTTCGCAAATACGGGACAAAATGTTCTTTTGGTTTTGGACTCGCTCACCCGTTTCGCTATGGCAGCTCGCGAAATCGGCCTTGCCGCGGGAGAGCCACCAACATCGAAAGGGTACACGCCCTCCGTTTTCACAAAGTTGGCAAAGCTGGTCGAGAGGGCAGGCAACTTTCGGACCGGCTCGATCACCGCTTTCTATACGGTCCTCATGGAAGGAGACGATCAGCAGGATCCGCTCGTTGATGCTGCGCGCTCACTCCTTGATGGACATATCGTTCTTGATCGGAAACTCGCGGCAGAGGGCTGGTATCCTCCAGTTGCCGTGCTGGATTCGATCAGCAGGCTGATGCCGTCCGTCACTGAGCCAGAGCAGCGTGAGCAGGCCTCACTTTTACGGCGGATCCTTTCCGCTTACGCGCATTCTGAGGACCTTATCCGAATTGGCGCTTATAAACCGGGCACCGATCAGGACCTTGATCGCGCACTCAAGGGAAAAGAGGCCGTGCGCGCTTTTCTGACACAATTGTCGACAGAGAAATGCACTTTGAGCGATTCCCGACACGGGTTGGCCACGCTCGCTGCGGAGATTTGAGAAGTGACCCTTTCGTCGAGATTCGAAAGACTGCTTCAAGTGAGACTGCTGAGAGAAGAGCAGCTACGTTTGTCCTTGCACCAGGCATCCGTGGAACTTGAAGGCCTGAGGCATCGCCTGGCCTCTGTTTATGCAGACTGCAACGCCGCTTCGCTCCGGTTCATGGTGGGCGCCAATTCCGAGGATCCAACGGATCGATTCTCTGGGATTCAAGAAAGGGAACTTTTCGTGCGCCTCGCAGAACTCCTGAAAAACCAGATCACGCATGTGGAGAATAGGATTCACGCCGAGCATAAGGCTCTCGTCGTTGCCTATACGGAGCGCAGACAAAGTGAGGTGCTGATCGAGAATTCGAAGATCCGGAAGGACCAGAACGATATCCGGAAGTCTCAGAAAGACTCGGATGACCGGCATCGGATTCAGTACGCCTCATCAAAGAAAAACGTTCGATGATGTGCGCCGTTCGATCGACGGGTAAGGCCCTTAAGTGCCCGATCACGACCCATCTTCTCATTCTGAGTCACATTCCCACGCCGCACCCTCCTTTGGTGTAAAAGTTAATTCATAGAAAATCTCTAACTCTTCATCAGGCCGATCGGCAAGTGTCTTGCATTCAAGACAGACATGCTGCTTGCACCCCGGACGAACGCTTCAAATGAGGGCTCTGCACGATACGTTCAAAGTGGCCCTGACCTGACAGCTTTATCCGGAACCGGCCGTTTTATCTATGAGTTGAACGGACAATTTTCCGGCAATCCGCAGATTCGAGGTCAATGGCAGGCGTTTTGGACAGGTGCCGACATTCCGGAGAGTATTCAACAAGACGTGATCCAAAACTCTGGCCGTGCATTGGTTTCCGCCTTCCCGGTCAAGGCTTCGCGGAAGCCTTCAGAGAACGCAAATCAGCACACGAACACGAAGTCGCTCAGAATTGAGGTCGGAGGGAATAAGCGCTCCCCAGGCAACTACGAGATTCTTGATGTAGCGCAGCGCAGCATCGCTGACGCGAATACTTCGAACCTCTCGACTGGGCTCGCTCCAAACGTTACATATCATCGCCTCACTGCCCCTGCAGGAGATCAAGCGCTTCACGGCCCCTCCGCATCGTCGAACGAATTCGAAAGCGATCAAACGGTTTTGCGAGAGGGCTCTGCCTCAGGGGCCGCATTCGCTGAAAACAATGGAATCAATGTTAATCCGCCCCAGATTGGCAATCATTCGACCGGTCAACAAGTAGCCCAAGCAAGACCTGACATCGGGCACGAAGCACTTTCAGAAACAATTTCTCCGGAACGGAAATGTTCGGATCACACTCGTCCGACAGCAATTGAGTCAACTGATCCTCGCACCTGCACACCCTCTCAAGATTCAGATCCGAACAATTCGAGTTCCACCGCTTCTAAGGCATTTCCTCCCCCCAGCCTGATTCAAATCGGACAAAGCCAAATCTCATCCTTAACTGCGGGCGATCCTAATCCCGTTAACGTCCCCTCTCCCGGTGCGGCCAGGAATTCTTCGAGGACGCAATCCGAGCCGTATGTAACAGACAAAGCTGAACGGAACAAGCGAGTGCCACAGCAGAGAATCACCGATCCATCCACGATCGAGTTTCGGTTCGCGGAACCTGGATTGCGCGGCCAAAGGCAGGCCGAAGTGAATCCCGCATGCCCGGTAGATGGGAAGGCAGATCCAGTAGTTCCGAGCGCGCACGATTCTTCATTTGAATTTGGGAGCCTGACTGTGCCCCAAACGTTCGGCGCATTGGACGAAACACCCGATAAGAGCTTTGCGGTCTGGCACCCCCTCAATTGTCATAGTGCTGAAGCGGGATATGAAGACAAGACCTTGGGGTGGATTTCTGTGAGCGCGCGTGCCGACGTGCAGGGAGTCCATGCGGTTCTCGCGCCATCCTCATCGCAATCCGCAACAGTGTTGAGCGGAAGTGTTGAGGAACTTCATTCCTACTTAAGAGAGAGCCATTCGCAAGTCGCGTCCATTCGTGTGAATTCTCCCGCCACGACAGATAGTCAGGGCCAAACGGGGTCGAGCGGTAACGATTCGGGGCGAAACGCTGAGAGTAGGCAATATCGCTCCTCGCCATCCTCGGGCTTCGTGAGCGAGCTCAGCCAGGGCAACAGCCAACCTTCACTTCTCGGAGTAGCCGACGAGAAGCACAACTACGAAGGAGTTTGTTACGTGTCTGTCTATGCATGACAAAAAACCAGGACCTGGAATCTGGTCTGCAAGCTGCACCAACACTCCATGTGAAACTGCCACAGCAAAGAGGGATTATGACGATAGTATCCGGGATTTTTAGTAAAGCGGACTCCGCTTCGGAAGCATCAGCGATGCACCGGATGGACGCAGCTCCTTCCAGTTCAAGTTCATCGAATAGCGATTCGGCAACGATTTCATCCAATGATTTTCTAACCCTGCTGGTGACGGAAATGCAAAATCAAGATCCAACGGCCGACACCGACCCGAACGAGTACATCAACCAGCTCGTCAACGTGAACAGTCTCGAGCAGCTGATCTCAATCAACCAGACGCTCTCCGCCGCTCTTGGAAGCACCGCCAGCTCACCTGACGTGAGTCAACAGGCTACCAATTCCGGAGTCTCTTCTGCTTCGGCTCAAGTCGCTAATTCCGGAACGATTTTCGGCTCATCATCGACGGTGAACCCCTCTTTGCCTCAAACGAATGGAAATCTCAGTGCACCCCCTCCGAACGCTGCTGCGGATCGCATTGCTCATGCCTTGAGTGGAAGATCAGGGGTTCTTTAATTTACTGCAGGCCTCTTCTTGTCCTGCTAAACAGATTTAACGCGGCCATATCAGTCGCTCGAACAGGTTGATGCATAGGAAGGTTGTCATGGCAAGTTTCTCAATCCCTCTTACAGGTCTCAACGCGGACTCAACGGCTCTAAACACGATCGCAAACAATCTGGCCAATATGAACACAACGTCGTTCAAGTCGGAGTCCACCAGCTTTTCGGATCTTTTCTACCAGCAAATTGGAAATGCGGGGTCAGGAGACCCCATCCAGGTTGGCGCGGGGGTGCAGGTGGCCGCGAACGAAACGGACTTCAGTCAGGGTTCCATCAGCTCAACGGGAACCGCTACAGATGTCGCCCTCAATGGCAACGGGTTCTTCGTTGTCGCAGACGGAATGGGCGCATATGACTACAGCCGCGCCGGAGATTTCACGCTCACGTCTACCGGGCAGCTCGTTACAACGGATGGGTTGAATGTCATGGGCTATCCAGCAACCAATGGCATCGTCAATACGAATGCGCCCCTCGCCGCGATCAATATTCCTGTTGGCCAAGTCCAGCAACCACAAGCCACTTCTTCACTGAACCTGACCGCGAATCTGGATGCTACGGCTACAGCCGGCACCACGTTCCCGGGGCAGGTCACTGTCTATGATTCGCTCGGCGTCCCTCATATCGCGACAATCACTTTTACTGAGACCGCAGCCAACACATGGAACTATTCGGCTGCATTGCCCTCCGCCGACTTTGCCTCCGGACTTTCAACACCCATTACCGGATCCCTGGCCTTCGATTCGAGCGGAAACCTTGCCTCCACCACTTCGGGCGGGGTCACCACTCCGGTAGGAACGGCTGCCGGAGACACAGGCGCCATTCCACTCATGTTTACGGGTCTTGCCGATGGCGCGACAGACCTGCACATGAATTGGAATCTGCTTGACGCCGGTGGTTCGCCGACGCTCAGCCAGGTTAATGCATCTTCGGCCGTCTCGGCGACTACCCAAAACGGCTTCGCACCGGGGCAATACGAAAGCTTCACGATCGGCTCGGATGGCACTGTCACCGTTACCTATTCGAACGGCCAAAAAGAGAACGTTGCGCAGTTGGCTTTGGCGAACGTAACGAATGAACAGGGGCTTCAGAAACTCGGCAATGGCGACTATGCAACTACGCTCGCGAGCGGGACGGCGTCCGTCAGCACGTCGGGATCAGCGGGTCTCGGGGCCATGCAAGATGGTGCCCTTGAAGGATCGAATGTCAACATTTCCGCAGAGTTTTCTGATTTGATCATTGCTCAGCGAGCCTTTGAGGCCAACTCGAAAGCTGTCACCACGTTCGATACAGTTACCCAGGAAACCATTAACATGATCCATTGATCTTGGGGTCCGGCGGCGATTTGTTGCCGTTCCCGCCGGACCGATTCCTGCCGATTTCGGCGAAACTAGCAAAGGCGCCAATCATTTTCAGTTGATCTGCTGAGAATGAGCAAGCCGGAGTCTTCAATCCGGCTTTTGACGCCGGTTTGGAGAAACCTCAACGAAGAGTCCTCTGCCTTGCGCCAAGGTTTTTCCATCCGCGCAGAAAATGCGCGCTTCTGCCCAATGTTTCCGGCCCTCGCTGGCTGTGACGATCCCCTCCATTCGAATCTGCGCGAGAGAGGGGACGGGGCGCTTGTAATCGATCTCAAGGTGTCTCGTCATGGCTGTCAATCCTTTCGCTCGTACAGCCTTGCTCATCGTTTCATCCAGCAGGGTCGCGATGATACCTCCGTGCAAATAGCCGGGATGCCCTTCGAATTCCTCTGCGATCCTGGCATCGCAGACAACACTTCCATCCGGCGCAAGAGAGAATTCCAGCCTCAGACCTTTCTGATTTGAATCACCGCATCCGAAGCAGAGATTTTGTGCACTGTGCACAAGCGGCGTCAGGTCGCCAAAATGCGGTTTCATGCTTGTTCACCCCCTGCACTCAAGACCTGCGCAAAGACTTCTGTATCCACATTTCCGCCCGTAAGCACCATTCCTACCTTTAGACCCGTCAGCGTTGCTCGTTCTTTCAGAATTCCAGCCAAAGACGCGGCAGCAGCCCCTTCCGCGACATTGTGTGTGTCTTGATAAAGTGCGAGCATAGCCTGTACGATTTCGTCTTCGCTTACCTCGACGATTCTTGCCACGTTTTGCCAGATAACTTCCATGGCCTTCTCATTTGGCTTCCTGCAGGCCAGCCCGTCGGCAATACGGGTGAGTGAAGGCGCATCAACCACCCGATTCTGCGCAAAACTGAGTGCGTAAGAAGGAGAGTCTGCTGCGACAACTCCGATGATCTCAGTCTCCAGGCCAAGTGCATTCCGCGCAGCCGACATGCCGGAAATGGATGAACCTAATCCAACCGGGACGTAGACCCTTTCGAGTTTCGGCGCTGCGTTCAAAAACTCGAGTGCATACGTCGCAGTGCCTTCGACGAGGCACGGGTGAAAAGAGTCCACAAAGGCATAGGCGCGCTCTTCGGCCAGCGACTGCGCATATTCCAGAGACTCCTGAAAATCCTGACCGTGCTCGATCAATTCAACACCCTGTGCCAGCATAGCCCGATTCTTTTCCCGACTGTTTCCACGGGGCACGACAATCGTGGCATGCAAGCTGCTCAATCGCGCAGCCATGCCTACACCTTGCCCATGGTTACCGCGAGTCGCCGCTACGACACCCTTGAGTTGCGGTTGTTCACGTTTCAGCCAACCGATATAGACCAACGCGCCCCGCAATTTGAAGGCGCCAACCGGCGTGTGATTCTCATGTTTAATCCAAACTTCGGTTCCTACCCGTTGGTTGATCAGTGGCCATGAGTACTGAGGGGTAGGCGAGATATACCGGTATACGATGTCCTGCGCAGTTTGGATTTCGCCAAGAGTTGGAAGATTCATGGATTCAGCATATCGGAAGCAAGTTGTTCTTAGCGATCGCAAGGGTTTTGGTTCGAAGCGAGTCGTGCGACTAAAATTGAACACAATGAAGCCGAATCCCTCTGCCTCCGCGCTCCTTGTTGGCGCATGGATTTCTACTTCCATTTTGGTGTCGATCGCAGCGTGCAGGCACGCTCCGCCGCTTTCAGAGCCAGAAGCGGAAGGGAAGCATCTCTACTCGGTTCGGTGCGCGCATTGCCATGAAGAGAATGACCTGCAATTGAAAAAGGTTCCTCCGAACCTGCGCAGCATATTTAGCCGAACAACCTTACCGAGCGGCGCTCCCGCAACCGACTCGGAAGTACGACGAGTCGTCCTGGCGGGCAGGGGACTGATGCCCGCATTCAGTGGCCGATTCACCGACGAGCAAATGAAGGATCTAATCGCCTACCTGCACACTGGACTTCGCTAGGGACTTCACGACGGAGAATTCCTTTGTCCGCTTCGTTGGTTCTCATTCGTAGCGAATTGCGATCATTGGGTCCACGCCGGCTGCGCGCTTCGCAGGCAGTGCGCAGGCCAGCCCCGCAACGATCGCTAACGTGATCGCGGAACCTACCAGGAGCAGAGGATCGCGAGAGCTTTCGGCAGCCCAGGCCGCGAGAACGCGATTGAGGGCCAGAGTCAAAACAAGTCCAGCGGCAATCCCGATCGCAACCGTAGTCAACATCGAACGGAACACTATCCTGAGAACGTGACCGGGCTGAGCGCCAAGAGCAATACGAATTCCGAATTCATTTGTGCGTTGCACGACGGTATAGGACACGACACTGTAAAGGCCAACAGATGCCAGAATCAAAGCAAGCGCGGCAAACGCGCCAAACAGCCATGCAACAAGTTGGCCTCGGGCCCACTCAGGCGTACGCGAGATCCAATGTTCCAGGTCCCGCACATCGCTGCCGGTCTGTTGATTGTGGTCGACCGAATTTACCTTTTCCCGGACACTATGCAGCAATGTGAGCGGAGGAACATCCGACTTCACAAGCATTTGGGTATACATCCCCATAGCAAAGGTGTACGGGGCGAAGCCTTCGGGTAAGATCGGCTTCGAGAGACCGTCATCAACTTTGTCGGCAACAATACCGATAATCAGGACACCTCCTTCGCTGCCCGGCGCAATCAACCGATACGGCGGTGCGGATGTCAGCTCCGGCAACTTGATCGTGTGCCCAATGGCATCGCCATTCGGAAAGTATTTTCGCGCGAACGATTGATTGACGACCAAGAGCGGCGCTCCGCGGTCACTTTCCGTCGCATCCCAAATTCGTCCTTGAAGCAAGGGAATATGCAGAGCCTGGAAGTACTCGAGGCTGACCATGTTGAAGCGGATAGAGAGATCCTCTGTTGAGGGTTTGCCAACCACCTGAAACTTCGTCGAGAAACCGTTCGATGGGGGAGTTGCATTGCTTGAAACCGCGACAGCGGTTGCGCCCGGGACCTCGGCTACTGCATCATGCAAACGTTCAAAATACGCCTTGCGCTCGGCCCAGGTCTTGTAGGTACCATCATGAATCGGAATTCCAACAGACATTACATTGTGTGGGTCGTACCCAAGGTTGGTGCGCGCCACATGAAGAAATCCCTCGATCGACGCGCTCGCTCCAGAGAGCAGGAGAAGGGTAAGCGCAATCTGTCCTCCGATCAGAGTGTTATGAAGCTTTCTGCCGCTGACGCTGGTGGTAGTCTTGCGAGTGCTCGCTTGCATTATCTGGCTCACTTCGGGATGCGAGAGCTGAAGTGCGGGCCAAAGGCCAAATAGAATTCCCGTCGTGAAGGCGGCGGCAATACAAAACACAAGGACTGGAATATTGATCTGGATCGCGGCCTCGTGAGGGAATGAGTATTCAGGCAAATTGGCCACGATTGCAGACAGCGATTTGTATGCCAAAACCAGCCCAATTGCGGCTCCCGAAACGGAAAGGAGGACCGACTCCGTGAGCAATTGTCGGATGATTCGTCCTCGGCTCGCTCCGATGGCCGATCGCACGGCGAATTCACGCTCGCGTGCCGTCGCACGGGCAAGCAGAAGGATCGACACGTTGCCACATCCAATGAACAGGAGTAGTGCAACCGCGCCGAAGAGCAGATAGAGCGTGCCGCCGAGTTGCTTAATGAAGTCTTCGTTCAATCCGACCACGTGGAGACGAATCGGAATTTGTGGGAAATGTGAAGGACTCTCTTTGGCAAATTGCCGAATTAGAGGTTGGAGTGCGCCTTCTGCCTGGCTATGGGTCACTCCGGGCCTCATACGGATTCCGGCATAAAAGGAACGAACCGGATCAGAAGTGACCTTGAGCGGCAAATAAACGTCGCCGTCACCCCAGGCAAATCGTGAGGCCGCCACGCCGACAATGGTGTAGTTCTTCTCTACGAGCTGTATTGTTTTGCCGATCACCGTTGGATCGCCACGGAAGTGCCGCTGCCAGAATTTGTATCCCAGGACGGCAACCGGCTGAGGATCCTGTCCGTCCAAGGCGTCCGATGGCAAGATGCCTCGGCCCAAAGTCACGGGGACTCCAAGAAAATTGAAACCGTTTGAACTGAAGTAAACCGCTTGGACATCTTCGGGCAGGTCGCTGCCTGTGATGGTCAAGTTCCAGTCGTCTTCAAGGAACGTGTCCTCGACAACAGGGGACTTGCGGAGCAATTGCCATTGCGCCCCTGTCACGCCGAATCCATTCAGATCACCATTTGGAGCGATCAGACGCATGTGAATCATTCTGCCTGGGGCCGCATAAGGGTACGGATCGAGCAAGATTGCGTAGACGACACTGAACACCGCCGTCGTCGCGCCGATTCCAAGAGCGAGAGAAAGAACCGCGGTCAATGTGAAACCGGGCATTTTGACGAATTGCCGGATTGAATAACGCAGGTCCTGTAAGAGAGTCTTCACGGAGCGCTCCAGTCGGTGCGGGATTCTTCCTGGGACAGACGTCTTCGACGAAATCTACATTTCATTCAGCTGCACTCGGAGCGCCAATTGGATGCAGCGCCAAATCCTTGATTTCAGGCAATCCCTCATGTTCCCAGCATCTGTCTTTGTCCGTTTTCGCCGCTCCGTGTTCGCAAATGAACGGTTTGACAAGGGCTTCATGCCATTCCCGCCGGTTTGTCCCGTAAACCGCACCATGGACTATACTCAGGGTTGATATGGCATCCGAAAAAACCTTCTACCTTGAGACCTTCGGCTGCCAGATGAATGCCCATGACTCGGAGAAGGTGATTGGCACACTCCAGCAACAGGGCTACCGGCGCGTCGAATCAGAGGAAGATGCTGGGCTGATTCTCTATAACACCTGCTCGATCCGCGACAAGGCTGAACAGAAGGTTTTTAACCGGCTCAACGATTACAAAAAGCTCTACAAGCAAGGCAAGCGCTTCGGGGTTTTGGGCTGCGTCGCTCAACAGGAAGGCGAAAAGATCTTCGAGCGGGCGCCGTACGTTTCGCTGGTTTCCGGCTCGGCCTCCTATCGCAAATTGCCGGAGATGCTTGCGCGGCTTGAAAGCGGCGACTCACGGATTACAGGCCTCGATGATCGGCAGACCGACGAGACCTTCGAAACAGAATTCACTGCGCGCCAGAATCCCTACCGCGGATACATCACCATCATTGAAGGGTGCGACAAATTCTGTTCCTACTGTGTTGTCCCGTATACGCGAGGGAAAGAACGAAGCCGCGGTTCGTCATCTGTTTTGGCGGAAGCTCGGCGCATCGCGGATCAGGGGTACACCGAGATCCAGCTCCTGGGACAGAACGTGAACAGCTATCGCGATCCGGAAGGGAAGTCGAGCTTCTCAGAATTGCTCGCAGCCGTTGGGCAGGTTTCAGGGATCCGCCGCGTGCGGTTTACGACAAGCCATCCGCGGGACTTTACCAAGGACATTGTTGAAGCAATCGACGCTTATCCGAGCCTCTGCGATCACGTTCATCTCCCTGTCCAGTCAGGTTCGACCCGCGTGCTGAAGATGATGGCGAGGGAGTACACCCGCGATTGGTACCTTGAGCGGATTAGCTGGATCAAAAGCGCGAAGCGACCGATCTCTGTTTCAACCGACATTATTGTGGGGTTTCCCGGCGAGACCGCCGATGATTTCATTCAGACGATGGATCTGCTGCAGGAAGTGCAATACGACTGCGTCTTCGGGTTCAAGTACTCTCCGCGCCCAAACACACCGGCGCTCACCATGATCGATTCGATCCCGGACGCCGAGAAGGCCAAACGGCTTCAAGTCGCGCTCGATCGCCAAAGGGAGATTCAGAGAATTAACTATTCCAAACACTTAGGCGAAGTCATGGAAGTGATGGTTGAGAATCTAATCTCAGCACGAGGACAAATCGGAGCACGCAGCAGCCAGAACAAACCCGTGAATTTCACAACCACGCAGCCGATTGCGCCTGCGCCAGGAAGCTACGTTCAGGTTAGAATCACGGGGACGTTTCCGAACAGTCTTGTGGGCGAAGCGATCTGACGGTTAAGGAGGGCGACGTGGATATCGAGGTTCGAATCAGGGGTCTCATGATGGACCCGGCAACGAATATGCCCATCGTCGTCCTGAAAGACGTCGCCTCAGAGACAGTCATGCCCATATGGGTAGGCATCTTTGAAGCGAACGCGATCGCTATTGAGATCGAGAAAGTCGCTGCGCAGCGACCCATGACTCACGATCTGACCAGAAATCTTATTCAAAGCTTGAATGGTCAGCTGGAACGTGTAGTCATTACAGAGCTTCGGGATGATACGTTCTATGCAACTCTGTGGGTGCGCCAGGATGATCAGCCCGTTACCATCGACGCGCGGCCGTCGGATGCAATCGCACTGGCACTACGCGCCGACTGTCCGATTTACGTGTCGGAACAGGTGCTGCAGTCGGCCAAGCTCAATACGTCCGGGCCACCGGACGGTCCGACGGCCGAGCAGTTGCGCGGCTGGCTCGAAGGCCTGAACGACGAGGACATGGGCCGTTACAAGATGTGACCGCTCCGTGCGTCGGCAGGGCAGTGAATGTGCAATGGAACAGTCCATTCCGCGAAAGATGCCCTTATTTGCCTCTGTTTGTCTTTAGTTTACAGAATATCTGTTATCGGACATAGGATCTGCAGGCTGGATAGGCTACCCGCCGGCCCTCAGCGCCGGAACCTCGATATCAAATACAGAAGTCCCGAGAGGACGACGCTGACCAGGATCGACGTGCCGAGCGGAAAGTAAACGGCGAACGACCTCCCTTTTAAAGCAAGGTCTCCCGGCAAGCGCCCGAATGGAATGCCAAATCGATCCGCGAGCAAAAGAATTGCCCCGACGAAGATCAGTAGAGCGCCGACGGCCAGGAGGCCTTTCCCGAGTTCGTGCATCTTGGATCTCCGCCTTGTTGCGCTAGGATACTAGGACGGTTGAGCCGACGCAGGACTCGCCCAGAGGATCGACTTTGCCCGTTTTGACCATGATCGCAGGCGTCCTTTCGATCGCCATTGTGCTGCTCGATGCCTTCCAGACCATCATCCTGCCGCGGCGGGCGATGGGACATTTTCGGATTACGCGGATGTTTTATGCGCTGACCTGGGGTCCCTGGGCCTTTATTGCCGGCCTGCCGCACGATCCACGAAAGCGTGAAACGGCGTTCAGTTTTTACGGACCGCTTTCGCTTATCTTTCTGCTGATCATCTGGGCTACGGGAATGGTGATCGGCTTCGCGCTGATTTTCTACTCGCTTGGAACCCCGTTTCATGACGGGCTTCGATTCCCTCCCTTCCGCACAGATCTTTACGTAAGCGGAACAACGATTTTTACCCTGGGCCTGGGCGATGTTACGCCGCAGACGGCAGCGGCCCGGGTGATGACCATTCTGGAAGCCGGAACGGGCTTCGGATTTCTCGCCGTGGTGATGGGCTACTTCCCTGTCCTGTACGGCGCATTCTCACGGCGGGAAGTGAGTATCGCACTGCTGGATGCCCGCGCGGGCTCGCCGCCGACCGCTGCGGAGCTGATGCGGCGCCATTCGCACGATGGCGCGGAACAGGCGCTGACCCAGTTGTTGATGGAGTGGGAGCGTTGGTCGGCAGAACTGCTGGAAAGCCATATCTCCTATCCGCTTCTTTGCTATTTCCGATCGCAGCACAATAATCAGAGCTGGATCAGTGCCCTGACTTCCATTCTGGATACGTCGGCGCTGCTGATCGCCGGCGTGCGCGGGCATGAGGCTCGGCAGGCACAGTTGACGTTTGCGATGGCAAGGCACGCGATGATCGATTTGTCGCAGATCCTGTCGCTGAAGCCGAACACGACTGCGCCCGATCGGCTGCCCGTGGAGCGTTATGAAGAACTCTACAAATTGCTCTGTGGCAGCGGAGTGAGTGTTTGCCGGGACAATGATTCCTACGAACGCCTGAAAAATCTTCGCTCGATGTATGAGGGCTACGCAGAGGCGTTGAGCGACTTCCTCCGCATGCCGCTACCCCCGTGGATTTCTGAGCGGAAGCGCGTAGACAGTTGGCTGACCGTGGCGCAGGTGCGAGCGAAGACAGAGGCGGCCAACCAGGGCCAGAGCTCGGCAATCCCTGTTCTTGAATCTCATCCGGCGAATCCGTCCCTGGCCGAACAGCACCACGACTTTTGAGATACAGGAGCCCAGGGAACGAGGGACTAACGCAAGTTGTCACAGCTTCACAGTTTCACAGTCCGGGAGAGGGGTTGGCGGGTTGGGCCGAGCCGGCCGATCGAAGCCGCGTTTGATCCAGTCGAATTTTCGTGGGCCCGAATTGCGATTTTATGAAGCGGTATACCCCCCGGGGGGTAGGGGGAGGGGGGGGTACCACTTTTGGCCCTTATCCTGAACATTCCCGGTTGGTTAGCGCTAAAAAAGTGCGTTCTAAACCGGGGTTATACGCACATTTCCTACAAAAAGAAAGCGGCGACCCGGATTGGGATCGCCGCTTCTTATTTTCTACTGCTGAATCCAGTCTACGCGTTGGAGGTGTATTGGACTGCAAGGGCGGGCGAGGAATTCGAATCGTTGGTCATGGCCGTGGACCATTTTGGGAATGGGGAAAACCGAGGAAGAGAGTCGGCAAGGGTAAGGAGTCGGCGCCCTACCTGCTCGCGCCTCGAAAAGAACGCGATGAACGGGGCACTCCTTCTTCCTTCTGAGTGCGGATCTTGGCGGCGCTTGACCGGTGCACCTGCCCCGGCCCTCTACGATCTGAGGGGCGCGGGGCCGGATCGCGCTAGTTGCGGATGTCTGCGAGGAGGGCTTCGACGTCCGCTTTCTGTTCGGCGTTGAGCGGCAGCAGGGGTAAGCGCGGGTAGCCACCGTAGTAGCCGTTGAATTCGCACGCGTGCTTCACTCCGGGCACACCGTACTTGCCCGCGACTTTTTGACTCGCTTCGGCGATGCGTTGCTGCTTTTCTGCGGCCAGCTCGAGGTCGTGGTCTTTCCATGCCAGGTAGACTTCCTGGCACGCCTGGGGTGCTGGGGCGGCAAAACCGAGAATGACGCCCGAAGCGCCGGCTTGCATGGCGTCGAGAATGATGGCGCCCGAGCCGGAGAGAACCTGAAAGCCGACTTCCCTGCTCCGGGTTTTGATGGCCGGCTGCGGCGGCGCGGTCGCAATGGCCGATCCGCCGGCGAGTCCTTCAGCCGACACGAAGGTTGATGACTCAGCTTCGCGGCTGGCCGGCTGGAGCATGCGCGCGGTGACCGCTTCGAAGATTGGTGTGACAGTCACGGTGCGACGCGGGGTGTCTTTTGTGGCGGCGACGGTCTGCTGGATGCGATCGAGGCTTCCGCTCGAATCCTTGATGCCGATGATGTTGGGATGTTGCGCGAGTTCGGCGATCATTTCGATAGGAATGTCGTAGGGCACGCAACGCGGCATGTTGTAGAGGAGAACGGGCAGCGGCGAGCGGTCGGCGACGCTGCGATAGAAGCCGCTGATGGCCTGGACCGACATGTTGGACAGGTAGTAGGTGGGGGTGCGAACGAGGACCGCGTCGTATTTATATTGGGCTGCGAGATCGGCGCGTTCGATGGTCGACTTTACGCTTTCCTGGCCGATGCCGGCGATGAGGACCTTCTGGGGCGCAGTGGCTTCGGCTGCGACTTTGAGAACGTCGCGTGTCTCTTCGTCATTGAGCGTGACTGCTTCTCCCGTGGACCCGAGCACGACCATTCCTGCGAGGAGGCTGCGCGAGTAGCGCGCGAGGTTGGCTTCGAGCTTGCGAAAGTAGATGCGCTCGTCGGGGTAAAACGGGGTGGTGATGGCAGCGAAGACGCCTTCGATGAGCATGGTTCTATTTTAGAGGCGAAGCGGCGTTTCCCGGCGGGTGCTCAGGAAAGATGGTTGCGCACAGGGGCCGAAGCCCGGATTTGATCGGGGTTTGCGCGACACGCGACCCACACTCAGTGTGGGTTCCCCGGTCGTGCCCTGACGCTTCGTGACTTCCTGGAACTCTTCTGCAAAACCCAAGGCAGGCTATTTTTGGGAACTCCCGATTCGCCGATCGGGGTACCTGAGATCTTCCGCAATTCAGCTTCGATCTGCGGCGTGAAGTATTTGCAAAGCGTAAACGGTGGTTTGCCGACGCTGCATGGCGGCAATTCCTTCGACGGCGGCCTGTGCTGCGGCGATGGTGGTGATGGTGGGGATGCGGGCCAGGACCGCGGCGCGGCGGATGGCCTTCTCGTCGAACAAAGTATCTTGTCCGCGCGGCGTGTTGATGATGAGCTGGATGCGCTCGCCCTTGATGAGATCGACGACGTTGGGCCGGCCTTCTTTGACCTTGAAGACGCGTTCGACGGACATCCCTGCGTTCTCGAGAACGTTGGCTGTGCCTTCCGTGGCGACGAGCCGGAAACCGAGGTCGAGGTAACGACGCCCGAGGGCGACGACCGATTGTTTGTCGTGGTCATTCACGCTCAGGAATGCTGTGCCGCTGGTGGGCAGGACCTGACCGGCGGAAAGCTGAGCCTTGGCAAAAGCTTCGCCGAAGGTGGAAGCGACGCCCATGACTTCGCCTGTGGACTTCATCTCAGGACCAAGGACGGTGTCGACTCCGGCGAATTTGGACCAGGGAAATACTGGAGACTTGACGTAGTAGTACGAACCGACCTCAAGGTCTTTTCCGCTTGCCAGCTGTTGCGGCAACAGATCGCGCAGTTTGCGGCCGGTCATGAGACGCGAGGCAACTTTGGCCAGCGGCACGCCGGTGGCTTTTGAAACGTAGGGCACGGTGCGCGATGCGCGGGGATTGACCTCGATGACATAGACCTGATCACGCCCAGCCCCGTCGCGCTGGATGGCGAACTGGAGGTTGACCAGACCAATGACTTTAAGCGCAAGGGCCAGTTTGCGGGTGTAGGTGCGGAGCGTTTCAAGGGTCTCTTCACGGATGCTGACGGCCGGAAGCACGCAGGACGAGTCGCCGGAGTGGATGCCCGCTTCTTCAATATGCTGCATGATGCCGGCGATGAGGACGTCGGTTCCATCGCAGAGGGCGTCGACGTCGACTTCGATGGCGCTCTCAAGAAAGTGATCGATGAGGACGGGGCGTTCCTGCGAATACTCGACTGCCTCGCGCATGTAACGCGTGACATCTTCGTCGTCGTAGGCGATGACCATGGCGCGGCCGCCGAGAACATAGCTGGGGCGCACGAGGACCGGGTAGCCGATGCGCGACGCAACGGCGAGAGCTTCTGCGGCGCTGGTGGCGGTGCCGCCGGCCGGCTGAGGGATCTGAAGTTCTTCGAGAAG
>Ga0210385_10000194_pt1 | contig 56535 bp, 51 predicted proteins | sample IncBWH26OmetaG_FD_160107 | JGI IMG/M metagenome (GOLD analysis project Ga0210385, IMG submission 160107) | Forest soil microbial communities from Barre Woods Harvard Forest LTER site, Petersham, Massachusetts, United States - Inc-BW-H-26-O ... | reverse complement strand
GCGTCGGCCCAAGCGCGTGCCGGATTGAGCGCCGCGTGGCTCATCTCGTAGAACCAATACATCGGCGCGGCGGACAGCAAAGAGCTACTGTCGCCTGGCACGGCAGGCGCGCCGCCAAACTCCCCAATCGCCATTGATGACCTTTGCCCGGCTTGCTGCAGTGCAGCATTGTGACGATGGTATGTCATATCGTCAAGGTAACCGCAATGATTGCCATTTCCGTTACGTATGAGGGCCAACGCGTTGCGGCCATTCGCGCCGCACATGGCACACACTCTCGGCAAGGGCGGCTTATTCGCCGGCCTGGATCAGCGAGCCGTGGCGGCGCGCGCTCTGCAACAGCTTGAGAAAGCCGAACACACCAGCGGCAAAGAACACGACATTGAGCGCCAGCGCGTCGAGCATCAGGTCGGGCCGGAACGTGTGCTGGATCAAGAGCGCGCGCATGCCCTCGAAAACATAAGTCGGCGGCAGCGCCCACGACACCGGCTGCAGCCATGCCGGCAAAGTCGCGACCGGGTAGTAGACGCAGGTGAGCGGCATGAACAAAAACATGACCGACCAGGCGAGGTTCTCGGCGCCGAGACCGTTCCGCAACACCAGGCCGGAGACAAAAATCCCGACCGCCCAAGCAGTGAGCATCAAATTGAGAAAGAACGCCACCAGCGCCAAGCCGAGACTGTAGAGGTTGAAGCCGAAAAACGCGATCGCGAGGAATGTCACCGGGACGGTCCCGATCGCCAACCGCACGATGCTCATCACCATCAATGCGCTGATGAACTCGAACGGGCGCAGCGGGCTCATCATCAGGTTGCCGATGTTGCGCGCCCACATCTCTTCCATGAACGAGATCGAGAAGCCGAGCTGGCCGCGGAACAGAATGTCCCACAGCAGCACGGCGCCGATGAAGATGCCGGCGGCTTGGGCAAAAAAGCCGGCATTCTGCACGATGTAGAATTGCAGGAAGCCCCAGGTGACCATCTGCACCGTCGGCCAGTAGACCAGGTCGAGCAGCCGCGGCCATGACGAGCGCAAGAGATACCAGTAACGCAGCATCATCGCGCCGGTGCGCCGCGGCGAGAAATCCAAGACGCCGTCGCCGATCGTTGTCATTGCGCCGCCTCGCGCTCGATGCCGCGGCCGCGGGCGACGTCGAGAAAAACTTCTTCCAACGTGCGCCGGCCATAACGCGCCAACAATTTCACCGGCGTGTCGTCGTCCTCGATATGGCCGCGCTTCATGATGATGACGCGGTCGCACAGCCGTTCGACCTCGGCCATGTTGTGCGAGGCAATGAGCATGGTGGCGTTGCGCTCGCGGCGATAGCGCTCGAGCCGGCCGCGCACCCAGTCGGCGGTATCGGGATCGAGTGAGGCGGTGGGCTCGTCGAGCAGCAGCAGTTCCGGCGCGTTGATCAGGCCCTTGGCCAGCGCGACGCGGGTCTTCTGGCCGTCCGAGAGCTTGCCGGTCTGGCGGTCGAGCAGATCGGTGAGATCGAGCTCGGCGCCGAGCTGCTTGATACGCGCCGCCAGGTCGGGGACGCCGTAGAGCATGCCGAACACGGTGAGGTTCTGCCGGATGGTGAGCCGCATCGGCATCGCCACATAGGGGCTTTCGAAATTCATCCGGTGCAGCACGCGATAGCGCTGCCGCGGCATCTCGGCGCCCAGCACCGTGACCTGGCCGGAGGTCGGCGTGGTCAGCCCCATGATCGAGGCGATGGTCGTGGTCTTACCGGCGCCGTTGCCGCCGAGCAGTCCGGTGACCGAGCCCGGCGTCAGCGTGAACGAGATGCCGTCCACCGCCGGGACGGTCTTGTAGATTTTGACCAGCCGCTCGATGGCGATGGGGGGTGCGGGGGCGTGCATCGGCGCACATGTGGCCCGCTGCCGCGGCAGAGGCAAGGGGAGGGTACAACGCCGGGCATATGGCAGAGCGCTGCGGAAGATGGCACAACACCGCGCCGGGAGGGCTGTCCTATGAGTTCCTGCACATGAGTACGATCACAATGGCGCAAGCCGACCGCATCATCGACGCCGCTATCGCGCGCGGCGTCGAGCTCAACTGCCGGCCGATCAGCGTCATCGTGGTCGAGCCGGGCTGCAAGGTGAAAGCCTTCAAGAAGGAAGACGGCGCCTCCATGATCCGTTTTGAGATGGCGTTCGGCAAAGCCTATGCGGCGCTTGCGCTCGGGCGCAGCTCGAGCCTGGTGCATCAGCGCGCCGAGGAGCGGCCGATCTTCATGCGTTATCTGATCGCGGCGAGCGACGAGCAGCTGTTTCCCGAAGCCGGCGGCTTGCTGATCCGCGATGCCGACGGCGAAGTCATCGGCGCGGTCGGTGTCACCGGCGATACCGGGGAGCGCGACGAGGAGCTCGCCGCCCACGGCATCCATGCCGCCGGGCTGAAGACCGACGAGGATTGCCGCGACATGGGCCGGCGCATCGGGCTGATCGGAAAATCAAGCTAGCGCGCAACCAGGCGCGCCGCAGCGAACAACGAGGCATCATGAAAATCGGACTGTTTGACCACATCGAGGACGGCGCGCGGCCGCTCACCACGTTGTTCGACGAACGTTTGCAATTCGCGGCAGCGGCCGATGCGGCCGGCTTCTATTGCCTGCACCTTGCCGAGCACCACGCGACGCCGCTCAACATGGTGCCGGTGCCTGGCATCTTCATGGGGGCGCTGGCGCGCGCGACCAAGCGCATGCGGATGGGGCCGCTGGTGTATCTGTTGCCGCTCTATTCGCCGCTGCGCATGATCGAGGAAATCTGCATGCTCGATCACTTGAGCTACGGCCGGCTCGACGTCGGTGTCGGACGCGGTGTGTCGCCTTACGAGCTGAAATACCACAAGGTCGAGCACGACCAGTCGCGCGATATTTTCATCGATGCGTTCAACTGCCTCAGTGCCGGCTTGGTCACCGACACGCTGAGCTACAAGGGCGAGCATTACGTCTACGAGAACGTGCCGATTGCGCTCCGCCCGCTGCAGCAGCCGCATCCGCCGTTCTGGTACGCGTCGTCAAACGAAATCGGCTCGACCTGGGGTGGCGAGCACGGCTTGCATTTCGTCACCTTGGGGCCGATGGCGACCGCCAAGGCCAATATCGATGCCTACAAGACAGCGCTGGCCAAACGCGGCACGCCGGCCCAGCCCAAGGCGGAATTTCCCGGCGGCGCCGTGATCGGCGTGCAGCGGCATATCTTTGTCGCCGATACCGATGCGGAAGCGCACCGCTTCGCCAAGCCGGCCATGGAGGTCCATCTGGCCAACTTGAATTGGCTGCGCGCCAAGCACGGCGTCACCGGCCTGACCTCGCGGCTGAACGTGCCGCGCGGCGCCACTTACGAAGCCTGCGTTGCGGACGGCACCGTGATCGCCGGCTCGCCGCCGACCGTGCGCGCCGAGATCGAGCGGCAGGTCGCGGAGCTCGGCGTGAATTATCTGCTAACCTATCTGTTCCTCGGCACCATGTCGCTCGCCGACGCGCTGCGCTCGCTGCAACTGTTCAGCGTCGAGGTCATGCCGCATCTGGCGAGACTGTAACAGTCACTTCCCGCCATTATCCGGCGGCCGCTGCTGATCCGCGCGCAACGCGTCGGGATGCGGCATGGCGATGACGTTGTAGCCGGAATCGACGAAGTGGATTTCGCCGGTGACGCCGGTGGAGAGATCCGAGAGCAGATAAAGCCCCGCGCCGCCGAGGTCGTCGAGCGTCACGCCGCGATGCAGCGGCGAATGGCGCTGCTGGAAGGCGAACATGGCGCGCGCGTCGCCGATGCCGGCGCCGGCAAGGGTGCGGATCGGTCCCGCCGAAATCGCGTTGACGCGGATGGCGCTCGTGCCGAAATCCACGGCGAGGTAGCGCACGGAAGCTTCCAGCGCCGCCTTGGCAATGCCCATGGCATTATAGTTCGGCATGGCGCGCAGGCCGCCGTTATAGGTCAGCGTCAGCATCGCGCCGCCGTTCGGCATTAACGCAGCCGCGCGCTTCGCCGCTTCGGTGAACGAGAAGCACGAAATCACCATGGTGCGCACAAAGTTCTCGCGCGTGGTGTCGGCATAGCGGCCGGTGAGTTGGGTCTTGTCGGAAAAGGCGACGGCGTGGACCAGGAAATCAAGCGTGCCCCAGGCGCGGTTCAATTCGGCGAACACCGCGTCGACCGAGGCGATGTCCTCGACATCGCACGGCAGCACCAGGTCGGCGCCGACGGAAGCCGCCAGCGGCTTGACCCGCTTGCCGAGTGCCTCGCCCTGATAGGTGAAAGCGAGCTTGGCGTCATGGGCGGCCAGCGTCTTGGCAATGCCCCAGGCGATGGAGTGGTCGTTGGCGACCCCCATGATCAGGCCGCGCTTGCCGTGCATCAGTCCCGGCATCAGGCGTCCAGCCGCTTGAACACGACCGAGGCGTTGGTGCCGCCGAAGCCGAACGAGTTCGACAGCACGCAGCCGAGCGTCACGTTATCGCGCCGCTCGCGCACAATGGGCATATCGGCGAAGGCCGGATCGAGCTTTTCGATATTGGCGCTTTCGCAGATAAAGCCCGAGTTCATCATCAACAGCGAATAGATCGCCTCCTGGGCGCCCGCGGCACCAAGCGAATGCCCGGTGAGCGATTTGGTGGCCGCGATCGGCGGGCACTTTGCGCCGAAAACCTCGCGGATCGCCTCGATCTCCTTGAGGTCGCCGATCGGCGTCGAGGTGGCGTGGGGATTGATGTAGTCGACCGGCGGCTTCACGTCGGCGAGCGCCATCTTCATGCAGCGCATCGCGCCTTCGCCGGAGGGCGCCACCATGTCGGCGCCGTCCGAGGTTGCGCCGTAGCCGGCAATCTCGGCGTAGATTTTGGCGCCGCGTGCCTTGGCGTGTTCGAGCTCTTCCAGCACCAGCACGCCGGCGCCGCCGGCGATGACAAAACCGTCGCGGTCGGCATCGTAGGCGCGTGACGCCTTGTCCGGCGTCTGGTTGAAGCTCGACGACATCGCGCCCATGGCGTCGAACAGCACCGAGAGCGTCCAGTCGAGATCCTCGCAGCCGCCGGCGAAGATCATGTCCTGCTTGCCGACCTGAATGGTCTCGTAGGCATTGCCGATGCAATGGTTCGAGGTCGCGCACGCCGACGAGATCGAATAGTTCACGCCCTTGATCTTGAACCAGGTCGCCAGCGTCGCCGACGCGGTCGACGACATTGCTTTCGGCACCGCGAACGGCCCGACGCGCTTCGGCCCCTTGCTGCGGGTGATGTCGGCGCTCTCGACGATGGTGCGCGTCGACGGCCCGCCGGAGCCCATGATGATGCCGGTGCGTTCGTGCGAGACTTCGTTGTCCGTCAAACCGGAATCGCGGATCGCCTGTTCCATGGCAACGTGATTCCAGGCGGCGCCGCCGCCAAGGAAGCGCATGGCGCGGCGGTCGACGCTTTCGCTCGGGTCGAGCGTCGGCGCGCCGTGCACCTGGCAGCGGAAGCCGAGCTCGGCATATTTATCGGCGCGCACGATGCCGGATTTGGCCTCGCGCAACGCCACCACCACTTCCTGCGTGTTGTTGCCGATGGACGAGACGATGCCCATCCCGGTGACGACCACGCGCTTCATATTTGCCTCACTAGAAATTTTTTGCGCCTAGTATTTTAGTTTGAGCATGATCTTATCCGAAAACCGGTGACCACTTTTCGGGATCATGCTCGGCGCTCACGCTTCGTTCGGCTGCGGCTCCACGTCGCGGAACAGGCCGACCTTGAGGTCGGAGGCGCGATAGATCACCGAACCGTCCGCCGAGAGCCAGCCGTCGGCGACACCGAGCACGAGCTTCGAGCGCATCACGCGTTTGATTTCGATGCCGTAGACGATGTTCTTCATGGTCGGCAGCACCTGGCCTGAGAACTTGAGCTCCCCCATGCCGAGCGCGCGGCCCTTGCCGGGCGAGCCAAGCCAGCCGAGGAAGAAGCCGAGCAATTGCCACAGCGCGTCGAGCCCGAGGCAACCCGGCATCACCGGATCGCCCTTGAAGTGGCAGGGGAAAAACCAGAGGTCGGGCTTGAGATCGAGCACCGCTCGCACCAGGCCCTTGCCGTATTCGCCGCCCGCTTCCGCGATTTCGGAAATACGGTCGAACATCAGCATGGGCGGCAACGGCAATTGCGGGCCGGCGTCGAAGAGCTCCCCTCGTCCGCAGGCCAACAGGTCCTCATAGTCGAAGTTCGAACGGCGATCCTGCATCCGTATTTACGCTCCGCCCCGGCTGATCACCCGGCTGAATCCCTAACATATTGGGGCATTGTGGCAAAGCCGCACCCCCGCGCCGCGCTGCCGCGGTGGGGGTAAGCCATCCCCGCGGCGCATTGCCGGGACAGTTGCAGCGGGCGCAGCGTGGCGTATAATGATTTCACTTGCAACAATCTTGCTGGCCCCGGATGGGGCAGTGGGTAACGCCATGACACAGTCGCCTATCTCTGCGCGTCCGCTTCCCGCCGGGCTTCCCGGGCCGACCCTGCAGCTGCCGCCGGCGCCGGGCCGCGCCGACCGCACCGGCTGCCCCTGGCACGACGTCAAGGAGAAGCTCCGCGAAGTCGGCTTGCGCCCGACCCGCCAGCGCATGGCGTTGGGCTGGATCCTGTTCGCCAAGGGCGACCGCCACGTCACCGCGGAAATGCTCTACGAGGAAGCCACCCACGCCAAAGTGCCGGTGTCGCTGGCGACCGTCTACAACACGCTGCACCAGTTCACCGAAGTGGGCCTGCTGCGCCAGGTCGCCGTCGACGGCTCAAAAGCCTATTTCGACACCAACAATTCCGAGCACCACCACTTCTTCATCGAAGACCAGAACGATCTGATGGATATCCCCGCGACCGATGTGCTGGTCGGCAAGGCGCCGGTGGCGCCGGAGGGTTACGAGATCGCGCGGATCGATGTGGTGGTGCGGCTGCGGCGGAAGAAGCAGGGCTGACGAGAAAACGTCACTCGACCTTCTCGTCCGGATAAACGCCCCACAGCTCGTTCTGCTCGATCCAGCCGTCAAAGCCGTCGCCGGCGATTTGGCACCATTTGCCGGTGCAGCGCTTGACCGTGCCCAGCACGCCGACCTGCAACTTTGCCGTCACCGCGCTCTTGGCGTCGGGGTTGGCGTAGATCGGCGCCAGGTCGGTCTTCGATTTCAATTGTACGGCGGCGGTGCGCTTGCCCGACAGCAGCGAATGATAGACCCAGCCTTCGGTGCCGTCGGAGTCGCGGATGCGGCGCCAGTTCTCGAATTCGGCCGTGATCTCCACCGGCCAGCCGACCCGCGTATAGATGAAGGTGACGTCGTGGTCCTTATCCGGGCCGCCGCGCACATTGACCCGATCGGCCTTGAGGCTGACGAAGCGCGGCACCGGCAGGCCGCTCGCCGTGCTGTCGCCGCCGGCCCGGACGGCGCCTGCGGCAAGCGCCAGCACGAGCGGCGCCACGATCGCGGCCCGAATCCACCCGATCATCGGCCTGCGGCGCCGCAATGTCATTGCGACACGCCCGATCGGTCGTAACGCCGGGGGAACCCCGGCACGCTTTGTCGAAGCGCAGCCATCTGGTAGAGAGATTTTGATGAACCACCTGCCCATTCCAGTGTCGGCGAGGGCGGTTAAAGAGACCTGAACGGGCCTTTGCGGCCGGCATCCGGCCAATGCGGCCGGCATGCGGCCAATGCGGCCGGCAACCGGCCGATTTCCGGGTCGCCGGCCGCGGGTCGGCTAGCGTAAGAGGCAGTCGATGGCGTCCGGCAAAAAGCCGCTTGTCGTGGTCACCCGGAGGCTGCCGGACAGCGTCGAAATGCGCATGCGCGAATTGTTCGACGCGCGCCTCAACGCCGACGACAAGCCGATGAGCCATGCCGAGCTGGTCGCCGCCGCCAAGACCGCCGACGTCATCGTGCCGACGGTGACCGATCACATCGACCGCTCCGTGCTCAGCCAATCGGGCGAACGCTTGAAGCTGATCGCGAATTTCGGCAACGGCGTCGACAATATCGACGTCGCCACCGCCGTGCAGCGCGGCATTACCGTCACCAACACGCCCGGCGTGCTCACCGAAGACACCGCCGACATGACCATGGCGCTGATCCTTGCCGTGCCGCGGCGCCTGACCGAGGGCGCCCAGGTGCTTACCGGCAATCAGGAATGGACCGGCTGGAGCCCGACCTGGATGCTCGGCCACCGCATCTGGGGCAAACGGCTGGGCATCGTCGGCATGGGCCGCATCGGCCAGGCGGTGGCGCGCCGCGCCCAGGCTTTCGGCCTGAAAATCCACTATCACGACCGCCGCCGCATGGCGGCCGCCGCCGAGGAGGAATTGCACGCGACCTACTGGGAAAGCCTCGACCAGATGCTGGCGCGCATGGACATTATTTCCATCAATTGCCCGCACACGCCGGCGACCTATCACCTGTTGTCGGCGCGCCGGCTCAAGCTGATCCGCCCCGAGGCCTATATCGTCAACACCGCGCGCGGCGAAGTGATCGACGAGAACGCGCTCGCCCGCCTGATCGAAGCGGAGGAGATCGCCGGCGCCGGCCTGGATGTCTTCGAGCACGAGCCGGCGGTGAGCCCAAAGCTCGTCAAGCTCGCCCGCGCCGGCAAGGTGGTGCTGCTGCCGCATCTCGCCTCGGCCACCGTCGAAGGCCGCGTCGACATGGGCGAGAAGGTCATCGTCAACATCAAGACCTTCATGGACGGCCACCGCCCGCCCGACCGCGTCCTGCCGTCGATGCTGTGAGCCGATGATGAATTTGTTTCCCGGGCGCAGCGCAGCATGGAGCGCAGCGGAATGGTGCGCTGCTGACCCGGGATCGTTTCGGGCTCGGAGTCCGGAGCGATCCCGGATCAGCGATGCACCGCTTCGCGCTGCACCGCGTCCGGGAAACGCGCGCTTCTTTGCCTGCATTGCTCTCATCGGCGCGCTCACCCTGCCGATCGCAGCGCGAAGCGACGAGCAGATTGGCCACACCCAAGCGGTCGTCGCCAAGAACGGCATGGTGGTGGCGCAGGAGGCGATTGCGGCGCGCATCGGCGCCGACATTCTGCAACAAGGCGGCAATGCGGTGGATGCCGCGGTCGCGGTCGGCTTTGCGCTCGCGGTGACTTATCCGCGCGCCGGCAATCTCGGCGGCGGCGGTTTTATGCTGATCCACCAGGCGTCGGGTAACGATACCGCGATCGACTATCGCGAGACCGCGCCGGCGGCGATCACGAACAAAACCTTTCTTGATGCGGACGGCAACGCCGATCCACGAAAATCGCGCGATTCCGCGCTCGCTATCGGCGTGCCGGGCACGGTCGAGGGTCTCGCCTTCGTTGCGCGCCAATACGGCTCGGGCCGGTTCACGCTCGCCGACCTGATCGCGCCGGCGCTCAAGCTGGCGCGCGACGGCATGCCGGTGACGGACGACATTGCGGGTATGTCGGCCAACGAGCTGGCGCGGCTCAAGCGCTGGCCGTCTTCGGCAAAAATCTTTCTCAAACCCGACGGCACGGCGCTCGCGCTCGGCGATTCGCTGGTGCAAAGCGATCTGGCCAATACGCTCGAAGCCATCGCCAAGGACGGGCCGCACGCGTTCTATGACGGCGCGGTCGCCGACAAAATCGCCGCCGCCGTGCAGGCCGCGGGCGGCGTCATGACCGCCGAAGATCTGAAAGGCTACGCCGCGTTCGAGCGCGCGCCGGTGCGCGGCACCTATCGCGGCTATGACATCGTCTCCATGCCGCCGCCGTCTTCGGGCGGCGTCGAGCTGATCGAGATGCTCAACATCCTCGAAGGCTACGATCTCGGCCACCAGGACGACGGCCACGCGGCGCATCTCATGGTCGAAGCGATGAAGCGCGCCTATGCGGATCGCGCGCTGTTCCTCGGCGATCCCGACAAGGTCAAGGCGCCGGTCGAAAAGCTGATCTCCAAGGACTACGCCGCCACCTGGCGCGCCACCATCGAGCCGGAGCGCGCGACGCCGGCGAGCGCGATCCGTCCCGGCGGCACCGTTCAGTCCGAAGGCCGCAACACCACGCACTTCTCTGTCGTCGACAGCTTCGGCAACGCGGTGTCCAATACCTACACGCTCAATTTCAGCTACGGCGTCGGTCTCGTCGCCGAGGGCACCGGCGTCATGCTCAACAACGAGCTTGACGATTTCGCCGTGAAGCCCGACGCGCCGAACGCCTACGGGCTCATCGGCTACGAGGCCAACGCGCCGGGGCCGGGCAAGCGGCCGCTGTCGTCGATGACGCCAACCATCGTGCTCAAAGACGGCAAGCCGTTCCTGGTCACCGGCTCGCCAGGCGGCAGCCGCATCATCACCGCGGTGCTGCAAGTGGTGGTCGACGTGATCGACCGCGGCATGGATATCGCCAGCGCGGAATCGGCGCCGCGGATTCACAATCAATGGCTGCCCGATCAGGTCTTTGCCGAGCCCGGTGTCTCGCCCGATCTGATCGCGGCGCTGCAAGCGCGCGGCGACAAGGTGGTGCCGACCGGGAAGTTCACCTCGGTCAATTCCATTGTCGTCACGCCGGAAGGGTTTGTCGGCGCCGCCGATCCGCGCAGCCATGGCGGGCTCGCGGTCGGCTTCTAACTTTTATTTTGGCTCGAGCCCGGCCGCCTTGGCGACCTTGGCCCATTTGTCGATTTCGCTCTTCAGATGCGCTCCGAGCTGTTCGGGCGAGCCGCCGACCAGGCGGAAGCCGAGTTTTGTCGCGCGCTCCTTCATGTCGGCATCGGCGAGGATTTTGTTGGTGTCGGCATTGATCTTGGCAATGACGTCGCGCGGCGTGCCGGCCGGCGCGAACAGCGCGTACCAGCTGGTGTCGTTGCCATAGGCGACGCCGAGCTCGTCGAAGGTCGGCACGTCGGGCAATTGCGCGGCGCGCGTCGGCCCGGACACCGCGAGCGCGCGCAGCTTGCCGGCCTGGATATGGCCGATCGAGCCGCCCAGCGTGGTCAGCCACAGTGAAATCCGCCCCGCCGAGACATCGGTGACGGCCTGGCTGAAGGAATTATACGGCACGTGCTGCAGCGCAATGCCGGTGACTTCGCTGAACAGCGTCGAGGCGAGCTGGCCGCTCGAGCCAATGCCGAGCGACGCGTAAGTGAGCTCGCCCGGATGCGCCTTGGCGTAATCGACGACGTCCTTGACCGAATGGAAGGCTGAGTCGGCCGGCACCATCAAGGCGTCCTGGCCGGTGGCGACGAGAATGACCGGTGCGAAATTTTTCACCGGATCGAAATTTTGCGATGGCGCGATCGTCACGTTCGCCGCCATGAACTGGCCGCCGAAAACGATGGTGTAGCCGTCGGGCGCGGCCTGTGCCGCCACCGACGAGCCGACCGTGCCGCCGGCGCCGGCGCGGTTCTCGATGAATACCGACTGTCCCCACGAGGTGGAGAGCTTGTCGGTGAGGATGCGGCCGAGCGTGTCGATGCTGCCGCCCGGTGCAAAGGGAATGATCAAGCGGACGGGATGATCCGGAAAAATTTCGGCACGGGCCGGCGTTACGAGCAAAGCGACAAAGGTCAACGCGGCAACGAGTCTGCCCGAACTCACAATACCCTCCCGGTTCCGGCCGTCATTGCCGCGCATTCTTCACCGTCGATGCCAAGACGACAATGACGATGGCGCACCGCCCGACCGGCGCGAAGCTTTGCGATCAGCATAGCCGTCAAATTCCACAGCCAGCCGCCGACGACCGACAGCGGCATGGTGCAACTGTCACTGGTGGCGAACATGCCGGCCAGGGTGCGGTGCACGAAAATCAAGAATTGGCGTCCCCACCATAAGGCATTGATAAGATGTGATTTTATTTTTCTATTCGTCATCGCTTGACATTTAAGACGACCGGTCATATTAAAGGGCTGTGGCAAAGCACGACACCAAGGAAAAACTGATCCAGGCAGGGCTGAAGACCCTGCTCGAGAAGGGTTTCAACGGCGTCGGCGTACAGGAAATCACCGAAGTCGCGGGCGTACCGAAGGGCTCGTTCTACAATCATTTTGAAAGCAAAGACGCGCTCGGTGTGGAAATCGTCGAGCGCTACGGGGTGGGGAGTACGCGGCGTGCGGTGCTGACCGACAAGACCGTCCGCCCGCTTGAACGTCTGCGAACACATTTTGCCGCGTTGAACGACATGTTCATCGCCTCGAAGTTCACGCGCGGTTGTCTGTTGGGCAATTTCAGCGCTGAACTGGCAAACCAAAGTCCGGCTGTTCGTGACAGCCTCGCACAGCTCTTCGCCAAATGGACGAAAGATCTCGAAGTCGCAATCTCGGACGCTCAAGCCGAAGGATCAATCACTTCTAAAGCGCGCGCCGGCGACCTCGCGGCGTTCCTTCTGGACGCCTACGAAGGGACCCTGTTACGCGCTCGCGTGGAGCGAAGCCGCGCTCCCTTCGACAGGTTCATGACGTTCGCTTTCGAGCAAATTCTGGCCTGATCAAATGCACACGAGGACGCATGTCTTTTTTGCTCACTATTTAAGATGACCGACCATCTTAGACCCAAACGCGGACCGGAAATAAGGAGCTGGCCATGAACACTGACACCATCGTCCATCACCCGATGCGGTTGCTGCTTTGCATGGCGCTCGGAACCTTCGCCGTCGGCACCGAAGGCTTCATGATTGCACCGCTGTTGCCGCAGCTGGCATCCGACCTGTCGCACAGCATCGTTGCGGTGGGGCAATTGATAACGGTCTTCACGCTGTCTTATGCCTTCAGTTCGCCGATCCTCACCGCGCTGACCGGCGGCATCAGCCGGCGAAATCTTCTGATCGCCGCAATGGCCGGATTCACCATGGCCAACGTGGTTGCCGCATGCGCCCCCAATTACTGGACGCTCATGTTCGCGCGGGTTCTGCTGGCGCTGCTTGCCGGACTTTATGTGCCGAATGCCAACGCCTTGGCGGGCGCGATCGTGCCGCCCGAGCATAGGGGTAGGGCCTTGGCCATCGTCACTGGCGGGACGTCCGTGGCCGTCGCATTGGGCGTGCCGCTGAGCGCATTGGTCGGACATGGTTTTGGATGGCGCGTGACCTTCGCCATCGTAGGCGCCTTGGCATTGCTTGCCACCGTGGGCCTTGCGGTTTCCTTGGCGCATGACGTCGGCGCAGATCTGCCGGTGGCGCGTCTGAGCGAGCGGCTCGCGGTGTTGCGGCAGAAAGCTGTGTTGCTCGCCTTGCTGGTTACGCTGCTGTGGGCGACCGGCGCTTACGCCGTCTACACATATCTCTCGGTGTTCCTTGCGCAGGCGGTCGGAATCAGTGGCGCCCATGTGGGGCTGGTTCTGTTCGCATGGGGCATATCTGCAGCGATTGGTGTCACCACCGGCGGCGCGCTGACCGACCGCCTGGGATCCAAGCGCGTTATCATCACCAGCCTGTCGCTGCTTGCCTTGGCATTCGTGACCATGTCTGCCAGCGCTTATGGGCTTTCGCCCGCCGACGCGCGCGTGCCCGTGCTGACTGCAATTGTGGTGTGGGGTCTGGCCGCATGGTCATTCTTCCCGGCGCAGCAGACGAGCCTCATCGGCCTCGCCGGTGTCAAGCTCGCTTCGGTCGTGCTGTCGCTCAATGCGTCGTTCATGTTCGGCGGCTTCGCTCTCGGCGCGGCGATCGGGTCCGCGACCGTCGCCCAAGGCTCGCCCGAGGCGCTTGGTTTCGTCGGCGCCGCCTGCATTGCGACGTCGCTGCTGATCGTTTTGCTGACGACGCGCGCGCGAGCTCACCACACGCTCCCGATTATGGACCTCATTGCCGCGCATGCTTCACCGTCGACGCCAAGGCGACAATGACGATGGCGCCGAGCGCCACTGGCGCGAAGCTCGCGACCGGCCTGCCGGTGAAATCCCAGAGCCAGCCGCCGACGATCGACAGCAGCATGGCGCAACTGTAACTGATGGTGAACATGCCGGCCGAGGTGCGGTGCACGTCGTCGGACGCGCTCAGCATCGACGGCAGCGCCAGCGCCAGGATCAAGGTCAGCGCATCGGTGAAGCCCAGCAGGCCGGCGAAGACCACGATCCCCACGCCGTGCGATGTCACCAGGCCGATCACCGCGGCGAGCGACGCCAGCCCGCTCGCCGCATAGGCCCATGGCCGCGTCACCAGCGAACCCGCCAAACCCAGCATCAAAAACGCCGCCGGCAATTGGCCGACATTGAGCGCCGTAAGCGCGGCGCCGACCAGGTCGGGACGGCCCTGGGCGATCACATAATCGGGCAGGAACGCGTTGCTGACGAAATAGATGGCGTTGACGCTGCCGAGGATCAGGCCGAGCTGCCAGATCAACGGCCGCCGCCAATCGGGCCACCATAGGGTGTTGGCCGCGGGCGCGGCATTTTTTGCGCCATCGAGTTGTTTTGCGTAAGCCCCAACGACGACCGCAGTCAGCAAAACCGGAATCGTCCAGATCACGAAACTCAGCCGCCAACTGCCATCAGCCAGGGGCAGCACCAGCGGAATGGTCAGCGCCGCGGGCAAAATTTCGCCGATGAGAAGCCCGGTGGTGTAGACCGCCGTCGCGAAACCGATGCGCGCGGGAAACCAGGCCCGCACCAGCGGCGGCAATATCGGCTGCATGATCGCGACGCCCGCCGCCATGACCATGGTCGAGGCAAAAAGAAACGGCGCATCCGGTATGGCGCCGCGCGCCGCGCCGCCGAAGGCAGCGAGCAGCAATCCGACCAGCAAAGCCGGGATGAGGCCGACCCGCGCGATCAACAGCGAGGCTGGTACCGCCGCGATCGCAAACAGCATGGGCGGCAGGCTCGACAGCCAGCCGATCTGCGTCTCCGACAGATGCAGGTCGGCGTGCAGGCGCGGAATGACCGGCGGCGTCGCCAGTACGGTAATCCGCAGACATGCGCCGGCGAGCCAGAGCAGGAGGAGGGGGATCAGGCGCGGGTTGATGATGGGTCTCTTTATTATTCTTGGCGTTTTGGCGGCGCTCAGTATACGCGGTCGCGGTCGGGTACAAGCTTACACGATGCAGAGGGAGGTCCGCCTAGCTGCGAACAGGAGGCGCTTGAAATGAAAAATAAGCCATTCAGGAACCGTCTCAGCTTCGCGTTAAACGGCCTCCAAGAGGCGTGGCGGCGCGAGCGAAGCCTTCGCACCCAGACTTATATTGGAGCGAGTGCGGCGGTGGTGACTATCGCATTGCGTCCCGGTCTGCTGTGGGGCGGCCTCGTGGCGCTTTCGATTGCGTTGGTGTTGGGCTTGGAGCTGGCGAACTCCGCCATCGAGTACCTGATCGACCATCTGCACCCCGGTATCGCGCCCGAGATCAAGCTGGCCAAAGACGTCATAGCCGGTGCGGTGCTTGTCGTATGTTTGGGCGCACTCTGCGTCGGCGTATTGATGGCGCTGACGGTGCTCTTACGTTGAAGACGCAAGGCCGTGGACTGACACGCGCCGTGTCGCACTATTCCGGGCACTTTCCTGGAAATCTTGGAGCGGGCGAAGGGATTCGAACCCTCGACCCCAACCTTGGCAAGGTTGTGCTCTACCCCTGAGCTACACCCGCATCCGAGAAGGGTAAGCGGCTGTCCGGTTAATTAACCGGACAGCCGCATTGCTATGCCAAAGAGTGACCGGCTTGGCAACCTTGGCCGGGGCGGCCTATGAAACCGTTAATGCCTGCCGCGCCGGACGACCTTTTCGCCTACCTGGATACGCTTGGCATCGCCCACAAGACCGTCACTCATCCGGCGGTCTTCACCGTGGACGAGGGGCGCGAATTGCGCGGCACGATTGCCGGCGGACACACCAAGAACCTGTTCCTGCGCGACAAAAAGGGCACCGCGTTCCTGGTGGTGACGCTCGAAAATGCAGCGATCGAATTAAAATCGCTGCACCGGCTGCTCGGCGCGACCGGCCGGTTCTCGTTCGGCTCGGCCGAACTGATGCGCGAGCTGCTTGGCGTCGAGCCCGGCTCGGTCACCCCGTTCGCCGCCATCAATGACACGGCGGGCCGGGTCACGGTGGTGCTCGACGCCGCCATGATGGCGCACGAGGTGCTCAATTTTCACCCCCTGGTGAATACCGGGACGACGACGATTTCGCGGCAGGGTCTGCTCAAATTCCTCGCGGCGACGGGACACCCGCCCCGCGTCGAGGCTGTCTCGGGGGCGGCCGCCAGGGAACCCTGATTGCATTCGCCCGATTTCTTCCCATTTAATCAGGCGAACAGGGCAGGTTTTGGCCTGCCGGGTTCATGGTTCGGGGTCCAGGGCAAGGAAACATGCTGCAGCAAGCTGAAACCGCAACGGCGGACGCGTTCGTCAAGGACACGACGACGCAAGCCTTCGTCAAAGACGTCGTCGAGGAATCCAAGCGCCAGCCGGTGCTGGTGGATTTCTGGGCGCCCTGGTGCGGGCCGTGCAAGCAGCTCACCCCGGTCCTGGAGAAGGCCGTGAAGGCGGCCAAGGGCAAGGTCAAGCTCGTCAAGATGAACATCGACGACCATCCGGCGATCCCCGGCCAGATGGGCATCCAGTCCATCCCCGCCGTGATCGCTTTCGTCAACGGCCAGCCGGCCGACGGTTTCATGGGGGCGCTGCCGGAAAGCCAGGTGGTCGCGTTCCTCGAGCGGCTGACCAAGGATCGCATCGGCGGCGAGGCTCAGGATCTGCTCAAGGCGGCCGACGCGGCCCTCGCCGAAGGCGATGCCGCCGGCGCCGCGGAGATGTATGCGCAGCTTCTCGCCGAGGATAATGCCAATGTGCCGGCGCTCGGGGGTCTGGCGCGCGCCTATGTCGAGACCGGCGCGCTCGATCAGGCGCGGCAGACGCTCGCCATGGTGCCGGAGGCCAAGCAGAACGACGCCGCGGTCGCCGCGGCCCGCGCCGCGCTCGAGCTTGCCGAGCAGGCCAAGACGCTCGGACCGATCGACGAGCTCGAGCAGAAGGTCGCTGCCAATCCGCTCGACCATCAGGCGCGCTTCGATCTCGCACTGGCGCTCAACGGCAAGGGCCGCCGCGCCGACGCGCTCGAGCACCTGATCGCCATCGTCAGGCGCGACCGCAAATGGAACGACGACGGCGCGCGCAAGCAGCTCGTCCAGTTTTTCGATGCATGGGGTCCGACCGACGAAGCCACCATCGAGGGGCGCAAGCGGCTGTCCTCGATCCTCTTCGCCTAGCGCAACCCGCTCATTGCGCTTCGGCGCCGTCGCGGAGTGGAGTGCGACATGCCGATGAATACGGCCTACAGGGGGCCTGAGGCCGTCCCCGACGTGATCCCGGTGTTCCCGTTGCCGGGCGCCTTGCTGTTGCCGCGCGGGCAGATGCCGCTCAATATTTTCGAGCCGCGCTATCTGGCGATGATCGACGACGCGTTGCGTTCGGGCATTCGCCTGATCGGCATGATCCAGCCCGATCCCACCCGTCCCGGAGCGGATCCGGACAAGCCGCATCTGTTTCAGGTCGGCTGCGTCGGGCGTATGACGCAGTTCGCGGAAAGCGGCGACGGCCGCTACCTGATCCAGCTCACCGGCGTCGCGCGCTTCCGCATTGCGGAGGAGCTCTCGGTCACCACGCCGTACCGGCAGTGCAGGGTGACCTATCAGCCCTTCGTCGACGACTTCACCCCGCGCATGGGCGAGGACGAGGTCGACCGCAAGGCGCTTCTGCGCGCACTGACGTCTTTCCTCAAAGCCAACAATCTCAAGGCCGATTGGGAAGGCATCGAGAACGCGCCCAACGAAGCGCTGGTCAATGCGCTGGCGATGATGTCGCCCTATGATGCCGCCGAGAAGCAGGCCATGCTGGAGGCGCCGGACTTGAAGACCCGCGCCGAGATTTTGGTCGCTGTCACCGAGATCGAGCTCGCCAAAAGCAAGACCTCCGGCGAGACGCCGCTGCAGTGACTTTTCCTCCCCCGCAAGCGGGGGAGGGCTTGGTATGTGATGGCCGAACTGGAGCAAACATGTCCACGCCGCCCGCCGATTCCGTCGATCCGAAGCTTTTGGAAATTCTGGTCTGTCCGCTGACCAAGTGTCCGCTCGAATATGACGCGGAGAAGCAGGAGCTGATCTCGCGCGCGGCCAAGCTCGCTTATCCGATTCGCGACGGCATCCCGATCATGCTGCCCGAGGAAGCCCGCCGGCTGGATTGATCGCCGTGTCATCGTCCGCGAAGGCGGACGATCCAGTAATCACCGACATTGCATTTTGCTTCTAAGACAGCGTTTACTGGGTGCCCCGCTTTCGCGGGGCATGACCGTGGGCGGAGGAAAAACGTGATCAAAATCTGGGGCCGGAACACCTCGTCGAACGTGCAGAAGGTGATGTGGGCGGTCGGCGAGATGGGCCTGCCGCACGAGCGCATCGATATCGGCGGCCCGTTCGGCAAGAACCGCGAAGCCGCGTACCTGGCGATGAACCCGAATGGGCTGGTGCCGACGCTCGAAGAGGAAGACGGCTTTTTGCTGTGGGAATCGAACTCGATCGTGCGCTATCTCGCCGGCAAGCATAACGCGACGGTGCTCGAGCCGGCCGATCTGCGCACCCGGGCCAACGCCAGCAAATGGATGGACTGGCAATTGTCCGTCGCCGGGCCGGCGATCACGCCGGTGTTTTGGGGTTTGATCCGCACGCCACCGGACAAGCGCGATCACGCGGCGATCGAGGCCGGCAAAAAGAACACCACGACCGCCATGGTCATGGTGGACGAGCAGCTGGCGAAAACCGCGTATCTCGCCGGCGATGCGTTTTCCTACGGCGACATTCCGGTCGGCATCATGGCTTACCGCTACCGGCAGCTGGTGCCGGAACGGCCGCCGCTGAAAAATTTCGAGCGCTGGTACGCGGCGATCTCGGCGCGGCAGGCGTTCAAGGATCAGGTCGGGTCGGTGCCGCTGACGTAGCGGTTATTCGACGCCGAGGACAACGCGGCGGCTCAGCGACAAAAGATGGGCTGATGGATCGCGGGGTTTTACCCGGGTTGCCCGTATAGCTCCCGGCGTCATGCTGCTTTTTGATGTGATATGTGATATTACAACCTCCATTCACGCATGCGTTGGCGGCGAAGGTGTCATGAAGACGATTGAAAATCTGGCGTTCAAGGGCGGTGGCGTATTGGGCGCCGCGTATGCGGGTGTTTACCGAGCGCTTCAGGAAGTGAAACTTCTCGGAAGCGACAAGCGAGGGCCGCTGTCAGAAATTGTGCACGCCCGCTCACCCGTCGTCACCGTCTACGGAAACGTCAAGCGGGTGGCCGGTACGTCGGCCGGCGCGATCTTCGCGACCATGGTGGCACTCGGGCTCCGCGCCGAAGAGACCGAGGCGGTTGTGACAGGCACAAATTTCGCGGATTTCGTCGATTTCGACTCCCAATTCGCGGAGGACGGCGGATTTCTCCAGGGCACAAAATTCCTGAACTGGATGAAGCAGTTTGTGTACGACAATTTTGGCGTCCTCATCGGCAGCCCTGACCCCACATTTGGCGAACTCGCGGCCGCCATTGCCGACCCGAAGAAATGGAATATTCCTCCGGGCCTGCTCAAGGATCTGCACATCTTTTCGCGTCAAGTCTCGCCCGGCCGGACCGTCGAATTCTGCGCCCAGTCCACGCCGGACGTGCCGATCTCCCAGGCGGTGCGGGCGTCCATGTCGATCCCGTTCATCTTCGTGCCGTGGGCTTTCCAAGGCGATCTCGGCCAGCGTTATCCCGGCCTGTTTTTCGACGGCGGCACCGCTTTCAACTTCCCCGTTTCGGCGTTCGACTCGGGCGAAGCCAACAAAAAGACGCTCGGATTTTATCTGGCGGATCTAGCCTCCTATCAACAGGGCATGTTCGAATTGCTCGTGCATATGGCCATGAAGGCAACGACGCCGCCGCCTCTGAGCGCCGTCGAAGCGTCAGTCGTCGAAACGATGATGGAATGGGCCCTGCTGGCAGACCAACGCGGCTATATCGGTCCCTTCGATCAGGCCCCTTTTGTCAAAAGTCAGCTCACCGATGCGAACGGTGACAAGGTTGACCTTGTGTCTGTCAACAAGATGCTCGCGGCAGTATCTCACGCGCGGAAATTGATGAAGGGACCCGGCGGCAACCGCGCCGCGGCCGCCCATTTCAAGAAAAGGAAGCTCATCACCAAGGAACAGTCCGATTTCCTTACCGCAATTGACAAATGGTACGAGGCCGTCTGTTCCGTGCAAAATACTCCCACCAATATGGTGTTCGACCGGGACGCATCGCGGACCATCTTCATCGACACGCTCGGCTATATATACTTCGATTTCTTTCTGCCGGATTGGGATACGGCGAACCTGATCGATTCCGGCTACGCCTGCACACGCTCGTATTTGAGCTTCATCATGTATAGCTGACGGCGAGGGCGTTGCCGCTGTTCAACGCGCGCTAAAGCGTCACCGCGCCGCCGCGCCTGCACCGGCCGGAAAAACGCGATCACGCGGGCCATCGCGGCCGGCAAAAAGAACTCCTTTCATCGTTGATGCCGAGCGCTGCAGCCGCAGGGTCAACGAGCGGCGTGAGTTATTCAACCGGAGCGACAATAACTGTTGACGAGCAACTCACAACGATAAACGATCGTTCGATCATGCCGGCGCCGCAGCCGGACTCCACGGGCCCGGCAAGGGTGATGCGATGACTCGCACGGACAATCGGCAAGACGCAGTCAAGCTCATGCTCGGCGCGCTTCTTCTCTTCACGCTGTTTGGGCTGGCGGCAAATTCGTCATCGTCGGCGACCGTCCCGCCGCCAAGTGGCATCCTCCCCGTCGCGGTCAACGTCCCGTCGAATTTGACCCCCGAGCAGGCGCGGCCATACTTCGATGACTTCTCCTGGCGCTCGTTCATCGCGCTCAACTGGCCGGCTGTTCCGAACCAGCGAGGCGTGCCGAAAAGCCCCAACGATCCCAGTGTTTTCCTCAAGGCCGGCAAGGCCTATCAAACGGTGTGGAGCACCTATCGCGAGGCCTACGAGCTCTATCGCATCGACAATGCGCCGCCGGCCGGGTTCGCCAGCTCGGCCGTTACCGACACGGTGTGCGGGCCGGCCGCCGTGGGAACGAAGGTCCTGCTGATGGCGGCCAAGTCGGGGACGCTGCTGGAAGACGTCGACCAGGCGTTTTCCTTTCCCCTGGTCGATCAGAACAACAATTACGTCTACTACGAGATCCGCTTCAATCAGGACCAATACGACTTCGTCCGGAGCAACGGGCTTTATCTCGCCAAGAACCTGATGGCGGCCGAGATGAAGGCGCCGATCGCGATGCCGATCAGTTCGACGCAGCCCTATCGGCAGGGCGCGGTCATGCTCAAGGCGGCTTGGAAGCAGATGACTTCGGCCGACGACGCCTCGCGCTATTACACCGTGCAAGGCAAGATCTACGACACCTCGCAACGCCAGCCGCAGTGCCGCGACGTCACGTTGGGGCTCATCGGTTTCCACATCGGGCACAAGGTCGACGGCTTGGCGCAATGGGTCTGGTCGAGCTTCGAGCAAGTCGACAACGTTCCCAATGACGACGGCTCGCTGCCGGCCGGCCGCATGACGCTCAACAACGGCACTGATAAACCGGTGACCGTGGGCGGCTATGCCAACCGGCCGGACAGCAAGCACGAATTGCCGCCGGGTGATCGACTGAAAGCGCAGGTCGTCCGGCTCAATCCAATCCCGACGACGCCGGTAGGCCAGTCGACCGTCGACATCAATAAAAGCTATCGCGCCGCGCTCGCCGGGACGGTGTGGACCAACTACCAGCTCGTCATCACCCAGTGGCCGGCGGTGCCGGTGCCGCAGAGCCAATTCAAGCCGAAGGAAGACCAGGGCGTCTATCCGCAGGATGCGGGCGGTCCGTTCCCGGTCAACAACGCGGTCAACACGGCACAAGAGACTTTCTTCCAGTCGCAGAGCGACGCCGCCGGTGCCGGCGGCAACAGCTGCATGCAGTGCCACTACGGCGCCGGCATAGCCGATTTCAGCTGGTCATTGGTGCTGCGGTCGAAATAGAGCCCTATCGAGAAAGAGTGTGAGACAATGGCAACGAGCACCGGTTGGTGGATGTATCATGGCGATGCCGCCCATACCGGCTATGTCGGATCCGGCAGCGCGATCAATGCCGCGGCGTTGACCGCGGGCAAATTCGGTATCCTGCACACGCTCAATGTGGGCGGGCCGATCTTGTCGGTGCCGGCCGTGACTGAAGGATTCATTTACGTCGGGGTGGCCAATTCCAGCGCGGTGGTCGGCGATCTCGGCGGTACGCTGCTGAAGATCGAACTCGCCTCGGGCACGATCTCGGCCAACAAGTACACTTGGCCCATCGCGGCGAACGAGCGGGACGCCCACGGTTTCTGCGGCATGGGGTGTACGCCAAGTGTGGTTGACGGCAAGGTTTATTTCGTCGGGTTCAACGCCAAGCTCTACTGCCTCAATGCCGCCGACCTCTCCCCCGTCTGGATCACGGACCTGCGCAACCGCGACACCGATCAAAACCAGCCTGTACAAACATTCGATCCGGATGACCCAAATCCGCCGGCTGCCGGCTGGTCGGCGCCGCTGGTGGTCAACGGCCGCATTTACATCGGTGTCGGTGAGGGCGAGAATCCCAACCTCAACAGCTTTGTGTTCTGCCTTGACGCGAACACCGGCAAGGTCATCTGGATTTTCTGCACCAATCAGTTTGTCTGCGATGGGATCAATCAACCCAATCAACTGCCCGAAAAAGTCGTGCGCGATATTCCGGTGCCGCCCGGCTTCACCGTGTATTATGGAACGCCGCTGACGATGGGCTGCTCGGTATGGGGCTGCATCGCCTATGATGAGAAGCTCGGCCGATTGTACTGCCCGACCGGCAACGGTGTTATGGACGGCCGGTTGCCGACGCCCGGTTGGTCCAACGGCCTGCTCGCGCTCGACGCGGCAAGCGGCGTATTCAAGGGGTTCTACCAGGTGCCGCGCGAGAGCAATTATCGCGACAGCGATATCGACATTGATGTCGGCGCCTCGCCTACTTTGTTCGACCTCGGCACCCGGCGCGTCGTCGGCGTCGGCTGCAAGAACGGCTCGTTTCACGTGCTCGATGCCGACACGCTGGCGCCGATCAAATGGCGGCAATTGCTGCCGACCTACAATGACGGCACCCAGATCCCGACCGTCGATCCGCATCCGAGCGAGTCGCAGGCCAACAACAATGTGCAGAATCCGCGTATCGCCAACCGGCAGTCCGATATCGACGACTCCGAGAACTATTCCGGCATCTACAGCACGGCGGCGATCCATCCCGGCAGCCGCAAGATTTTCGTCGGCATCGGCGGTAACAATTATCACTCCGTCGCCGCCGGCATCGACACCGCAAATACGCCGTTCATCCGCGCGCTCGACTACGATACGCTCGCCGACGCTTGGCCGGTCGATACCGGCAATCCGCCGCGTTACACCAAGGCGAAACCGCCACTTTACACCAATACCACCGAATCCGGGCTGAGCTCGCCGGCGGTCGTCAACGACGTGGTGTTCATGGCGACGACTTTCGTCTCGCTTTACGCCTTCTCGGTCGCCGACGGCACGATGCTGTTCGAGGACAAGCTCGGCGAGCAGACCGGCGGCTTCAATGGCGGCTATGGCTACTGCATGGGCCCGGCGGTGTGCGGAAATTACGTCGTCGCCGGCGCGCTGGTGTTCGGCGGCGACGGCGGGGTGCTGCGCATTTATGGAATCAAGAGCGACGGGAGCGCGCCAACAGTATGATCACGCCCTTACTCGGTGTCGATAATATCGCGGTCGCCTTCGCGCTCGGGCCGCTGCAGTTCGGCCCGCGCCGCACATTGCTCCTGGGCCTGACGTTCGCTGCCGCGGAAGCGGGAATGACCATGCTGGGGGCAAGCCTGCACGAAGCCTGGCTGCAGGCGCTGCCGACCGCCGATACGGTGCGGCCGTGCGTGCTTGCCACGCTGGCCGTGGCCTTGCTCGGTCTTGCCTGGATTGGACGCCGCCCTGCGGATTTTGTCGCCAATCCCTGGACGCTGATGGGACTGGCGCTGCTGCTCGGCGTCGACAATCTCATCGCCGGCGCCTCATCGGATGCGGCCGATGTCTCAACCATGCAGGTCGTGGCGGCCGGTGCGTTGGTCGGAGCGCTCGCCGCGGCGGCCTGCGTTCTCGGCGGCATGGCGTTCTGGCGGGCGCCGAGATGGCGCGTGGTGAGTTCGGCGCTCATGTTGCTGGTGCTTGCAGCGGCCGGGAGCGCCTGAGCAATGAGTCTCGACAACGGCGACACCATCGTCGAAGCGTCGTCCCGTTCGGTCCCGATACCGCCACCAACTCGGCCGAATACGGATGTGGTGGCCGAAGGATTGGACTTTCCCACCAGCGCCGCCGTTGACGATGACGGCGCATTGTATGTCGCGGAGAGCGGTCTGCCTTTCGGCGGCGCCCGGCCCGGCGGCCGCATCACGCGGATCGACGCCGACGGGTCGTCGCGATGTGTGCTGGAAGGACTGCGCGCGCCCGTCAACGGCCTGGTCTGGCACGACGGCGGATTTTACATTTCCGAAGGCGGGTTTCCCGGACGCATCAGCCGCTGGATTCCCGGCGGCGCGCGGCAGACCGTGCTCGATGGGCTGCCGGGGCGCGGCAACTACCATACCAACATGGCGGCGGTCGGTCCCGACGGCTGGCTCTATTTCAGCCAGGGCGCGATGACCAACTCGGGCGTGGTCGGTCTCGATGCCTATGATCTCGCGTGGCTCAAGCAATTGCCGCATCCGTTCGACCTGCCGGGCTTCGACATTGCGCTCGCCGGCGAGGTGTTCCCGACCAGCGATCCGTTTTCGCCGGGTGGATCGGCAACGACGGCGGCATTCTCACCATTCGGCAAGGCCGAAGCGCCACGCGCGGCAATCGCCGGCCGCGTGCCATGTACGGCCGCGATCATGCGCTGCCGCCCGGACGGATCTGACCTCGCGTTGGTGGCCTGGGGACTGCGCAATGCTTACGGCCTTGGCTTTCTGCCCGACGGCCGCCTGCTTGCGGTCGATCAGGGGGCCGACGACCGCGGCTCGCGTCCGATCGGCCGGGCGCCCGACTGTCTTTATGTGGTCGAAGCCGGTGGCTGGTACGGCTGGCCGGATTTCGTCTGTGGAAGGCCGGTCACCGACCCCGCGTTCAAACCGCAGCGCGGACCGCAGCCGCGGTTCATCCTGGCCGACCATGACCGGCTTCCGCCGCCGGCGCGGCCGGTGGTGGAATTCGCGGTCAACGCCGCAGCGACCAAATTCGCCGTACTGCCGCCCGCCGGACGGTGGCCCGGCCAGATCGTCGTTGCCTTGTTCGGCGACGAGAAACCGATCACCGCGCCGGTGGGCGCGAGGGTCGGCCGCGGCCTCCTGCGCATCGACCCGCTCGACTGGTCGCAGCACGTTTTACCGGCGGGACCGGTCTCGCGGCCGATCGACGTCGTGGCGCGGGGCACTGACCTCATGGTCGTCGACTTCGGCCACTTCGAAATGTTGGGTGCGGGAAAAATCGATGCGACGCGCGGCTCGGGGAAATTATGGAAGGTCAGGTTGGACTGAGGAGGAGCATGGCCATGGTCTCATTCGCTAACGACATTGCGCCGACCCTGTTCAAATACCGCGGGCAGATGGCATGGCGTTTCGATCTTGCCAAATACGACGATGTGAAAGCCAATGCGGAGATCATCGCCGGCCAGATTACGTCCGATCCGCCGCAAATGCCGCCGCCGCCGTTCCCTCCATTTCCAAAATCCTTCACCGACGCCTTCACCGCCTGGATAAAGGCCGACTATCCGCCATGATCGATTGCGGCAGCCGGTCGAGCAGGCCCGCGGACCGAACCGATCCCGCTTTCGTCCGCAGATAGATTGCAACTTTCACCGCAATAGGCGGAGAATGATTACTCCGCCGCCGCGCGCGCGCCGCCGGAATGCGCCGAGACGATGTAATCCATCGCCGCCTGCACGCCGCCCTTCTTGTGCGGGATGCCGGCAAGACCGAGCGCCATTTCGGTCATCGCCAAGACGCCCATCAGCCAGCCATCGTTGATGTCGCCGAGATGGCCGATGCGGAAGTAGCGTTTCGCATAGGGACCGAAGCTCGCGCCGTAGGAAATGTTGAACGTCTCCAGCGCGAGGTTGCGGAAGGCGTCGGCGTCGTGGCCCTCCGGCAGCAGCACCGCGGTGATGGTCGGCGAATAATATTTCGCATCGCGGCACAGGATTTCGAGGCCCCAGGCGCGCACCGCGCGCCGCGTCGCTTCGCCGAACCGGTCGTGGCGCGTGAACACGTTGTCGAGGCCTTCCTCGTGCAGCATGTCGATCGACACCGCCAGCCCCTGCAGCATCTGCGTCGCCGGCGTGTAGGGAAAGAAGCCGATCTTGTTCATGGTCAGCATGTCGTCCCAGGCCCAGAACGACTTCGTCAGCTTCGACGTCTTGGTTGCCGCCAGTGCCTTGTCGCTGATGGCGTTGAACGACATGCCGGGCGGCAGCATCAAGCCTTTCTGCGCGCCACCGACGGTGACGTCGACGCCCCATTCGTCGTGGCGGTAATCGGCTGAGGCGAGCGACGAGATGGTATCGACCATCAGCAGCGCCGGATGGCCGGCGGCGTTGATCGCCTTGCGGATCGGTGCGATCGGCGTGAGACAGCCGGTCGCGGTCTCGTTGTGCAGCACGCAGACCGCCTTGATCTCGTGCGCCTTGTCCTTGCGCAGGTGCTCCTCGATCGCGGCGGCGTCGGCGCCGGTGCGCCAGTCGCCCTTGATGAATTCGGGCTTGAGCCCGAGCTTTTCCGCCATGGTCTTCCATTGCGTGGCGAACTGGCCGGTCTCGAACATGAGCACGCGGTCGCCCGGCGACAGTGTGTTGACGAGGGCTGCTTCCCACGCGCCGGTGCCGGTCGCGGTGTAGATGATGACCGGATTGGTGGTCTTGAAAATCGTTTTGACGCCGTCGAGGCAGCGCTTGGCGAGCTTGGCGAATTCCGGCCCGCGATGGTCGATAATGGGGGTGTCCATCGCCCGCAGCACACGGTCGGGCAGCGGCGTCGGGCCCGGAATCTGCAGGAAATGACGCCCGGCGGCGCGCGAGGTGTTCTGCGGCATGATCGGCACTCCTTCGGACTATTCACGTGTCCCGCGGCCATGTCCGAGGGCGCGCGCGGCTTGTGGGGTTGAATAGCGAATGCGACATTCGGGTCAAGCCCAATCGACGGCAATTCTATGCTGTTGTGAACGCGGGAGATTTGGGCGCGGAGGATAATTTGCCAATACGGCTGTTGCCCGGCTTGGAACGGCGGCTGAAAGCCGAGCAGGTGGGCGAAGTGCGCTTCGACGCTTTTACCCGCGGGCGCTATGCCACCGACGCCTCGCATTACCAGATCATGCCGCTCGGCGTGGTCGCGCCGCGCACGATAGACGAAGCCGAACGGGCGATAGGAATTTGTCGCCGCGAGAACGTGCCGGTGACAGCGCGCGGTGGCGGAACGTCGCAGGCCGGTCAGACGGTCAATGAATCGCTGGTGCTCGATTGTTCGCGCCATCTCGATCACGTCGTCGCGTTCGACGTCGCCGCCCGGCGCTGCACGGTCGAGCCCGGCATCGTGCTCGACGAGCTCAATCGCACGCTAAAGCCTTCCGGCCTGTGGTTTCCGGTCGATATCTCGACCGCCTCGCGCGCCACCATCGGCGGCATGGTCGGCAACAATTCCTGCGGCGCGCGCTCGCTGCGTTACGGCAATACGCGCGAGAACGTGCTGTCGATCGATGCCGTGCTGGCCGACGGCACGCGCGCACATTTCGGCCGCATCGGCGACTCTGGCGTCAACGTGCCGCCGGATCTGGTGCGCGACTTGCTGGCCATCGCCGCGCGTGAGGCCGGCGAGATCGAGCGGCGGTTTCCAAAAGTGCAGCGCCGAGTCGGCGGCTATAATCTCGATGCGCTTGTGCCGAGCCGCAACGACATCAATCTGGCGCATCTTCTTGTCGGCTCCGAAGGCACGTTGGCGTTCTCGACAAAAATCGAACTGAAACTTTCACCGCTGCTTGGCCGCCGCGCGGTGGGCGCCTGCCACTTCGGCAGCTTTCACGAAGCCATGAAGGCCGCGCAGCACATCGTCGCGCTCGGCCCGATCGCGGTCGAGCTGATCGACCGCACCATGCTGGGGCTGGCGGCAGACATCGCCATGTTCAAGCCGACCGTCACGGCATTCCTGCGCGGCGATCCGGGGGCGATCCTGTTCGTCGAGTTCGCCGAGGAGGACTGGGACGAAAATCTGCGTCGCCTCAAACGGCTCGGCGAATTGCTCGGCGATCTCGGCCTCGCTTGGGACCATAGCGGTGCAAAGTGGGGCGGCGTCGTCGAGGTGCTCGATCCAAAGCTGCAAGCCGGCATCACCGAGGTGCGCACCGCAGGCCTCAACATCATGATGTCGATGAAGGAGGCTGGCAAACCGGTCTCGTTCGTCGAAGACTGCGCCGTGCCGCTGGAGCACCTCGCCGATTACACGGCGCGGCTGACGGAAGTTTTCGAGCGTAACGGAACGCGCGGCACCTGGTATGCGCACGCCGCGGTCGGCTGCCTGCATGTGCGCCCGGTGCTCAACCTGCGGCTCGACAAGGACGTGCGCGCCATGCGCGCCATCGCCGAAGATGCTTTCGCCATGGTGCGCGAATACAAGGGCTCGCATTCCGGCGAGCATGGCGACGGCATCGTGCGTTCGGAATTTCACGAGCAAATGTTCGGCGCCGAGCTGGTGCATGCCTTCGAGGAGGTGAAGGACCGCTTCGATCCGCGCGGCCTGTACAATCCCGGCAAGATCGTGCGGGCGCCGAAATTCGACGACCGCGGCAATTTTCGCTACGGCCCGGACTACCGCGCCGAGGACATCGCCAGCGCGCTCGACTGGTCGGCCTATTCGGGCGCCGGCGGCGGTTTCCAGGGCGCGGTCGAGATGTGCAACAACAATGGCGCCTGCCGTGCGCTCTCGGGCGGCGTCATGTGCCCGAGCTACCGCGTCACCCGCGACGAGCGCGACGTGACGCGCGGCCGCGCCAACACATTGCGGCTGGCGATCACCGGCCAGCTCGGCCCGGACGCGCTCACATCCGATGCCATGACGGAGACGCTGAAACTTTGCGTCTCCTGCAAGGCGTGCCGGCGCGAATGCCCGACCGGCGTCGATATGGCCCGCATGAAGATCGAGGTGTTGCGCGCGCGGAGTGAAAAATTCGGCCTGTCGCTCCACGACCGCCTGGTCGGCTATCTGCCGCGCTACGCGCCCATGGCCGCAAAGCTGTCCTGGCTGCTCAATTTGCGCGACGCTATTCCCGGCGCGGCAAAATTGTCCGAAGCCATCGGCGGCTTCAGCGCGCAGCGGAGCCTGCCGAAGTGGCGCTCGGATTGGTTCAGCGACACCGGATCGTCCGCAAACGGGCAGGGCACGGGCCGCGCGGTCGTCTTGTTCGCCGACACCTTCAATCGTTATTTCGAGCGCGAAAATATCGACGCCGCGCTCGCCGTGCTTGCCGCCGCCGGCTATCGCGTCACGGTCGCAAAACCTGCCGACGGCTCGCGCCCGCTGTGCTGTGGCCGCACTTTTCTCTCTGTCGGCAAGGTGGCGCAAGCGCGCCGGGAAATGGAGCGGACGCTCGCCGCGCTGGCGCCGTTCGCCGCGACCGATACGCCGATCATCGGACTGGAGCCGAGCTGCCTGTTCGGCTTCCGCGACGAAATACCCGCGCTGCTGAAAAGCGAAACGGCGCGCCAAGTCGCAAGCCGCGCGCTGCTGTTCGAGGAATTTTTGGCGCGCGAGGCCGCCGCAGGCAAGCTAACCCTGCCGCTGGTGCCGACGAAAAGGCGGGCGCTCCTGCACGGCCATTGCCATCAGAAATCGTTCGATACCATGGCCGCGGTGACGGCGACGCTGAAACTCATTCCCGATCTCGACGTCGAGCCCATCGAGTCGAGCTGCTGCGGCATGGCCGGCGCCTTCGGCTATCACGCCGACACGATCGACGTGTCGCGCGCCATGGGCGAGCTGTCGCTATTGCCCGCCGTGCGCAAAGCACCCGAGGACGCCATCATCGTCGCCGACGGCATGTCGTGCCGGCATCAGATCAAAGATGGCGCCGGACGCGAAGCGATGCATGTCGCGCGCGTGCTGGCGATGAGTCTCGGATAGGTCTCTTACGAGATTGCGACGGCCGGGCTCTCGGTCGCGCGTTGCGGCTTGGCGCAATAGCGATCGAGCGCATTGCTCATTTCCTGAGCGAGGCCCTGATCATGCGGATGCTCCCGCATCATCGTGAAGTGATCGCCCGTCACCTGGATGATGTCCAGCCCTTTGCCGAACAGGTCGGCCCAACCCAAGCTGAGATCCACGTTCGACGCCGGGCAATCGTCCGCCCGGTCCGCGCGGAACAGAACGCCGCGGCAGTCCAGGCGGCGCAGCCGGTAGGAGCGCAGCGAATTGTCGTAGAGCCGCTCGATCAGCGGCCAATGCATGGGGCGGCCCAGCGTATCGAGCTTCGTGGTCAGCTCGCCCGGATCGCGCAACGTGATCTCGACGAAGCGGCGCTTGACGAAACGCGCCGCCACCGTGAGCGCCCAGCGCACGATCGACACCGAGAGCGCGATTCGGGACGCGACAGGTGCGGCACGTTGGCCCGCGCCGGGCATCCAGGTATCGCGCAGGTTCTTCCAGGCAATCTTATGAGGGCCCGGATACGCGGCCGGCGCATCCAGCACCATCACCAGGTCGACCTGGCCGCCCTGGTCCAGGAGCTGGTGCGCGATCTCGAACGCCATCGACGCATGGAACGAATACCCCACGAGCACGCATGGCGTGGTGCCGGCATGGGCCCGCAGCGCCGTCACATAGGGCACGACCAGGTCTTCCAGGACCGGCGTGGCGTTGGTGTCGTTTCTGGCCGCGGCGTCATGCCACGCCGCCGGCCAGGCGATCTCGGCCGCAAAGATCGAATGCTGCGGCGGCATCATTTGCGCGGTGTTGAGCTCGTACAGGCCGGCGCCGATGAAATAGACCGGGGTCTCGGACGTGCCCTGCCGCAGCTGAACGATCGTGGGACGCTGCCGCAGCGGCAGCGGCGCGCGCTTGCCGAGATGCTTGGCGGCGCCGAGGATTCCGGTCCAGACGGCGGCGCGGGCTGCGTCGGTCGACGCGTGCGAAAATGTCTTCACCGGCGTGTCTTGCATTTTCTCGTGCGGCTTCGCGGCAACCTCGATGTCACCCAACTGGCCATACGCATCGCGGACATTTTCGCGCCCGGATACATTGAGACCCACGACCCGGGCAAGTTCACCCCGGAATTATGGTCAATACGCCGCCTACCCTTAACTCCCGGCTTCCAGCGCGCTTTCGTGCCAGCGGCGCAGCGCAATATGATTAACGAATGCCAGCAGGTAGAAAATCACGATGCCGGCGATCGATAGCAGCACCAGGGCGGCGAACATGCGCGGAATATTGAGGCGATAACCCGACTCGACGATGCGATAGGCGAGGCCAGACCCGGCGCCCGCCGAGCCCGCGGCGATTTCGGCAACCACGGCGCCGATCAGCGACAGCCCGCCGGCAATGCGCAGGCCGCCGAGGATGTAGGGCAGGGCCGACGGCAGCTTCAGGTTCCAAAGCACCTGGCCGCGCGAGGCGCCATAGAGCGCGAACAGGTCGGCGAGATTGCGGTCGATGGAGTTGAGCCCGAGCGTGGTATTGGCCAGCACCGGAAAGAACGCCACGATCCAGGCGCAGGCCAGCACCGCGAGCGGCTGCGGCATATAGATCAGAAGCAGCGGCGCAATGGCGACGATCGGCGTCACCTGCAGGATCACCGCGTAGGGGTAGAGCGAATATTCGACCAGCCGCGACTGGTTGAACAGCACCGCAAGTCCCACGCCGCCGATCGCCGCCAGCAAAAAACCCTCGAGCGTCGTGAGCAGCGTGACCAGGAGCGATTGCGTCAGCAGGCCTGCGTCGGCAATGAAAGTTTGCAGGATGACGCTCGGCGCCGGCAGCACGTAAGGTGGAACGTTGGCCAGCCGCACCACCAATTCCCAGAGCCCAAGGCTGACCGCCAGCACGATCACCGGCAGCACGATGCGCAGTGCGCGGTCGCGGCGTTCCTGCGAGTTGCGCGGGGTCATTCCGCGCCTCCCGCCGCCATGGCTTGGCTGAGCGCCTCCGAGGTGCGCCGGCACAGCGCGGCATAATCGGCCGAAGTGCGGAAGGCCTGGTCGCGCGGGTAGGGCGCGTCGATGGCGAGCTCGGTGAAGACGCGGCCCGGCCGCGCCGCCATCACCACGATGCGGCTCGACAGATAGACCGATTCGAATACTGAGTGAGTGACGAACACCACCGTGGTGCGCAACGCCTGCCAGACCTGCAACAGATCGTTGTTGAGCTTGAAACGGGCGATCTCGTCGAGCGCCGCGAACGGCTCGTCCATCAACAGCAGCTCAGGCTCGGTCACCAGCGCACGCGCGATCGAGACCCGCATGCGCATGCCGCCGGACAATTCGCGCGGATAGGCTTTGGCGAATTTTTGCAAGCCGACACGATCGAGCGCCGCGGCGACCCGCTTGGATGCCTGCTCCGATGCGACGCCCTTGAGCTTGAGCGGCAGCAGGACGTTGCTGGCCACGTTGGCCCACGGCATCAACGTCGGCTCCTGAAAGACAAAGCCTAATCGATTTTCGTTTTCAGTCCTGGCCGCGGCTATCCAATCGACGGCGCCCTGGGTCGGCTCGGTCAGCCCGGCGACGATCCGCAACGCCGTCGACTTGCCGCAGCCCGACGGACCGAGCAGCGACAGGAACTCGCCCTCGCGCACGTCGAGATCGAGGCCGGCGAGCGCCACCGTTCCGCTTGGAAACGTCTTGCCGACGCCGCGCAGGGCGACGATGGGAGCGGTGTTTGGTGCTTTCGACATTGGCGTCCAACAAATTTCCTCTCCCCCTTGGTAGGGGTGGGGGTTGTGGGGTCAGGTGAATGCGTCGACGGCATACACTCCCCTCCCGACCCCCCACCCTACCCTCCCCCACAAGGGGGGAGGGAAGATTACTGTTTCGGCCGCAGATCGAGCCCGACCTTCTTGCCGACGAATTGCGGCGTGTAGGATTTGCGGTAATCAAGATTGGCCTTGGTGACGCCTGAGCGCACCATCTTGTCGAAAAAATCCTTCATGCGCGCGTCGGTCATGGCGCCGACGCCAAGCGTCGTGGCATCGCCGGAATCGACGATGCCGTATTGCTTCATCTTGGCGACGCAATAGGCCAAGAGATCGTCGGTCATCTCCGGGTTCTGTTTCTTGATCAGCGCGTTGGCGGCCGCGTTGTCGTGATAGATGTAATTGTACCAGCCGACGATCGACGCATCGACGAAGCGCTGCACAAGATCGGGCTTCTTGTCGATCAGTTCGCGGCGCGTCTCGATCAAGGTCGAATAGTCGGAGAAGCCCTGGTCGGCGAGCAGGAACACCTTTGGGGTGAATTTCGCCGCTTTCTCTATGGCAAACGGCTCCGAGGTCACATAGCCCTGCATCGCGCTTTTCGGATTGACGATGAAAGGCTGCGAATTCGAGGTGTAAGGCCGCACTTGCGAATCCTTGAAACCGTAATCGGCCTTGAGCCACTGATAGTAGGTGGCGACACCCTCCGCCGAGACGAACAGCGTCAGATTTTTCAAATCCTCGAATTTCTCGATACCCTGGTCGGGATGGGCGATGAAGACCTGGGGGTCTTTTTGGAACAGCGCGGCGACCTCGACCACCGGCACGTTCTGCGCGACGGCATCGAAACCTTGCAGCGAGTTGGCGCTGAGGAAAAAATCGATCTTGCCGACCGGCAGCAGGATCTGATTGTTCACGGCCGGCCCGCCGGGCACGATGGTGACGTCGAGACCGTATTTCCGGTAGGTGCCGTCGGCCAGCGCCTGGTAGAAGCCGCCGTGTTCGCCCTCCGCCACCCAATTGGTGCCGAACGAGACCTTGTCGAGCGCCTGGGCCGATGCCGGCCCCACCGCTGCGCCGGCGCAAACAACGAGCCCGGCCGCCAGCGCCCGGCGGGTTTTTACCAATCGCATCGGTTGCTCCTTTTCGTATCGGACGCGACAATAGAGCATGACGCCGCCAAGTGGGACCCCGATGCCGCTGCCCAAACGCAACTGGATGGATATGACCTGGCAGGACGTCGCCGGCGCCGACACCGGGCGCTGGATCGCCGTGCTGCCGCTCGCCGCCGTCGAGCAGCACGGGCCGCATTTGCCGCTCGGCGTCGATACCTACATCGCCGAAGCCTATCTGGCGCGGGTCGAAAAATTCCTGCCCGAAGAGCTGCCGGTGTCGTTCCTGCCGGTGCAGCGGATCGGCGTTTCGGCCGAGCATCTGTCCTATCCCGGCACGCTGACGCATTCCGCGACGACCGCGATCGCGGCCTGGACCGAGCTCGGCGAAAGCCTGGCGCGCGCTGGCGTGCGCAAGCTCGTCCTGGTCACCAGCCACGGCGGCAATGTCGCGGCCATGGAAATCGTCGCGCGCGACCTGCGCACCCGGCTCGGCATGCTGGCGGTGACGGTCGGCTGGCATCGCTTCGGCTATCCGGACGGCGCGTTCGGGGCTGAGGAGAAGCGGCACGGCATCCACGCCGGCGACGTCGAGACCTCGCTGATGCTGGCAGCGCAGCCCGGCACCGTGCGCATGGACAAGGCGGCGAACGCGACGCCCGAGACCATCGCCATGGCGCGCGAGTTCAAGTGGCTAGGCGCCTATAGGCCCGCGGGCTTTGCCTGGATGACGCAGGATCTGCATCCGAGCGGCGCGCTTGGCGACGCCACCCTGGCGACGGCGGAGAAGGGCGAAGCGTCGCTCATGCAAGGCGCGCAAGCTTTCGTGGAATTGCTGCGCGAGATCGACCGCTTCGATCTTTCTCGTTTACGCGAAGGGCCGCTGGCGGAGCCGAAGGGATTCTGACCTACGCCGCGATCTTCACGTATTCGAAATCGCCCGGCTTGTTGTCGATGCCGACGCGCGGCGGGGCGATCCAGCTGGCGAATTTGCCGGGCTCGACCACGCGCTGCATCAGGCTGCCGATGAAATCGCCGTCGTCCTTGGACGGTAGCCACTGGCTGGAGTCGCGGGTCCAGGTCGCGTCGTCGACGAGCTTGCCGGCCGGCGAGACTTTCACGTCCTTGAACTCGCCGATCTCGCGATGAAAGCCGACATGCGGCAGTTCGAGCTTGAAGCCGACGCCGGTCTTGTCGATGATCTTGTTCCAGCGATCGAGCCCGCGCTGGCAGTCGGCGGTGTAATCGTCGCGCAGCCGCATGTTGATCGCGGTCAGCGCCGGCTCGTCGATCCTCTTGATCTCGCCATCGACGAATTTGAGCACCGGGTAGGTGGCGTTTTCGAGCTGATGATCGTCGTCGATCTTGGCTTCCTGGAAGCGGCCCTTGACCCCGGCCGTGAACGTGTTGGCGGCGTTGGTCGACATTTCCGAGCCGAACAGGTCCAGCGACAGCGAATAATGCAAATTGAGCTTCTTCTGCAGCGTCGGCAGGTCGATGACGCCGAGGTCGCGCACTTTGCCGATGTCGGACGGGTCCTCGATGCCGGCCGCTTTCATCGCCTCGCAGGTGCGCTGAATGGTGCGGCCGACGCCGGTCTCGCCGACGAACATGTGGTGCGCCTCTTCGGTCAGCATGAAGCGGCAGGTGCGCGACAGCGGATCGAAGCCGGATTGCGCCAGACTTTCGAGCTGCATCTTGCCGTCGCGGTCGGTGAAGAACGTGAACATGTGGAACGACAGCCAGTCCGGCGTCGCCTCGTTGAAAGCGCCGAGCATGCGCGGTTTGTCGGCGTCGCCGGAGCGGCGCTTTAGCAATTCGGCGGCTTCCTCGCGGCCGTCGCGGCCGAAATATTTCTGCAAAATGTAGACCATCGCCCACAGGTGACGGCCTTCCTCGACATTGACCTGAAACACGTTGCGCATGTCGTAGAGCGACGGCGCGGTCTTGCCGAGGTGGCGCTGTTGCTCGACGGAAGCCGGCTCGGTGTCACCCTGGATGACGACGAGGCGGCGCAGCATGGCGCGGTATTCGCCCGGAATGTCCTGCCAGACCGGCTCACCTTTATGGCGGCCGAACGGGATTTTGCGGTCGTCTTCCTTCGGCGCCAGCAGGATGCCCCAGCGGTACTCGGGCATCTTCACGTAATCGAACTTGGCCCAGCCCTTCGGATCGACCGAGATGGCGGTGCGCAGATAGACCTCGGCGTCCTGGAAACCTTCCGGCCCCATGTCCATCCACCAGTCGATATAGCCGGGGTGCCAACTCTCCAGCGCCCGCAGCACCTGGCGGTCTTCGGCGAGATTGACGTTGTTCGGGATCTTGGTCGTGTAGTCGACGCTCTCGATCATGGTGGCCTCCATAATTTCTTTCCCTCCCCCCAAGGGGGAGAGGGAGGAAAAATCAAACTCTCCGCGTATCGAACACCGGCTTCTGGCCGGTGCCGTAGCGTTTCAGCGCGCCTTCCTCGCCGATCGCGTTAGGGCGCTGGAAAATCCAGTTCTGCCACGCGGTCAGCCGGGCGAAGATTTTCGATTCCATGGTCTCCGGCCCGGCGAAGCGCAGATTGGCTTCGAGGCCGGTGAGACTGTCGGGCGAAAAACTGGCGCGCTCTTCGAGGAACACGCGCACCTCGTCGTCCCAATCGATGTCGTCGAGCGCGAAGGTGATGAGGCCGAGCCGCTCGGCGGCCGCGGCGTAGAGCATTTTTTCGCGCTCGGCTTTGGCGGCGTCGACATCGGCGGGGTTTGCCAGAAATCGGCAAGCGAGGCGCGTCAAGCCGTTCGACATCGGATAGGCGCCGAAATTGACGTCGGTGAGAGCAATCGTCGCCGGTGGTTTGTTGTCGCCGTCGCGGGCACCGATCAACATGTAGGAGCGGTCGCTGGCGAGCGGCAATTCCGCGAGCGTGCCGGCAAAGCACGAGCCCGGCTCGATCAAGCTGACCAGCGAGCGCGAGGTAAGATCCACGCGCTTGAGCACGCGCTTCCACAGATGACGGATTTCGCGCGCCAGCCAATGGTCTTTGTTGGCATCGAGGAAATGATCGTAGGCGAGCACGTGCGCCGGCTCGCCCGAGGATTTGAAGACGATCGCGGCGGTGTCGAGCTCGTTGAGCCGGATGTTCAGGATCGCGTCATCGAGCTCACGCGCCAGCTGCAGCGGCCAGAATTTTGCGCCGAGCGCCACCATGGCGTCGGCGGAGGCTGGCGGCGGCACGGCAGGCCCGCGCAACGTGATGGTGGCGATGCGTTCCGCGCGGTTGATTTCGACCGCGAGCGAGCCGTACTCGACGCCGTCGGCTGTGAACGTGCGCGTCAGCGGGGTGAGCGTGATGCCTTTGCCCGCGCCGTTGCGCGGCGACTTTGCGGCGAATTCCTTGGCGCGCGCCGTGACCGTTTCATCGAATTTCGAGCCCGGCACCACGTCGTCGACCAGCCGCCATTCGACCGCACGCTTGCCTTTGACGCCTTCTTCGGTGGTGCAGAACACGTCGGCATGGTCACGGCGCACTTTGCGCTTGTCGGAGACGCGGGTCAGCCCGCCGGTGCCGGGCAGCACCGCGAGCAGCGGCAATTCCGGCAGCGACACCGAAGCCGAGCCGTCGTCGATCAGCATGATGTGATCGGCGGCGAGCGCCAGCTCATAGCCGCCGCCGGCGGCGGTGCCGTGAATGGCGCAGATGGTTTTGAGCCCGGAATGCTCGCTCAGATCCTCGATGCCGTTGCGGGTCTCGTTGGTGAACTTGCAGAAGTTGACCTTGTGGGCGTGGGTGGCGCCGGCCAGCATGCGGATATTGGCGCCGGCGCAGAACACCCGCGGCTTGCCCGAGCGCAGCACCACGACGCGCACTCCCGGATGCTCGAAGCGCAACCGCTCGATGGCGTCGGCGAGTTCTATGTCGACGCCGAGATCGTACGAGTTGAGCTTCAGCTCATAGCCCTCGAACAGCGCGCCCTTCTCGTCGACGTCCATGAGCAGCGTGGCGACATCGCCGTCGACCTCGAGCCGCCAATGGCGATAGCGCGCCGGCTCGGTCTGGAAATCGATCCGCGTCTTGCCGTTGGCCAGCGGACGCGCAGTTGCGGTTTCAGCCATCTCTGCCTCACTCGGCAACGACAAAATGTATTATAATGCAGCTGTGCGGCTAATATGCATTATAATTCATATTGCCGCAACCCCTGAATCGGCCTGTCTTTCGCCTTCGTGATGGTCGCGAAAGAGCCGGTTGGTGAAGTCGGCGACCACCTTGAGCGTGAGTTCGGGGGCTTCGCGGAACGGCGCGTGGCGCACATTCGGCAGCACCGCGGTCTCGACCGGACAGAAGCATTCCTGCTCCGCCGCCTCGACCTGCTTGAGCGTGCCGTATTGATCGTCGGCGCCTTGCACGACCAGGATCGGCACGCGGATGTAGCCGAGCGCCTCCGTGATGTCCCATTTGCGGAAGTCCGGGTCCAGCCAGGGCTCGCTCCACGAGCGGAATGCACAATCGACGTCGGCGTGCCAACGCCTAAGTTTGTCGCGCAACTCGCCGGCATTGAACGCGTCGCGTGCCCGCTCGATCTCGGCGATGCCCATGTCTTCGATGAAAAAGTGCGGCGCCATTAGCACCAGCCCGCGCACGCGATGATCCTGCACCGAACCGGCATAGATCGTCGCGATCGAGGCGCCGTCGCTGTGGCCGAGCAGAAGACCGCGCTTAAAGCCGATTGCCGCGAGCACGCGCGGCAACACCGTGCAGGCCTCCTCGTGCATGAACGAGATCGAGCGCGGCATCGCTCCGGCTTTCGACTTGCCGTAGCCGGCGCGCGAGTAGACGAAGACGCCGGCGCCGGTCGCCTCAGCGACGGCGTCCGGAAAACTTCCCCACAGGCCGACGGAGCCAAGACCTTCGTGCAGCATGACGATTGTCGGCGCAGCGTCGGGGCGAGGGCCGATCATGCGGTATTCGAGCCGCAGCGGATCGAGGTCGAGAAAGCCGGTATCGGAGAGCGTCATGCCCGCTATCTCCCTTCCAGCAATGCCATCACCGTACGCAAAAGCTTGGCGAAACTTTGCTCTATCGCATCGCCCGACGTGTCGATCTCGGCCTCGGCGCGGGAATAGTCGGCGCGGCGCGCCTCGAGGATCGCCACCAGGTCGGCCATGGCGGCGCGGTTTTGCGCCATGGGGCGGAAATCGCCCTGGGCCATGACGCGGCTCATGTGATCTTCCGGCCGCGCCTTGATCCAGATCGTGTGCGTGCGGCGCAGCAGCAGCGCATAAGTTTCCGGGTTGGCGACGATGCCGCCGGCCGTGGTGATGATCGCCGCCTCTTGCGCAGTGACGATGCGGTCGAGCGCGCTGCGCTCATGGCGGCGGAATGTTGCCGTGCCGGCCATCTCGATGAGATCGGGAATGCTGGCGCCATAATCCTCCTCGACCAGCCGGTCGAGCTCGATGAACGGCCAGCCCAGATGCTGCGCCAGCATGCGGCCGAGCGTCGACTTGCCGGCGCCGCGCAAGCCGACCAGCGCGATGCGCCGCGCGCGATCGGCGCTGCCCGGCCGCGCCAAGCGGCTCTCGATGTCTTTGGCAAGCGCCGGCAATTCACCCTCCGGCACTTGCGCCAAGAGATCGAGGATGGCGCCAAGCGCGGCGGTGCGCGCACCGGCTTCCGGCAGCAGCGCGGCGCACGGCAGGTCGAGCGCTTGCGCGATAGCGCGCAGCACGCTCACGGAAGGATTGCCGACGCCGCTTTCGATCTGCGCCAGATATCGCTCGGAGGTCTGCGAGGCTTGCGCCAACTGCCGGCGCGTCATGCCGCGCTTGGCGCGGTTGCGCCGCACCTCGCGCCCTATTGCCCCCAGAAACGCCGCTTCCGATGCCGGGGTGGTTGGCAATGTGGGCTTTTCAGCCGGATTTGGTGTCGAATTGGCCACGAGCCATCCGTCAAAATGCACTATAATTCATGTAGTATAGTCGGAACTATGCACTTGACAAACCGACCCCACATGAACTATATTGCAGGTTATGGGAGTTGGTACCATGAATTTGAGCGAAATTTCAAGGCTTTCTGAAGATCAGGCCCGCGAGTGTTTCGAGAAAATCCGCTGGCCTCACGGCCCGGTTTGCCCGCACTGCGGATCGGTCGAAAGCCGGAAGCTTCAGGGCAAAGCCCACCGCCAAGGGTTGTATGACTGCTACGGCTGTCAGGGACAATTCACGGCCACGGTCGACACGATTTTGGAGGACAGCCACCTGCCGATCAGAACTTGGCTGATGGCATTCTCGATCCTGTGCTCGGCTAAAAAAGGCGTCTCGGCTTTGCAGTTGCAGCGCCAGCTTGGGCTTGGGTCTTATCGAACGGCTTGGCATCTTTGCCATCGCATTCGCCATGCGATGGACCGTGAGCCATTGAAAGGGCTGTTGGGCGTCGCTGGAGGCACCGTCGAAGCAGACGAAAGCTGGGTCGGTGGCAAGCCTCGCAAGCGCGCCGGAAAGCGGGCGCGGCTCGGCACCTTTGAGCGGAAGCGGATACCTACAAAGACCCGCATCGTCGCGCTGGTCGAGCGCGGCGGCAGGGCGCGTGCGCATGTCGTGCCGGACTTGACGGCGCCAACATTGAAGGCTGCGGTCCGCGCTCACGTCGACCCTAGCGCACGTTTGATGACGGATGAAAATCACGCCTATGCCGGCCTCGGCAAGGAGTTTGCCGGCGGTCATGAAGTGGTCAACCACAGCAAATACGAGTATACCCGCGGTGACGCCACGACCAACACCGTTGAAGGCTTCTTTGGGCTGTTTAAGCGCGGTGTAATGGGCAGTTTTCACCACATTAGCGAGAAGCACATGGACCGCTATTTGAACGAATTTTCGTTCCGCTGGGACCTGCGCAAAGTCACTGACAGCGAGCGCACCGTAGAAGTGATTAAGGCTGTCGAGGGGAAGCGGTTGATGTATCGGGTTCCAGTGGGCAAATAAAAGGTGCTATTGTCGACGGCTGGCGGCTCAGGTAAGGAACCGTTAACCGTGTCGCGCGTATCCCAAGAGCGGTGGGAATAGGAGGCAGTGATGTACAAGGGCTTGAGCTATGCGCCCCAGTACGGCAGCTTCGCCTTCGGAACCTCTCCGGGTCCCTCAGATCTGGAAAATTTGGTTGCCGGCCGGGAGCGAAAACTCTCCGATCTCGTGGACCAATCCGTATTCGAGTGCCTGCTTGGCCGTGATGTAGATGTTAGACTTACGGCGGGTGTCGAGCACTTCCGCGGGCATTTTGGTGCGGTCTCGGAGAATGGCGTCGGTTCGCTCCTCGTCCGCCAGCGCGGCCTGAAGAGCGGCGACTAGCGGCGCGGACGATAGCGACTGCGCTTGCGTGCCGACTGCTACCGGATGAATCATAAAGATAGCATTCGGAGAACACAGTCGCTTTTCGGCAGCTACGAACAACGTCGCGGCAATTGACGCTACGGTGCCGGTATTGTGCAACGTCAGCGGCACCGGCAATGAACGGATGTGATGGTATAAGAACATCCCGTCGCCGACATATCCACCGTTCGACGTGAAGCAAAGATGCACTCGATCATATTGTTGATTAACCGCCGCGTTGATTGCTTGAGCAATCCGCGTGACGCCGGCTGAATCGATCAGTCCGCAGTATCCAAGATACGCAATCTTCGGTCCGGCAAGATCAGGCATCGAAATTCATCCCCGCGCTGAAGCGCTATTTATAATCATTGCAAAATGGTGTGCCCCATGATGGGATTCGAACCCACACGTCCCGTGAAAGACACCGACATCCAACGTCGGCGCGTCTGCCAATTCCGCCACAGGGGCCTCAATGGGGAGGCGATCCAACCGCCTCCCCGTTTCCATTTTCCGCCGCAGATTTTTCCTTAGCCTTCGGATACCAGAGGCCGCTCCGCTTCCAGATTACCTTTGCCAAGCGCATGCGCCGCAAGGCAGTTCGTACCGTGCGCTCCTTGATCATGCTGTCGATCGCCTGCGCGGCCTTCACGACATCGACGCCGCTCATGCCCGGGTTCTCGATGATGATGTCGCCAACGATCTTGACGGTGTTCGATGATGGCCGCCCTGGCCGCGCCACCGGCGGTTCCGGCGGACTTGCTTTCGCCGGTGCCGTGGCGATATTCGGGTTGCACATCTGCTTCGCGGCTATGGCGACTGAGAGCAGCGCCTCATGCCAGCCGCGCTGGTAGGCCGCCTGTTCGGCGTCGGCGATAATGCGAGCAATTTCGTCGCGCGGGTCTGACATCTGCGCACCAATGAGTTGCGTTTAGATCAATGAATATGATTCAGGTGACACATGGCCAAGGAATTAAAATCATCCGTCCACAGGCGAACGCCAAAAACGCTAGCGAAAGGAAAGCTTTCGCTCTACCCTCTTAGCTTAGAAAGTGCCTTGGGAGCGGCATTACTGACGGGTCCGCCGCCGCGAGATGGCGCAAAAAAGTCCGCCGAGAAATCTGTGGATAAGCCCAACCGAAAAACCCGAAAATCTAGGTCCTAGAAGCCCTAAAGACCCCTCACTCCGAATCAAGCTGTGAATTGGCACGGTTTGTGAAGTGCATAATTCCGAGTATAGTGCACTTGTGCTCGCGGTTTAGCAAGCCGCGGTGGCAAATCTCACTCGAAAATTTTGCGCCAACCGCTGGGCTTGGCGTCCGGCTCCGGTTCGGTCTCTTCGACGATCTCGGCCTCGGGCCCTGGATCGTCCGGCGCGTGGACCAATGGAATCACCGGCTTAGACTTCGGCTGAGCCGGCTGCAGGCCTGGGTGCAATGGCGCGGCGGCACCGTTCGTCGGCAGGGGCGGGACGCTGTCGTGCTGCTCGTGGACCACGGTGTCGGCCGCGGGCTTGGCCGGGATGACCAAGACTTTTTCTGACTCGATCACGGGCGCCGCGCTCAGCATTCCGGTGAGCGGCAAGCGCCATTCAAAGGCGTCGAGCCGTCCGGTGACCGGCGACAGCGGCAGCCAGCGGTCGGAGACGTAGCCGTCGGCGGTCCATGCCGGATCGGGCGCGGCATTGACCGCGCGCCCCAGCCATTCGCGGGCGCGGCCCTCGTCGCCTTCCGCGCGCTCGAGCTCGGCCATCAAAAGCGCGACGCGCTTGGTCGGCGCGTTCAGATATGGCGCGAGCGCGGCGCGGGCGCGAGCGAATTCTCGGGCGTCGATGGCCGCGCGCGCGACGGCCAGCGCGCCCTCGACATTTTCGGGGGCGCGTTTCGCCAGCGCGTCGATCCGCTTCAAGCGATCGCGTGCGGATTCGCTCGCACGCAGCTCGGCATAGCTTTGCGCCAATTCGGGATGCGGATTGGCGCGCCAGGCGGTGTCGATAATGCGGTTGGCCTTGCGCAAGTGGCCGCCTTGGGCGAGGAGCCGGGCGGCCAGTGCCACCGCCGGCACCAACGTCGGCGCCAGCTTGACTGCTTCGAGCGCGTCGTTTTTGGCGGCCTCGCGGTCGGACTCCTCGGTGGCCAGAGCGCGTGCGGTCAGCAGCACCGCGCGCTGGCGGCGGTAGCTCGCCTTGTCGAGCGCGCCGCGATGGCGCTCCAACAGTGCCAGCGCGCTGGCCCAGTCACCCTCTCGGCAGCGCGCTTCCAACACCGCCCGGCCGGCCCAACCCAGCGTGGGCGAGGTGGCTGCGGCTTCCTCGGCGTGGGCGCGGGCGCTTTCGTGATCGTCACGGCGGTGCGCTTCGATGAACAATCCATGCAAGCCGAGCGCTTTGGTGTCGGTGCGACCCGCCATGGCGCGAAACGCCCGCTCGGCGCCGTCGCGGTCGCCGGAGAGTTGGGCCGCCTGCGCGCTCAAGAGCAGCGTCAGCGGCTCGCCCGGTGCGAGACGGCCGGCGTCGGCCGAAAGTTTTCGCGCGGCGTCGATATCGCCCGAGCCGACCGCGATCAAACCGTGCGAGATCGCCGCGTAAGCTCGCGCGCCGCGGCGTTCGCGCCGCCGCCTGGCTAGCACGACCGGCGAACGCACGATGGCGCGAACGATGCTCCAGACGAAGACCAGCACCGCCACCGCGACCAGCAGCGCCTCAGCCATCACCAGCGGCGACGTTTTGATGCGCATGCCCTGCCAGGTGACGATCACGTCGCCCGGCCGGTCGGCGAGCCACGCCGCGCCGAGTGCCAGCACCCCGACCGCAATGAGAAAGCCAACGACGCGGATCATTGCGGCCTCGGGCTTGAGAGCGTCGCGATCGCGTCGGCGGCAAGTTTTCGGCTCGCCGCGATGGCGGCACTGCGCGCCTGCGCTTTCTCGACCCAGGCCGTGGCATGCGGTTTTGCCGCCTCGGGCAATTTGGCGATATCGGCGAGCGCCGCAGCGATGTCGGCATGCGCCGCATCGACGCTGATCCGCGTCACCACCGATGCCGGATCGTCGCCCGGCGGCGCGTCGACCGGCGTGATCTCGACGAGGCGCCGTGCGTTGTTCTCCAGCCGGCCGAGAAAGGAATTGTTGCTCGACGCCGGCTCGGCCGCTTGCTGCAGGGCCGGCGTAAGGCTTGCAAGCTCGTGCGCCAGCGCCGCGGCTCTGGGCACGCCGGCTTCGGCGAAGGCTTCGAGTGGTGCCGTCGCGTTCTGGTCGGCGCCAAGCGATTTCACCGCGGCAAGCTCGGCTTGATACGGCATGCCCCGTTCGACCGCGGCGCGCAACGCCTCGGTGGCGACTGCCAGTCGCGCCGCGCGATCGTCGGCCGTCGCGGTCTCGTGTTTTATGTCATCGGCAAGCGTCTTCACGGTGCTTTCGAGTGGCGCGATGCGGGCCGAAAGCGCGTCGAGATCGCTGCGCGCTACGTCGGTCTGCGCGGCGCTCTTCGCCGCATCGGCCGCGGTCGAGGCGCTCTTGGCCTGGGCGAGGGCATTCTGCGCCGCTGCCGCGGCGTCATCGACGCGGTGGGTCAGGGCGGCGAGTGAATCGCTTAGCGATTTTGTTGCGGCTTCCGCGGCTGCCAAACGAGAGGCCAGCGCCGGGTCGGGTTGTGGCGGCGGAGATGGCTTTTGGGTTGCAACGGCGCCTTCGATTTTGTTCAGCCGCGCCGAGATTTCGGCGATCGCCGCGTTGTTCGACGGCTGTGCACTCGGCGATGCCGGCAGCAGGCCCGGCGGCACGTAACCACCGAACCAAAGCCCGGCGCCGATCGCTACGACCGCGATCGCGCCCGCCGCAAGCCCGGCGACCGCCGTCGTGATGGGCGATCGCGGGCGGCCCGGCGCGGGCTCGCCCGTTTGTTGGCCGGATGAACCCTCGGACGGCGCGCTGGCGGCAGCCGGCTTTTCGGCGTCGACTTCCGTCGCCGTCAGGTCGATGGTCGGCGGCCGTCGACGCGGTGTGCTGTCAGGCTCGCTCATGCAGTTCCCAAGGCGCGCGGTCGCCGAATAGGCCGATCAGGTAAGGCCAGCCGCCACGGCATAGTACGGGGCAAAGACGGCGGCAACAGATCAGGCCGCGGCAATAAGCGCGATCAATACGGTCTCGTTTGGACGCTCCGCGACACGGATGTCGGCGGCGCCGGCTTGCGCCAGCGGTTCCGCGACCTGCGCCGAAACACAAAAATGGACCGGTTTTAGCGCGTTGGCGAGCACGCCCGCGGCCTGCGCCGCATCGACATAAGCCTCGGCGCTGCGGCGTGAGAAATGCAGCACGCCGTCGATGCCCCTTGCCAGCGCTTCCGCCGCTGCGGCCGGCAGGCCGGTCGCGGCGACGGCGCGATAGATCATCGTGGTCTCGACGGCAAAGCCGCGGGCGCGCAGATCGCCGGCAAGATCGCCGGAGCGGTCTTCGCCGGCGAGATAGAGGAGCGGCGCCGCCGGCTGCAGCCGCGCGGCCACGAGCCGCGCCAGATCGCTCGCATCGCCGTCGGCGGAGGTCACGTCGGCGAAGCCGGCTGCGCCCATGGCTTCAGCGCTGCGCCGGCCGACGGCAAAGACAGGCAGCGCGCGCAATGGCGCGACGCGCGCGTGCGTGGAAATGACGTGCGCGGCGTTGGCGCTGGTGATCAGAATCGCCGCCCACGGCCCTTCGCCGATCTTCGCATCGGCTGCCGGTTCGATGCGCAGCAGCGGTGCAGTGACCACGTCGTGACCTTGCGCGCGCAGCGCCGCGGCGGTGCGCTGCGCGTCGGGGTCGGGGCGGGTGAGCAGCAGCCGCACGTTTAATCCCGCACGAAGAAATCGGTGCCGCCGCGGGTTTTGAGCTCGCGGCCGGCATCGGCGCCGAGTTCGGCCGCCTGCGCGCGGCGGCCTTGGCGCAAAACCTCGAACGCCGCGCTGCCGTCGGGCTTTACGATGATGCCGTGGAAACGGATGCCGTCGTTGTCGATCCGCGCATGGCCGCCGATCGGCGTGCGGCAGGAGCCGTCGAGCACGGCGAGGAAGGCGCGCTCCGCGGTCACCGCGGTCGCGGTATCGGCGTCGTCGATCTTGGCGACCAGCGCGCGGGTCGCGGCGTCCTCGGCGCGGGTCTCGATGCCGATCGCGCCCTGGCCCACCGCCGGTAAAAATTCGTCGACGTCGAACAATGCCGCCGCGGCGTCGAGCAGCCCGAGCCGCTTCAAGCCGGCAACGGCGAGCAGCGTCGCGTCCGCTTCACCGGCCTCGATCTTGCGCAAGCGTGTCTCGACATTGCCGCGCAGCGGCACGATGGCGAGGTCCGGCCGCAAGCGCTTGACGAGTGCCTGCCGCCGCAGCGACGCCGTGCCGACCACCGCGCCGCGCGGCAGATCGCGTAAACTTTTGGCCCTGCGGCTGATGAAGGCGTCGCGCGCATCCTCGCGCGGCAAAAACGCCGACAGCACCAGGCCGGGCGGCAGCACGGTGGTCATGTCTTTCGACGAATGCACCGCGAGGTCGATCGCGCCGCCGAGCAACGCGTCCTCGATCTCCTTGGTGAACAGCCCCTTGCCGCCGAGGTCATTGAGCGGCCGGTTCTGAACGACGTCGCCGGTGGTGCGGATGATCTTGATCTCGATCCGCGCGGCATCGAGGCCGCAGGCCGCGGCGAGCCGGCTTTGCACCTCGCGCGCCTGCACCAGCGCCAGCGGCGAGCCGCGCGAGCCGATGCGCAGAACGGAAGTCGAGGATTGTGCCATGAGCCCTTCAGGTGCTAGGCCGCGCGCGGATGTTGGCAGCCTTATAATATAGAAATGGTCATCCTCGGCATCGAGACGACGTGTGACGAGACCGCCGCGGCCCTGGTCGAGCGGACCGAGGACGGCAAGGGGCGGATTTTGTCCAATATCATTCTGTCACAGATCGACGAGCACGCCGAATTCGGCGGCGTGGTGCCGGAGATTGCGGCGCGCGCCCATGTCGAGGCGCTCGATGCCATCATCGCCAAGGCCATGGCCGAAGCGCAAATGCGATTCGAGGCGCTGGACGGCATCGCCGCTGCCGCCGGGCCGGGCCTGATCGGCGGCGTTATCGTCGGCCTGACCACGGCCAAGGCCATCGCGCTTTCCCACGACAAGCCGCTGATCGCGGTCAATCACCTGGAAGGCCATGCGCTCACGGCGCGGCTCACCGACGCGACGCCGTTTCCCTATTGCCTGTTTCTCGCCTCCGGCGGCCACACCCAAATCCTCGCCGTGCGCGGCGTCGGCGATTATGTGCGCTTCGGCGGCACGGTCGATGACGCCATCGGCGAGGCGTTCGACAAGACCGCAAAGCTCCTCGGCCTCGGCTATCCGGGCGGCCCGCTGGTCGAGAAGGAAGCCGCCCGCGGCGATGCCAAGCGGTTCGCGCTGCCGCGGCCGATGCTTGGGCGTCACGATGCCAATTTTTCGCTATCCGGGCTGAAGACGGCGCTGCGCCTCGAGGCGGAGGAGATCGCGCCATTGAGCGACCAGGACGTCGCCGACCTGTGCGCCTCGTTCCAGCAGGCGGTGGTCGACGTGGTGATGGACCGGCTGCGCGCCGGAATGCGCATGTTCCGCGACCGCCTCGGCACGCCTACTGCGCTGGTTTGCGCCGGTGGCGTCGCCGCCAACCAGGCGATCCGCAAAGTCCTGCACCGCGTCGCCTTCGAGGTCGGCACCACACTGGTGGCGCCGCCGCCGGCTCTGTGCACCGACAACGGCGCCATGATCGCCTGGGCCGGCGCCGAGCGGCTCGCTCTCGGCCTCACCGATCCGCTCGATGTGGCGCCACGGGCGCGCTGGCCGCTCGATCAGGTGACGAAGGCTGAGGCCGGTTAGCTACCGTTTTCGTCATTGCGAGGAGCGAAGCGACGAAGCAATCCAGCTCTCACGCGCCGCGCTGGATTGCTTCGCTTCGCTCGCAATGACGGGGGCTTACTGCTCGAACCGCTCGACGAACCATCGCAACAGCCGCATCCAGATCTCGTCCTTGCCGACGACGTCCTCGATGCCGTGCTCGAGGTTGGGGTTGTCGTTGACTTCCATAACCACGATGCCGTTGTCGGTCTGCTTGAGATCGACGCCGTAAAAGCCATCGCCGATCGGCTTAGCCGCGCGCACTGCGATGTCGATCACGTCGTGCGGCGCCTGGGCCAGATCGAAGGCGCGGAAGCCGCCTTCGTGAGACGAGCCGTCGGCCTTGTACTTCACCACCTGCCAATGGCCGCGCGCCATGCGGTATTGGCAGACGAAGAGCGGCTCGCCGGCCAGCACGCCGACCCGCCAATCGAAGTCGGTCGGCAGGAATTTCTGCGCCAGGAGGAGATCGGTCTCCTCGAACAGTTCCTCGCAGATGCGCTTGAGCGCCGCCGGCGACTCGATCTTGTGCACGCCGCGCGAGAACGAGCCGTCGGGGATTTTCACCACCAGCGGCAGGCCGAGCTCGTCGACCACCTTGGTCAGGTCGGTGTCCTCGGCGAGGATCACGGTCGGCGGTGTCGGTACCTGGTTCCCCTGCAACAGCTCCATCAGGAACACTTTGTTGGTGCAGCGGATCATCGAGATCGGATCGTCGATAACCGGCATGCCCTCCTGCCAGGCGCGGCGGGCGAAGCGGTAGGTGTGATTGTCGATCGAAGTGGTTTCGCGGATGAACAGGCCGTCGTATTCGGCGAGCTCGGCGAGCTGGCGCTTGGTGATCGGCTCGACGTCGACCGACAGCTTCTCGGCGATGCGCGCGAAATGCTTGATCGAGCTCGGCGACGACGGCGCCGTCTTCTCGTTCTCGTTCGGATCGTAAAGCACCGCGAGATCGTATTTGGCGACCGAGCGCGCCTTGGGGTCGCGCCATTCCCGCTTGGTGTGATTGTTCAGCGATTCGCGAAAAAACTCGCCTTCGCCGTTGGCGAGCCGGGTGATGGCGCGCGGGCGGATACGATCAATCGACAGCCGGGCGCCGGGCTCGACGATCACTTCAAGCGCCGGGCAGCGGAACCAGTCGAACAGCAGGCGGCCGAACGGCTCGAAGCGCGGGTCGCGGGCGATGCCGAAGCAGACCAGGAGCTTGAACTCGCCTTCGGGCTGGAACTCGGCGCGCCGGGCGCAGCGGTTGAGCTCGTCCTCGAGATCGGGCAGCGCGTGCTCGTAAAGCTTCTGCTCGCGCAGCTCCAGCATGGTCTCGACCGTCGGCACCACGCGGTGGCCGCGCGCCTCGGCCAGCAGCGAGGCGTAGTAGCCCTTGGACTGGTAGGCGTAGGAGCGGGCGAGGTTGACGATTTTCGGCCGGCCCATGTCGAACAGGCGCGGCCGCGCCAGATACTCGCCCGTGGAGATGACCTTGTGCGGGGTCTCGGCGTTGGGCAGGTCGCGGCCTTGGTCGACAAGGATGACCCAGCCGGTCATGGGCGGGTTCCCTTCCAGTCGACAGCGTTGTGCAAAATGAGGCCGATCATGCGTTCGAAATCAGGCACGGCACGATTCGTCATAACCGGATTCAAATCCGTTTGCGACAGCACCGGCGACGATGTCCACCGTCTAAACCGATTCGGCTGTCACAGTCAGGCGGGGTTTTTGGTTCCGCCGAGGGGCTTCTCGAAGCGGAGCGCGTCGCCGCCGTCGTCATAATAGCGATGGAGCCGCCCGAACAGCCGATAGCCCGACTTTTCGTAGCGCCCGATGGCGCGGGTGTTGTGCTCGTGGACTTCAAGCCGCATGGCACGGCGCTTCCGCCGCGCCGCTGCCGCCTCCGCCGCCGCGAGCAGCAGCGGCCCGATGCCGCGGCTTGGGATGTGCGGGGCGACGGCGATGGAATAGAGCCGGGCGAGCTTTGAGCGTGCCGGATAAAGCACCAGAGCGTAGCCGGCGAGCTTGCCGCTTTCCTCGGCAACGATCAGCGAGCTCTTCGGCGAGGTGAGAAAGTGGCGAAAGCTCCGCCGCGACAGGATGTCGGTGTTGAACACGGCGTTTTCGAGCGCGACCAGCGCATCGATATCGCGCATGCGGCCGGGGCGGAGTTTTGCCGGCGGAGCAGGGTGTCGCGATGCGCTCACGCCACGCGCCCTTCCTCGATCCGCGCGATCATGGTCTCCAGCCGTTCCAACCGGTCGGCTTCCCTGGGCGGCTTATCCCAGCGCAGCCGGCTGATGCGCGGGAACCGCATCGCCAGCCCGGATTTGTGCCGGGTCGAGCGCTGCAGGCCCTCGAAGGCGACTTCGAGCACCAGGCCCTGATCGCGCTCATGCACGACTTCGCGCACCGGGCCGAACCGGTCGGTGGTGTTGCGGCGGACGAAACGGTCGATCTGCAACAGCTCCTCGTCGGTGAAACCGAAATAGGCCTTGCCCACGGGCACCAGCTCGTCGCCGTTTTCGCCGCGCGCCCAGACACCGAACGTGTAGTCCGAATAATACGACGAGCGCTTGCCATGGCCGCGCTGGGCATACATCAGCACCGCATCGATGATGAAGGGGTCGCGCTTCCATTTCCACCACGGGCCTTTCGGCCGCCCCGGCAGGTAGAGCGAGTCGCGCCGCTTGAGCATGACGCCTTCGACCGCCGCGGCATCCTCGCCGGCGCCGGCCGCGGCCGGATTCTTTCGCGCGGCGATGAGCTCGTCCCAGGTCGTGAACGGGACGAGGGGAGAGAGGTCGACGCGCTCGTCGTTGAGCCGAGCGATGAAATTCTCCAAGCGTGCGCGGCGCGCGGCGAACGGCTGCTCGCGCAAATCCTGGTCGCCGTCGGCAAGCAGATCGTAGGCGCGCAGATGGGCGGGGAATTCCGCGAGCAGCTTCGGCGTAACGGTTTTGCGATTGAGCCGCTGTTGCAGCACGTTGAACGACTGCACCCGGTGCTCTCGCATGATCAACAATTCACCGTCGATGGCGCCGGAAAGGTGCAGCGCGTCGAGGAGGTCGGGGAAGCTTTTGGAAATGTCCTCGCCGGTGCGCGAGTAAAGGCGGGCAATCGTTGCACCGTCCTGCCGCGCCGCCACGGCCTGGACGCGGATACCATCCCATTTCCATTCCGCCAAAAAATCGCCCGCCGCGAGCCCGGCAAGATCGGCGTCATCGAGCGCATGCGCCAGCATCGGCGGCCGGAATGGCGCGGGGTCGCTGCTCGTCGGTTTTTCCGCCCGGCCTTCGAGCCAGGCGAACAGGTCGAGATAGGGCGGCGCGAGCCCCGGCCAGAGCAGTTCGATGTCCTGCGCGTCAGTGCCCGACAATGCCGCGACTGCGGTCTTGGCGAGCCGCGCCGAGACGCCGATGCGCAAGCCGCCGGTGACGAGCTTGATCAGGGCCCAGCGCCCGGTCTCGTCCAGCGCATCGAGCCAGCGCGCCAATTGCTTCGGCAGTTGCGCTTTGCCGAGCCTGGAAAGCGTTTCAATGACGGTGGTGAGACTGAGTTCCCCTCCCCCTTGTGGGGAGGGGCAGGGGTGAGGGTCGGGAGGTGACTCGCAGGTGCCGACAATTGCGACTTCCCCTCCCGACCCGCCACCCCGACCCTCCCCCACAAGGGGGGAGGGAGCGCGCTGAGCAAGCGGTGTTGGCCACATCAGCGCAACGGTTTCGGAAAGATCGCCGACATAATCATAAGACAGCTCGAACAGCACCGGGTCGGTGCGCTCGGCGATCAGGCTGCGAATGAGACCGGCCTTGGCGTGCGGGAAGCTCAGCGCGCCGGTCAGCGCCGCGAGCGCCCAGCCGCGCTCGGGATCGGGCGTCGAGCGGAAATAGTCGGTGATCAGCCGCAGCTTGTTGTTGCGCGCCGGCTCGTAGGCGAGGCGGTCCAAAAGCTCGGCGAAGCGGTTCATGCCTCCGCCTCGCCGCTCGCCGGCTCATCGTCCTCGTCGCCATAGCCGACGATGTCGAGCGGGCGCGCTTTCAGCCCACGCGTGCCGCACCAGTGCACCAGCGCGTCCTCCTGGCCGTGGGTGACCCAGATTTCGCCGGCGCCGGTGGCGGCGATGGTCGCGGTGAGGCCGTCCCAGTCGGCGTGATCGGAGATCACCAGCGGCAGCGACACGCCCTGTTGCCGCGCCCGCGCGCGCACCCGCATCCAGCCGGACGCGAAGGCGGCGAGCGGATCGGGGAAGCGCCGCGTCCACAGATCGTTCAACGCCGACGGCGGGCAGATAGTGATGGTGCCGGCGAGGGTTTGTTTGGTGGCGCCGCTGACCAGCCGCAATTCGCCAAGCGCGATGCCGCGGCTTTCATAATAGCGCGTGATCTTCTCCATGGCGCCATGCAGATAGATCGGCGCGGCATAGCCGGCCTGGCGCAACAGCGCGATGACGCGCTGCGCCTTGCCGAGCGAATAGGCGCCGACCAGGTGCGCGCGCTCGGGAAACAGCGCGACCGAGCGAATGAGTTTTCCGATCTCGCCGCCGGGATCGCCGTGGCGGAACACCGGCAGCGCGAACGTCGCCTCGGTGATGAACACGTCGCAGGGCACCAGCTCGAACGGCGCGCAGGTCGGATCGGCGACATTCTTGTAGTCGCCCGAAGCGACCACGCGCAGGCCATCGGCCTCGACTAAGATCTGCGCCGAGCCGAGCACGTGGCCGGCGGGATGGAATGTCACTTTGGCGCCGCCGAGGGTGACGCTCTCGCCATAGGCCGCCGCCTGCGTAGAACCGGCGAAATTCTCGCCATAGCGCAGCCGCATCAGGTCCAGCGTCTCCTGCGTCGCCAGCACCGCGCCATGGCCGGCTCGGGCATGGTCGGAATGGGCATGCGTGATCAGCGCCCGCTCGACCGGCCGCGTCGGGTCGATATGGAACGCGCCAAGCTTGCAGCAGACGCCGGCCGGCGTCGGCACCAATATGTCTTCAGGTCGCATCGCGAGTCATAAATAGTCATTTCGCTGCGCCACGCGAGCATCGCCCGATGACGGATACCGGCCCGCTCTTCGTCTCCTCCGGCGATCTGATCGCCGACCGGCGCTACAAATGGGCGCTCGATCATGCCGCGCAGGGCGATTTTTCGGGCGCCGCCGACATCCTGGCGCAGACCGTCGAGCTGGCGCCCCGCTTTGCCACGGCCTGGTTCGCGCTCGGCGCCATCCGCGACCAACTCGGCGACCGCGACGGCGCCATTGCCGCTTTCGAGCAAGCGCGCGCCGCCGATCCCGAGGATTATCACGGTGCCCGGCTGCAACTGGCGCGGCTTGGAGCGGGCGAAACCACCCCGGCCATGACCGAAACCTATGTCCGCCGGTTGTTCGATCAATACGCCGCGCGCTACGACACGGCGCTCACCGAGCGCCTGAATTATCGTGGGCCAACGCTGCTGCACGACGCGGTCGAAACCGTCACGCGCGCGGCCGCTCGCCCGATGCGTTTCGGCTCCATGCTCGACCTCGGCTGCGGCACAGGTCTTGGCGGCGCTGCGTTCCGTCCGTGTGTCGACTGGCTGGTCGGTGTTGATCTGTCGCCCGCCATGATCGCGCAGGCCGCGACCAAGGGCCTTTACGATCGACTCGTGACTGCGGAGCTTGCGGATTTTCTGGCCGACGAAGTCGGCGAGCGAGGGACATATCACCTCGTTCTGGCCGCCGATGTCTTCGTCTATGTCAACGATCTGACGCCGATCATCGCCGGCATTGCCCGCGTCCTCGCGCCTGAAGGGCTGCTCGCCTTCACCGTCGAGACCCATGCCGGCGACGGCGTAAAACTGTTGCCGACGCTGCGCTACGCCCACGGCGAGGGATATGTGCGCGGCGTGCTCGGCGATGGCGGCCTCGTCCCGGCGCATCTCGCCAGAGCCGCGGTGCGCAGCGAGAAGGGCGTGCCCGTCGACAGTCTCGTCGTGGTGGTGCAGCCCTCGACCACGATGCCGCGGCCCATTACTTCTGGCGGGTGACCGTTCTCGAACGCCCAACCCTCCTGCCGGAGCCGTTTACCCGCTGGTTCGCCAACCGCGGCTGGACGCCGCGCGCGCATCAGCTGGAACTGCTGGCCAAGGCCGAGGCCGGGCGCTCGGTGTTGCTGATCGCGCCGACCGGCGGCGGCAAGACCCTGGCGGGATTTTTGCCGAGCCTGGTGGAGCTGAGCGGAACTCAGTCGAAGTCTCGTTCCTCACCGCTTGCGCGATCGGCTCCCTCCCCCCTTGTGGGGGAGGGTGGGGGTAGGGGGTCGAGAGGTGACGAGAGGGCATCGACGCTTGCGCCTGACCTCCCGACCCCCACCCCCGACCCCTCCCCACAGGGGGGAGGGGAGAAGAAGCGCCTCGTCTCCACCGGTCGCGGCATCCGCCGCGACGGCGGTTTGCACACGCTCTACATCTCGCCGCTCAAGGCGCTCGCCGTCGATATCGCGCGCAATCTGGAAACGCCGATTGCCGAGATGGGGCTGCCGATCCGCATCGAGACCCGCACCGGCGATACGCCAAGCTCGAAGCGCCAGCGCCAGCGCCGCGATCCGCCGGAGATTTTGCTGACGACGCCGGAGCAGGTGGCGCTGCTGCTGGCCTCCGCCGACGCGCCGTATTTGTTTGGTTCGCTCAAGCGCGTGATCCTCGATGAGCTGCATGCTCTCGTCACCTCCAAGCGTGGCGATCTGCTCTCGCTCGGCTTGGCGCGGCTGTTTCGGCTGGCGCCGGACCTCACCAGCATCGGCCTGTCGGCGACCGTGGCCGAGCCCGACGATCTTTGCCGCTTCATGGTGCCGCAGCGCGGCGGGCCCGCGCTTGCCGATCTCATCGTCGCCGAACCCGGCGCCGCGCCCGATGTCGCCATGCTCGAAAGCAGCGAGCGCGTGCCCTGGGCCGGTCATTCGGCGCGCTATGCGCTGGGCGAGGTCTATGGGCTCATCAAGGCGCACCGCACCACCCTGGTTTTCGTCAATACCCGCAGCCAGGCCGAAGGCATCTTTCAGGACCTTTGGCACATCAACGACGACAATCTCGCCATCGCTTTGCATCACGGCTCGCTCGACGTGGCGCAACGGCGCAAGGTCGAAGCCGCCATGGCGAGCGGCCGCTTGCGCGCCGTGGTGTGCACCTCGTCGCTCGATCTCGGCGTCGATTGGGGCGACGTCGATCTGGTCATCAATATCGGCGCGCCGAAGGGCGCCTCGCGCATGCTGCAACGTATCGGCCGCGCCAATCACCGCATGGACGAGCCGTCGAAGGGCGTGCTGGTGCCGGCCAACCGGTTCGAAGTGCTGGAATGCCGCGCCGCGCTCGACGCCATCGCCGAGAATGCGCAGGACACGCCGGCCTCGCGCATCGGCGCGCTCGACGTGCTGGCCCAGCACGTCCTGGGCTGCGCTTGCGGCGCGCCGTTCCTGAGCGATGAGCTTTATGCGGAGGTGACATCGGCGGCGCCGTACGCCGCGCTCACGCGCGCCGATTTCGACGCCGCGGTCGATTTCGTCGCCACCGGCGGCTATGCGCTCAAAGCCTACGAGCGCTTCGCCCGCATCCGCCAGGGCAAGGACGGTCGCTGGCGCATCGCCAATCCTTGGGTGGCGCAGCGCTACCGGCTCAACGTCGGCACCATCGTCGAAGCCGATATGCTCAAAGTGCGTCTGGTGCGCTCGCGCGTCTCGAAAATGATTCCGCGCGGCGGCCGCCTCCTCGGCGAGGTCGAGGAATATTTCGTCGAGACCATGGTGCCGGGCGACACTTTCGTATTTGCCGGCGAAATTCTGCAATACGAGGCTTTGGTCGAAGACGAAGTCTATGTCTCGCGGGCAACGTCGGAAGACCCGAAAGTGCCGGCTTACGAAGGCGGCAAATTTCCGCTCTCGACCTATCTGGCCGAGCGCGTGCGCGGCATTATTTCCCATCCGCAAGAATGGCGGGCGTTGCCCGCGCAAGTGCGCGAGTGGCTGGAAATCCAGCAATGGCGCTCGCAGATGCCGGGCCAGCGCGAATTGTTGGTCGAAACTTTTCCACGCGCCAACAAATACTATCTCGTCTGCTATCCGTTCGAAGGCCGGCTGGCGCATCAGACGCTCGGCATGCTGCTGACGCGGCGGCTCGAGCGTGCGCGGCTCAAACCGTTGGGTTTTGTCGCCAACGAATATGCGCTCGCGGTCTGGGGTCTTGGCGATGTCGCGGCGTGGTTGGCGCGCGGCGAGCTTTCGCT